>JACCDU010464051.1_pt1 | contig 13360 bp, 9 predicted proteins | sample 7446081 | NCBI WGS metagenome assembly JACCDU01 (sample SAMN15323447, study PRJNA562643) | freshwater metagenome | isolation source: river surface water | place: USA:Blue River Watershed | collected 2017-08-17 | reverse complement strand
GACGACTGTCTAGCTTTTTAGAGCAGGAAAAAAAAGAGGGGCCGCGCAGCGGCCCCTCTTTTTTTATGTTAAAAATCGTAATGAAAAACGGGGCTGGTCCATTCGCCGGCGTTGATATTAATAATTTCTTTAATCTCGCCATGGTGTATATCGAAAACCCAGCCATGTAGATGCGGGAATTGACGTTTTTCCCAGGCCTTTTGGACGATGGTCGTTTTTGCTAAGTTTTGGATCTGCTCTGCGACGTTCAACTCGACTAATTTATTGAATCGTGCCGTTTCATCTGTAATATCATGCAGATCTTCGTAGTGCTTTTCGTAAACCTCCTTGATATTACGCAACCATTTATTGATTAAGCCAAAATCATGGTTCGTCATCGCCGCCTTCACCCCACCACAATTATAGTGGCCACATACGATGATGTGCTTTACTTCTAAAACCTCTACTGCATATTGCAATACAGACAATAAGTTGATATCCGTATGTACGACCATGTTCGCCACATTTCGGTGGACGAAAATGTCACCTGGATCCGCATGGGTGATTTCCTCTGCAGGAACCCGACTATCAGCGCATCCAATCCACAAAAATAAAGGATTCTGCTCCTTAGATAAATTGTCGAAATAGGTAGGGTCAAGCTCTAAACGTTCGCTTGCCCAAGCCTTATTGCTCAAGAGTAATTTTTTATATTCTTTCATATTTTTTTCATTTTAAGATCTGCCTCAATCCCTCTTTCGCTTGCTGTGGCAATGAATTCGTCAATGATAAGTTTGATGTCGTGATCCATGAAGTGCACTTTGGAAATATCAATAAACACTTCAGAACCCGCAGGGATCTTTCTTAAGGTCTCCTTTAGCGACATCTTGTGCAAGAAAGTTACGTCCTTTTGGAACTTTATCAATACTTCATTCCCGTTTTTAAATACCGAGAATACCGAAGTGAAATTAGTGATCATCACAAAAACTAATCCGACCAGGGTCCCGACAAATATTCCCCACAATAAATCTACTCCCACGACAACTGCCACCGTAACCAAAAATGGCACCCACTGTTTCCAGCCCTCTGAAATCACCTTCTTGAACTCTTTTGGATGAGCTAGTTTATAGCCCGTGTACAATAATATACTGGCTAAGCAGGCTAGGGGGATTTTATTTAAATAAAGCGGAAGCAAAAGTACCGCTACCAATAAGAGAATTCCATGGAAGAACCCGGACATCCGCGTCTTACCACCTGCATAAATATTCGTAGAGGATCGAACGATAACGGAAGTGATCGGTAAACCTCCCAATAAACCACTGACGATATTACCAGTTCCTTGGGCTAATAGCTCTCTATCAGGAGAAGAAATTCGCTTTAATGGGTCTAATGAATCACTCGCTTCTAACGAAAGTAGAGATTCTAAGGTAGCCACGATGGCTAAGGTAAAGGCGATGGAGTATACCTTTGGATTTGAAATAAATGTCCAATCGGGGGAAACCAATCCGCTCCAAATTTCGCTACTTGATGCGAAAATAGGTAGGTTTACCATGTGGTCTTTTGAATTTCCCAGGAACCAATCTGACGCCCAAAATGGGAAGCTTTCATTGATCGCCACACCTGTTAATACCACGAATAAAGAAGCAGGTAATGCATTCATCCACCGGAATTTCTCTCCTAATTTTGTCCATGAGAATAAGATGACGAGTCCAATAAGTGAGATAATTAAAGCACCTATTTTTATGTCCGCTAATGATTTCAGAATTTCGGAGAAGGTATTTTCTCCGTCTTTTTGGTCAAACTCAAATTCACCAATAAAGTCCAAATCATCCCCGATTGCATGAGGAATTTGTTTTAAAATAATTACAATTCCGATGGCAACGAGCATGCCTCGTATAACAGAAGAAGGAAAGAATCCTCCGATTTTTCCAAGCTTTAGTAGACCTAAAATAATTTGTATTCCACCTGCGAGAATTACGGCTACTAAAAAGCCGGGGAATGAACCTAAATCTGTAATGGCGTTAGCCACAATAATGGTTAAACCTGCAGCAGGTCCACTAACGGATAATTCAGATCCCGATAAAAGAGAGACGATGGTACCTCCAATAATTCCGGCTACTAAGCCAGCTAATAAGGGTGCTCCTGAGGCTAGAGCGATGCCTAAGCAAAGGGGTAATGCGACTAAAAAGACGGCTATGCCTGATTTCCAATCCCCTTTAATAAAGGATTGAATGTATTCTGATTGTTTCATATTGTTGTTTAATTAATGATATTTTAGATCTAAATTAAACTGGGAAATCGGGTGGTGTTAAGGGAGTTTTGACGAACCCCGCTGATAGCATAAAGCGTAATTCAGCCCGAGTTCTAAATCCTTGAAAATAAACAAAAACATAGGAAGGAATTGAGCGTACAATTCCCGCTTCCTCAGAATTATCCTCGTCCTCCGAGTCTTCATCATCTGAATCCAAAGGCGGTATATTCAGCGGTTTCTGGTGAGAAATAGGTTCTTTTGTCTGAAAGATAATTTTCGATTGCTGGTCCCGCTCTTGAATTAATAGTGGTTCTCTAATGTCAAATTTATCAGCCCCATATTTCCACTCTTTTTTCAAACGACCTCCAGTTCCTACTTCATGGTATTCGCGCCAAATTCCGATTTTGACGCTATCGTCCATTTTGCCTATTTCTTTTAAATTCCCATTCGCATAAAATGCCTGATAAGTTCCTCTTATTTTGCCATAACTGCGGGGAATAACCTCTTTAATTTTATTCTTAGCCGCGTCATAGTACTGATAAGTAGACCCTTTTAGGAATCCTTTTTCGTAATATACTTTATTCTCTAATTCGTTCTCAGGACCATAATTTTCCCAACGACCATCCTTAACCCCCATGTAAAAGAAACCCTCCTCTACCAGTTTTTGATTTATATATTTTTTATATGGTCCGTGGCAAATTTGAGCGTTTTTTGCCTCTTTAAGAGGTATTGCGCTGACCCGGGATTGTGCCGGATCGAAAATAAAAATTTCTTGCCAGTAAGGGCTTAATTTTTCGTCTTCCACGTATTTTACAACGTGTACCTCCTCCGCCGTCATCCTAACCCCACTACCATAACTACCTAATTTGCCTTCCATCTTAATTCCGGCATATTCATCTTTCGGCTGAAGTTTCTTTTTAGCGGTTTTGACTATTTTTTTACCTAAATCTTTCACACCCAAGCTTTCGATAAAGGCTTTACTATCTTCCTTGAATTTCTTCGCCTCTTTCACTTGTTCTTCCACCCCTGTCGATAATCGACCATTAAATAAGCCTTTTTCGTGAACTGAGGTGTCAATAAGTGGCTTGTTAGTAGAAATAACTCGATTCTGTGCTTGAACACAAAGGTGTAGGCTGAAAAAGACACAGAAAAAAAGTAAGCGAGTTAGCATGTAATTTGCCTGAAAATATTTCCCAAAACTACGAATTAAACTTAATTACCTGAGAGACTTTGTGTATTTTTGCAAGGATTTTTTGAGGCCTTATTTCATTTAGCTCATTGGAAAAACAAGCGAAAATATATGTAGCTGGACACCGCGGAATGGTGGGGTCAGCAATTGTTCGGAAATTACAGAGTTTCGGTTATACGAATTTGTTATTGAAGACATCTTCTGAATTAGACTTACGGAACCAAGCGAATGTTGCTTCCTTTTTCGAAGTAGAGAAACCTGAGTATGTGTTTTTAGCAGCGGCGAAAGTGGGTGGAATCGTGGCGAACAATACCTATCGTGCCGATTTTTTATATGAGAATTTGGCCATCCAAAACAATATCATTCACGCCTCTTTTGTGAATAAAGTGAAGAAATTGCAATTTCTCGGCTCCTCTTGTATATACCCTAAATTAGCGCCTCAGCCTCTGAAGGAGTCTTATTTATTGAGTGGCTATTTAGAAGAAACGAATGAGCCATATGCCATTGCAAAAATTGCTGGCATTAAAATGTGTGAAGCTTACAGAGCACAATACGGATGTGATTTTATTTCTGTGATGCCTACAAATCTTTATGGGCCTAACGATAATTATGATTTAGAAAATTCCCATGTTTTGCCTGCCATGATTCGCAAGTTTCATGAGGCTAAACAGCGGAATGATGCTTCCATGACACTTTGGGGTTCAGGTTCTCCGATGAGAGAATTTTTACATGCGGATGATTTAGCTGAGGCTTGTGTGTATTTGATGGAGACCTACAGTGATTCAGAATTAGTCAATATTGGAACAGGAATCGATGTCACTATCAAGGAATTAGCAGAAACGGTGAAAGGAATCGTTGGTTTTGAAGGAAACATTCAGTGGGATACTAATCGTCCTGACGGAACACCTCGTAAGCTAATGGATGTGTCTAAATTACATGGCCTAGGCTGGAAACATAAAATTGAGTTGAAAGAGGGTATTGCCTTAGCCTACCAAGATTTTTTAACGAATGTAAGCATTCGCAAATAATGGAGGAAAAAGAGTGGTTTAGTGCCTGGTTTGATTCTCCTTATTACCATATTCTGTATGCAAAGCGGGATGAAAATGAAGCGGCACGATTTATCTCTTCCCTTCAAGAAAAGCTGCAATTAGCACCTGGTTCTCGGGTTTTGGATGCTGCCTGTGGGAAGGGTCGCCATGCGATCACTCTAGAACAACTAGGTTTTTCAGTAGATGCTTTCGATTTATCTCCATCTAATATTGAGGCAGCACAGGTCTTTGAAAGTTCCCGGCTTTTGTTTTTTGTTCATGATTTACGGGAGCCATTACCTCTCCAAAATGAATACGAGGCTATATTTAATTTCTTCACTAGTTTCGGCTATTTTGACGATATGGAGGATAATCAAAAAGCCTTCAACACCTTAGCCGGGGGACTAAAAACGGGTGGAATACTAGTACTTGATTTTTTTAATCCAACGCACGTTTTGGCTAATTTAGTTGCTTCAGAAACGGTGATTCGAGAGGGCATTTCATTTCAAATTAAACGTTGGTCTGAGGCCGGATATCTGTATAAATCAATAGATTTTAGTGACCAAGGTAAATCTCATTCCTTTGTTGAAAAAGTAGAGTTAATTGCTAAAAACGATTTTGTAGCTTATGCCTCGCAGGCGGGATTTCAATTAGTTGACCTAAAGGGTAACTATTCCCTCGATTCCTTTGATGAAAGGAGTTCTCCAAGAATGATTTTTATTTGGAAAAAAAATTAGTTTCTCGTGAATTTTATGGAGATCGGCTCTTTTAAATCGGGTAAACTAACCAGGTAATTTCCAGCTGGCAGGAACGAAACATCCACCGTTAATCGATTCTCTCTACTATCTACCCTAAACTCTTTTATTTCCCTGCCATTTAAATCTCTAATCCGAACGCGGTATTGAGGAGCAATGTAAGTGGAAGGGATTCCTAAGGTTAATTGACCATTTGTCGGATTTGGGTAAGCATAAAAGCTAGAATTGGGATTATCTAAACTAGTTGCTAAAATTGTGATACTAAAGGAAGCGGAAGCAAAGCAGCCATTAATGTCCTTTAATCTAACTTTATAAGTCCCATTTGCCGTCGGTTTGTAGGTTGTTGAAGTAGCTCCAGCAATTGCCACGTCGTTTAAATACCACTGAATTTCTGTACCTGCTGAAGTCGTTAATACGCCTTGAGAAAATGAAAGTAAAGGTTCCACAGGGGTAGTGACCGAGACTGTAGAAGCAGGTGAGGTAACAGAGCATTGACCAGCAATACTTGAATTTAAAGTATATGATCCGGCTGCATTCACCTCTAATTTATTAGTGGTTGCGCCAGCAATAATTGTTCCATTTTTAAACCATTGAAATGTAGGGGTTCCAGATGCTGGTGTAGCCGTTAAGGTTAGTTTATCGCCTAAGCATATTTTCGAAGCTCCCGTAGGGCTTACCGCAACCGAAGGACTCGTGCCAGCTGATATAGCTACCTGAACTCTTGGGCTAGGACAGTCATATGATTTAAACTTCATGTTGTACAAATAATAATAACCAGACTGTATTTCACCACCATTGAATAAGGCTCCTGTTAGGCTTAAAATGCCTGGAATAGAGTAGGGGAATCCTATATTAGTGACAGCATTTACGGTGTCCGTTTTCGTTCGATTACTTCGGTAGATGGAAGCTCCATTCGAACAAACATGAGACAAAAGATAGTTGCCGGCCTTGGGGAAAGGCAAATTCAGAACAATGGTTTGGCCTGGATCTTTTTTATCATCGATCAATTGGCTGTTAACAGTTGTGCTATTCGCTTGCGTTCTGGTAGCTACCACGTCCTTGCTCACGGAGGCAATTAATTCCCCTGTGTCTTTATCAAAAATACCAAAAGTGACAGTTCCAGAAGTCCCGATATAGACCGTAGCACTTTCTAAAATGACGGGTTGGGTTACGGTAAAAATGGGTTCAGGTCCAAAGTTGGAAAAATAACTTCCCCCACCAAATTCAGATTTATTTGCTGGACCCATCGTTCCCGTAAACGTATTAAATGCCGCAAAGAAAGTACCTGAATTAGATGTTTTGAATGTAGAACCAGAACCTATGAGCGCGTTGTTATTATACCACAAGGGGCTACCATTAGAAGCTGAAAGGGTTAGTTCTGTTAGTCCACTACAGATTTTTCCAACAGCGATGGGTGCTGCAGGGTTATCTACAGCGATAGTAGAACTAATTAAGTCGTTCGCCGTATTTTGATCGCCTGTGAGTTGTGTGCTTAGCTGAAATGTATAACTACTACCCGCTACGAGTGTTAGATTACCCGAAAGACTAACATCAGCCTCTCGACTAGGTGCTAAGGAATTAAGTGTGCCAATAGCAGTACCCACTAAAGTACTTCCAGATCTGATATCTAACTTAACGGGTATGTTTGTTTGTGTTGCTGAACCTACATTTTTAACACGTGCAATGAAGGTGGTGCTACCAGAACTAGCACACACATTTTTAGTCGATTGTGCGACAGAAATTGCGCTTATGTCTTTCGAAGATTGTAAAATTTGGATGGCATAATCTTTAGATTCCCCTGAAGAAATAGTACCACAAGAAGGAGCTAAATTTGCCCCACTTCCGTTTTCAAGTACCCAACGAAGTCGATAGTAATTATCTTTTTTTAGTGTACTTGGTATAATAATGTTCCCTGACACTGAAGTGTTTGTGGTGTTCTGCGAATTATAAAGCTCTTCACCACTATCGGCAAAATCACCATCTTGATTCCAGTCCGCATAAAGTCTTACTTGTTTTGCTGTGGAATTTTTAAAATTGAATTTAGTGTTCACTGTAGCCCCTAATTCTGCTGAGAATACAGGTTTAAGCCCGGTAGAATCTTTAGCTGTCCCAAGTGTGAAAGTTTGTAGATTAGTGGTAAGGGTACTTGGGCTTAATGGACAATACGCTACCCCTCCAGTTCCAGAAACAACAAGTCCAAAATCTTGAGTACTATTTTTTAATATCCCTTTGTGGCCAACAGTCAAAGTAAAGCTTTGCCCTGGTAAGACATTGTTAAGAAGTATTTGTTCTACATTATCTCTACTGTTATCTGCTGTAACTGGTAAAGCTTCAGGAGCAGCGGGGTCTAGTGTAAACGGTAAGTAGGTGGTGGTTCCACTGGTGATACGAATATCGAGATCATTCACTAGTCTTGGGGTCCTGTTGTTAAGCGTGGTAGAAGTGGTGCCTTCTGGGTCAGTCCAGGCAATAGTGGCCTTTAATGGGCCATTTCCTGAGCTTACAAACGTATATGTTTTTGTTTGGCCTTGATTTAATTTTCCTTCTGTTAACAGGTGGGATGTGCCCTTGTTTTTTATAATCTCCGCAGCTTTGTCTATTTGAATTAATCCCCAACCTGATTTATAGTCTGGGCCTGCTGTTTCCATGTCTAAAGCAGTGTGAATTGTTAGAGCCTTCAATGTAGAGGCTAACATAAAGGTATTGTTATTTAGACGATTGTATAACTGTTGAAGTAAAAACAAAGAACCTGCAGCCTGAGGTGAGGACATGGAGGTGCCGTTTTGGGTAGAATAGGCCTTATCATTTGCATTATTAGTGGAAAACATACCTGTTCCTACAGCAATTACATCTGGCTTTATACGGCCATCATCAGTAGGGCCCCAAGCCGTAAAATTTGAAATAGAGACTTCAGAACTTTTGGATGGAACGATTGAGCTAAGATTTGCTGCACCTACGGTTAATATATTTTTAGCTGTTCCCGAGGTTGAAATAATGTCGTAGCCGTCATTTTTTGCACGAGCTATGGAAGACGAATCTGTCGATGTTTTTAGGAAATAAAATTCACCTGCAGCTGGACCGTTCTCATTGCGACTGTTTCCTGCAGATTTGACAATTAAATAGTTCGGGGCATTATAGGCAATTCGATCCCAGGTTTGTGCATTTGCATCATATAGGCCAAATTTGTAGTCCTCAAAAGTGCTTACAGCATCATTTCCCCACCATTGCCATTTTTTCTTTGTTTCGTCATAAACCCAGCCTGCCTGATAACCGTAGGAGTGGTTACTGATGAGTAAAGAGGTAGATGCTGTGCTGATTTCGGCATTATCATTCGTATAATCCCAAATTTTCAAATCAGCCTCATAGGCCATCCCTCGAGCACTAGGACTAATTCCTGATGCCACTAAAATTCCCGCCACATGGGTTGCGTGATCATTCGTGCCGGTACTTGTTTGTTGAGATTTCGCACGTCCTCCAAATTCTTGGTGACTCGTTAGCACGCCTCCACCATCCCACATGGCTAGTTTACCATTAATTGAGTCTGATTTTCCGGTCAAACCTAGACTAAGGCTAGCCCCAGGATAGAGTAAATTGGTTTTGGTCATTTTTGCAGCTTGTGCATTTGACTCAGGTCGCAGATAGAGTGCTTCACCTATTTCAGAAAAACCTTGAAAAGTAAGGGTTTTTCCATTGCCAAGATTTTGCTGCAAGGGTATTCCTTTCTTTTTTGCAAGCGCTTGCGAATTTCGATAAATCGAATCCTGTTTAAGTCCGAAATTCAATGCGCGCTCTTTTCTAATAGCCTCTTGTGCTATACCAGAAAAGCTTATTAAAAATAGGACGAGAATTCGAAGCTTCATAGAGAACCCAATTTACGCAATTATTTAATCTCTACCCTAAACGTTTTTCGATGCAATATTGTTAGCCCTTTTTCAAGAATAGCCTTTCTGTGTTGTAAGGTAGGATAGCCTGCATTTCGTTCCCAACCATAGCCTGGATAATCTGAGGCAGCTTTTTCCATCCATTCATCTCGATGAGTTTTTGCCAAAATAGAGGCTGCCGCAATCGAAAAATATTTCGAATCCCCCTTTACTATACACGTATGCGGCGTCAAAGGGTAGCTGTAAAAACGATTTCCGTCGACCAACAGATGTTCGGGGCGATGCTTTAGTTGATCTACGGCTAAGTGCATAGCTAAAATACTCGCTTTTAGAATGTTGATCTCATCAATTTTCGCGGCATCTACTTCAGCGATGGCGTAATCAATCGCATATTCTCTCACTAAACGCTTTAATTCATTGCGTTGAGGTAATGTCATTTGCTTCGAGTCTGTTAAAAATGGATGGTGGAAATCCCGCGGTAAAATAACGGCAGCAGCCACCACAGGACCAGCTAAACACCCTCTCCCAGCTTCATCTAAGCCAGCTTCTAGTCCAATAGGGGAGTAGTAAGGGAGTAACATTTTTAGCGGTTAAATAACAAGCGTTTCCCTTTTATGGACTCATTAAATTGGCCTTTAGAGAAGGCTAGATGACCAGAAACAAAGGTATGTTCTAAAGAAGCAGAAAGGGTATGACCTTCTAAAGGTGACCAGCCACATTGATAGAGAATATTTTCCTTAGAGACCGTTAATGGCTTATGTAAGTCCACAATGGCTAAATCTGCCCAGTATCCTTCTCGAATGTAGCCTCGTTCTTCAATTTGAAAACAATCAGCTACAGCATGCGCTGTTTTTTCAGCGATGAGCTCGAGGCTGATGTGACCTTCTTTGGCTAAATCAATCATCAAAAGTAGGGGGTGTTGCACTAAAGGCAAACCAGATGGAGACTTCCAAAACTCCTGCGATTTCTCCTCCCAGGTATGTGGCGCATGATCTGTCGCAATGATATCTAATTCTCCTGAGACTAACGCTTTTCGCAAAGCGGTCTTGTGCCTCGCATCTTTGATGGCTGGGTTGCATTTAATTTGATTTCCTAGCGTATCATATTGTGCCGCATCGAACCAAAGGTGGTGGACACAAACTTCGGCGGTAATTTTCTTGTCTTTCACTGCTTTTCCAGTCTCAAATAAGGCTAATTCCTCTTCTGTCGAGATATGCAAGATGTGTAGGCGGGTATTATTTTTCTTGGCTAAATCCACCGCCATGGAGGAAGAAAGATAGCAAGCTTCTTCGTTACGGACTAGAGGATGGATATAAGCCGGTGCATTTTCTGGGTACTTTTCTTTAAAAAGGGCAGTTCTAGCTCTTACCGTTGGCTCATCTTCACAGTGAGTTGCGATGAGCATTTCACAACTGGAAAACAATTTTTCTAAGGTCTGTGTATTATCTACAAGCATGTTGCCCGTAGAGGAGCCCATGAATATTTTGATGCCGCAAACATCACGCGGATTTGTTTTTAAAACTTCTTCTAAATTATCATTTCCAGCACCCATGAAGAAGGAATAATTGGCTAAAGAGCCTGCCGCCGCAATCGCATATTTATCCGCAAGTAATTCCTGCGTTAGTGCATTAGGGACGGTATTAGGCATCTCCATAAAACTGGTAACACCTCCAGCTACAGCAGCACGAGCTTCTGAGGCGATGGTAGCCTTGTGGGTTAATCCGGGTTCTCTAAAATGCACTTGATCATCGATCATTCCTGGAAAAATATGTTTTCCACTTAGGTCCAAAACAACATCTCCCGCTGTCGGCGTAATTTCCGCTGCAATTTTAGCAATTCGGCCATTAGCTATGCGAAGATCCGAGGCAATTATTTTGCCCTCGTTAACGATTTGGGCGTTTTTTAAAACGTAATTAGTCATTTAGATCAGTGATTTTAAATTCAGTTCGGCGGTTTTCTTGATGTGCTTCTTCGCTACAATCAACCCCATCAGTACATCCATTGATAAGTTGCGTTTCACCATAGCCTTTCGCAGTGATTCTCTTAGGTTCAATGCCGTGATCAATGATGTATTTTACCGCTGATTCTGCACGTCTTTGGGATAACTTTAAGTTATAGGAAGCACTAGCGCGTGAATCGGTATGGGATCCTAATTCAATGGAAATCTCTGGATTATCTTGTAATACTTGAACAATTTTATCTAACTCTAATGCTGCATCTGGCCGAATGGTCGATTTGTCTAAATCGTAATAAATTGGATTCACATCGAACATCGCACCTAATTCTTCTCCCACCTCGGCTATTCCTAAAGTGATTTTATGTTCAAAAGTGGTGTCTGTTAATTCCTTCTTCAATAACTGTTTTGGAATTTCTCGACCATCCATTAAAAACTCACTTCGTTTCGTCAAGAACTTCTCCTTGCTAACGTTGAAGCCAAGTTGATCACCTGGACGTAAATCAATGAGGGGAAGAAAGCCTTTTGCGTCAGTGTAAAGTACTGGTTGTATCTCACCATTGAGTTTAATGCCCACTTTTGCTTTCGCAATAGGTTTATTCCGACTGTTCACTACTTGTGTCCTTACATGATAAAGTGCCACCTTAGCAGGTTCTTCACTTTCAATGATCGTTGTTTCATTTGACCACCAACGGTCTTCTGAACTCTTTGATTCAAAATAGTAGATATCATCATCTCCTTTACCACCTACTCGATTCGAGCTAAAATAGCCTTGGTTGTCTTTAGTCAGATACAAACCAAAATCATCTCCCACAGAGTTGATAGGGATTCCTAAATGCTCCACTTGAATCTCGTCTCCGCTTCGTGAGGCAACGAAAATATCCAACCCCCCTAAGCTGGGATGTCCATCAGAAGAGAAATACAATTTCCCTTCCTCTGATACATAGGGAAATACCTCATTTCCTCGAGTATTGATGGTTGATCCTAAATTAATCGGTCGTCCAAAACGGCCCGAGTTATCCATGGGTGCTCGATATAAATCTAGTCCTCCTTTTCCGCCTCTTCTATTGGAACTAAAATACAACGTCTTCCCATCCCTAGAAAAAGAAGGGCTGCCGTCCCATCCCAGTGAATCGGAGATGGCTAAACGTTCTGGTTTGGACCAAACTCCATCCCTTTTCGTGGAAATATATAAATCAACGTCGGGGGACGCATCTTTGCTCTTGCCTGAATTTCCTTTGGCAAAAACCAGCGTATTCCCATCTTTTGAAAAGGCAGGCGTCCCTTCGTTTGTATTTATGTCTAATAAATTAGCGCTAAAGACCTCAGCCTGCTCTATTTCCGACGTGGATTTTAGCCGAGCCTTATATATTCCTAAATAGGGGAGGCCATTATTTTTGTAAATAAGTGGTTTTTTAGAGCTCGTGAAGATTAGCTCATCGTCTAATTTGATAGGGCCAAACTCTGCTTCCTTCGAATTACCTTGAAGATTTTGAATTATTAAAGGACTCGGCTTTTTACTATACTCCTCAACGGCTGGAAGATTTTCTACTTCTATTTCTGCTTTTACACTTAATTCTCGGCTAGGTTTAGTTGCAATAAACTCCAATAAATATTTTTTAGTTTCTGCATAATTCCCATTTGCTTTCGCTGAATAGGCTAAATGAAGACTTATTAGGGGATCTACGTACCCTTTTTCTTTTGCGGCTTGGTAATAAGGGCCTGCTAGTTGAATTCGATTTGAGAGTCGATAGGATTCTGCAACGAAATAATTGGTTTCAGCTGATCTGTAATTTTTGTCTGCTAAAGGTTTGACATCTCTTATCGCCCATTCATATTCCCCTAGATCAAAATTTTCTTTCGCTTTATTGAATAAACGGGCATCAGAATTACACGCATTTAAGCCTCCTAATATCAGCATAAGATAAAGGTAAGTGCTTGATTTAAATGGACTTCTGATCTTCATTGGTAGTTAAACGATTGTAAAAATAAATACAAACCCGATTATTTATTGTACCTTTGCCTAAATTTCGACAATCGAAAGCAAGATGACAAACGTTCGTCATCTTTTATTCCCAGCAGTGATGTTGTATAAATATGAGAAAAAGAATTTCAAACGACGATAACCGTCGTGACAGCCGACCATCAGAAGGTCGTGCATCCACAGGCAGATCTGAGGGTAGATTTACAGGAAGATCAGAAGGCAGATCTTCAGGAGGCCGTGATTTTAACGGACCCCGCAATGACTCAGGTGCCCCACGTGGACCTAGAGCACCTAGAACAGAATCAAGCAATCGTTTTTCAGGAGAGCGTAAACCATACAATT
>JACCDU011029881.1_pt1 | contig 13361 bp, 18 predicted proteins | sample 7446081 | NCBI WGS metagenome assembly JACCDU01 (sample SAMN15323447, study PRJNA562643) | freshwater metagenome | isolation source: river surface water | place: USA:Blue River Watershed | collected 2017-08-17 | reverse complement strand
GTTTCTGTCTTTAATGTACTGTTCTTCTGTTCGATTGCCTTTACTGTAGTTGCAGTTCGCGCAAGCACTAACGAGGTTATTGAAGTTATCGTCGCCGCCCTGCTCGACGGGTGTGAGATGATCGACTGTAGTTGCGCCAGGTATTCCGCAGTAGTAACAGGTGTAATTATCTCGTCTGAGTATTGCAACTCTAATCTTTCTCCATCTTGAAGTACTGCCATTACGTTTAATCTTATTCATACGTTGTTCATTATATATGTTAAGAACCCTTGTGTGTTGAAGGGCAGAGAACGGCTTAGTAATAGAACCATTCTCTAATTGAACCCCTGCGGTTTCAGGTTTATCGAACGGACGCCTTATTTATTATTCAGCGTAGTCTCGCCATACCATCACAAACTTATTTAACTACCAGGAGACTCGTTGATAGTAGCTTGTGATGTCGTAACTTCTCGTTATTGTTACACGCCATGCAGATTAGGCATGGGTGATTAAGACCCTCTAACGGCCATTAAATTGGCTATCAACCAACCCTCAACCTTTACTTTAGACTTGGCGTGAGCGACCAAGGTAGTACTTATATCAGTAGTTATCTATAGTCGTCAATCCTTGGGTCTTGAATCATGTCTTCAATCATTTGCATATTCTCTTTACGCATCAAATCACGATCAACAAACTCTTGATAAGCTTCTAACTTTTTCTTATCTTCCAAACGTTTTTGATAACACTTAGCATCTTTACATAACCATTCTTGACTATTGTCGTAATCGTAATGATAATGCAAATATATTGTGGTCATTCTGCATCACACTCATGCTGTAATTCTTTAGCAATCATTTTATGACAATCTTTACACCAAATATATGTAGCCATTATTACCCCATTAACAATTCTATAATTGCATCATCATAAGGATCATGAATTGTTTCATCAGTACAATTCCCGTCTTTTAATCCCATTTATTTAATCCTTTGCATACAAGTTTTGCAGTAACTAGCTGCATAACACCAACCACCACAACTAACGCACCTTGATATTAGATCTAACATACGCTTTCACCCACTCCCAAATCTGCATAATTCCAAGCGTAAGTATTCCACCCATTAACAAACTAATAACAGCTTCTCTACCTAAAGGTGTTCCCATTTAATGCCCCTGTCTTGACTTAGTGTTTTTTTTCTACTATCTTTCTTGCTTCTTCCATATCTTCTTTGCTGTGGAAGTTTGATTGCTTGCTGAGTAAGTCTTGTGAAATTGAGAGTCTCAAGACTTGCTCAAGCCTGTATACGTCTTGTGGTTTCATCTGCCCCCCTTTCTGGTCTTATTGTTTCATATATAACACTAATAACACCAGAAACACACCAACAAATGCTGTAAATACTTCCACTTTATTTGACCCCCATTTTCTTTGAACATTGTGGAAACGCTCTTTCAAATCCTTGTTTAGATACAAGCTTCTGTGCGCGTAGGAGTTGTTCACGCACAGACGCCCTTGCAGGGTCACCAGTTCCCCCGACATACACCCACGATCTGTTATCAAACTGAAACAAGCCCCTGTACTTGCCTGTTCTATTAACAGCTTCTGGATTTAATGACGACTCACAAACGGCTATTTTCCGATAGTCGCTTGGTAGTAGCTCAACGTCATTAAAATATGGGTTTAGTAAAAGTATTTCTAAAATTGGTCTGTCTTCCAATCTGCGGCTACCGCTTCGTCACGTTCGTGACTTGACGGAAGTTTAGAAGCGCTTAACCATGCACTTAAATTGTCTGAAAGCAATTCTTGATTATCTAATTGGTTTTTGACAATGGTGTATGGGGCGAATTCTAACTTGGCAAACTCCTGTTCCTTACTTAGGAATTGCAGATATTTCAGTAGCTTGTCTTTATCCCAGTCAGTATAAATCCGTTTACAAAGGCTATGCAAGAAGTTTATTTGCTTCTCTGTAGCAACCCTGTAATGACCAAAATGGCTCATTTCTAAGCCTTGCCCTTGTCCAGGTACAGACGCAGGGGTTTCTTGGCTAATTTTGCCCTCTACGGGCTTTCTAAGGGCATCTGGTGGGGTCTGCCAAGGGTCATTTTCTGGCTTCACGTTACGTTGAATCTCCTCTCGGCTAGCAATACCTTTAGTAACAGCTATACCAAGAGCTGCAATAGCGCGACCCCAAGCACTTGTCTCCAAAGTCATCATCTCAGCTCCACGAGCAAACCCTTTAGCAGGTACGCGTTCCCATGCCCAACCAGCAGCATGATACAACTCACCTCTTACTGGGTAAGCAAATGCTTTGCCGTAAATGTATGTCTCGTTGTTTATTTCAAGTACGCCTCTGTAATCAAATGACAGCAAACCTTCTGGGTATTTGTCATAAAACAATTTGATGCGATCTTTAACTTCTATGTAATCTTTTAGGTAATCCATTTAGTTCACCCCTATGAATAGTCCGTAGAATTCTTGTAATTGCGCTAGCTTGTTTTCACAATCGCATTTCTCAAATATGCACCTAGTTCTGTGGTAATAGTCCATAGTGTGATAAGCGTGTGCTAACAGATGTGATATCGGATACCACTCTTTTTCCATGTATTGCCCCTCTCGTTGAAACGAGATTAGAACAAGGTTGGCTTAAAACACAGCATTGAATTATAACAATTTGATAACGGCTTAGCGCCAGAGTTCACCTTCGGCTATGAATGAGCCGTCTTTGTTAAAAGGTACAAGTTCAGGTTTAACAATGCCGTCTTGCTCATAAAGTATTCCAAAGCCTGCTTGCCAGTTAGCGTGTCCTTCTTTCATGTATTTCATGCCAGAAGAATTAAGGTTACACAAATGACCCACTTCAGCACCCCAAAGGGTATTAAGTTTGCCACCATAACCATGACTAGCTGAAGCAATGCCCTGTCTATGAGTATGACCACATATAACGTTTTTACCTGTTCTTACAGCTAGTCCAAGAGCTGTTTGCCCTGCATGATTATAAAGTCTGCCTTCGTCACCATGACCCATGATTACGTTCTTGGCAACTTCTGTTAATGATCTGTTGTATGTGACGTTGATGTCTTTGTCGTTGTAACCTAAAAGGTTTTCAATTTTGATTGCATCAAGTACTGCAAATGCTGGTGCATGACGTGATACATATTTTTCAATGCGAATTGTGTGATTGCTTCGTTGAATTAGAAAAGGCTTACTGCGTCCAAGTGCCGAGCGGAATTCTTTGAGTAAGCCTTTAAGTCCAAGTATATTCTTTTGTAATGAGCCTTCAAATTCTAGGGCTGTTCCACGTGCGTAAGTTGATATAGTTTGGCAATCAAGTTCATCACCAACACAAAGTAATTTATCTGGTTTAACGTAATCTATGTAATCTAAAAGGGCTTCAACGTAAGACTTTTTAATGAAAGGATATTGTAAATCTGATATAACTACGTAACGTTTAATACGTCACCTCGTTTTTCGTTTAGGCTTCCCTAACTGTGATTCAATACTACTAATAGTTGTTGAAATTTTCGATACCTCAAGTTGTAGGCGTGTCACTTTATCTGCTAAAGATGAACCACCATTAGGAAACAACTGCGATTTCATTTTAATAATTTCTGTAGTTGCTTTAATAACCAAAACAAGAACAGTAATAAGAAGACCAGTAATTCCAATAAGTTCATTTATCATTGTCCGTCAAACCAATTCGGATCATAAAAATCGTCGTCATCATCTTCATCAGGTGCAATAGTAAATTGGTATTTTTCTGCAGCAAAGTTGATAATGCCAAATACCGAGTGTTGTGGCATGTCAGCGTTTGCGGTTATTTTGATTGTTTTCTTTTTGCCGTCAAACATTTCAAGTATGGCTACAAAGCCTGTTATTAATTTGCCGTCTTCATGAGCTGTGTTGATAATGCGCACCAACTCTGAAGCCATTACGTCTGGTAATTCTATTGTTTGTTTTTTTGCTTTAGGTTTGCTCATATTCCAAATGCCTTTCCGTTAAGGTCGCCTGCCTTAGTAAAGGATATATGCAAATGTGATACGTGAGGGTTAGCACCTTTGTAAACACGCCAAGCCCAGTTTTGACGTGGTGAGGCTATTCGGTGTTGGTGAATAATGTAACTGAGTCTTTTGTCGCCTTTAAGCGCAATTGTCTTAATCTGTTCAGCGAGTAGCCAAGATTCTTTACTAGATCCTTTAACAAGGTCTGAATCAATATCTATGGCACGCACCCAACCTTGTTTATCTGGGTTATGGTCTGATTTGCGTGCGTTGTGTGCTGTGTCGCCTATCCAGCCGTCTGAGCGTTTATCGCGTTTAGGATATTTAGTATTTATTTCGGAGCGTAATTGCTCAGCTGCTTTACTTAATTTTGGTTTTGGCATTAGGGTTCATAGCTCCCATTGAAGCAGCTACAACAGCACCTAATACAGCACGATAGTCAAGGGCGAAGTCTGTTGCTTGCCAAGCTGCTAAGAAAGCAATTGCAGCTAGTGATACTTGTTTGTAGTTAAAGGATTGCATTTATTTCTTCTTCGGTTAAACCAAGTTTAGTATAAGCAGATATTTTTAATGCTTTTAATTCTTTTTCTTTTGCTTTTATTTTTTCTACTTCTGCATTTTCTTTTTCAAGTTGTTCTATAAATGCTTTTTTTTCTTCATCTTTTAATTCAAAAACATCATTATCTATTTGTATAAAAATTGCTTCTTCTTTTTTAGCCATTATTGTTTCATTCCAAAAATTGTTACTTTTCCTGTTATCGTACCAGCTGCAGGATATATGGTTAGACCCGTATAAGAAGTTGCTTGAGAATGGTAAGCACCATGTGTTGAAGTGTATTGGTCACTATCTGATTGCTCAAGTGAATTATTTATTATACCTGTGTTTAGAGCTGCAAATGGTTGTGTAATTATACCATGAGAAATGCTTACTAAATTTCCACCAAAACACAAAACACCATAATTTACACCAGAATTATTAGATCCACTACCTAATGTAGTATTACTTGTCCAATCGGTTAAAGTGTTCCAATTATTTGTGTTATCAGTTCCACCACTTCTTAATCTGACTCTAATTTCTGTTCCAGAAGTAGCAGATGTTCTCAAATATGTAAGAATATAATAATTGTCATAAGTTGCACTAAATACATCATTCAAGGAAACTGAAGATTGAGTAGTAAAACTTGTAGTATTTATTTTTACTAAATTTCCGCCAAAAGATGCAGCTGCTGTAGTATCTATGGCATTACCAAGGGTTCTGATAGCTGAAGCGCCGTCTTTAACTAAATCGGTATCAGCTGGAATAGTCCAACCATAATTGGTAGTTGTAGGCATAGACTCTAGTTTATCCTTTTCTTAAATAACGTCAAGCCAACGATAATCATTAGCCAGGTTCTGCCATTGGATCAAGGCATTGTAATCTTCCCATTGAACATCAAGGGTTGAATAAATGGAGTTAGAAACAGACATAGCCAGTTCAAGGTTATTTCGCCCAAGTGTCCAAGTCCAACCCTCAACAAAGCCTTCAAAAGAACCTTCAGGTATTAGACCTACTGGGATATTGTCCAAATACAAAAGGCTATCCATAGAAACACCAAGCAGGTTATCCCTGACAGTATTGGTCATATTTGAATTAGCAAGATTAACTGTGACTTCTTCTAAAGATGCTTTAGGTGTTCCTCTGTAATTTACAAAGTTTGTAGCTTGTTCTGTGGCATCAGCAGTCTGGGCAAGAATGGTAGATCTAACTTCCTCAAGCAAACCATAATTATTTATTGAGGTGTCATTTTGTGCTACAACTTCAAGAACTGGGTCATCATATTGGATAACAACACTATTAACAATATCTGCTGTTTGTAGCCTTGTTTGAATATCAGCGTTTACAAGATTAGCGTCAAGTTCAATAAGATTAGCCGCATAGTTTTCGCTTCTTCGCTCTGCGTCTGCGTAACCAATTTTGAAATCAGTTGTGTCATACAAATATCCTAACCCTGATTGTTGTGTTGTGTCTGTCAAATTGTAGGCTTGGTCAATTTCAGCAGGTCTAGCTAATACTTCGTAACGTCCTGCGTCAATTGTGTCTATGCCTTGGACACCATAATTAGCCCAAGTTTCTGTAACAGGTATGTCATTCCAAGTAAGTGTGTTGCTTAAATCTTCCCAAGCAATATATAAAGTTTCTTCAAGAATACGTTGTATGCGTGCGCCGTCTAATTCTTCAGGATAGGCAACAGAACCTGCGTAACGTTTAACAAGTAGACCAAGAGCACCAACGGCTTGTATTTGTAAAGTGTTAGGTTTACCAGCTGCGCCAGCACCTGCAAATCTGTTATAAACACCTGAAACTTCACCTGTAAACAATTTGACATAAGCACCTGTTGAATCAGTGACTTCAATGATTATTGTGTCTAAAAGTTCTACTACTGGGCTTGTGCCGTCAAGGTTTAATAACTCTAAATTGCAGTAACTTGGTTGGGTTGCTTCAAAGAAATCATTTCGACCATAAGTAATTGTTGCATCTTCTAGAGTTGTAGAAGTTTGAAAAGTTCCAGCAATAGTAACTCTGTAGGTCGGTGTATATACAGTCATAGTTACCTACCTGGAATAAATGGTTTAATACCTGTAGTTTTTGTTGCTGTTGTTTGTACTTTGACTATGGCTCTAGCTGTGGCTTGTGGATCTATAGCGCCTTTAATGTTGTTGTAAATGTTTGTTACTGAACCTGTTGCTTGTTTAACGGCAGGGGCAAGGCTTGCCAATTGTGGTGCAGGGTTTACAAGAAGTTTGCCAATATCAGGTAAACGATTATATGCACCGATAGCAGTTTCAATAGCGTCAATGATTTGTAGTATTTTGTCTAAGAAACTTTGTAACCCTTTGTCATTTGCTGCACCAGATAGTTGTGAAACAAAGTCACCTACTTTAATTGCAACGATTCTTATTTCTTCACCAAGTAAATATGCTGAACCTTTAGCATTGTCAAGGTCGTAACCAAAAGTTACAGCACCTGTTCCAACGTCATAAAATGCTCTAGTCATAGATTGTTTACCTGCACCTGTCAAACCATTAACAAGTTGTTCAATAACAGGAATAATGTCATCTGTAATAAACTTTGCTAGTTTTTCTAAAATAGGTAACAAAGCAAAACCAATTTGTTCTTTAGATTCATCAAGAGCTATGTTTACTCTTGCCATGCGTCCAGCAAAAGAATTAGCGGCTATGTCTGCTTGCCCGGCAAAAGTTTCTGATAATACTTTGACAGCTGCATCAAAATTTTTAGATTTAATGATTGAGTCATCAAGTGATACACCAAGTCGTTTAAGTGCACCAAGGTTGCCGTCGTATGCTTTGCCTAAGCCTTCTGTGATTGTGGCTAGGTCTTTGCCTGTGCCTGCAGCAATATCAAGGGCTAGTTGTTGAAGTTTTTGTGCTTTAGTTACATCATTTGTTGATCTAACAAGTCTATCTAGGCTTGGACGTAATTGGTCGTCTGTTACACCTGTGGCACGTGCTGTTTTGTCAATGTAATCTTCAACGGCGGCTACTTGTTGATCTGTTGCTTTAGTTGTGTTACGTAAAGTCTGGGCAAGGCTTAATTGGGCTTTTTGGTCTTCAATAGCGGCTTTAACAGCATCTGTGCCTATTTTGATTGCCATAGCGCCAGCAGCTGCACCAACGGCTAAAAATGCTGCAGCACCAACTTTCAATGCGTCATCAAGTTTATTTGTAAATGAACGTGTTTCTTTATCGGCTTTATCAAGTCCGTCAATAAAGTTTTTTGTGTCAGCAAGTAACGCTAATTTAAGTGTCCTAATATCAGCCATTAAACTCTACCTGTCCAAGCGTCTCTGACTTTTTCAAAGCCTGCTAACCATTCCCTTGCAATAGTTGGTTGGAATCTAGACATAGCAGGATACAACCACCAACCACGATTACCTCTACCTTGAGAAGGTGAACGTTTAGGGAACTGCTTGTACTGTTTAGATCCAAACTCTGAACCCATTATTACATAACCAGCACTAAAAGCACTAGCACCAACTTTTTGACGACCACCAATACTAAACGAAGGTGCTTTATCTGATTTAGAAACTTTAATAGATTGTGCAACTGCAACAGCTTGTTTTGGGTTATATGGCGCGCGTGCAGCAGAACCTTCAGCATAAGCAGCACCACGTTCTGCTAAATCTTTAGCAATTTGTTTCATATCATTTTTTGCAATATCGTCCATTTTGCCAAATGTACGTAACAAAGATTTGTAATCTCTATCAACAGGAACAAGACTAATAGCTCTAGCCATTATTGCGCTCGTTCAATACTTCTATAGCTGTTGCCCATAAATCTGGTTCTGCATTCAGCCAATAATCGGGTGGTATCCCAGTCGCTATTGCTAACTCGACTGCTATGCGCCCGATACTTCGGGCTTCGTAAAATTTGCTGTCTCAAAATCAACAGCTGCAATATCGGTGACTTTTGACTTCCAAGTCTCAAAGTTTTCCATTTTTTTTGTGACACGCTGTTGGATCTTATGACCCAAAAACAAAAGAAGCTGATTACTTGGACTGCTTTCTTCGGTAAGAATTTTAATAATTGAACGATTGTTGTAAAGTTCTTTTTCTGCTTGGGCAAGTTCATTAGGTCTAGTCCACTCTTCATAAACTTCACCTGTTTCTAATTCCCAACGTAATTTTAATTTAAGCATTTGTGTGCCCCTGTTCTTTGGTTGTTGTTACGCTGATAGGTCTTCTGTTGGAATTCCTACAACTTGTAGAGATACTGTTACCTGTTGTGCGTCTGCACCTGAAGCAGATACACCTGGGTAATTTGGTAATACTGTTCCAGTTAATGTAACACCTGTTCTTAAAGTCAAAACAAAAGCAAGTGTTGTATCTGGTGCTGTTTCAGTAGCAGTCCACAAATCGCCGTATAGGCTGTTTGGTGTTGCTCCTGCGTCATTTAAGAAAGTTAAATCTAAAGTGACGTTTGAGTCAATGTACTTGTAGGCTTTGCCTGCAAGGGTGTCAAAAGTTAAACGCTCGGTATCAAAATTGATAGCAGAATCTAAAATTTGTTCTGAGTAAGTTTTGCCGCCAACGCTGAGTGATAATTGACGACCACTTAAAACTGTTGTTGCCATTTGTTGCCTTCCTTAGCCTGTGTAGGCTGTTTGTAGTTGTATTTCAGCAGTAAGCATGTCTGTGCTGTTTGTCTGCCTAATTCTCGGACTTGATACTGACAGTATAATCCAGTTTGTCGGTATTAGTGCCAAGATTGTTTCTATATCATCTTCCAAGTTTGTTAATGCGCTTGGGTTTGAATACGTAGTGCTGACTACTTCTAAAGTAAGTCTTACGTACCAATTCTTGTTGTTACCTATAACGATTGGTTCTAGGTATGGGTCTCCAGCCAAAATAAGAGCTGCTGGCGGGATAATAATTTCTGGCACATGATCATAAGCCGTAAACTTTGTGTTGTCTGTTATTGCTGTTTTAAGCCCTGCACGTAGCGTACTGAGAGCCATAATTAACCTACTTGACTATTGGAGTCAATGTATTTGCTTATTAAACCTGTTACTTTGTACAAAAGTGTGCGACCCATGCGATATGGGGCTGGTGTGTAATCGAGGGCTTGTTGTGTGCCACCTGCAGCTAGTCTTGATTGGAATACGTCTACAGCAATTTGTAATACGGCTTCTTCTACTGCGTCTACGCCGTTATATTGTGATAAATCGTTTTCTGCAGCAATTCCATTAGGTATTGTGTTATACCAATCTGTGTGAACTGGTGCACCTGTTGTTGTAATTCTAAAAATGTATGGATCTACTATTTCTAAAATTGTTTTGTTGCCGTTTACGTGTGCTTCTACGCCAGATATGGCAACTGTTGCACCTTCGTGAAATTTATGTGGTCGTGTTGTATGAATAGTTGTTTCTGTTGTTGTTGCTGAATAATGTTTGTCAATTCCGACTTTCCATTGAATAAGAAAGTCACCAATTGCGTCTTCTGAGGTTTCAATTATTGAATCAAGTTGTGCATCTGAATAAAGAGCAACAGGAACACCAAGTACAGCTCTTAACTCACTAGCTGTTACTAAAACTGGCATTTCTTATTCCTCTCTTTAGGGGTGTGGGTGGCACAGGGGCGAACCACCCACACGTTTAGTTAGTTCTGGTTATGCAACCATGAACTTGTAAGCGCCAGCTGCAATCTTTGTTGCAATTGCGCCGTAGCCGTAATAATTTACGTCAATTTGACCTGTGTTGATTACGTTGGTGCGTAGGCTCAAGCGTGGGCTTTCGTACCATGTGTAAGCATCTGGGTTAATTACGTACATTGAACCGTCAGTAATTGTTGCTGTTCCAACGTTACGTGAAACAAACAAATCTAGTCCTGCTACGTTTCCACGCAAAGATTGTGGGCTTACTGCTCCACCTGCGTTGCTTGGATTTGCAGCTGTGTAGATTGGGCGACCTGCGTCGTTAAGACCCATTATTGCACCCCAAGCTGCTGGTGATACTAACAAGTTGCGAGCAAATCCTAATGAGTTGCTGTAAACAGATGTTGCACCGTCAGCAACAAAGTCTAGAAGACCTGCTGCATCTAATGTTCTGTTTCCACCGTCAGTTGCACCGTCGTAGATTGCTTGAACTACTGCTGTATCGGTTGCTTTTGCGTAAGCAAATTCCATTTGACGGACTAATTCGTCAAAGAAAGCAGGTGATGAACGATCTAACAATTCTACTGAGAATGTTTGTTGTCCTGCATATTTTTTAACAGAGACAGAAACAAAAGATGAAGCCATATCGGTTTCAGATATTGCTGCACCTTCATCAGCTTGTGCCACAGTAGGGGCAGTTGTAATTTTTGGAATTTCAAATGACATTCCTGATGCAGGAAGTGTTGCACGTGAAATTGAGTCAATTGCTCCTCTTTCACCGTTTGCAATTCCGTTGATTACTTCTGTTGATTGTGGGGTTGGAATAAATGCTGCGTTGTTGGAAGTTGTGTCAGCTGCCATTACATATTGACGGCTGTCTTCGTTTCCAAGTGCTGCACGGATATTGTGTTCTAGGTAAGAAGCTTTTGAGTTGATTGGGCTTCTTGGTGCTGTAAAAATTGCTGGGCGAACGTTGCGTTCTGCAGCTTCTACTACAGGAGCTGCAACTTCAGCTGCAACTTCTTCTACTACTTCTGGAGTTACTTCGTTTGACACGATAGTTTGCTCGCTTTCTTGTGGTTGTTCTGATTCGCTTGCTGCGACGTCAGTTATTTGTGCATTTTGACCAAATGCAGGAAATGTTACATGTGATACTTCTTTTAATGTTGCTGCGTTAACAATTACTTGTTCACCTTTGGTGATATAATCGTCAATCATTGCGCCGATTGAGAAACCTGTGCGTAATCCTTCTTGGGCTTCAGCCAAAGCGTCATCACCAGCGTTTGTTCTTGCAACTCTAAATGTACCAACTATTCCTTCATTGGTTTCTTCATATGATTTTAATTTTCCAATTGGTCTTGTCATGTCGTGTTCTGTAAATAATTTAATTCCGTCACCAATAGTTAATGAACCTTGATTAAATACAACGTCACCCATGTTTGTGTGACCAACTTTATTAAATGGCACTATTACACCTGTTAATTCACGTTTTGATGAATTAGCTGCAATAATGTCTGTAGAAAACTTTACATAATTATTCATTTATTAAGTCTTCCTCGATTCTTGCTTCTTCAACTGTCATAACTCCCAAAGGTATTAACTTTGTGAATATTTCAGCTCTTTCTAGCGCACTTGGCGCATAGAATTCTGATAAATCAAATTTGACGTAAGATCCGCGTGGAGTTATGTCAATATCTGATAGTCGTGATGTTATTGCTGTCATTAAAGGCTTAAGTGAAAAATCTACAAGTGCTCGGCGTTCTTGAATTGTGTTTGAGTAAGTCATGCTGCCGCCTGCGTTTGCGCCAAGATACCATTCAGGTAAATTACAAGCCCTTGCTATTTCTGAAGCCATGTATTGTCGGCTTTGATTCAAAGTCATTTGTTCTGGACTAAAACCAATTGCTTGAAAGTCAATTGTGTCGTTCACAAAAGCTGTGCCGCGTGTGTTGCGTGCTTCTTTCCATGAATTTAGAAGGGCTGTAACTCTTTCTGCTGGCATTGGCAAGTTTGATTTCAACACAACGTTAGGTGTTGGTTCGTCGGCAAATCTTTTAACTGCTTTTTCTAATGCCAACGCAGTAAGAATAGTTGTTCCTGCGCGATTTAATAATCCTTCGTCGTAACCTGTGAATGGTATTAGTGACCCTAGTCCTGCGTTTGGTACTCGGCTTCCGTCAACAGAATATCCGACTACATTTATTCCCATTGCGTCTAAAGTTTTGGTGACACGACTTGAAGAAATCCATTGTGCGCTTAATGGTCGTCCGTCTGCACCTAGTTCAAGTATTTGTAAGTAACCATTGCCTGTAAATAAAATATCTTCTGCCAAAAATGTATATACAGATTGTCCTGTCATTCTTGGGTCTGGTTGTCTAATAAATGGTGGAGTACTTACACGTGAATTGTTTGATTCGCGTCTTACTTCAAGTGGCAATGATCCGATAGTTGCGCAGATTATGTTTCTGGCTCTTGCAACGGCTGGAACTTGCATAGCTTGTGCTCGGGTTACAGATGTAACACCAAAGATGTCAAATGGTTGGGCGTATCCTTGAAAGTTGTATGGTGCTACTGCTGCGTCAACTTTATTGACGTCGTCTTGTGGTGATACACCAAGTAGATTTTGCCAGAAGCCCATAACTTCTAATTCTTTATCAAAACGTTATATAAGTCAAGCATCTAAGCAACTACAATGTCTTGGTTTTGCGCCCTTGCGCCGTACTGTTCTGCTTTGCCTACTGCAAGAATCATTGAAATAGCAGCTGTGGAAGGTTTGCGTCTCATTACATACCATGCACCTGTGTCATTTGATTTTTTTATGCAACTATTAACACTTGCCGATAGTTCTGGTTGATTTGAATGAGCAAGGCGACCCCCTGACATAGCGCTAAGTACTTGATCACAGTTGGTGTAATAATCTGAGCCTTTAATTACGTTTGCGTTTATGCCTGCTTGTTTAAGTTTGGCTACTACTGAATCACCTGTAAACCTGTTTGCTATTACTTCTTCTGCGTTGTAGTGCTTTGCCCACTCGGCTATGCGTCCAGCAATAAATAAATCATCTATTGGACTGTCTTGTTCCTGGTATTCCATTAAACCTACAGCTATGGATTTGTCTTCAAGTATTTGTGAACCTGTTAATGCCCATGAGTTACGTTCAGGTGATATTTCAACACCAAGCCAAGTTGGTCTGTCAGGCTTTAATGCTAAGTTAGGTTGCATACAAGAATTCCATG
>JACCDU010279266.1_pt1 | contig 13361 bp, 9 predicted proteins | sample 7446081 | NCBI WGS metagenome assembly JACCDU01 (sample SAMN15323447, study PRJNA562643) | freshwater metagenome | isolation source: river surface water | place: USA:Blue River Watershed | collected 2017-08-17 | reverse complement strand
TGTGTTGCAGATGCTCACCCCAGAGGGCCACCGCAATGTCGGCCATGCCCATGGGCGCGCCCGGGTGACCAGAGTTGGCTTGTTGAACGGCGTCCATTGCCAACGCACGGATTGCGTTGGCCATTTGTGGGTGTTGGGCCATGGTGTGAAAAAGTTGGGGGTAAGGGGAGGATTCAGCGAAGCCTCTGATTTTAGCGGGGCTCGCCCACGCCAAACTGACCCGCTGTCGAGTGGCTACACTTGAACGCTCACCCACCGCTTGGACCATGCAAACCACGCCCCCAGCCGACCCCCACAACCGCGCAGCCACGGCGCTGTTGCTGGCCGCCGGCCGCGGCGAGCGCATGCGCCCCCTGACGGACAACACGCCCAAGCCTTTGCTGCGGGTGCAAGGCAAGCCTTTGATGCAATGGCCGATGGAGGCCCTGGCTCAGGGCGGGGTGTCCAGCCTGGTCATCAACACCGACTGGCTGGGCACGCAAATTTCCGATTTTTTTGGGGCCAGTTTCCAACCGGCCGAAGCTGTCACACCCATGCAACTTCGCTACTCGGAAGAAGGGCGCGATTTTGGCGGCGCCCTGGAAACGGCCGGCGGCATTGTGCGCGCCTTGCCCGCGCTGGACGAGGTCTTCTGGGTGGCCGCTGGCGATGTCTTTGCGCCCCAATTCAGCTTCCATGAAGCCACCCGCCAAGCATTTGCGCAGTCGGGGCGCTGGGCTCACCTGTGGCTGGTGCCCAACCCGACCCACAACCCGCGCGGCGACTTCGGCCTTTCAAGTGACGGCTTGGCGCTGAACCTGCCCCAAGACAGCGCGCTGCCGCGCTACACCTTCAGCACGATCGCGCTTTACCGGCGGCAGTTTTTCACGCCGCCGGTGTGCGACATTCCCAGCGGCAATCCGCAGGGTGTGCGTTCGGCGCTGGCCCCTTTGTTGCGACATGCCATGGACCTGGGGCAAGTGAGCGCCTCGCTTTACAGTGGCCCGTGGACCGATGTTGGCACACCCGAGCGCCTTGCCGCCCTGAACGCCTCCTGAGCGCTAACTGAAGGCCCAGGCCCCTGCCAGACAAGCCATCGCCTTCATAATGAAGTCTGCTCACCGTCATACCCAAAGACTTGCCCATGATTTACCAAGAACGTCGTGCCCGCCTGGCAGCCCAACTCGGTGCCGGCGGCATCGCCATCATCCCGACGGCACCGGAACGCGCGCGCAACCGCGACAGCGATTTTCCCTACCGGCATGACAGTTATTTTTATTACCTCACGGGGTTCACCGAGCCCCAAGCCTGGCTGGTGGTGACGGCCGAAGGCGCTGCCACCCTGTGGTGCCAGCCCAAAGACCTGGAACGCGAAATCTGGGACGGGTACCGTTTAGGTCCCGAGGCGGCCGTGAGTCAATTGAAAGTTCAGGCAGCGCACGCCGTCACCGATTTGGACCGGCTGATGCCGGGCCTGCTGGAAAACCGGCGCACTGTCTGGTACCCCTTTGCCACGCACGGCGGCTTGGAAACACGCATCGATGGCTGGCTGCAAAAAGTTCGCGCGCGCGTGCGTTTTGGCGCCGAGTGCCCCAGCGAACAGCGCGATCTGTGCACTCTGCTCGACGAAATGCGCCTGATCAAAGACGATCATGAATTGGCCATCATGCGGCGCGCCGCACACATCAGTGCGGGTGCCCATGTGCGGGCCATGCAAACCAGTGCGCGTCGCTTGCGCGCCGGGGAAGCGCTGCGTGAATACCATCTTGAGGCCGAGTTGCTGCATGAGTTTCGCCGCCATGGCTCACAGTTTCCCGCGTACGGCTCCATTGTGGCCGCCGGGGCCAATGCCTGCGTGCTGCACTACCGCGCCGATGCGGCGCCGGTGCGCGATGGCGAGCTGGTCCTGATTGACGCGGGCTGCGAGCTCGATGGCTATGCCAGCGACATCACCCGCACCTTCCCGGCCAACGGTCGTTTCAGCGGCCCCCAGCGGGCGCTGTACGACCTGGTCCTGGCCAGCCAGGATGCGGCCATTGCGGCCACCCGTGCCGGCGCCAAGTTCACCGACCCGCATGAAGCCACGGTCAAAGTGCTGTCCCAGGGCCTGCTGGATCTGGGCTTGCTCGACAAAAACCGCCACGGCACGGTCGAGGATGTCATCGAACAACGTCATTACTTCCGCTATTACATGCACCGCACCGGGCATTGGCTGGGCATGGATGTGCACGACTGCGGCAGCTACGTGGAACCGGGCGAGGCTGGGGCCCTGATCACGCGCCGCGACCCGCTCTCAGGTGAAACATTGATCAACCGCCCCAGCCGTGTGCTGCGCCCGGGCATGGTGTTGACGATTGAACCAGGCCTTTACGTGCGCGCAGCCGATGATGTCCCTGAGGCCTTCTGGCACTTGGGCATTCGGATTGAAGACGATGCCGTGGTGACCCCCGAAGGGTGCGAGCTGATGACCCGCGACGTGCCCGTCAAGGCCGAGGAGATTGAGGCGCTGATGCGCGACTGAGCTTCCCCCATAAGCAATGCGCTGCGGCCGCAGCGCATTGCCTGTGGAAAAGTAAAAAATCTCTGGACTTCGAGTGCGCATTTCTACGCACGGCGTAGCACCCCCCCAAGCCTACAATCCCACCCCCAGGCAGTCGAACTTTGCAGCGACGCCCCCACTGGAGAACACGCATGAGCATCAGCCCTTCGTCCACCCAAGAAGCCCGTGAAGAACTGCGCCGCGCCGCACTGGAATACCACCAGTTCCCGACCCCTGGCAAAGTGGCCATTCAGGCCACCAAGCAGCTGGTGAACCAGCACGATCTGGCGCTGGCTTACTCGCCCGGCGTGGCCGCTCCCTGCGAAGAAATCGTCAAAGACCCGAACGCCGCCTTCAAGTACACCAGCCGGGGCAACCTGGTGGCCGTGATTTCCAACGGCACGGCGGTGCTGGGCTTGGGCGACATCGGCCCGCTGGCTTCCAAACCCGTGATGGAAGGCAAAGGCGTTTTGTTCAAGAAGTTTGCGGGCATTGATGTGTTCGACCTGGAAATCAACGAGCGCAACCTCGACAAGCTGGTGGACACCATTGCCTCGCTGGAGCCCACCTTTGGCGGCATCAACCTGGAAGACATCAAGGCGCCCGACTGCTTTTATGTCGAGCGCAAGCTGCGCGAGCGCATGAAAATCCCAGTCTTCCACGATGACCAGCACGGCACCGCCATCGTGGTGGGCGCGGCCATTTTGAATGGCCTCAAAGTGGTGGGCAAAGACTTGCAAAAGGTCAAAATTGTCACCTCGGGTGCAGGCGCTGCAGCCCTGGCCTGCCTGGGCCTGCTGGTCAAGCTGGGCGTGCCCCGCCACCATATTTTTGTCACCGACCTGGCCGGGGTGGTTTATGAGGGCCGCACCGAGTTGATGGACGAGGACAAGATTCAATTCGCCCAAAAAACCTCGGCCCGCAGCCTGTCTGAAGTGATCGAGGACGCCGATGTGTTCCTGGGCCTGTCGGCCGGTGGCGTGCTCAAACCCGAGATGGTCCAGAAAATGGCGGCCAGGCCGCTGATTTTGGCGCTGGCCAACCCCACGCCGGAAATCCTCCCTGAAGAGGTCAAAAAGGTTCGCGACGATGCCATCATGGCCACGGGCCGCACCGACTACCCCAACCAGGTGAACAACGTTCTGTGCTTCCCCTATATTTTTCGAGGCGCCCTGGATGCTGGCGCGTCCACCATCACCGTCGAGATGGAAATCGCTGCGGTGTACGCCATTGCCGAACTGGCACAGGCGGAGCAAAGCGAGGTGGTCGCCGCGGCCTACTCGGGCGAGAGCCTGGCGTTTGGCCCGGAGTACCTGATTCCCAAGCCTTTTGATCCGCGATTGATGATCAAAATTGCGCCGGCCGTGGCCCAAGCCGCCGCAGACAGCGGCGTGGCCTTGCGCCCGATTCAGAACATGGACGCCTACCGCGAGCGCCTGCAAAGCTTTGTCTACGCCTCCGGCTCCACCATGAAGCCCATCTACGCTGCCGCCAAGCGCGCCAGCAAAAAACGGGTGGCCTATGCCGAAGGGGAAGAAGAGCGCGTGCTGCGGGCGGTCCAAATTGTGGTGGACGAAAACCTGGCGCGCCCCACCCTGATCGGTCGCCCTGAAGTGATCGCCCAGCGGGTTCAAAAGTTTGGCCTGCGCCTGCGCGAAGGCGTGGATTACCAGGTGGTCAACGTGGAAAACGACCACCGCTACCGCGATTTCTGGCAAACCTACCACCAGCTGACCGAGCGCAAGGGGGTGACCGAGCAATTGGCCAAGATCGACATGCGCCGCCGCCTGTCCCTGATTGGCACCATGATGCTGCACAAAGGCGAAGTGGACGGCATGATCTGCGGCACCTGGAGCACACCGGATGTGCACCTGAACTACATCCATCAGGTCATTGGCCATCGCCCGGGGGTCAGCACCTATGCCTGCATGAACGGCCTGCTGTTGCCCGACCGCCAGATTTTCCTGGTGGACACCCATATCAACTACGACCCGAGCGCCGAGCAACTGGCCGAAATCACCGTGATGGCCGCCGAGGAAATGATGCGCTTTGGCATTCACCCCAAAGCCGCCTTGGTGTCGCACTCCAACTTTGGCAACAGCAACCAACCGACGGCCGTCAAAATGCGCCAAACCCTGGCCCTGGTTCAGCAACGCGCCCCCTGGCTGGAGATCGATGGGGAAATGCATGGCGATGTGGCCCTGGATGGTGCAGCGCGTCATGCCTTGATGCCTCGCAGCACACTCACTGGCAGCGCAAACCTTTTGGTGCTTCCCAACCTGGATGCCGCCAATATTTCCTACAATTTGCTTAAAACTGCCGCCGGCGGCAACATTGCCATTGGACCGGTCCTGTTGGGCGCAGCCAAGCCTGTGCATATTTTGACCGCCAGCACCACGGTGCGCCGCATCGTGAACATGACAGCACTGACCGTTGCCGACGCCAGCGCGACTCGGTAAGGCACTTTTTGAGAGCGGGTAATCACTTAATTTTTGATTTCCCGACAAATCCATGCTCAATGATTGGGCATAGACTTGCGTTTTTGTCGCTTTTGCTTCACACTACAGCCTTGAAATCTCGGGTTAACCCGGGGCTTTGAGCGTATGCTGCACAGCAGCATTTGTTTTCAAAGCATGAAATTTGTCAGGCCCTCGTCTTTTTATCAAGGAAAGCCACGGAGATGGATACGCCGCTTCGTACAGTGAAAACCAACATCGTCCAGTCGATTCGCGCCTTCCGCGTGCCGGATCTGCAGGAAGCTGCCCAGGCCTTGGGACACCACTTTTTGTACGCCAACTTGGCCCAAGCACAGAGCAAGCAGGATGTGCTGGACCTCATTGCGCAGCAATTCACCTTCCCGACGCAGGCCAGCAAGAACTTCGATGCGTTGTACGACGGCATGACCGATCCCCTTCACAAGTCGGGCCCGCAACCTGGTTTCATTCTGGTGCTGGAACACATTCCGGCCCATGCCAAATTTGACAAAGAAGCCCGCGAGCAGTTGCTCGACGTGTTTCGTGAAGCCGCGGACTACTGGTCTGACCGCAAGGTGCCTTTCCGTTGCTTCTACTCTTTTTCGGTGGCCCGCGCGCCATCCGCGGTGGCCGAAGGTCTGCCCGAAAGCCCCGAAGCACAACAAGGCATTGACCTGGCCGAGCCGGGCGAGAAAATGCCCACCGACAAGCTGGTGGATATTTCGCCCTTGGCATTGCGCATGAGCAGCCCCTTCAACGCCGGCTACTGGCTGGCAGCGGCCTGATCCAGACCACCGACCCTTGGCGTCAAGCCTGGGGCGGCAACTGCTGGCCCAGCGCCTGGGCCAAAGCGACATACGCCTCAACGGGCACCTCCTCGGCGCGACGCTGAACATCAAACGTGCCGCTCCAGCCACGCGCCTCCAGCCATCGGCCCAGAGTGTGGCGCAACAGCTTGCGGCGCTGACTGAACGCCACCTGCACAAGCTCCGACAACAAAGGCTGCGACACGGGTGCCGCGTCTTGCCGTGGCAGCATGCGCACGACGGCACTGTCCACCCGCGGAGGGGGATCAAAAGCCTCTGGCGGCACAAACAGTGTCATTTCCATGGCGTAGCGCCACTGCAACATCACACTCAAACGGCCATAGGCCGATGTGGCTGGCGCAGCCACCATGCGGTCCACCACCTCCTTTTGCAGCATGAAGTTCTGATCTGCAATGGCAGACACGTGGTCCAACAAATGAAACAGAATTGGCGTAGAGATGTTGTAGGGCAAGTTGCCAACGACGCGCAGGGACGGTGCCCCGATGCGCGCGGCCAAGGCGGTGAAATCCACCTTCAGCACATCCGACTCCACCACGCGCAGTTGCGGATGGCTGCGCAGGCGCTGCGCCAAATCACGGTCCAGCTCAATGACCGTCAACTGACCGAGGCGCTCCACCAACGGCTGGGTCAAGGCTGCGAGACCCGGGCCTATTTCCACCACGGCCTGTCCCGGCACAGGCGCAATGCTGTCCACGATGTCCTCGATGATGGCCGTGTCGGTCAGAAAGTGCTGGCCAAAGCGCTTGCGTGCAATGTGTTTCAAAAAGATTCCCGTCTCAGATTACTGCGGCGCTTCGCGGTACTCGATGTACGCACGGCCCCGAATTTCCTGAGCCCAGGTTTCGTAGGTTTCTTCGTACTTGCGTTCTTTCAGGGCATTGCGCGCATACTCGCGCTCTTCTCTTGCCGTCAAAGGGTTGTTGCGCCGCGCCAGCACTTGAATCAGGTGCACCCCAAATCGAGACACCAAAGGTTCGGACACCTCGCCGATGGCCAGGCGGTTCATGACCTCCTCAAACTCCGGCACAAACATGCCCGCGCTGGCCCAGCCCAGCTCGCCCCCCTGGGCTGCGCTGGCGTCCTGAGAAAACTCCTTGGCCAGATCGGCAAAATTGGCCTGGCCTTGCTCCACCCGGCGCTTCATCTGAGTCAATTGTGCGCGCGCTGCGGTCTGGCTCAATTGGCCCCCTGGCCGCAAAAGAATATGGCGCACCTGTGTTTGCGCAATGGTCAGCGCTGTCACGGGTGCGGGCTTTTCAATGACCTTCAAAAGGTGGAAGCCGGCCCCCGAGCGCAGCGGTCCCGCGAGCTCACCCACAGCCAGTTTCTGGGTGGCCTCGACAAACAAACTGGGGTAACGGTCAAGAGGTCGCAAGCCCATCTGGCCCCCGTTGGCACGGTCTGGTGACTGAGAATGCTCTCGCGCCAACCGCGCAAAGTCTGCGCCTTCACGAAGTTGCTTGAGCAAAGCCTGCGCTGTGGCTTGTAACTGCTGCTCTTGCTCGGCACTGGCATTTTCTGGCACGGCCACCAGCAACTGGGCCAAGTGAATTTGCTGCGTCTGGGTTTGACTTTTTTGTTGCGCCAGGAATTGGTCGATTTCTGGGTCAGACACCTTGATGCGGCCAGGCACTTCGCGCTCGCGAAGGCGCTGCAAGATTTGCTGCTGACGCAAGCTTTGACGGAACTGTGTCAGGGACACGCCTTCCCGGGCCAATTGCGCGCGAAAATCGCTCAGGCGCATTTGGTTGCGCTCGGCCACCGAGCGTTCGAGTTGGTCGAGCTCCTCGTCCGTGATCTTCAAGCCCGTCTGCTGCGCCCATTGCAGCTGGGTGCGTTCATAAATCAGCTGCTCCAAGGCTTCGCCCAAGAGTTGCTGGCGCGCAGGCATGGCCACGCCTTGCTGAGACGCCTGTGCGCGCACGCGAGACGCTTGTGCGTTCACCTCCTGGTTGGTCACGGGCTCGCTGTCCACAATGGCCACAATAAAGTCGGAGGTGCCCGAGACCGTTCGCGTCACAGGCACGGGCGGCGCCACGCGCAAGCCACTGCCCGCTTGTGAGGGGGACGTGCGCAAGCCTTGGGCCTGCGCGATGCCGGCCATGACCAGACCCCACACACTCAGCAACACAAACAAGGAATGTCTTTTCTTCATGGAATTTAATCGTAGGCGCCAAAACGGCTGGGCGGGGCAATCTGGTCCCGCAGATACTGGTAACGAGGAATATTTTCTTTCAGATGGCGCAGGGGATTGGACCCGACACGGGTAAAGCCGACAAACTCCAACTGGAACATGATGCGCTGATTGGCCTGATTCGACGCCACCTGCAAACGCTCAAAGACCACGCGACTGAGCCAGCAACCCGCATCGTACTCGAGGCCCACGATGGCATCGACCATTTTGCGTTCCTGCAGGTTGTAATTCAACCGACCCACAGAGTACCACCGGTCCTCGCCCAGGCCCCGGCCTGCGCCTTGATCGCGGCCTTTGTCTCCCCACAAGTCGTTCAGGGGCCACTGCCATGCCGTGTCCAGCACTTCGCTGCTCACGTCGCGCTGAAATCGGTAGGCGGTGCTGAACAACCGGTAGTTGGTCGGGTTGTAGCGCACACCCGCGACCGAGCGCATGGATTGTGCTGTCTTGGGGTTGTACTGCACGGTGGAGTCCAGCATCCAGGCGGGATGGAGGTTGACCGTGGCACCCATCAAGACATCGCTGACACGCTCCGAAATCGGGCCCGCCTCGGTGGGGAGCACCGTGCGTTGGTCTTTCATGCGAAGCCTTTGGGCGATGCCAAAGCGGGCGCCCTCCACGCCCGTTTCAGGATGAATCAGGCGCGAGGTCACGCCCAAGGTCAGCAACTGGTTGTCCGCGATGCGGTCTTGCCCGGAAAAAGGGTTTTCTGTGAAAACCGTGGCAAAGTTGAAATCGTTTCGGCCCGTGTCATAAATGGGCAGATTGTTTTGGTCACGGTAAGGCGTGGAAACGAAAAAAGCGCGAGGCTCCAAGGTTTGCGTCCAGGACGTGCCGCGGAACAGCGCGGTGCGCTCAAACATCGTCGTGGCATCCAGGCTGAAGGTGGGCACGGTCACGCTGGCGCTGCGACTGCCTTGACTGACCAAAGGGGTGTCAAACTGGTAGGCCCGCGTGTGCAAGGACAGCTTGGGCGTCACCGTGGCATAGGGAAGCTGAAAAGGGTGCGCCAAACGCGTCACCGCAAAAGCCCGGTCGGCATTGGGCTGCAAGCATTCTCTGGACAGGCTGGTCATGCTGCTGCAGACCAAGGCGCGATCGGCCTCGAAACGCGTGTAATCCGCCTCCACGGAGAAGTCCAGCATCGGTGAGGCCGCGCGGTAGCGCGAGACCAGTTGCGGCATGCGGTCGTAGGGCGGAATGATGGGGGCGGTCACATCCTGCAAGGTCTGCCACTTGACGGCGCGAGCGGTGGTGTTCACATTGCCGTTGACCCAGGACATCATCACATCGGAGGGCAACAGGCGCTGTGTGAGACTGCCCGAAGAGCGGGGAAAGTCGCGCCAGTAGTTGTCGTCACTGACGCGGTTGAGGTTCAAGTTCAAGCCCAACTTGCCGTCACCCCACGAGGTCCAACCCTGATGGGTCTGGGCATAGCCCCAGCGATTGCGGTCCCGCATCGGGTCGTTCATCATGTAATCCATGCGAATCTGGCCGCGGTAGTCGGGTGCTGCGCTTTCGAGATAGCGGAACTCGCCGCCCAAATTCAATCCCCGTTTGGACCAAAGCGTGGTTTGGATCGTGGCATCCCGGTTGGGTGCAATATTCCAGTAATAAGGTTGCGAATATTCCACCCCACTGAGGTTGTCCAAGCCCAAGATCGGCGGCAACAAACCCGACTTTCGCTCGGCGCTGAGGGGAAAGCTCAGCGAAGGAATCGGCAAGATGGGAATGTCTTTCAAGCGCAGCGAAGCCCCCTGGGCTTGGCCCACATTGGTCTCGCTGTTGATGTCCAAGCGACTGGCCTTGAGCACCCAGTCGGGCATCCAACTCGGGCCCGGTTTTCTCTGACAAGTGGTGAAGGTGGCGTCGTGCACGATGGCACGTTTGTCATCCAAGAATTCAATCTTCGACGCTTGGCCGTACGCCTCGTTTTTCAGAAACCGGTAGGTCGGCTGGGTGAAAAAGCCTTCGAAGCTGTTCACCTTCAGATCCAACTCAGGGCCTTGGTACAAGGTGCCCGCGCGGTTGATGGACACGTGGCCCTGCGCCTTCAAATGGTCACGCGACTGCGAATAGTCCACGCGATCAGCCCGCAAAACGGTGTCGCCCCGCCGAAACACCACCGAGCCTTGCAGCAACACATCTTGATCGGGGTCGCCCTCCAGCCGGTCCGCCTGAATGAAGGAGGGCAATTTGGCTCGCACGTCCTGAGGTATTTTTTCCTGCAACAAACTGCTCGGCTTGAGCGCCATGGATGGGGCCGCCGTCGTGCCCTGCAATGGCTGCGCCAAAGCCGCCAGGGCCGGGCAAAACATCAGGATGAACAGTCGTTTCAAAGCAGCGGTCAGTCAGAATAAGACAAGTGGCGGGCGCCAGCGGATGGCGCCCCGCACTTTGTAGAATTTGAATTATCCATGACCCTCACCACGACGCCCACACCCATGCCCCTCAGCCCCACATGGGATGACCCCCTGCGCCAACAAGCTTTCATGCAATGGCTTCAAGCCTTGGCACCTGGCCAGGGTCTCCAAACCCACAGCGTGCGCGTGGCCTCTGCCGATGCCAGCTTTCGGCGTTACTTTCGCGTCGACTGCACGCAAGGCACCCGCATCATCATGGATGCCCCGCCCGCCAAGGAAAATTCGCGCCCTTTCGTTCAGATTGCCGCCCTGATGCTGGAAGCCGGCTTGTTGGCACCGCGTGTGCTCGACTGGAACGAAGCCGAAGGCTTCATGCTGTTGGACGACCTGGGCACCGCCACCATGATGGAGGCCATCGACCCCAAGCAGCCTCAGGCCAACTTGCCCCTTTACCAACGCGCCACAGACGCCTTGCTGTCTTGGCAACAAGCCAGCCGACCTGGCGTCTTGCCGCCCTACGATCAGGCCTTGCTGGCACGCGAGCTGTCCCTGTTTCCCGATTGGTACCTGGTGCAGCACAAGGGCTTGCAGTTGTCGGATGAACAACAGGCGGTGCTGAGCACCACCTTTGAAACCATCATTCAACGCAATCTGGCGGCCCCCAGGGTGTATGTGCACCGCGACTTCATGCCGCGCAATTTGATGATGCCGCACGACCCCAACGAGCCCCGCCTGGGCGTGCTGGATTTTCAAGACGCGGTGTACGGGCCAGTGACCTACGACATCGCCAGCCTGATGCGCGATGCCTTCTTGAGTTGGGACGAGGAGTTTGTGCTGGATGTGACCATTCGCTACTGGGAAAAAGCGCGCAAGCTCGGCCTGCTGGACCACGATGGCTGGGCCAACGACTTTGGCGAATTCTGGCGTGCCGTCGAGTGGATGGGCTTGCAGCGCCACCTGAAAGTGGCCGGCATCTTCGCGCGCCTGACCTTGCGCGACGGCAAGCCCAAATACCTGGCGGACGCCCCCCGGTTCATTCATTACATCCGCGCCACGGCCAGTCGCTACCGTGAGCTCAAGCCCTTGCTGCGCTTGATCGACGATGTCGAGGGCACCACGCCCGCCAGCAGTTACGCTTTTGGCCGCGTCTGATGCCGCGTTTTTTCTGTGATCTGCCCCTGGTCCCCGGCGAGGCCTTGGCCTTGCCTGCGGCCGCAGCCCGCCATGTTCAGGTGCTGCGCCTGCAGCCCGGCCAAGCGGTCACCTTGTTCAATGGCCTGGGCGGTGAGTACCTGGCCGAGGTCACCCACATGGGGCGCAGCGATGTGCAGGTGCGGGTGCTGCGCCATGTGGCGCTGGAACATGAAAATTGGCGTGCCGTCCATCTCGCCATCGGCATGCCTGCCAATGAGCGCATGGATTGGCTGGTGGAAAAAGCCACCGAACTGGGCGTCACCCGCCTGACCCCCCTGATGACCGAACGCAGCGTGCTGCGCCTGCAAGGCGAGCGTGCCGAGAAAAAGCGTGGGCATTGGCTGTCGGTGGCCGCGGCCGCCTGCGAACAATGCGGGCGCAACCGCTTGCCCGAAATCGACCTGCCACAAAGCTTGACCGAGTGGCTGTCCAACTTTCGTGCCGCCGACGGCACCCTGACGCGGGTGCTGTCCCTGTCGGAGGGCAGCCAGCCCTTGCGCAGCAGCGTGGCAGATGCCGGCGCCCCTGTGCTGCTGGTCAGTGGCCCGGAAGGCGGCCTGTCGCCGGCCGAAGAAGCCATGCTGCGCCAACACCACTACGCCCCTGTCACGCTGGGCCCCCGCGTCTTGCGTGCCGAAACGGCCGCCCTGGCCGCCTTGGCGGCCCTGACCCTGTAAGGCAGCGCGCAGACAGACTGTCCCCCGTATCACAGGGGCGTTGGGTTAAATCGTCTATAAAAGCAGCCATGAACCGAAACCTGCTGCTGCTGGCCTTGGCCCAAGGTCTGTTTCTCACGAACAACGTGACATTCATTGCCATCAACGGGCTGGTCGGGCTCAGCCTCGCGCCCCTGGGTTGGATGGCGACCTTGCCGGTCATGGGCTACGTGGTGGGCGGCGCGCTCAGCACCGGCTTGGTGGCGCGCACCCAGCATCGCTTTGGCCGCAAAGTTTCCTTTCAGTTGGGCCTGTTGGTGGCGCTCTTTTCGGCCGGCTTGGGTGCTTGGGCCGTCAGCCACCATCAGTTTTGGTGGCTGGTGTGCGCCACGGTGGTGGCGGGCTATTACAGTGCCAATGCACAGCTGTACCGCTTTGCGGCCGCTGAACTGTGCCAACCCAGTTTTCGCGAAAAGGCCGTGTCTTGGGTGATGGCGGGGGGCTTGATCGGCGCGGTGATTGGCCCCAACCTGGCCATGTTCACCAAAGACATGACGGCGGTACCCTTCACTGGGCCCTACCTGGCACTGGCAGGCATTGCCTTGCTGTCGATGGCCGTGATCTCGCAAATTCAGTTTCCGCCCTTGCCTCCCAAAAACCAACAGGCAGGGCAAGGCCGCTCCCTGAGCGAAATCATGCGCCAGCCAGTGTTTGTGGTCTCTGCCATGGCCGCGGCCCTGGGCTATGGCGTGATGAATTTGCTGATGGCTGCCACGCCCCTGGCCATGCAGACCTGCGGCCTGTCATTTGAAAACACCGCCCTGGTGCTGCAGTGGCATGTGATTGGCATGTTCGCGCCTGGCTTTTTCACCGGCCACCTGATCCAGCGCTTTGGCGTGTTGCGCATCATGGGTGTGGGCGTGCTTTTGAATGCCGTGTGCATTGGCGTGGCATTGTCAGGGGTGGCGCTGCATGATTTCTTGATTTCCATGCTGGTGCTTGGCATTGGCTGGAACTTCGTGTTCACCGGCAGCACCACGCTGTCTTTGCAGGCCTACACGCCGCAAGAAAAAGACCGCGCACAGGGCGCCATCAATTTCTGTGTGTTTGGCACCATGGCCTTCACCTCGTTTGC
>JACCDU010836735.1_pt1 | contig 13364 bp, 17 predicted proteins | sample 7446081 | NCBI WGS metagenome assembly JACCDU01 (sample SAMN15323447, study PRJNA562643) | freshwater metagenome | isolation source: river surface water | place: USA:Blue River Watershed | collected 2017-08-17 | reverse complement strand
CGGGAGCGGGGGAGGCCGGCGCCCTCCCTCCCTCCGGCGGAGCGGCTGGCGCTGCTGGCGGAGGTCAGGCCCCGGCCCGAGTGGGTGGACCTGGCCCTCGACCTGGCGGAGCGGCTGGCGGCGGAGGCCTGCGAGGAGTGGGGGCGGTCTGATGGCTGAGGCGACCAAATGTGACCGCGAGCGGCCAAATCGACCACGGGCGGCTCTTGATCTGGATATGACGAATCCTCCGGCGCTCTGGGACGTGGGCGAGATCGCGCGACTGATTGGCTGGGACCGTCGAAGGATGCGGCGGCTGCTGGTCGAGCTGAAGGTGGCCCAGAAGCTGGGAGCCCGTTGGCTCGTGGGCGCAGCGGATCTCCGGGCGGAGGCCCCCGTGGTCTACCAGGAGCTGGTACGGCGCTGGCAGATGGCCAAAGGCGACCAGATCGACCACGGGGCGGGCTGACTCTGAAGGGGCGCAGGCGCACCCGCGCTCGCCCTCCCTCTGCCCATGGCTGACCCTCCCGAGACCCCGCCCGAGGCCACAGATGGCCACTCAGGCGCATGCGCGCACGAGGCCATCACGGAGGCCCGGGTGACGGAGGTGGTCGAGCTGATGCTGGCCGGCGCATTCCGCCGGGGGAGCACCGTGCGGGAGCTGGCCCAGCGCTGGGGGGTGGGGGAGCATCGGGCCCGAGAGATCACCGCCCTCGCCTCGAAGCGGGTGCGGGCTCAGCTCACGGACCCGGACGCGCTGGCGGCGGAGGTGGTGCCTGCGTTGCTGGAGGCGCTCCGTGCGGCCGTCGAGGGAGGGGACGCGCGGGGGGCTGCGGCCCTCGGCGCCCAGCTCCTGGAGGTCGGGGGGCTCAAGGTGAAGCGCCATGAGGTCACCGGCAAGGACGGCGGGGCCGTCGCCGTGCAGCTCGATCTCTCCGCCCTGACCGATGAGGAGCTCGAAGAATACGCCCGTAGGGCCACCCCCGGAGCTAGCTCGGGCTGAGCTAGAGCGACGGCGGCGGCGGCGGGCCCGCTGGCACGATGACCCGGTGGCGTACGCTCGGGAGCAACTCGGGGTGGAACCCTGGGGGCGCCAGCGGGAGATCCTCGAAGCGGTAGCCTTTCACCCTCGGGTGGCGGTGCGCTCTGGCCACAAGATCGGCAAGAGCAACAGCGCCGAGATCCTGGCGCACTGGTGGGCGGAGACACGCCCCGACGGCTGGGTGATCCAGACCAGCTCCTCGGGTCGCCAGGTGAAGGCGATCCTCTGGGAGGAGTTTACGAAGCTCTACCACCGGGCAAAGTGGAAGCCCGGCCGGGTCCCGGCGGTGGACCCCGGCACCGGGTACCGCTCCTCGGTGGGGGCCAGGGTGCAAGGGTTCGCGACGGACGAACCCGAACGGATGGCCGGGTTCAGCGGGGCGAACCTGCTCTTCATCCTCGATGAGGCGAGCGGCATCCCCGAGCCCATCTTCGAGGCGATCGAGGGCAACCGTGCAGGCGGCGCCAGGGTGGTGATGTTCTCCAACCCGACCCGAACGTCAGGCACCTTCTACGACGCCTTCCACAGCAAGCGGCAGTTCTGGCACTGCATCCACGTCTCCAGCGAGGAGAGCCCCAACGTCCTCGAAGGGCGGGTGGTGGTGCCTGGCCTGGCGACGGCGGAGTGGGTTGACGAGAAGCGCCTGGAGTGGGGGCCCGAGAGCCCGATCTACCAGGTCCGGGTCGTCGGGAATTTCCCCCTCCAGGGCTCCTCCGCCGTGGTGGCGCTCGGCCTGGTCGAGGAGGCGACCGAGCGGTGGCGGTCGCGCGAGAGCCCTCCCGAGGGGCCGCTGGAGCTGGGCGTGGACCCGGCCCGCTTCGGCGATGACGAGAGCGTGATCGCGCTCCGGCGAGGCCAGCGCATCCTCGAGCTTCGTGCCTTCCAGGGCCTCGACGGCGTGCAGCTGGCCGGGCGCGTGCTGGAGGCCATCCGGGAGCACCTGGGCCCAGGGGAGGCGCTGCCCTTCGTGAAGGTGGACTCGACCGGGCTGGGAGCCAGCTGCTGTGACCAGCTGCGGCAGGTCCATCAGCGTGACCTGGTCCTGGTCGAGGTGAACGCCTCCTCGGCGGCCACGGATGACACCTGCCATCGCCTCCGAGATCAGTTGTGGTTCGGGGTGACTGACTGGCTCAAGGAGGGCGGCGAGCTGCCCCCTGACGACAAGCTCGCTCGGGACCTCGTGGCCCCCGAGTACTCCTTCGACACCCAAGGCCGGCGCCGGGTCGAGTCGAAGGAAGAGACGAAGCGGCGGCTCCTCCGGTCCCCCGATCGGGCGGACGCCGTCGCCCTGGCCATCCACCGAGCCACGGTGGTCCGGCTCCCTCGACCCAAGGTCACGTTGCCCAAGCGGCGCATGTAACCGATGCCTCCCCCTCCCGTTCCCTCCATCACCGGCCCCGTTGTCCAGGGGGCGCCGAACCCTCGGCCCCCGACGCGCACCGCCAGGCAGATCCCGACCCAGTCCTCGTGGGTGGGGTGGGATGCCCAGTCGGTCCGGGACGCGATCGAGGCTCACGAGCTGGGCATTTTCCAGCGGTCGGCGCCGCTCGTGGACTGGATGGGTCGAGATGAGCGGATCAGCTCGTGCCTCGGGACCCGCGTGCGTGCGGTTCAAGGCCTGCCGTTCAGGATCGAGCCGAACCCGGACTCAAGCCGCCCCGACTTCGCTCGGATGCTCGCGAAAGAGGCCTCGCGCCAGTGGAAGACGATCGCCCCTCGCGCCACCCAGGGCGAGGTGAGGCGGGCCACGGCGCTGCACGGTTTCGCGGTGGGGCAGTTGCTCTGGGACACCAGCGGCGGCCGGTGGACCCCGCAGGTCGAGCTGTGGGACGCGCGGCATCTGTCGTGGCGCTGGGACCTCGGGTGCTACCAGGCGACCACCCTCGATGGCATCGAGCTGATCCGGCCCGGCGACGGGCAGTGGGTGGTGTTCTCGCCCCATGGCCTGTACCGCGGTTGGATGCACGGCTCTGTCCGGCGGCTGGCGATCCTGGCCCTGCTGCGGCAGTACGCGCTGAGGGATTGGGGGCGAGCGTCGGAGCTCTACGGGATGGGCGTGCGGTTGGGGTACCTGCCCTATGAGGGCGACCCCGATGATGAGGAGCGGTTCCTCCAGCAGCTGGTCAACCTGGGGGCCGAGAGCGTGCTCCTCCTGGCCAAGGGTGACGACCCCCAGAAGGACTTTGGCTTCGACATCAAGGCCCTCAGCGGCGCCTTCACCGGCGAGGTGTTCGAGCGCCTGGGCCAGCGCTGCGACCTGGGCATTACCCTTGACCTCCTGGGCCAGCAGCTCACCACCGAGGCCAACGGCGGCTCGCTGGCCCTGGGCACGGTCCAGGAGAAGGTGCGCCTCGATTACCTTGAGGCGGACGCGATCGGCGACTCGGAGGACTGGGGCGGGCAGGTGCTCTACCCCTGGGCGGCCTACAACTTCGGCGCCGATCCGGAAGACGTGCCGATCCCCGTGTGGGACTGCGAGCCCCCCGAGAACAAGGACACGGCCTCGAAAGTGCTGGTCCAGGTGGGCCAGGCCCTCACCACCCTCGCCGCTCTCCCGGAGGTGGGCCCGGCGGTGGACCTGCTGGCGCTGTGCGAGCGCTTCGATCTGCCGCTCAGGGCAGGCTCTCAGCCCAAGCTCACCCCTCCGGCTCCCGCGGCCCCCTCGCCCTTCGGGCTGACGGCTCTGGCCGTCTCCGGGCGCCCCACGGTGGACCAGCTGGGGGACGATGCGCGCGACGAGGGGATCGAAGCGATCCGGCCGCTCGTGGCGCAGGTGCTCCAGGCGGTGAGGACGGCGGACTCCCTGGAGAGCGCACGGGCGGCGCTCTCTCGGGTGGCCGGCGCCCTCGACCCGGCGGCCTTCGCGGCGGTGGTCGAGCAGGCCCTGGTCCTGGCGAGCCTGCACGGTCGCCACGCGATCCTCGAGGCCAGCGATGGCTGAGCGGATCCCCCGGGCTCCGGAGGAGGCGATCGCCTGGCTCCGGTCGCGGGTGCCGCTGTCCGAAGCGGCCTGGCGGGCCCTGACGGAGGCGGCCCAGAAGCGCGCCTTCCTGGTCGCGGGGCTGGCCCAGGAGGCGCTCGTGGCGCAGGTCCAGGCGGCGCTGGAGTCGGCGCTGCGGGATGGCTCGACCCTCGAGGACTTCGTGGCCCAGATCGGGGCCTCGATGGACACGGCCTGGCTCGGGCCGACGGCGCGGATCGAGACCATCTTCCGGACCAACATCATGTCGGCCTACAACGCCGGCAGATACGCCCAGGCGACCGAGCCTGACGTCCAGGCAACGCGGCCCTTCTGGCGCTTCGTCGCCACCCTCGACAGCCGCACCGCCCCCCAGTGCCGCGCGGCCCATGGGGTCATCCTCCCGGCGGATCACCCCTGGTGGCAGTCGCACTACCCCCCACTCCATCACCGTTGCCGGTGCTTCGTCCAGACCCTCACCCCGCGCCAGGCGGAGCGCATGGGCGGGGTCTCGGCCCCCTCGACGCTCCCCGCGGCGGAGGGCTTCGGCTCCCCACCGACACTTTGACCATGGCCGACGAAATCAAGACCGAGGTGAGGCTCTTTGCCTTCGGCGAGAACCCCACCGAAAAGGGCGTGTTCCTCCTCGACAAGGCGGACGCGGCGGCCTGCCTGAAGGCCTGGGAGAACCGGGGGACTGACCTCTCCTGGGACTACGAACACGCGATCGTAAAGGAGGGGGCGGTCAACGCCCCGGCGGCGGCCTGGTGCGGCCTGGAGGTCCGGAAAGATGGCCTCTGGGCGACGAACATCCGGTGGACCGACCGGGCGCGGCGGCTCATCGAGGCGAAGGAGTACCGGTACTTCTCGCCCCTCTTCGAGCATGACGACGCGGGGCACGTCCTCAACATCATCAACATCGCGCTGACGAACACGCCGGCGACCTGGGGGATCCAGCCCCTGATCGCTGCGTCGGCGCTGTCCGTGGCTCGTGGGCGCATCGCTCGCGGCGCCACCCAACCGATCCCCCGGGGCAAGGCCCCACAACAGCGAGGCCGCGCTGCGAGCCTCTCCAGGAGCACCATGGACGAAGAAGAGAAGAAGGCGATGGAGGAGAAGCTCAAGGCCCTCATGGCGGAGTGCGCGAAGCTCCAGGCCAAGCTCGAAGGCAAGAGCGAGGAGGAGACCGCGGCCTCCGAGGGCACCCCCGAGGAGAACGCCCAGGCGGCCGCGGCGGCCCTCTGCGCCCTCACCGGCGAGAAGGACCCGATCGTGGCGCTGGCCAAGCTGGTGAAGGGCCAGGCGACCCCAGAGGGGCCCTCCCACGCGCATCAGGTCGAGCTGGCGATCCGCGACGGCGCCCTGCCTCCGGTGCTGAAAGAGACGGCTCTGAGCTGGAGCCCTGAGCAGCTCGCGGCCTACCTCAAGGCCTCCCCGAAGGTGAAGACCCAGGTGGGCGGCGGCGCCAAGCCCGCGACGGCTGGCGGACAGGTCACCCTCAGCGCGGCTGACAGGGAGGTCGCCAGGCGTCTCGGGCTGAGCCCTGAGAAGATGGCCGAGGCGAAGGCCCGCGGGAAGGTGGGTGCCTGATGCCGCTCACGACACCGAAGAAGACCCCTCAGCTCAACGGGGTCATGGTCGTCCCGATGATGCATGACTTCCCGGTCAAGGGGAGCACGCGCATCCTCTCGGGCGCCCTGGTCGCCCTCAACGCGGGCTTCGCGGCCCCTGGTGCGACGGCCACGGGCCGGATCGCGGTGGGCGTGGCCCAGGAGACCGTGGACAACACCGGCGGGGCGGACGGCGCCAAGAGAGTGAGGGTGTTCGCTGGCGTGTTCCAGTTCAAGAACAGCTCGGCGGGTGACCTCATCGCCCAGGCGGACGTGGGCACCGATTGCTTCATCGTCGATGACGAGACGGTGGCCAAAACCAACGGCGGCGCGACCCGCAGTCGCGCGGGTAGGGTGATCGCCGTCGACGCGGCGGGGGTCTGGGTTCAGCTCGGGATCGGGCTCTGAGGAGGACACATGGAGATCATTCCTAGCGCGATCGAGGCGATGTTTTATGGCTTCTCGACCGTCTGGCAGGCGGGGTTCGATGAGGTCAAGCCGTGGTCCTCTCGGATCAGCACCGAGATGCCCAGCAGCGGCGAGCGCGAGGTCTACGGCTTCCGGTCGCAGATGCCTCGCATGATCAAGTGGTTGGGGGAGCGCCAGGTCCAGCGCCTGGCGGCGCACGGGTACCAGATCATCAACGAGGACTACGAGTCCACGGTGGCGATCCCCCGGAACAAGATCGAGGACGACTCGTACGGCGTCTTCACCCTCGACATCCGGGGCGCTGGCTCGATGGCCGCGAAGTGGCCTGATGACATGGTCCTGAGCGCGCTCGTCAACGCCGAAGCTCTCCTCTGCTACGACGGGCAGAACTTCTTCGACACCGATCACCCGGTGGATCCCTACGACTCCTCGAAGGGGCTCTACTCGAACCTGAAGACCTCGCGCCCTCTGACCGCGGCCAACTACGCGCTGAGCCGACGTGAGATGCGCCTATTCAAGAACGACAACGGCAGGTACGCGAACGTCTCGCCGGACCTCCTGGTGGTGCCCCCTCAGCTCGAAGACCTGGCGAAGACGATCCTGACCACGGACGTGATCGCAAACGCCACCCTCGAAGGGCAGACCCAGGTCGGCGCGGTCAACAACATCTACAAGAACACGGCGGAAATCCTCGTGGTCGAGGAGCTGGGGGACTACCCGGCGGACTGGTACCTGCTGGACACCCGGCGGCCCATCAAGCCGTTCGTGCACCAGATCCGGAAGGCCCCCAACTTTCAGGCCTACTTCAGCCCGAACGATCCGAACCTGTTCTTCCACAAGGAGTTCCTGTTCGGGGCGGACGCGCGCGGCGCGGCGGGGGTCACCCTCCCGATCCTCGCCATGAAGTGCAAGGGCTGACCATGACCGTCGAGATCCGCACCAAGACGGGCCTGCACCGCCGGCGAGCGGGGCTGGACCTTCAGCCTACCTGGTCGGCCTTCGAGGTCACCGAGGAGCAGCTGGAGGCGCTGCGGGCCGATCCGCAAATCGAGCTGCGCGCTCCCCTTGCCCAGGTCGAGGCCGAGCGCGACGCCTTGCGCGACGCGGCCCGCGCGCTGGTCGAGACCATCGAGGGCGAGGCCTCGGGGCTGCGGGCTGAGCTGGCCCAGGCCCAGGCCAGGATCGTCGAGCTGGAGGAGGAGCTCGCCGAGCTGCGCCGGGAGAACCACGCCCTCCTCGACGGCATGACCAACCCCGGGAAGTGACATGGCCTACCTCACCCTCGCTGAACTCGAAGACCTCGCCCTCCCTCCGGGGGCCCAGGGCGCCCTCGGGGCTGCGGTCCTGGGGCAGCTGATCGAGCGGGGGTCCCGCGAGGCGGACGTCTATCTTCGGGCGCGCTACACCCTGCCCCTGCTGTCCTGGGGGGACGACCTGCGCGGGTGGGTGGCGGACCTCGTCGCCTTCCACGCGGTCCGACGGATCGGCGTGAACCCGGAGGCCGACGACTACAGGGTGTTCAAAGAGGCTTCGGAGCATGCGCACCGGCAGCTGAGGGCGGTGTCGCAGCGGCTCATCCATCCGGAGGTTCAGGACAGCGCCAAGCTGTCTCGGGCGCCCCGGATGGCCTCCCTTCCCCTGCGGAGGTGGTGATGGGCGTCGCAGGCGATTTTGCAGCCCTGGCGAAGATCCGGGGGCAGGTGGCGCGCCTGCCGGTGCGGGGGAAGGAACGGATCCTTCAGGCCTGCGCCCAGGAGGGGCGCCTGCTGGTCGAGCAGGGTTTCGAGGCGGGCCGGGCGCCCTCGGGTGCTCCCTGGGCTCCGGTGCGGCGCGGGGGGCAGCCCTTGCGCGACACGGGGCGCCTGCTGGCGAGCCTTACCCCTCGGGTCACCGGCGGGGGGTTCGTGATCGAGACCACGGTGCGCTACGCCGATGTTCACCAGCGGGGCGCGACCATTGCCTCGAAGAAAAAGGGGCGCTCGCTGGGCACCCCCAAGGCGGGATGGTTCGGGGTGCGGGTGACGATCCCCGCGCGGCCGTTCCTGCCCGAGGATGGCCTCCCGGGTGCGTGGGAGGTGCGCCTGGTCGAGGCGGCCTCGGATGCCCTTCAGGTGTTGTTCCGATGAGCCCGATCCTGTCCGTCGTGGGGACCCTGATGGATGCCCTGGCCGTGGCCTGGCCTGGCCTGACCTGGGCCTTTGGACGGCGCGAGCTGGCCCGGCTCGACGCGGCGGAGCCGTTCGTGGTGTGGGTCCCGAGCGAGGGCGGCGATCGCTTCGAGCCGGTGGACCCCGCCTTCGACGAACGGGCATCACCGGCGGCCCCCCAGGCCCTCGCCACGCTGGCGACACGGCTGGAGGCCCACTGCCGCGGGCGTTCCTTCGAGGACACCGAGGCCCTCCGCCATGACCTTGCGAGCGTCGTGCGCCAGCAGCTGCCCGGCTCGGGCGTGCTCGTGGGGGGAGGCTGGCTCGATGCGGGCAACGCCCTCACCAGCAGGACCGAGGCGTACGTGCTCCTGGTGGACCTCCGCGCTCCGATCACGGACCAGCTGCGGGGCCAGTCGCTCCAGGGCTTCGCCGAGGTCGAGACGGTGGCGGTGGCGAGCGAAGTGCAGATCCCCGGCGGGGCCGTCGAGCCTGACGTGACCCTGCCCTGACCCGAAACGAGAGGACCCATGTCCGAAGAGAAGCGCGATGTCGAGGCCTGGGCCTCGGACAAGAAAACCCCTGAAATTTGGTTCAAAGCGGCTGCGGTGATGCACCACTGGGCGCTCGGTGAGCAGGTCACCGAGGCGGACTACGACCGGGCGATCGAGCTCGCCCAGCACGGGGAGCGGTACTGATGAGCACACCGAACCTCCCGGGCGTTTCGGTTAAGGTGCTGGACGGTGCCTTCGGCGCCGGGGCCGGGTCTGGTGACCTGGTCGGACTGGTCGGTGTTTCAACCGGCGGCACCCCTGGCACGGTGGTGACCGCGGGCGATGTCCCCACGCTGGTCGCGGCGCTGGCGGCAGGGCCCTCGGGTGGCCCCCTGGTCGAGGCGGCGGCGGCGGTCCTGGCCCGAGGGGGCCGGCCGGTGGCCTGCTGCCCTGTCGCTCCTTCGACGGCCGGCAGCGTGGGCGCTGTGACGGTGACCCCTGGGGGCCTGACCCCCGGCGTCGGCTTCACCGGCACGCCCAAGGATGCGTACGCGATCCGGGTGAAGATCACCAAGGCGGGCGCGGTGGGCACGGCGCGCTTCCGGATCGCCTTCGACGGCGACAACCCGGAAGGCCCCACCTACAGCGATGAGATCGTCACCGCGGCCACCTACGCCCTCGGGCCGATGATCGGCACGGGCCTGACACTGACCTTTGCCGCGGGCACCTACGTGCTCGATTCCGTGTACTCGGCGGCCTGCACGGCCCCCAGCTTCAGCAGCTCCGACATGATCACGGCGCTGGATGCGCTCGTGGCCTCGGGGGCCGAGCCGCGCTTCGTCTTCGTGGTGGGCGAGGCCTCGACCCCGGCGCTGGGGGCGGCGATGGCCTCCGCCCTCGACACCTGGCTCCAGGGCCAGCAGACCGCCGGGGCCTACCGGTGGGGACTGCTCCAGGCCCCCCACGACACGGACGCGAACGTGAAGGACGCATTCAGCTCGTTCAGCACCCGGCGGGTGTCCGTGGGGCTGGGCTTCTGCACGATCACCAGCGTCATCACGGGGCAGGGGCGGCGACGCGGCGCGGCCTGGGCGGCGGCATCGAGGGCGGCGCGGCTGGCGATCTCCCAGGACCTGGGGGAGCTGGCCGAGGGGCCGCTCGAAGGGGTGACGGCGCTGGAACGGGACGAGCGGCTGACCCCCGGCGGCGACGCGGCGGGTTTCCTCACCCTGCGGACCCATCGAGGGTACCGCGGGGCCTACGTGAACAACCCGAGAATCATGACGCCGGTGGGCTCGGACTTCGAGCTGATCCAGTACCGCCAGGTCCTCGACCGGGCGTGCCTGGTGGGCCAGGAGAGCGCGCTCTTCTACCTGGGGAAGCCCCTGCTGGTGAACGCGGATGGGACCGTCGCCGAGATCGAGGCGGTGGCCATCGAGGCGCGGATCCAGGCGGCGCTGGTCCAGGCCCTGGTGGCCCCGGGCCATGCCACCCAGGTGACGGTGACGGTGGATCGAGCGGTCAACCTGCTGACCACCAAGAAACTGAAAGTCCTGCTGAGGGTGCGCCCTCTCGGGTACGCGAAGACGATCGAGCTCGAGATCGGTTTCGATGCCATCCAGACCCTTGCCGCGTGAGGTAGAGAATGCCCCCTGTCACCCAACCCGCGTACCCCCTCGTCAACGGCGCCAGGCACGACTGGAGCAGCATTTATCCCGAGTTCGATGGTCTGAAGCTGCGCGGCGGCATGCGCGCCATCAACTACAAGCACGGCCTCGATTACCAGCACGTTATGGCCGGCGGAAAGCAACCGGTCGGCGACACGACCGGCACCTACTCGGCCGAGGGCTCCTTCGAGATGCTCCTGGTCGAGTACCTGGTCTTGATCCAGCAGCTCGGCTCGAAGGGGCTCGGCTACATGGAGCAGCACTTCAACATCGCCGTGAAGTACGCCCAGAAGCGGGGCGACCCGGTGATCCTCGATGAGCTGCGCGGTTGCCGCATCAAGGATGAGGATCGGTCCTACAGCCAAAGCAACGAAGGCCTCATCGTGAAGGTCAGCCTGGGGATTCAGCTCATCCTGCCCAACGGGAACAAGGCCCTCACGGACATGATCGGCGTCTGACTTCTCCCCCTCCTCGCGGCCTCGGGCCCGGGCTCCCTTGTGGGGTCCGGGCTCGCTTGCGTTGGGTATGAGCATCGAGCTGACCCCCGAGATCATCGACACCCTCAAGCGCAAGTGCGGCGCCACCCTCCAGGCGTTCCGGCTGGAGAGGGGAGGGCAGGAGTTCGTGGTGCGCCCCCCCGACGCGAGCGAGTTTGAGCGGGCCCTCGACAAAGCAGCGGAGGGCGGGCGGCGGAAGGTCGAGGCGACGGTCGAGCTGGGCGAGGCGTGCCTGGTCTTTCCGGAGGCCTCCGAAGTGCGGAAGCACCTGGAAGCAAAGCCGGGCCTGGCCTTCACCGCGGGGAACCTCGCCTTCGAGCTGGCGGGGCTGACCGACGGGTACGGCGTAAAAAAACTCTGAGCCTCTTCGAGGAGGCGAAGGCCTCCGATCTCGACGCGGCGAGGTGCCTTCACGAGCTGTTCCTGGGCTCGTCTTCGACGCGGGCGAGGGTCGGGGCGCTGCTCCTCGCAGAGGCGCTTTACCTGCACCGTCACCACCTTCACGTCCCCAAGCGCTGAGACCCAACCCCCCATGGCCGTTCGCTTCGCCTTCGAGCTGCTCGACAAGATCAGCGGCCCCGCGTCCAAGATCGACCGTCAGCTGGCGAAGGTCGAGGCGGGGCTCCTGGCGAACGCCAAGGCCATGAGCGCCCTGGAGGGCAAGACAGACAAGGCGTCTCTCAAGACGGTGAAGTCTCTGGAGAAGCAAAACGCCCTGTTCCACAAGCAAAAGGAGCAGCTGCTCAAGGGGGGCGTCGCCGTCGCTGACAAGATCGCGGGGGAAGAAAAGCTAGCGTCCAGGATGCAAAAGGGCGGGCAGAAGGCAAAGGAGCAGGGCTCGGCCCTGTCACAGCTTGCCGGTCTCGCCACCAAGGCCTGGGTGGCCATGCGGGCGCTGGCCTTCGTCTCGGATGGGGCGCGCCTGGTTGTCGGCATGCGGCAGTTCAAGGAGCAGACCCAGGAGGCCTTGAAGTTCTCCCTGGGCTCCTCGAAGGCGAGTCAGGAGGCCCTCGGGGAAATCCTGCGGATCTCCAACGTGCTCGGGGCATCTTCAGCGGAAGCGGCCGGCAACTTCCGGGAACTGACCGCGGCGGGCTTCGGCGACCGGGAGAGCAAGATCCTCCTCCAGCTGGCTGACGACCTGAAAGCGGCCAACGGCGGCCAGGCGGTGGCCATCTCGGCGCTGGCGGAGCCTCTTCAGGCCCTCAAGCGCAACGAGCTCCTGACGGCCGACAGCTTCAAGGGGCTGGAGGCTGCGGGGATGGGCCGGGACCGGCTTTATCAGGTGCTGGCCCAGCAGCTCAAGGTGGCCGTCAAGGACCCAAGCGACACCAACGCGATCAAGAGGGACGTGGACCGGGCGCTGGCTACCCAGCAGCTCCGGGGCCAGAAGGCCGTCGACTTCTGGGCCAAGGTCAACATGGCGGCCCTCGATGTCTCCCAGCTCGGACAGAAGGGCCAGGGCTTCCGGACCTCGACCGTCACCGGGAGCCTTGATCTGGTGAAGAACAAGATGGAGAGCCTTCTCGCCGCGGTGAACGACGGCGAAGCGGGGAAGGCCCTGGTGAGCAACCTCCAGCGCCTGGCCGGAGCCCTCGACCCAACCACCCAAGAGGGGAAGCGCATGCTGGGCATCCTGGACGGGCTCGCGTCCTCCGCGGCCTCTCTCCTGGAGACGCTGTCGCCGCTGTCGGAGGGCCTCGGGCAGGGCTTCGGGGAGGCCTACGACACCGTCGCCGAGGTGCTTGCCCTGTTCGATGACGGCAAGGGGAAATCGCTAGGCTTTGGGGATGCGCTTCGCATGATCGGCGTGGCCCTCGGGTACGTCGTGGTCGGCGTGGGCGCAGTGATCGGCGGGTTGACCTGGCTGGTCGCCTCCCTGGCCAAGATTGGCACGTTCATCGTCGGGGCCGCTGGGGCCATCGGCGTGGCAATCGTCGAGGGGATCGCCGGGGGGCTCGATGGCGCGAAGGCCAAGCTGATCGCCAGGCTGGAGGCCCTGGCCCAACTTCTTCCCGACAGCGTGCGCAAACTGCTCCAGATCCGCTCCCCCTCTCGGGTCTTCCGGCAGATCGGCACCCATACCGCCGAGGGCCTGGCCCAGGGCATCGAGGGAGGCGAGCGGCGGGTCGAGCAGTCGGCCGAGGGGCTGGCGTCCAGCGCCGTCCGGGGCGGGGCGCAGCCTGTGGCGCAGGGCGGGGGCCAGCGCCCCACAGTCTCCCTCCCGGCGGGCCTGGTCCAGGTCACGGTGAACGGGGCGGCAGACCTCGATGAGATCGAGCGTCGCGTGCAAGAGGGCATCCTGCGGGCCTTCCGAGAGATGGGCTTCGAGCTGGGGGTGGCACCGGCATGAGCATCCCCGTCTTCCTTCAGGGCTCCGGCACCGAGTACTTCCTGCCGGGGCTGGGCTCCGACTGGGACACGGCCTTCATCGACGGCACCCAGGTGCCTGGCCTGGTAAAGTGCGTCCCGAAAACGAGCCGCAAGATCGACGTGGCCAACGCTCCCGGCCTCGATGCCGCGACCCTGCGCCTTCAGGG
>JACCDU010558543.1_pt1 | contig 13369 bp, 12 predicted proteins | sample 7446081 | NCBI WGS metagenome assembly JACCDU01 (sample SAMN15323447, study PRJNA562643) | freshwater metagenome | isolation source: river surface water | place: USA:Blue River Watershed | collected 2017-08-17 | reverse complement strand
ATGGAAGAGTGCATCTGGGACAAGAAGGGCAAGCTGCTCACCCACGGCCCCAGCACTTACAAGATTCCGGTGGCGGGCGACATCCCTGAACACTTCAAGGTGTCCTTGTTCGACAACGCCAACTTGAAACCCACGCCTTTCAACAGCAAGGCCACGGGCGAGCCGCCTTTGATGTTGGGCCTGTCGGCCTTCTTCGCCTTGCGCGATGCGGTGGCCGCCAGTGCCGACCACAAGGCCGTGGTGTACATGGACGCACCGGCCACGCCCGAGCGTATCTTGATGGCTTGCGAAAGCGTCAAGGCTCAAGCCAGTCTGTGATCTGAGCTCTCCGGGCCGCCTGGTGTTGCATCAGGCGGCCTTTTGCTTTGGCCTTTGCAATAGTTCAACATGCCGATTGCTGCCCTGATTTTTGACCTCGACGGCACGCTGGTGGACAGCGAAGCGCCAGGACTGGATGTGCTGCACCAGATGGCTGCTGACTTGGGTGCGCCATGGGCCCGTGAGGAGATGCATGCCCGCTTTGGCGGCGTGCCCATGGCGCGTTGCGTCAGCACCATCGCTGCCCACGTATCGGCGCAGCACCAGCCGCTCGATGAAGTGATCTTCCTCCAGCAACTGCGTCAGAACATGGCCATCCGTTTTCGCCAGGGCTTGGACGAAATTGCCGGCGCCACAGCTTTGCTGAAAAGTCTGCAAGCCATTAACAAGCCATTTGCCATCGGTACCAACGGCCCGCGTGAAAAGGCCGAGATCACGCTGGGAGTCACGGGGCTGCGCTGCTATTTTGGTGACCGTCTGTTTTGTGCCCCCGACGTGGGCAGCTTCAAGCCCGAGCCCGGCTTGTTCTTGCATGCCGCTGCGGCTTTGGGTGTGGCGCCTTCAGATTGCGGTGTGGTGGAAGACAGCTTGCCTGGCATTCAGGCCGGTTTGGCGGCGGGCATGCAGGTGTTCAGCCTGCATCCACGCCAGGGTTTGCCTGCAGAGTTGGTCCATCGCGTTCAGTTCATCGACGACTTGCACCAGCTCCACGCTTGGCTGCGCTGAGTTTCAGTCCTGGCCTTCGGTCAGGGTGTCGAGCTGGAACTGGCCGCTTTTGTGCCACAGCCACACATCGGTGTAGGTGACCTGGCTCAGATTCTTGGGGGCGGGGTAGGGCGCCGCGGCTTTGACCATGCGCTCGATTTCGGCCATGACTTCGGGCACATGCTTGGGCGCACGTTTCCAGCTCAGGGCCTTGACCTGGCCTTGGCGGTCGATGTCTACGTCCAGCACGCCCACGGCCTGCAGCATGGGTGGCAAGCGGCCCTTGAAGATGCGTTCTTTGTTGATGCCGTACAAATGCGAAGCGGCATCTTTGCGGTATTCCTTGGCAGTGCGGGCGAGCGATGCTGAACCGGGCGTCGGCACCGCTGCTGCTTTGCCGGGCTGGCCAGGCCACTGCTGGCTGGCGTAGCCCTCTTTGGCCTTGTTTGCGTCGGTGGTGCAACCACTGAGCAAAGCCAGACCTGTGGCGCCCACGCCCATCAGGGCAGCGACAATGGTGGTTTTGAATTGGCGAAAAATGTGCATCGCAGTGGCGCCCCTGTCTCGTTGGCATACTTGGCTGACAGGCGCCATTGTGCACCGAGCCACACGGCTGGAAAAAGCCTCAGTCAGAAATGGATTTGGATTGTGAACTGGATGGATTTGGCTTTGCAACAACTCGCCCATGAGGCGGGCGTGGTCGTGACTGTGCTGGCCACCAAGGGCTCGGTGCCACGCGGCGCGGGCACGCGCATGGTGGTGTTTGCCCAAAGCGAGCAAGGCACCATTGGTGGCGGGCATCTGGAATACCAGGCCATCGCCCATGCCCGCTTGCTGTTGTCAGGTCAGTCCAACGAAACGCAACTGCGCCACGTGTTGGGCCCGAGCTTGGGGCAATGCTGCGGTGGCGCGGTGGAGCTGCATTTCCAGCCAGTGACTGGCTCAGACGCGGCTCGCTTGAAGTCTGAATTGACGTCTGTGCGCACTCCGCTGGCGTTGTTCGGCGGCGGCCATGTGGGCAAAGCCTTGGTCAAAACCCTGGCCCCTTTGCCTTTTGCGGTGCGGTGGGTGGACAGCCGTGACGAGATTTTTCCGGCCGATGTGCCCGAGGGCGTGGAATGTGAACACTCCAACCCGGTGCAAGCGGCAGTGGCCGATCTGGCCCCGGGCAGTCGCGTGCTGATCATGAGCTTCAGCCACGCCGAAGACCTGGACATTGTCATCGCCTGCCTCAAACGCCTGCGCGAGAAAGGCGATTTGCCCTTTGTGGGCCTGATTGGCAGTGCCACCAAATGGGCTACCTTCCGCCACCGACTGGAAGACCGGGGCTTCAGTGCCGAAGAAATCGCGCACATCACCTGCCCCATTGGGGTGCCGGGCATCACGGGTAAAGAGCCCGAGGTGATTGCGGTGGCCGTTGCGGCACAACTCTTGCAAACGCTCTGAAGCCGGCGCACTGGTTTTCCCTGAGTCCATCGGGGGCTGAGGCGCTGGATTCACAGCCTAAAACTGTATACACTTCGGTGCACTGGTCGCAGCGGCGCAAGAATCCTCCGGGTTTCATGTTCGCGACCGAATGACCGCTCACAGGGCCCGCGGTGGTGAGCTGGTTGGAGATCCTTCATGGAAACGTATCTGCTGGAATGGGCCAATTTGTTGCTGCGATGGGTGCACGTCATCACCGCCATCGCCTGGATTGGTTCTTCGTTTTACTTTGTCTTTCTGGACAACAACCTGCAAAAACCCAACTCACCTGATCTGCTCGAAAAAGGCGTGGGTGGCGCGATGTGGGCGGTGCACGGCGGCGGTTTTTACAACCCCCAAAAATACATGGTGGCCCCCAAGAAGATCCACACCAAGCTGCATTGGTTTTATTGGGAAAGTTACTCCACCTGGCTCAGCGGCTTCGCGTTGTTCACTGTGCTGTACCTCTACAACGCGGGTACCTTCCTGATCGACAAATCGCTGATGGACTGGTCACCTGCCGTGGCTGGTGCCACCGCCGTGGGTTTCCTGGCCGCTTTCTGGATCGTCTACGACGTGGTGTGCCGCGTGTTTGGCTTTCGCAAAAACGGTGAGCTGATCGTTGCGGGTCTGATGATCGTGGTCATCGCCTTTGCCTCTTGGCTGGCCAACCAGCTGTTTGCAGGTCGTGCCGCCTTCTTGCTGGTGGGCGCGATGATCGCCACCGCCATGAGCGCCAACGTGTTCTTCTGGATCATCCCTGGCCAGCGCAAAGTGGTGGCTGCCATGACCAGCGGCGAGGCCTACGATGCCAACGCCCTGGCCATTCACGGCAAGCGCGGCAAGCAGCGCAGCGTGCACAACACTTACTTCACGCTGCCCGTCATCTTCGCGATGCTGAGTAATCACTACAGCTTCCTGTACACACACGAACACCGCTGGGTGCTCTTGTTTGTGATGATGTTTGCGGGCGCTTTGATCCGTCAGTTCTTTGTGCAGCGCCATGGTTATCACCTGGGCCGCGCCGCCAACCCTTGGCCTTTTGCGGCGGTGGGTGTGGTGCTCATCGCCGGTGTGATCGTGGCCTTGAAGCCGGCTGCGCCTGTGGCCTCAGTCGCGCCCGCCGCGCCTGTGGCCTTTGCCCAGGTCAAAACCGTGATCGAGCAACGGTGCTACATGTGCCACGGCGAACAGGTGCAGATGAAAAACGTGCGCCTGGACAGCCCTGAGCTGCTCAAGCAACACGCGCAAAACGTCTACCAGCAAGTGGTGGTCACCAAGCAAATGCCCATGAACAACGCGACCAACATCACCGACGATGAACGCGCCTTGATTGGCCGTTGGTTTCAGGCCGGCGGCAAGGTCGATTGACCTGTCAGAGGCTCAGGCTTTTGAGGTACTCGCGGAAGGATGAGCCTACTTGCGGGTGCTGCAAGGCCAGCTCCACGGTGGCTTCCAGAAAGCCTTCCTTGCTTCCGCAGTCGTAGCGTTTGCCTTCGTACTGGAAGGCATAGACGGCTTCGCGCCGCATCAGGCGCGCGATCGCATCGGTCAGCTGGATTTCACCACCCACGCCCGTGGGCTGGTTGCGGATCTCGTCAAAAATGCCCGGCGTGAGGATGTAGCGGCCTGCCACACCCATGCGTGAAGGGGCTTTCTCGGGGCTGGGCTTTTCCACGATCTGCTCGACGCGGATCAGTTGTTTGCCAGCCGACTCACCAGCCACGATGCCGTAGCGCTTGACTTGGTCCAGCGGCACTTCCTGCACGGCCAACACGGAGCGCCCTTGCTTGGTGTAAGCGTCCACCATTTGGGACAGGACGGATGTGCCCTGGTTGACCATCAGGTCATCGGCCAGCAGCACGGCAAAAGGCTCATTGCCCACCAGCGGCTCGGCGCACAGCACGGCGTGGCCCAGGCCCAGCATGCGGTTTTGGCGCACATAGGCACACACCATGTCGTCGGGTTGCACCGAGCGCACCAAGGCCAGCAGCTCATCCTTGTGCGCAGCCTCCAGTTCGGTTTCGAGTTCGTAGGCTGTGTCGAAGTGGTCTTCGATGGCGCGTTTGCTGCGGCCCGTGACAAAGATCATGTGACGCACACCAGCGGCATAAGCCTCTTCCACCGCATACTGAATCAGCGGCTTGTCCACCACCGGCAGCATCTCTTTGGGCGCGGCTTTGGTGGCGGGCAAAAAGCGGGTGCCCAGGCCTGCGACCGGGAAAACAGCTTTGCGAATGACGTTGTGGCTCATGGTGTGTTCCTTGTCGGTCGGTGAAGTTCAGCCCAGACGCTGCAGTTGCTGGCGAATTTTCTCAACGGTGGCGGTGAAGTCCGCCACGCGCTTTTTCTCCTGCTCGATCACGGCGGGCGGGGCCTTGGCCACAAAGGCTTCGTTGCCCAGTTTGCCGTTGGCCTTGGCAATTTCGCCTTCCAGTCGCGTGGCTTCCTTGGTCAGACGGGCTTTTTCGGCAGCCACATCCACTTCAATGAAAAGGCACAAACGCGCTTCGCCGACCACCGCCACAGGCGCGGCCTGTGCGGCAGCGGCCCATTCGGCTTCGGTTTCAAAAACTTTGACTTCACTGAGCTTGGCCAGCGATTGCAACACCGGGGCCACGCTTTGCATGAAGGCGGTGTCGCCCAGCACATACATGGGCATGCGGGTGGCGGGCGAGACGTTCATCTCGCCGCGCAGGTTGCGGCAGGCATCCACCAGCGTCTTGAGCTTGGCCACATGGGCTTCGGCGGCTTCGTCGATGCGCTCGGGCTGGCTCACGGGGTAGGCCGCGATGCTGACCGACTCGCCTGGACGGCCCGCGACCACCGACACTTTTTGCCAAAGTTCTTCGGTGATGAAGGGAATGATCGGGTGCGCCAAACGCATGATGGTTTCAAGCGTGCGAATCAGCGTGCGACGGGTGGCGCGTTTTTGTGCGTCGTTGCCGGTGTTGATCTGCACCTTGGCGATTTCGAGGTACCAGTCGCAGAACTCGTTCCAGACGAAGTCGTAAATCGTGTTGGCCACGTTGTCGAGGCGGTATTCGGCAAAGCCCTTGGCCACATCGGCCTCCACGCGTTGCAATTGCGAGACGATCCAGCGGTCGGCCTGGCTGAACGACATGTAGCCGTGGGCTGCGCCGCCCACAGCGCATTCTTCCTTGGTGTGTTCTTTGAGGCCGCAGTCCTGGCCTTCGCAGTTCATCAGCACAAAGCGTGTGGCGTTCCAGAGCTTGTTGCAGAAGTTGCGGTAGCCCTCGCAGCGCTTGGAGTCAAAGTTGATGCTGCGACCCAACGATGCGAGTGCGGCAAAGGTGAAGCGCAGGGCGTCCGCGCCGTAGGCCGGGATGCCTTCGGGGAATTCTTTTTCGGTTTGTTTGCGCACCTTGGGCGCGGTCTCGGGTTTGCGCAGCCCTTGGGTGCGTTTGTCCAGCAGGGGTTCGAGCGTGATGCCGTCGATCAGGTCGACGGGGTCCAGCACGTTGCCTTCGGACTTGCTCATCTTCTTGCCTTGCGCGTCGAGCACCAGGCCGTGGATGTAGACGTGCTTGAACGGCACTTTGCCGGTGAAGTGCGTGGTCATCATGATCATCCGGGCGACCCAGAAGAAGATGATGTCGTAGCCTGTCACCAAAACGGAGGAAGGCAGGTACAGGTCGTAGTCTGGTGTCTTCTCTGGCCAGCCCATGGTGCTGAAGGGCACCAGCGCCGATGAGTACCAAGTGTCGAGCACGTCTTCATCGCGCTTGAGTGTTTTGCTCGGGGCCTTGGCTTGCGCTTCGGCTTCGTTGCGCGCCACGTAGACGTTGCCGTCTTCGTCGTACCAGGCCGGAATCTGGTGGCCCCACCACAGCTGGCGCGAGATGCACCAGTCCTGGATGTTGTTCATCCACTGGTTGTAGGTGTTGACCCAGTTTTCGGGCACAAAGCTGACCTGGCCCGATTGCACGGCGTCGATGGCCTTTTGGGCGATGCTCTTGCCGGTGGCATCGCCTTGGCCGACCTGGTTCATGGCGACGAACCATTGGTCGGTCAGCATGGGCTCGATCACCTGGCCGGTGCGGGCGCAGCGCGGCACCATGAGCTTGTGCTTTTTGACTTCGACCAGCTGGCCGGCGGCTTCCAGATCAGCCACCACGGCCTTGCGGGCCACGAAGCGGTCCAGACCCCGGTATTTCTCAGGTGCGTTGCTGTTGATGGTCGCGTCCAGGTTCAGCACGCAGATCATCTCCAGCTTGTGGCGCTGGCCGACCTGGTAGTCGTTGGTGTCGTGCGCGGGGGTGACCTTGACCACGCCTGTGCCGAATGCTTTGTCCACGTAGTCGTCGGCAATGACGGGGATCGTGCGGCCGCACAAGGGCAGGTTCACCTGCTTGCCAATGAGGTGTTTGTAACGCTCGTCTTCGGGGTGCACCATGACGGCCACGTCGCCCAGCAGAGTTTCGGGGCGGGTGGTGGCCACCGTCAGGCTGCCTGATCCATCGGCCAGGTCATAGCGGATGTGCCACATCGAGCCGTCTTCTTCCTCGCTCTCGACTTCGAGGTCGGACACTGCGCTCATCAGCACAGGGTCCCAGTTCACCAGGCGCTTGCCACGGTAGATCAGGCCTTGCTCGTACAGCTGCACAAAGGTTTCGGTCACGGTCTTGGACAGCTTGGGGTCCATCGTGAAGTATTCGCGGCTCCAGTCCACGCTGTCGCCCATGCGGCGCATCTGGCTGGTGATGGTGCTGCCGGACTCTTCTTTCCACTCCCAGACCTTGCTCACAAAATTCTTGCGGGCTTCGGCGGGCGTGGGGCCCATGTCGTGGCGGCTGATGCCTTTGGCTTGCAGCTGGCGTTCCACCACGATTTGCGTGGCAATGCCCGCGTGGTCGGTGCCCGGAATCCACGCCGTGTTGAAGCCCGACATGCGGTGGTAGCGGGTCAACGAGTCCATGATGGTCTGGTTGAAGGCATGGCCCATGTGCAGGGTGCCGGTCACGTTGGGTGGCGGCAGCTGAATGGCAAAGGCCGGTGCGCCATCTTTGGCCGCTTGGGTGCCACGGAAACCGGCGACGCCGTAGCCACGCTTTTCCCACTCGGGGCCCCAATGGGCTTCCAGCGCGGCAGGTTCGAATGATTTGGACAGGCTTTCAAGGCCGGGCTGTTGGACCGGGGTGGCGGGTGCGTTGCTCATGGGGATCTTTGAAAAAGAAGGTCGGCCGCTTCATGGTGGCCGATGGGGGCGACACAAGTCGAATGTGCCATGATTTTAACTTTTGTAGCCCTCTGATCTGCCCCGGTCGGCTTCTGGGCGGACAATCACGGCACAGGCGCTGGCACTGACCGGCACCGCCTGTTTGTCCAGACCCGAAAAGACCGCCCATTCCTCTCAGGAGAAGCACATGGCCACCCTCAAAGGATCGCGCACCGAACAATGCCTGAAACAGGCGTTTTCGGAGGAGGCGCAAGCCAACCGCCGTTATCTGTACTTTGCCAAACAGGCCGATGTTGAAGGCCTGAGCGACGTGGCGGCCCTGTTCCGCTCCACCGCCGATGGCGAAACCGGCCACGCGCATGGCCACATGGACTTTCTGGCCCAGGCCGGTGACCCGATCACCGGTTTGCCGATCGGCACCACCGCGCTCAACCTGGCGTCGGCGGTGGCGGGTGAAATCCACGAATACACCGACATGTACCCCGGCATGGCCAAGACTGCCCGCGACGAAGGCTTTGACGAGATCGCCGACTGGTTCGAGATCCTGGCCAAGGCCGAGCGCTCGCACGCCAACCGCTACCAAAAAGCCATCGACAGCCTGCAAGACTGAGCGCAGCCCATGGACCTGCACGGAAACATCGCGCCCGAGAACTTGATGTCGCTGGAGGCTTATGCCCGCTGGCGCAAAGTGCACCAAGCCGAACTCATCGCTTTGCGCCAACTGCGCAGCGTTCAGCTGGGTGAGCACCTGCGGGTGCAATTCGAAAACGAAGCCACGGTGCGTTACCAGATTCAAGAGATGCTGCGCATCGAAAGGATCTTTGAAGAAGACGGCATCCTGCAAGAGATCGCCGCCTATGCGCCCCTGATGCCCGACGGTTGCAACTGGAAGGCCATTTTGATGCTGGAATACCCCGACGCCCATGAACGTCAGCGCGAGCTGGCCAAGCTGATCGGGGTGGCCGGCCGGGTGTTTGTCGAGGTGGAGGGGCACCCCCGCATTTACGCGATCGCCGACGAAGACCTGGTGCGTGACACCGCCACCAAGACCTCAGCAGTACACTTTTTGCGCTTTGAGCTGGACGCGGCCATGGCCGCTTTTGTGCAGGCCGGTGCGGGTGTGCGCCTGGGTTGCGACCACACGCATTACCCTGCGCACATGGAGGTGCCCGCGCCGACTCTGGCCAGCTTGGCGGGCGACCTCAATCCAGCTTGATGTTGGCCGCCTTGATCGCCTGCGTCCAGTCGGCGATGTCGCGGTCCAACAGTTTGCTCATCTCAGCCGGGGCCACAAAGCGCACCTCGATGCCTGCCTGGTCTGCGCGTTGTTTGCTTTCGGGCAAATCCAGGCTGCGCTTGACCGCGTCGGCCAACTGGTTGATGGCGGCAACCGGTGTGCCCGCCGGGGCGTACAGCGCCACCCAGGATTCGAGGTCAAAGTTGGGGTAGCCCGCTTCGGCCATGGTGGGCACTTGCGGCATACCGGTGTGGCGCTTTTTGCCGGTGACGGCCAAGGCCTTGAGTTTGCCCGCCTGGATGTGCTGCATCACCGAAGGTGGCGTGGTCATGAACACCTGCACTTGCCCCGCCAGCACGTCGGCAATGGCCTGGCCCGAGCCTTTGTAGGGCACATGCACCAAGTCCACACCGGTTTGCTGTTTGAAGATCTCGGTGCCGATGTGCGAGACCGAGCCGTTGCCTTGCGAGGCGTAGTTCAGCTTGCCCGGGTTTTGCTTGGCATAAGCGATGAACTCCTTCATGTTGCTCACCGGTACCGAAGGGTGCACAGCCACCACATTGGTGGCCACGGTGATCAGGCCCACGGGCGTCAGGTCCTTCAGCTCCCAGGGCAGCTTGCTCATCAAGATCGGGTTGGCCACGTGGTAGCCCGAATACGACACCAGCAGCGTGTGTCCGTCTTTGGGTGCGCGTGCCACTTGTTGGTAGGCCAGGTTGCCGCTGGCACCGCCCTTGTTTTCCACCACAACGGATTGACCGATCAGACGTCCCAAAGGCTCGGCGATCAGCCGGGCCGAAGTGTCCACCAGGCCACCGGGCGGCACTGGCACCACCAAGCTGATCGGTTTGCCGGGAAAGGCTTGGGCCATCAAGGCCATGGGGGCGCACAGGCTGGCCATGGCCAGCAAGCGGGTGAAATGGTGAGCCAGTGAGCGGCGTTTGTTCATGTTTGTCTCTCTTTGTTGTTGGGGGTTGAAAAATGCTTCAGCGCATGCCGATCTTGGCGTCACCAAAAATCGCAGCCGCCTCGCGTGGCAGGCAGCGCCAGTACTGCTCTTTGGCCTTGACCTGGCCACCCAGTGCGGCAGCGGCTTCCCAGCCCCAGCGGGGCTTGTACATGAAGGCACGCGCCAGTGCCACCAAGTCGGCATCGCCGCGTTGCAGCACACCCTCGGCTTGTGCCGGCTCTGTGATCAAACCCACGGCAAAGGTGGGCAGCCCCGAGCGGGCACGCACGGCCTTGGCCAGGTGCACCTGGTATTCGGGGCCGACCGGGATTTTTTGTTGAGGCGACACCCCGCCAGATGAAATGTGCACGAACTGCACGCCGGCTTGTCGGAGCTGCACAGCCAACTCGCAGGTTTCGTCAATCGTCCAGCCGCCATCGACCCAATCGGTGCCGGAGATGCGCACGCCCAGCGTGCCACCAAACACGGTGCGCACTTTCTGGAAGGTCTCGATCACGAAGCGGATGCGGTTTTCAAAACTGCCACCATAGGCATCGCTGCGCTGGTTGGACAGGGGCGAGAGGAACTGGTGCATCAGGTAACCGTGTGCGGCATGCAGCTCGATGGCTTCGATGCCGATGGCCTGCGCCCTTTGCGCAGCGCTCATAAAGTCTTGCTGAATTTGTGCAATGTCGGCCAAGCTCAATTCGGTGGGGGCGGCCTCTTGCGGCAGATGGGGCCGGGCGCTCGGGGCCAGTGGTTGCCAGCCGCCGTCTTGTGGAGCGATCAACATGCCCCCGTGCCAGGGTGCGGCGCTTGATGCTTTACGGCCCGCGTGGCCCAGCTGCACGCATACCGGCACATGCGGCGCTTGTTGCCGGGCGCGGTTCAGGTGCTCGCCCAGGGCTTGCGCAGTGACCTCATCCCAAAGGCCCAGGCATCCGGGGCTGATGCGGCCTTCGGGCGAGACCGCTGTCGCTTCGATCGTCAACATGCCTGCGCCGCTGTTGAGCAGATTGGTCCAGTGCGTCAGGTGCCAGTCATTGGCCAGGCCATCGATGGCCGAGTATTGGCACATGGGCGCAATGACAATGCGGTTGGGCAGGGTGAGGGGGCCGCTCGGGGCGTCGAAGGTGAAGGGCGTGAAAAGCAGGCTCATGGGTTTGTGGTGTTTGGCGTCCAGGTTTGCGATGGCGACCTGAGCGCTGCATCTTATGGAAAACCGACAGGATCGTTATCCGTTGGGTGACATGCCCCTTGTTTGCCCAGGCATGCATGACGGCCAGACGCCAAAGCGTCCCACAGTCCCCACTCGCGGGGCAAGGGTGATGCCACGCGCAGCAGCTGGCCGCTCACCGGGTGTGGCAAGTCCAGGTGCAGTGCGTGCAGCCATAACCGTTGCAGGCCCAGGTGCTCGGCCACTGCACGGTTGAGCGGGCCCTTGCCATGTGTGGCGTCGCCGATGATGGGGTGGGCGATGTGCTTCATGTGGCGGCGCAGTTGGTGGCGGCGGCCGGTCAGGGGTTGCAGCTGCACCTCGGCCCAGCGCAGGGTGGCAAAGTCACCTTGCGCAATGGGCAGCTCACCCCGGCGCAAGGTGGCGTAGCGTGTTTGGGCGGGCTGGATTTCTTCGCGCTCGCTGCGCATGTCGTCGGGCATGCGCTTCAAGGGGTGGTCGATCAAACCTTCAGGCAAAGGCCAGCCCCGCACCATGGCCCGATAAGTCTTGTGCAGGCCCTCGCCGGTTTCAAAAGCCTGACCCAGCGTGCGGGCCACCTCGGCGCTCAGGGCAAAGACCAGCACGCCGCTGGTGCCCTTGTCCAGGCGATGCACCGGCCAGACGTGTTGGCCGATCTGGTCGCGCAGGGTTTGCAGCACAAAGCGCGTTTCACCCTTGTCCAGCGGGGTGCGATGCACCAGCCAGCCAGCGGGCTTGTGCACGATGGCGAGATAATCGTCCAGGTAAAGGATGTCGAGCATGTTGTTCTTATTGTCACCCGCCAAATCTCTGGACTACGAAACCCCTGTGGGCGCTACTCACCCAGATTTGCCGCACACGCTGCCTCAGTTTGTGCCGCAGTCGCAGGCCCTGATCGAGGTGCTGCGCCAGAAGTCGCCCCAGCAGATTGCCGAGTTGATGGACCTGTCGGATGCGTTGTCGGCGCTGAACGTGGCGCGCTACGAAGCCTGGCGCCCGAAATTCACCGCCAAAAATGCCAAGCAAGCCGTGCTGGCTTTCAACGGCGATGTGTACGAAGGGCTGGACGCCAAAACCCTGACCGCCAAACAATTGGACTGGGCGCAAAACCACATCTGCATCCTGAGCGGCCTGTATGGCGTGCTGCGCCCGCTGGACTGGATGCAGCCCTATCGCCTGGAAATGGGCACCACGCTGCAGACCGAAAAAGGCAGCAACCTTTACAAGTTCTGGGGCCCGCAAATTGCCGAGCATTTGAACGAACGCCTGGCGGCTGACAAAACGCCCGTCATCGTTAACCTGGCTTCGCAGGAATACTTCAAGGCGGTGGACCGCAAAACCCTCAAGGCTCGCGTCATTGAATGCGTGTTTGAAGACTTCAAAGGCGGCAAATACAAAATCATCAGCTTCAACGCCAAACGTGCCCGCGGCCTGATGGCCCGCTATGCAGTGCAAAACAAAATCACCCACCCCGAAGGGCTGTTGAAGTTTGACCTCGAAGGCTACGCGTATGACGCCGCCGTGTCTGATCCCGACCGTTTGGTCTTCCGCCGCAAATTGCAAGCATGAACACCCCTGAACAATCGCAGCTGGGCAAGTCCAGCGCCTATGTGGACCAGTACGACGCGAGCTTGCTGTTCCCCATCCCACGCGCCACCAAGCGGGCCGAGATCGGCATCACCGCGCAGCCCGTGTTCTTTGGGGCCGACCTGTGGACCGCGTTCGAGCTGTCCTGGCTCAACACCAAAGGCAAGCCACAAGTGGTGCTGGCCCACATCACGGTGCCGGCTGAGAGCACGCACATTGTGGAGAGCAAGTCCTTCAAGCTGTATCTGAACAGCTTCAACAACACGCGCATCGACAGCGCCGACGAAGTGCGCGACCGCATCCGGCGCGACATCAGCGCCGCCGTGTGGCACGGCAGTGCGGTGCAGGCCAGCGTGGGCGTCAAGCTGCTCATGCCTGAAATGTTTGACGCCGAACCGGTGCATGAATTGGATGGCCTGAACCTCGACCGGCTCGACACCGAATGCACCCTCTATCAACCTGCGCCTGAGCTGCTGAGCGTGAACACCCAAGACGCGCCCGTGACCGAAACCCTGGTCAGCCACCTGCTCAAAAGCAACTGCCTGGTGACCGGTCAGCCCGACTGGGGCAGCGTGCAAATCCGTTACAGCGGCCACCAGATTGACCAGGAAGGCCTGCTGCAATACATCGTGAGTTTTCGCAACCACAACGAGTTTCATGAGCAATGCGTCGAGCGCATCTTCATGGACATCTGGACGCGCTGCAAACCCT
>JACCDU011189374.1_pt1 | contig 13378 bp, 18 predicted proteins | sample 7446081 | NCBI WGS metagenome assembly JACCDU01 (sample SAMN15323447, study PRJNA562643) | freshwater metagenome | isolation source: river surface water | place: USA:Blue River Watershed | collected 2017-08-17 | reverse complement strand
GGACCTACCTGAAGGAATACACCGCGTTCCTTTCGCCAAAGATCAACGAAAGCGAACTGTGGGTTGAACTTCCCGGTGGGGCAAGGATCAGGATTTACGGGGCGGACAATCCCGATCGGTTGCGCGGTATCTATCTGGACGGCGTTGTTCCGGACGAGTTTGGCGACATGGACCCGACAGTCTGGACACAGGTGCTTCGCCCCGCCCTGTCTGACCGCAAGGGCTGGGCAGCTTTCATCGGGACGCCAAAGGGCAAAAACACGTTTCACCGCCTGTGGACCGACGCCGAGGATGATCCCGACTGGACCCGGCTGATGCTGAAGGCCAGCGAGACGGGATTGCTGGATGAAAAGGAACTGGCCGACGCGCGGCGCATGATGTCCGCCGACGAGTTTGCACAGGAATACGAGTGTAGCTTCGAAGCGGCGGTCAAGGGTGCTTACTACGCCCACGAAATGAACGACGCGGAGGCCGAGCGCATAACCAGCGTTCCGCATGATCCGCGTTTACTGACGCACACCGCATGGGACTTGGGTGTGGCGGACAGCACGGTGATCTGGTTTTTCCAGACCGTGGGTCGCGAAACCCGCGTGATCGACGTTCTGAAGGGCGAAGGGGTTGGCCTCGACTGGTATGCCGCACGGCTTCAGGAACGGGGCTATCTCTACGGCAACCACTATTTGCCCCATGACGTGGAGGTCCGCGAACTTGGCACGGGCAAAAGTCGGAAAGAGGTTCTGGCGGGTCTGGGTATCGCGGCGACTGTTTGCCCGAATATTCCGGTAGCGGACGGCATCCAGGCGGTGCGTATGCTGCTGCCGACCTGCTGGTTTGACCGGACCAAGTGCAAGGACGGCATTGAAGCCTTGCGGATGTATCGCCGCGACTATGACGAGAAACGGCAGGAGTTCCGGGTGCACCCGCTGCACGACTGGACCAGCCACTACGCCGACGCCTTCCGCTACTTCGCGGTGGGCCACAGGGACCACACACCGGGCGGCAAGCTCGACCTGTCACGGCTGACCAAGGGGATGGTATGAACGAGATCGAATCCGCCCCGGAGCAGGGGTTTGACCCTGACGAGCTGGCGGCGATCCTTCAGCGCGAATACCAGCAGGCCGACAGCTACAGCGACGACATCGCGTTGCAGACGGAACAGGCTTTCCGGTATTACGAAGCCCAGCCTTTCGGCAACGAGGTTGAAGGCCGGTCGCAGATTGTGCTTCCCGACGTGCAGGAAGCCGTCGATTACATGACGCAATCAGTTCTGCGCACCTTCGTATCGGGTGACCGGACGGTTGAGTTCGAAGCCGCTGACGAAGGCGACGAACAGGCGGCAATCGAAGCCACGGCGACGATCAACCACCTGTTCATGCGCAAGCAGGACGGATACCGCCTGTTGCACGACGGCACGGTTGGCGGACTGCTGCGCAAGCTTGGCGTGTTCAAGACCGCCGTCGAGACGGTTGAAAAGGTAACGCGGGAAACCGTGATTGCCCCGCTTGAAGACCTGATGGTGGCGCTGCCGGAAAACGCCGAAGTCGAGGACATGCAGGACCGGGGCGACGGCACGGTCAAGGCGTCGATCCGCTACGAAGTGACCGAAAAGCGCTTTGTCGATTACGCCGTCCCTGTTCGCCGGTTCAAGTTCAGCCCGAACGCCACGCACGAAGACGCGGCGGACTATCTGTGCCATGACGAGCCGAAAACGCGCTCCGATCTGGTGGAGATGGGCTTCGACAAGGACCAGGTTTACAGCCTGCCCCCTTACCGCAAGCCGTTTGACGAAGCGATCAGCGCCACGCTTGACAACGGTGTGATGGACTACAGCAGCCCCGAACTGGAAGAAGTGCTGCTGTGCCACGAGTTCGCCCGCATTGATCTGGACGGCGACGGGATTGCCGAGCGGGTTGAGGTTTACCGGGTCGAGAACGAGATTCTGCGCGAAGCGGACGGTTCGCTGGCGATTGAGACGGTCGAAGAGCAGCCGTTTGCCGTGTTCTGCCCGTTCCCGCGTGAAAACCGGCTTGTTGGCTATTCGCTGGCTGACAAGGTGATGGACATTCAGTTGGCGCGGTCCTTCGTGGCTCGCCAGTTGTTCGACGGACTGGCCTTCGCCAATATGCCGCGTCCGATTGTCGATGCCACCATGGCCGACATGGACACGTATAACGATCTGCTGTCGCCTATTCCTGGCAGCCCGATCCGTGTTCGTGGCGGGGCAGGGGCGGTGCAGCCGCTCCAAACCGGCTTTAACGTGGGCCAGTCGCTTCAGGTTCTCGAATGGATCACGGGCGAGCGGGAAAGCCGCACCGGCATCACCCGCATGAATCAGGGCCTTGATGCCGACGCGCTGAACAAGACGGCGACCGGCACGGCGCTGATGCAGGCGTCTGGGCAGCAGTTCGAGGAGTTTATCGCCCGCAACCTGGCCGAGACGCTGGCCCGCCTGTTCATGAAGAAATACCGCCTGATGCGCCGCGAGGCGGACCCGATCAAGGTCAAGGTGGACGGCGAATACAAGATGGTCGACCCCTCGCAATGGCCGGACGACATGAACGTGACGGTTCGCGTCGGACTGGGGTCGGGGTCGAAGGACAAGCGCATTCAGTATCGTATGGCGCTGATGCAGCCGCTGGCCGAGGGTATGGGGCAGGGCATGGTTACGCCCAGCCATGCGTTCAAGTTCATTGACGGGCTGGTCCGCGACATGGGGCTGGGGCAGGGGGATGACTTCTGGGTCGATCCCGACGCGCCGGACTATCAGCCGCCCGAACAGAAGCCTGATCCTGAAATGGCGAAGGTCGAACTGCAACAGCAGGAAGCGACCGCCAAGCTGGAACTGGAACACGCCAAGGCCCAGGCGGCTATCGAAACGGAGCGCATGAAGGCGCAGGCGCAGATTGATATGCAGCGCGAAAAGGCGGCGCTGGATATGCAGATCGCCCGCGAACGTGCCGCCCAAGAGGCTGAACTAGCCCGTGAACGCATGGTCATGGAAGCCCAGCTATCGCGTGAACAGATGATGGTGAAGGCGCAGACCGACCAGCACATTGCCAGCAACAGGCCGGGAGGGTCGCTTGATGCTTGATCGCCTTGGTCGCTGGCTGGCCCGCCACCACATTGCCGGTCTTGAGGGCCGCTTGCGTTACGCCCAATTCCACAAGGAACAGGCGCTTGAGCAGCGGGAAACCGTCATATCGGATATGCGCGGGATAGAGGCAGCGATCAACCGTATCGGCAGGAGGCTTGATGCTTGAAGCGCTGGTTGACTGGATCGCTCCTAAATATGGATACCGAAAGGTGCCGCCTAGAGACTACGGGCGGGACTGGATTGAGTTGGTCGAAGACCCCGCAACGCTTTCGCAGTTTGGCCACAAACGTCGCAGCCGCGCCTTTATCGGAAGAAAGCTGGCAAACGAGGCGAACGACGCGCTCGACAGGTTTGAGAAGTTCAATGCTTGAACGCTTCGCCCTGTGGTTGGTCCGCTATCTTGGCATCGACGTGATCGCCAAGGCGCGTTTGCAAGGCGGAACGGATGCTGTGGAGCGCGGTGCGCGCTGGGAGGCGTTTTACCGCGAAGAGGGCGGGCTGGCCGATATGCTGGCCGAGATTCGCCGCGAAGCCTTCGAGGCAGCGGCGGAACTGGACCCCAAGGACACTGACAAGATTTACTACTGGGCCATGGCGGATCGCAACGTCCGCAAGCTCGACCAGCGCATTCAGCGCATTGTGATTAACGGCAAGGCCGAGGCGGATCGTCGTTCCACACTGGAACGCATGAACGCTGCCAAAGTCCTGCGTTAAGCCGCCCACGCCGTGTTGGCGTCGGCAATCCCGTAGAAGGAAAGCGCAATGAACAGCCCATCGGTTGCTACCGAAGCTGCCAACGCGCCCGCACCGACCAGTGTGAGCGAAAAGGCGGCTGATTTTGAAGAGTTTCTGTTTGCCGACGAAGACGAACAGGAAGAAGCCACCCAGGAAGGCGACGAAGAGACGCTGGAGCTGGAAGGCGATGAGGGCGAAGAGGACAGCGAACCGGATGAACCGGCCATCGCCCCGCCTCCGAGCCTGAACGCGGAGGAAAAGACGGTCTTTGCGCAGCTTCCCCCGGAAGCCCAGCAGGCATGGGCCGCGAGTGAAAACCGCCGCAACACACAGGTCCAGGAAGCGACCACCAAGGCCGCCGCGAAGGAACGTGAGGCGCAGACCGCGCTGGAACGTGCCGACGCACAGGCCGGGGCGCATTACGCAGCCCAGCTACGCGCATTTGCCGACGCATTCCGTCCGCAGATGCCCGATCCGCAGCTCGCGTATGCCGACCCGCAGCGTTACATTGCAGAAAAGGCCCAATACGACGCCCAGCTTGCCCAGTTCAATGACCTTGAACAGCAGATTGCAGGCGTCCGCGAACAGGCCCTTGGCAAGATCGAACAGGTTGACCTTGCGGCACGCCGCGCCGACCTGATGACGGTCCCCAAGCTGGCCGATCCCGCCACGCAGGCCGAATACCTCTCGTCTTCGCTGGAACTGGTCAAGGAACTTGGCCTTGATCCGGCAGGGTTCGAGAAGGTTGCCGGTTCCGAGGACTTCCGCGCGCTCGACAAGATCGCGGACTGGAAGGCCAAGGCGGCGAAGTTCGATGCCGCAATGTCTCGCCAGATGCAGAAGGTCCGCGCCGGTAAGGCCCGCACCCTGCGTCCCGGCGCTGCCCCCACGGAATCGAGGGCGGCGAACACTTCGAAGGCATGGGAGCGCGTCAAGTCCAGCGGAAAGAACAAGTCCGCGCAGGCCGACGCGATGGCCGATTGGCTCGAAGCATCGGGACACCTCTGAGGTTTTTCACTCCACGCCGTGAGGCGTTGCATCCCAATTCGCAGGGCAAGTCCCTGCATTAGAAGGACTTTTCCACCATGGCTGTTCCCAGCAATACCATCCAGAATGTCGCGCGCGTCGGTGTGCGCGAAGACCTTTCCAACAAGATCGCCGAACTGTTCCCGGACGATGCCCCGTTCATTGACATGATCGGTCGCTCGACGGCTTCGAACACCTACACCGAATGGCAGACTGACGGTCTGGCCTCGGCATCGGCCAACAACTACACCATCCAGGGCGACGATCTGGCCAACGACAGCCGCGCGAACACCACTCGCGTCGGCACGCACACCCAGATCTCGAAGAAGGTTGTCGGTTCGTCTACCACCGTCGAAGCCACCACCAAGGCTGGCCGTCGTTCGGAACTGGCGCGCGAACTGATGAAGGCTGGCCGCGAACTGCGCACCGACATGGAACTGCGCTCGACCGGCAACTACGCTTCGGTTGCTGCGGCTGCTGGCACTGCCGGTCAGACCGCTGGCGCTCTGGCGTGGCTGACCTCGAACGTGTCGCGCGGCGGCACGGGTGCCAACGGCGGGTTCTCGGCGGGCATCGTTGCCGCTGCCACCAACGGCACGCAGCGCGCCTATACGGAAACCCTGCTGAAGGGCGTTCTCCAGTCGGTGTGGGCTTCGGGCGGCAATCCGAAGGCGGTCATCACCAACGGCACGCAGAAGCAGACTGCCGCTGCGTTCACCGGCCTGGCCCAGGCGCGCCGCGAAACCGGCAACAAGCGCGCCACCATCGTGGCGGGTGCTGACGTTTACGTGTCGGACTTCGGTGAAGTTCAGTTCGTCCCGTCGCGCTTCTGCTCGGCCCGTGACGCGCTGATCGTTGACCCGGAATACTGGGACATCGCCACGCTCGATCCGATGCAGACCATGGACCTGGCCAAGACCGGCCTGGCCACCCGCAAGGCGGTCTACACCGAATGGGCGCTGCGCTGCCTCAACCAGGCTGCGTCGGGTGTGGTTGCCGACCTCACCTAATGAACTGGGGGCCGGGGGAAACCTCGGCCCCTTCCCTTTGGAGGACTGACTATGGCCCGCCCCAAGAAAGAAGGCACTGTCAAGGTCAAGGTCGCGGATGCCGTGCATGACGGCAAGGGCGGCTTTCATCCTGTTGGTGCCGTTATCGAAGTAGAGGACGCCGGAAGCCTGAAGGCCAAGGGTCTGGTCGAATGAGTTTCTCGGACTGGGAACTGATCGACGACGGGACGTTCAACGGTCTGCGCAAGTGGATTCGCAGCTCCGACGAAAACGAAGGCACAGTTCAGGTCAAATACGAGGATTTTGGTTCGCGCCTGATCCTTGAAGACAACAAGCGGGCGCAGAACGAGAGCATCGATAAGCGGGCCGATATGTGGCACGCCGCTTCGATCCCCGCTGGCGTCCTGATGGAATGGCTGACCAAATACGGGGTCCATCCTTACGATCCCGACCACGCTGAAGGTCGCCGCCGCCTGCTGAACAGCAGCGAATACGCTTATCTCAAGCGCGCTCCGATTGTCATCTGAAGGGGACGTAAATGACCGCCTTTACCGTCCCTGAGAACCTCGCGTTTGACGATTACACCGATCTGGTGGACGCGATCAGCGACTGGATGGACCGCACCGACCTGACGGGTTCGGCGCAGCAGATGATTGCCCTGGCGGAAGCGCGGATGCGCCGCCGGTTCACTCCGCTGCTGCTGGAAGCATCAACGTCTGTCACCACCACGAACGGCGCGGTTGCGGTCCCGTCTGACTTCTCGATCATTTCGCGGGTCATGTATGACGGGCGCACCTTGCCGGATTATTCGGTTTCGACCGGGCCGGTTATCCCGGAATCGTCCGAACCGTGGGCCTATTCGCTGGAGGCGGGAACGATCCGCCTGTGGCCGTCGTGCGATGTCACGCTGACGATCCTTTACCAGCCCAAGATTCCGCAGCTTTCGGAAACCAACCCGACCAATTTCATCCTGTCGAACTTCCCGGACGCCTACTTCTTCGGCGCGATGATGTTTGCTGAAGGGTATGTGGCCAACGATCCGCGCGCGGGCCTGTTCAAACAGCTGTGGGACGAGGCGATTGCCGAGGTGGAAGTCTACCTGACCCGCCAGCGCTTTGGCGGTGCCCTGTCGCCCCGGATTGCTTTCGTCCCGTGAAGGTAACGATCCCGCTTCCGGCCTATCTGCCGGACCAGACAGTCAACAGCGGCGGGCTTTCGGTAGCGGACAACGTGTTGCCGCGCACCGATGGCTATGGCCCTGTGTCGCAGTTCAGCGGGTTTACGAATGCGCTTTCGTCGCCGTTTCGCGGCGGGCAATCGTTCATCACCAAGGACGGCACGACCTCGCTTATCGTGGGGACCACCACGGGGCTTGAGCGCTACAACGCGGGGGCCTGGACCAACCTTGTCACGTCCCTGTCGGTGGCAAGCCAATGGAAGTTCGCGCAGTTCGGTGACTTCGGCATCGGGGTCAACGGCAGCGTTACCAAGGAAATTGATCTGGCGGCGGGGACGGTTGCAACCCTGACCGGCGCGCCTACGGCCATCGCGGTTGCCATCGTGGGTGATTACGTCGTCATGGCGCAGGATTCGTCCGACAAGCTGGGCATTTTCACCAGCGCGGAAGGCGATCACACCGACTGGGATGTCGTCAACTCAACCGCCACCTATCAGCCGATGCTGGCAGGAGGCGAAGTCATGGGGCTGGCCGGGGGCGAGTTCGGGGTTATCCTCCAGCGGCAACGTCTGGTGCGCATGAGCCGCACCGGGGACGCCAACGCGCCGTTCCAGTATGACGTTATCAGCGAGAACGTGGGCTGTGCCTCCAAGGGATCGGTGGCCCAGTTCTCGAATATGGTGTTCTGGCTGTCGGACAGCGGCTTCAAGATGCTGGTGTCGGGGCAGGAACTTCGCCCGATCGGTTCGGAAAAGATCGACCGCACTTTCATTGCGAGCATCCCGCGCGACGACTTTGAACTGATCTATTCCGCCGTTGATCCGCAGGCAAAAACGGTCATGTGGTGCGTTCCCGGCACCCCCGGCACGGTCTGGGTCTATAACTGGGAACTGGACCGCTGGACGACCATCTCGCTGGCCATTGATGCCATATTCCCCGGCTTCACCTCGTCCACCGATCTGGACACGCTGGCCGTCACCTATCCTGACCCGGACGCCATGACGATCAGCCTGGACGATCCGCGCTGGGCTGGCGGCAATCCCCGCCTTTACGTGGTGCAGGGGGGTGTTGTCGGGACGTTCAACGGGGCCACCTTGGCTGCCACGCTGGAGTTCAGCTTTGCCGAGCTGGTGCAGGGCCGCACGACCCGCATTCGGGCCATTCGCCCGGTAACGGACTGCCTCGACGGTCAGACCATCACGGTGGACCACCGCGCAAGGCTGGGCGACGATCCGGCGATCAAGACGGCATCGAGCCTGCGGGACAGCGGCATCATGCCGATCCGTGCAACGGGCCGCTACAGCAAGCCTAAATGGTCCTTCGCGGCGGGGTCTGAATGGACTTACGCACAAGGGCTTGAGTTCGAATACGAGGCGGGGGGTGAGCGATGAGCCGCTATTTCGTGCGCCGCACGCCGATCAAAGCCGCGTTTTACGTCGAGGATGAGCATTTCGCGCGCCCGCAGGATCACACACCGACCGTGGATGAACACGAGCCGACCTTCACGGGGCTACTTGACGCTGATGGCGGGGAGATTTGGCGGGAGCCGCGCGCCATAGGGTTCGGACGCCGCGATGAGTGGTAGGATCATCCCCGAAAGCGCCAAGCGCGCCGACTGGCCGCGTCTGGTGAGCCAATCGCACCGGGACCATGAGAACCGGCTGAATACGCTTGAGGGCGGCGGGGTAACGCGCGCCAAGGGGAGGTTCCTCTATGGCTGACGTGTTTGGGGCGCTGGCGCAATCGGCACCGGCTGCGACCACACTGACTGACGCCTACACGGTCCCGGCGGGGCAACGGGCAACGGTCGAAGTGGTCATGTGCAACCGCTCGTCGGCTACTACGGTGCGCTTGCAGCACGCCAAGGCGGGGGCGGCATCGGCTGACGCGCAATACCTGCTGTATGACTACGCCTTGGGCGCGAACGAAAGCAAATCGACCGCCAACTTTACGCTTACCGCGACCGATGTTGTCCGGGTCTATTCGACCAGCGGCAGCGTCACCTTCAACATCAATGGAATTGAGGAAACTGCCTGATGGCAAGCGCGATCTATCCCAAGGCCAAGGAAGCCCTACTTCAAGGCACGATCAATATGTCGTCCGGCACGGTCAAGGCCGCGCTGGTGGACACCGGAACCTATACCTATTCGACCGCTCACGACTTCTTCAATGACGTTACGGGCGTTGTCGGCACGCCGGGGACCATTGGCAGCAAGACCTTCACCAACGGCCTGTTTGACGGCGCGGACGTGACGTTTACCGCCGTGTCGGGGTCTTCGGCGGAAGCCATCGTGATCTACATCGACACTGGCACGTCCAGCACGTCGCCCCTGATTGCCTACATCGACAGCGGCACCGGCCTTCCGGTCACTCCGAACGGCGGTGACATCACAATCGCCTGGAACGCTTCGGGCATTTTCCAGCTCTAGGACTGACCGATGGCCCTTCAATACGTCGGCGGGATTGCTGGAGCCGACGTAGTAAACGGCTATACTGTAAGCCTGAGCGGCACCCTTACGGGGGGCATTGCTTCGAGTCCGGCTGCGGGCGACATTGTTGTTGTCGCTTCCGGCTTCGGCAATACGGCATCAAGCGCCCCAGCGGTTACGGGCAACAATTCCGGGGCCTACACCGGAGCCGGAGCAGCCCTTCACGTTAATGATACGTGGGACACCGAGTTCCGGCTGTTCTACATGGTGCAGGGCGCAACCCCGGACACCACGCTAACGATCACCCGCACAAACAACGCAGCCTATGGCGGCGCGACTGTGGTGCAGGTTTGGCGAGGGGTTGACACCACCACGCCCATAGACGTGACCGGGACGCCAGCCAGCACGACTAACGGGTCGCGCGGCAATCCGCCTGCGATTACGCCGGTTACTTCGGGTGCCGTTGTCATTGCGGCGGGCGCGGGGACGCAGGGAACGGGCGGCAGCGCCTTCACCGTGCCTTCCGGCATGACAAACGCTGTCACCACGTTTTCGGACGGAACGACCAGCGATATTGGCGTCTGGATAGCATCGGCCACGTGGACAAGCGGGAGTTACGATCCGCCAGCATGGACCGGCGGGGCGACATCGACCAGTTCTTCGGCTGCCGCGCAAACCATCGCCCTGCGCCCGTGGGTGGCGCAGAACGTCAATCCCGACCTGCTGTCAGGCTCGGAAACACTATACGACCCGACGCTATCGCAAACAGGCGGAAGTCAGACCGTAGACGCGGTCCTGCTGACGAACACAGAGACGCTTTACGCTCCGACCGTTTCACAGACGGGCGGGACGCAGACGGTAACGCCAGACCTGTTGAGCGACGGGGATTCGCTCTACAATCCGGCACTGACCGCCACTTACACAGCCACGGCTAATCTGCTGACCAACAGCAGCACGATCTACGGGCCAACGCTAACCTCGACTTACGCGCTGGTCCCAGCGCTGCTGACCAACACGCAGACGCTTTACAGCCCGTCCGTGTCGATTACGCGGGTTTATGTCACACCGTCCTTGCTGACCAATGCCAGCAGCATTTACGGGCCGACGATCACTGCCGCGAACGACATTGTTCCGGCGCTTCTGACGAATACGCAGTCGTTCTTCGGGCCAACCGTTTCGCAGGGTTCGCAGACGATCCGGCCCAATCTGGTAACGGACACTGGAGGGGCTGGAGTCGCGGCAAGCCGCGCGGTGCGCGATTTTGTGATGGCCTTTGCTGCATGAGGTTCCGCGCCGAGATCGAAGCCATGCTCGATCAACGCAAATGGCCGATGGCATGGGTTGACCAGCAGATCGCCACGGGACGGATCGCGATACACGAAAACGCCACGGCGCTGATCGGGGTTGAAGTCCGCGAATACCCCGGCGGGCTGATGGAACTGCACGGAATGTTCGCCGCAGGCGACATGGCCGGGATCATGGAACTGATCGACGAGACAATCGCAGCGGCACGCCTTGCCGGATGCGACACGGCGGCAATCTCAAGCCGTCCGGGATGGGCCAAGGCTTTGAAGGGCAGGGGCTTTCAGGTGGAACAGGTTACAATCACGAAGGAATTGAACGATGGGGCTTAGCGGTGGAACAAAGACCACGACGCAGGTCAACACGCCGTCGCCGCAGCAGGTTGCGGCTGGTCAGGTGCTGACCAACGCCTACAATCAGCAGGCTCCGCGTATTCAGCAGTATGCCGACAACATCGGCAACCTGATCCCCGGCATGGTGACGAAGTATCAGCAGGGCAATCCCGCTGTGAACGCGGCACAGGGCTACATCACGAACCTGCTTGGCAGTGATATTCAGTCAAACCCGTATCTGGACCAGATCATCGGACGGGCGGGTGAAGACGTGGGCCACGCTGTCGGCGCTTCGATGGGATCGCGGGGCAACTTCGGCGGGTCCGTGATGGCCAAGATGGTGGCAGATCGCACGGCACGCGCGGCGCTCGACACCCGATACGGCGACTACAATAACCAGATGCAGCTTCGCGCACAGGCGGCGGGCATGGCCCCCAGTGTGGCCGCAGCCGACACCATCCAGATCGCTCCGTTGCTTTCGGCTTCAAACTTCGCGGCCATGACGCCGATGCAGGCCGCTTCGATGTATGCGAACGGGCAGGGCGGCCTATTCGCCGGAACGGGGACGAGCACCAAAACCGAGCCGACTGGCGGCCTGTTCGGGGACATCTTCGGAGGGATTCTCGGCTCCGTTGCCAGCACGCTTGCGGGCAAGGTTAAGTTCTAAAGGGGACCGCAATGTTTTTTGGAACCAAGCCGAAGCGCGGGCTTTTTGGCGATGCCCTGCCGGATTATTCGATGCCGTCACAGCGGGCTGAAACCGCGCCGCCTTCCGTGTCGATGCAGCCGCCCAAGCCAGAGCGCGAGGCTGGGACCGGGATCGGTGCGGCCATCATCGGTGCGATTGGTGACGCGCTTTTGCAGCGCAACGGCGGGCAGCCCCTTTACGCCATGCAGATGATGCAGCGCCGCCAGCAGGCCATGCAGGCCCAGCAACAGCAGGCCCAGCGCCAAGCTGATTTGGAAGACTGGCAGCGCAAGTTCGACTATGAACGCGCCAACCCCAAGCCCGCGAACAACGACACGATCAGCGACTACAACTTCATTGCCCAGCAGATTGGGCCGGAAGCGGCAAACCAATACCTGCGCAACATGGGCGATCCCATGGTCAATATCCCGCTTGCTAACGGCAGCTTCTACAGCGGCCCGCGGTCAGGCATGGGTTCGGCGCTTGGTGGCGCTCCTAGGGCCACAAACCCCGCAAGCGATTGGGACAACGCCAAGCCGTATGGAGGGGCCAGCACTCAACCCGCTGGCCGTCCGTTTCGCTACTAGCAACACGCTAGACCGCGTAACCATCCAGGCGGAAAGCGCGGGCAACCCGAACGCAATCAGTCCCAAGGGCGCGATGGGGCTTTGGCAGGTCATGCCCGCCACCGCCCGCGACCCCGGCTTCGGCATCCGCCCATGGAACGGCACGCAAGCCGACCTCAACCGCGTAGGGGCTGAATACCGCCGCGCGATGGAGAAGCGCTATGGGGGCAACCCCGCCCGGATGTGGGGCGCTTACAACTGGGGGCCGGGGGCGATGGACAACGCAATCGCCAAGCACGGCAGCAACTGGATCAATCACGCGCCCGCCGAAACGCGGAACTACGTGAACAACAATCTTCGTAAGATAGGACTGCGCTAATGCCCGAACGTCGCATTACTGCCGATGGCCGCATTCTCGAAAAGCAGGCCGATGGCAGTATTATTGAAGTTGGCAACGCTTCGGGTGGCCCGCAGGGAGGGATTTACACCCTACCGCGTTCACCCCAGCAGATTGCGCAGGACCAGCGTGCGAACAATGCGGATGCCCGCGCTGCGGAAAGCGCCGCCCTTGCCCGTGCCGCTGCCGCCCGCGCCGACGCAGCCGCGCAGCGTGAAGCACTTGAGTGGCGGGCAACCCATAACCCGGACGGCTCCCCTAAGCTGACCACTGCGCAGAAGCCGACTCTGACCGCCAAGGAACGTGCCGACGCGCTGCGTGGCTACACAGATGCTGACGCGCTGGAAAAGGTTGCAGCAGACCTTGAACGCCAGTTCCTTGCTGGACCGGGCGCGACCACTGGCTTTGCAGGCTTGCAGGACTATTTGCCCACCGCGACCAACAAGACGTTCGATGACACTTCGTTTCAGGCCCGTGGGCGCGTCAAGCGTGCGCTCGGCTTCACTGGTGGTGAAGGCAACACAGTTGGCGAAATTGGCCTGAACTACGGCCCGTTCCTGCCCGAAGCGTCCGACCGCGACACGCAGATCAAGGCCAAGCTTCAGGCTCTGCGTGAACTGGC
>JACCDU010169621.1_pt1 | contig 13391 bp, 9 predicted proteins | sample 7446081 | NCBI WGS metagenome assembly JACCDU01 (sample SAMN15323447, study PRJNA562643) | freshwater metagenome | isolation source: river surface water | place: USA:Blue River Watershed | collected 2017-08-17 | reverse complement strand
ATCCTTGTGAGTGTTTGTGCTTTTTTAATGACCATTATGGTCGGCTTTTCACAAACAGTTACAGTAACCGGAAAGGTTATCGATGAGAAAAATGCCCCTGTTGCCGGAGCAAGTGTACTTGACAAAGCCTCTAAGAAAGGTGTAAGTGCAGGTGCTGATGGTACTTTTAGCATTTCAGTAAAGAAGGGAGCAACATTAGTTGTTTCAGCTTTAGGTTATGATAATGCAGAAGTAGCAGCAAGTGCAAATCTAACTGTTAAATTAACTTCTGATGTGAAAGCATTACAAGAAGTAGTTGTAACTGGTGTGGGCGCTGCAACTTCTAAGAAAAAATTAGGTGTGGCAGTTGAATCTGTGAACTTAGCTAATCAAGTGAAAGTGTCTACTGGTGATGTTGGTCAACAATTAGTTGGTCAAGTTGCTGGTGCGCAAATTGCTAGTACAAACGGTTCTCCAGGTCGTCCTTTACAAATTTTATTACGTGGTATCAATACTGTACAAGGGGGAACTTCTCCAATGATTTTGATTGATGGTATTGAAGCACGTGCTACAAGCTTACAATCTATTGACGTAAATATTATTGAAAGAGTGGAGGTAGTACAAGGTGCTGCTGCTGCTTCTTTATATGGTGCGCAAGGTGCGAATGGTGTAATCCAATTATTTACTAAAAAAGGTAGACAAGGTAAAGCAGTGATTGAATTAAGCACTAGTTCTACTTATAATGAATTATTAAATATTGGTGGATTATCAAAAGCTAGATACCATGCATTTGGTACAGACGCTCAAAATAATGTATTAACTGGTTCTAACGCAATTATGAGATTGGATCCAGCTACCATGGTATACAATGGTGACGTTCAATACAACTCATTAGGTGTTACTAGTATTCAAAATAAACCATATGATGCTAACTTGAAGTATTATGATCATTACAAAATGTTCTTACAACCAGGTTATGCAACCAATACATCATTGACTGTTTCTGGAGCGGGTCAAAAAATTGATTATTTATTTTCTGCTTCTACGAACAAGCAAAATTCTAACTTCATCAATAACGGTGACTTCCAACGTTCTAACTTAACTTCTAAAATTGGAATTGAATTAGCGAAGGGTTTGAAGTTTACTACGACTACACAATTGATCTACACAAAAAATACTTTGTTTGACCAAACTGGTCGTGGTATTATGTTTAGTATCAATAATGCTCGTCCATTTGCTGATTTAAGTAAAAAAGACTTAGATGGTAACTATGCTCCATTCTTTGGTGCTGCTGCGGGCGTTAACCATTTTAATCCATTTTTCCAAACTCAATATTCTAATTCTTTAATTGAGAAAGTGGATGTGATTCAAAACTTTAATTTAAACTATAAGTTGCCAAAGTTCTTAGAATTGGATGCTAAATATGCATTGAACTATTCTAACAACAATATTACTTATAGATATGAAGATCAATCAAACAATGCTGGTGCTGTTTTACAAAACAGATTTACTGGTAACTTCAACCCAAATGCTTCTGCAACAACAACGGGTGAGATTGATAACTATGTTCAAAGAACTACTTTCCAAAACTTTATTGGAACTGCTTCTTTTAGAACAGACTTCGAAAAAGATTTTAATATCAATATTCCTTTAAAAACTTCTACTACTGCTGCATTTGATTATCGTAAGAGTAAGTTCAAAGAATTTGCTGCTTATGGTTTTGATGCTCCTGGTTATACACCATGGAATGCGTCTCAGGCGGGAGTATATAAAGTAATCTCTGATTATGTTGAGCCATTTGTAACTTATGGTATTTTGGCTAACCAAAGATTTGATTGGTCTGATTGGGCTGGTATCTCTGTGGGTGTAAGAAGTGACTTTTCTTCTGCATTCGGTTCTGGTGCAACTGCTCAAACATTCCCAAGAGGTGATGCATTTTTAGCAGTACACAAGTTGAAGCCATTCCAAAAATTGAAACTTGAAAATGTTGTTAACGAATTTAAGTTAAGAGCAGCTTATGGTGAGGCGGGTATTCAACCAGGCGCTTTCCAACGTTTCCCTATTTTGAATGCAAGAAACTTAGGTTCTAATAGTGTTTTCGTTTCTCCAATCACTACACCTAATCCAAACTTAAATGTGGAGTTATCTAAAGAAACTGAATACGGTTTTGATTTAGGATTGAATTTATTGAATGGTGCATGGTTGAGAACAGCGAATATTTCTGCAACATTATGGAAGAGAGTAACAGATAACGCTATTTATAGTGTTGACGCTCCAGCATCTGCAGGTGTGGGTGGTACATTGGATAACTCTTTCGGTTTAGGATCTAATGGTTTACAAGCCTCTTTAAACTTGAATGTATATTCTGGTAAAGATTTAACTTGGGATTTCATTACCAACTATTCTCAACAAACTTCTGAAATCACTTATGTAAAAGGGCCTCCTGTTGTTTTAACTTCAGCAGCTGGTAGTGTGGGTATTACATTACAACAAGGATATAAGATAGGACAATTCTTTGGATTTAAAATGATGCAATCATTAGATGAGCTTAACCCAGTAACTGGACAAAGAATGATCCCTGCTTCACAAGAAGGTTTATATGATGTAGTAGAGGCAGTTGGTCGTAAGTGGGTTGTAAACAAAGCTACTAGACAATCTATTGCATTGCCTGGTCAATATAGCTTTGGAGATCCAAACCCTAAGTTCAATATGAGTTTCATCAACAACTTAAACTACAAGAATTTTATCACATTCAATATGCAATGGGATTGGATCGCGGGTGCACATTTATACAACCAAACAAAACAATGGATGTATCGTGATGGTATTCACTCTGATTATGACAAGCCAGTGTTGATTGCAGGACAAAGTTTTGCTTATACTGCTTTCTATAGAAGTATATATGCTGGTGGTGCTGCAAATGGAACTAAGAACTACTTCTACGAAGATGCAAGTTTTGTTAGATTAAGAAATATTTCAGTAGGTATTGATTTAAACAAGTTTGCTAAAGTAAAAGCATTCACTCGTTTACAATTAGTATTATCAGGACGTAACTTAGTTACTTTCACTCCATATTCTGGTATGGATCCTGAAGTTAACTTCTCTACTAACTCGGCATTTGACCGTGGTTTAGATCACAATACCATTCCTAACACTAAACAATATACAATTGGTTTGAATGTTGGATTTTAAACCTTAACAAAAAAAATTATCAGATATGAACAATAATAAGATTTTGGTAGGGATATTAGGAATCGCTTTAAGCTTAACAGCTTGTAAGAAAGACCTTGATATTTCTAATACCAACGCTCCTACTCCAGAGAGTGCACAAAATGAAGCCGGTGTGATTTCATTTGCTCAAGGAGGAATTTACAGAAATGGTTTTTTTGATTTAAAGTATTCCGATGGGGTTTATGGAAGATATTGGCCAGGTACTATGGGTTTCCAAGAATTAATGGGAGATATCATTGGTGCTGAAGCAGCGAATGCTTTCATGAATCAGATTGGTTGCCCTAACACAGTTACATTGGATAATGGAACTGTGGTTGTAAACCCATCTAATCCAAAAACGCAATATGAATTAGTTCGTTATGCTAATTCCAATACGCAAGGTGGTAGTAATACTACTTTCTATCAATGGGCATATTCATACAATATGATTACTGCAGCAAACACCATTTTAGATATTTCTAATAAAATCCAATTCTCAGGTGCGAATGCCGCAACTAAAAAAGCAACATTACAAGCTTGGGCATATTGGTGGAAAGGTTTTGCTTATGGTCAAATTGGTTCAATGTATTATGCAGGTATTATTCAAAACGAAACTACTGCTGCTGCAAAAACCAATGGCAACTATGTAACAAAAGAAGCTATCATTGCTGAATCTAATGCTAATTATGATAAGTGTGTTAGTGCTTTATCTGGCGTAACAGATGTGGCTACTTACAATTCAATCATGACTAGAGTTATTCCTAACTACGTTCAAATTGGTAAAGGTGGTGTAATCTCAACTGCAGAGTGGAATCGCGCTATCAATACTATGAAAGCACGTAATATTTTAGTAAACACTTTGAAAGATGAAATGTCATCAGAAAAGTGGGCTTCTATCTTAGCTTTAACAACCAACGGTGTTAGAGCAACGGATAAGATCTTCACTGGACGTTCTGATGCAAATGGAGATTTCTTGGGTACAGGTATCAGTGTTGCTGATAAGGCATCTCAAAACGCTGCTACTGGTTCTACAAACACTTATAAAGTAAGTGAGCGTTGGATTCAAGAATTCAGAAAAGGTGATAAGCGTTTTGATAATAACGTATTAACATTAGCTTCTGTAGGTTTATTTAATACTGACCGTGGTAATGCATTTAATACTCGTTACACATTAAAGAATGGTGGTAATGGTTTATCTGGCGTAATTACTTATTCAAATCAAGCTGCTGGTGCAAATGAAATTACATTAGCTGCAACATATGAAGAGAATGAATTAATGAAAGCAGAGGCTTTAATCATGACTGGAAAAACAGACGATGGTGTTAAAGCTATTGATGCTGTTAGAACATACCAAGGTGCTGGCTTAACTGCAATTGCATCTGGTTTGTCTCAAGCTGCTGCATATGAAGAACTAAGATCTGAAAGAAGAATTGCTTTGGCATTCAAAGGTTTATCTTTCTATGATGCTCGTCGTTGGGATGTGATTAATCCAGCTAAAGGTAGAGACAATGCTGTGGTTATATCATTTACTGGCGCGGTAAACACAAAAGCAAAGATTGTTTATGGTTATTTAGACTATTGGGATGTTCCAGATAATGAGTTAGCATATAACCCTGCTGCTCCAGGATCTGCACCAACTACAAATCCTAAGAAGTAGTTAAATAGCGAAGATTTATAAAAACAAGACCCAATTGGGTCTTGTTTTGTTTTAGGGGACTTATCTTTAGGTATAAATGCATTCATATGAAAAACCGTCTTATAGCATTGTTAATATGCTTAACTATAGCATCTTCTTCTCTTTATTCCCAAGCCAATAATATTTCTACTACAAGCAAATGGGGCCAACAAATTTTTTTGAGTGATGTCAATGGAAGAGCTTTTGAAAACAAGTATGCCGATGTAAGTGGCTCTGCTTATTTATATCCCAATTTTAAATTTGCCACCATTGTATTAAAAGATGGCAGAACCTATAATAATGTTCAAGCCAGATTAAATTTAGTGGAACATGAAGTGAATTTTATTGCCTCAAATGGCGAACAAGGATATATTGGAAAAGGTATGGTTACTAGTATTTTGTTCAATGATACTACTAAAGATGGTGTGAATGCAAATATTTTCCAGACAGGATTTTCTCCGATAGACAATCAAAGCGCTATTCATTTTTATCAGGTATTGGTAAATGGCAAAATCAGTTTATTAAAATCTATTAATAAAAATATAGAAGAGCGATTAAATGAATTATCTGGTGAAAAATCTAAAGAGTTTGCTCAAAGAGAAAATTTATATGTTTTAAACGAAGGGTCCTTGAAGCGAGTTAAAAAAGACTCGGATTTCTTTATAAATACCATGGCAAATCAAAAAGAAGCCATTAATCAGTACATCCGATCTAATAAGTTAAATTTCAAAAACGAGGAACAGCTTAAAAAGCTTGTTGAATTTTATAATTCATTGTAAATCAATTATTTAAGAACAATCCATTTCTTAACAATTTGGTAATATGGTCTTACTTTAATTTGAGTTCAAAAGGCTCAAATTTGTCTTGTATTTATAACCAAAAAACCAATTGTATGGACTTCAATTCAATCTTCAAAGTTTTCTTACCTAAGGACAGAGTATTTTTTCAACTATTTGAAGAAGTGGCAGAGCGTGTTTATGAAATGGGTGTGAAATTAAAAGAAATGGTAAACGAACCAGATCAAGATAAGAGAGCTAATATTTTAGCTCAAATCGAAAATTTGGAACATATCAATGATAATTTGACGCATAATATTTTTACTGAATTAGGTAGAAATTTTATTACTCCGTTTGATAGAGAAGACATTCATTATTTAGCTACTTCTTTAGATGATGTTGCTGATTATATTTATGCATCAGCGAAGAAAATAAATTTTTACAAGATTAATCCAAACGATACTGGTATTCATAAATTAACTGAATTAATTCTACAAGGAACTGTAGAGTCTAAGACGGCTGTTTTAGGTTTACGTAATATGAAGAATATTAAAGCAATGACCGATGCCATGATCAAGGTAAATAGTATAGAAAATCAAGCAGATGATGTTTTTGATATGAGTATTGAAAAATTATTTGAACAAGAAAATGATTTTAAAGTGATCATTAAAAAAAGAGAAATCTATCAAGTACTAGAAATAGCTACTGATAAAATTGAAGATGTTTCAAATGTAATTGAAACCATTATTATCAAGTACGCTTAATTTATTTACGATGACTTTATTAATTGTTATTATAGCCTTAGCGCTAATATTTGATTATATCAATGGATTCCATGATGCTGCCAATTCTATTGCTACAGTGGTTTCTACCAAGGTTTTAACTCCTTTCCAGGCGGTTTTATGGGCGGCTTTATTTAATTCTGTTGCCTACTTTATTTTTAAAGACCATGCAGTGGCTAACTCTATCAGTAAGACTGTATATAAAGACTTTATCACATTACCGGTGATCTTCTCCGGATTATTAGCTGCTATTTTTTGGAACCTTTTAACATGGTGGTATGGTATTCCATCTTCTAGTTCACATACTTTAATAGGGGGATTTGCAGGTGCTGCCATTGCTCATGCATTAATGATTAAAGGATGGGATTACTCTTGGGCTAAGATAGTTGATGCGGATACAATCTTTAAGACTGTTTTATTTATTTTTTTAGCTCCAATTATTGGTATAGTCATTTCAGTATTTATTACGGTGGTAACTATTATGCGTAATATTTGGTGGAGGTTATTGATTATATCATTGGTAACCTTTGCCACTGTATTAGTATTTGACCAGTTTGAACACTCTAAAATGACTGAAAATGTGCAGAAATTTTATGGAGTAGATAAATACAAAAAAGAAGTAAAAACTATTACTGCGGAATTAGAAGAAAAGAAAGGTGATTCTATTTTGTTAGCCAAACTAGCGTTAAACACTGAGAAATTAGCTAAAGCTAATGAAACCGTTGATTTGATTCAACCTATTTTAGAGAAATATGATGAATTGGGTGCGTATAAAATAGCAAAAATAGTGAAGGATAGTGGCTGGTTAAATACACCAGCAGTTAGCAAAATAAAAGATGCAGCAAGAAATGCCAACGATTTTTTGATATATGAAGCTAAAGCAACTGAAAGTAAAGAGGCAAAAGCTATATATGAAGCTGAAAAAGAAAAAACTGAAGGGTATAAAGAGCCATTAAAATTATATTTAGCAGGGACTATTTCCTTAGACTCTGCAATGAGTGCTGTAAATGCTATTTATCCGATTCATCCAAAGAACTATGAAAAGGTCAAAGCAAAAATTGAGAAGTTTAACATTGAGAAGTCTTTTGCAGGAGAGATCGACAAAGCAGATAATTCCGTAATTGTAAATGGAATAATTGGGTCGGCAATTTTATTCATGTTGATTTATTTATATGTAGAGAAGTTCAAAACTCCAACTGCATATACCATTGCTAACATGTTTAAAAAATTACAATTATTTAGTTCTGCAGCATTTAGTATTGGTCATGGTGGTAACGATGCACAAAAGGTAATGGGTATTATCGGTGCTGCATTAATTGCGAATGGTAGTATACAAGATTTTAGTTCATTGCCTAATTGGGTTCCGGTGGCATGTTATTTAGCTATTGGTTTAGGGACCATGAGTGGTGGATGGAAGATTGTAAAAACCATGGGGTCAAAAATTACCAAGGTAACTCCATTAGAAGGTGTTGCTGCTGAAACAGCTGGGGCATTTACTTTATTCTTTACAGGTCAAATGGGTATCCCGGTTTCAACCACCCATACTATTACTGGATCTATCATTGGTGTAGGTGCTACTAAGCGTTTAAGCGCTGTAAGATGGGGTGTAACCACCAACTTATTATGGGCTTGGATCTTAACCATTCCAGTAAGTGGCGTATTGGCTGCGATTGTATATTATATTGTACAGTACTTTGTAAAATAAAAAATAGAGTCTCCCTAGGGAGACTCTATTTGAAATTCATATTAGAGTCTCCTAACGGGGACTCTTTTTTATTGATTAATGATCTCACCTTGTTTTGGAAAATACAATTTTAAGCCAAGCGAATTTACCTTTTGTAAATCCTCTTTGATATTTGTTTCACAGTTGTCGCAAGGTTTCATATGCGTAACCATAATACTTACTTCTTTTAAATGGTCTCCAGCCAATAGATAAAGCTTATTCATTTCTTTCATTAACCAATTAGGGGTTAAGTGCCCATACAAAGAACCGTCTGCTACTTTGTTGCTAAATGACACTTCAATGAAAATAGATTTTAATTGCTTTTTCTGTATTAGGGGAGCAATATGATTCCAAAGGTTTTCTAATTGATTAGAATGTTCCACTTCATCAGGTCCTGTATCCCCCAAGTACAAAAGATAATCAGATTGGTTGCGCACTAAAAAAGCAGTGCTCTCATAAGGCTTTACATGACTTAAAACAAAGGGTGTCACTGAAACGCCTGCTGAGTTTACTTCTATTTCTTTTTCGGGTACTAGATATTGGTATTGGTATTTTCCAATGATTGGCTTGTCACCTTCATTGGCAAAATTAGACCAGGACTTTGAGCTAAACTGGCTGGACTTCAACACTTCAATCACAGACGGGATTGCGTAAATATTTTTCTTAAAACTATCACCAGGTGAATTCATTACCAAACCAGCGGTATGATCTAAATGACCATGTGAAATAAAATAACTATTGATGAATTTTTTCTGAATCTCTGTTGCATCATGTAATGGTCCGAAATAATTTGAATGAGTGGCTTTTTGCAATCCTGCATATATCGTACCTGCATCCAAACAAATGTATTGCTCAGCTCCATTGGCTTTTACTAAGTAGGCAGATAGGTTAGATTCATCTAATCCACCCTTTACACCTAATGGAATGATCGTAAAGCCCTTTTGATTTGTTTGACTATTAGAGATATTGCAGATAAATAGTGCAATAATGAATAAAAAGAGACTAGATGTTTTCATAATTAAACTGCTTGTGTAAATTTAATAGATTTACCTTTATACTGTATGACTCATTTTAAAAATCTAGTTTTTATCTTATTGGGCTTGATGTTGTTTACAATAGCTAAAGCACAAAATGCGCCAACTGCTTTTGAATGGTCAAAATATCCCCAAGCATTACATACATTAGACAGTCTAATTCATCAAAGCAAACATTATGGCTTACGCGAAAATGACTATGTATTCAATAAAACCAATGACGCTTCTATACATAAAACCGCTTTACATTTTTTTACTGACCTTGCTTATGGAAATGGATTGCCTTCAATTGGTTATTATGGCGTGCAATTCAAATTGAATAAAGATACTGTACAGCAAGCAGTGACTAAGGCAGTCATTGATCATTCATTGCCTACATTAGTGAATTGGTATAATACAAGATCAAGTGAAGTAGCCCTCTTGATTAAGGAATTAAAGAAATTACAGGATTCTACACCAAGGCCCAATCGCTCCATACAAATAGTTACTAAAGCGATGAATGATTATAGATGGTTACATGCCGTACAAAAAAATAATAAAATTATTTTAGTCAACCTTCCATCTACTAAATTAAGGGTTTGGGAAAATGGAAAGCAGGTACTTCATATGAACATGATTGTAGGTAAGCAAGCCACTCCAAGTGGCACACTTACAGCAGTGGTGAATCAATTAGTGATAAATCCTTATTGGAATGTTCCAAGAAATATTATGGTGAGGGAAATGCTTCCTGCCATCCAAAATGATATTGCTTATTTAGACAGAAATCATTTAGAAGTGAGGGATTTAAATTATAAAAAATTAAATCCGTTTAAAATTAATTGGTATGATATTGATACGGTTCATTTTCCATTCTATATAAGACAAAGTACCGGTTGTGATAATTCTTTGGGGATTATTAAGTTAGATTTTGACAATCCTTATGGAATTTACTTACACGACACTCCTCAAAAAGAATTGTTTGCATTATATAACAGATTTTTTAGTCATGGCTGTATGAGAATGGAAAAGCCCATAGAAATGGCCAAGTATTTGTTAAAAAATAATAAAGCAGCTTTAGATAGTATTGATTTTGAAAATTGTTATAAGAACCCTAAGCCCATCAATATACAAATGACCGAAAAAGTTAATGTAATTGTTTGGTATCATTTAATTGACTTTGATGATCGTTCTAGAATTATCTATTATCGTAATATCTACAATAAGCCCTTGAATTAGTCGTACCTTTGCAGCTTCACATTTATGAAGCAATTGGTATTATCTATATTATTCATCGTGGCAAACGCTTTCACAGGCTTTGGTCATAACAGCAAAGATATTTCTAATAATGTGGCTGATCAGGTGAGTTATATCTCCACTCATTATAATATCAATCAGCAAGCAGTTCAAATGGCTTTAACGGGTTATCAGAAATTACGCAGTTTAGGAAAGCTAGCCAATGTACAATATTTAACCATTGCAGACTTTAGTAAACCCAGTAATGAAGAGCGTTTATTTATTATTGATATGAATGTCATGCAAGTGGTAGTAAAAAGTTTAGTGGCACATGGACGTAATTCAGGTACCAAAATGGCCAATCAATTTTCCAATAGATACGCATCTTTTCAAAGTAGTTTAGGATTTTATATTACTGGAGGTATTTACAAAGGAAAACATGGAGCATCATTAATATTAGAGGGTATGGAGAAAGGAATTAATGACCAAGCAAAAGATCGTTCTATTGTAATTCATGGTGCCGATTATGTCAGTAATCAATTAATAAAACAACAAGGTTATATAGGAAGAAGTTTAGGATGTCCTGCAGTACCCAATAATCAGGTTGTAGAAATAATCAATACGATTAAAGGGGCTTCTTGTTTATTTGTATATGCACCAACCAATCAATATTTGATCCAGTCTCAATTAGTCAAGAACTAATTCTTATTGTTTGCTAATTACAGATTGAATATAGGTTTCTAATTCATCAATTTCTTTGGAACTTAATTGCTTAAAACCTGGCATATTTCCTTTGCCATTGTAGATCAAATTTCTAAAACTAGATTTATCGTTTAAATAATTGGATTTAATCAATGAAGGATATCTATTACCGTCTCCTTTTAAGTTAGCTTGATGACAATTAGTACAATTGATTTGGTAGATTGTTTGACCCACTTTACTATACTTAATTTGAATGATATCTTTTATAGGGTCTGGAGTTTTAATATTGGTTGCTGTATTTTTTCTTTGTTCCATACCAGCAAGAGCAGTATTATTGAATTTGTTTTTATCTTCTTTGTAAAGAATTCTCCAAATTTTTCCTTTTTTAGAATCACTTATATACAATGAACCATCAGGACCTTCTGCTAATCCCATAGGTCTGTATCGGGCATCGCTTACATTTACAATGGTATCTACTCCTGCAAATCCATCTGCAAAAACCTCCCATGCTCCAGAAGGCTTGCCATTACTGAATGGAATAAAGGCGACGATATAGCCTGCCTGAGGATAAGGGCCTCTATTGGTAGAGCCGTGAAAAGCAATGAATGCACCATTTTTATATCTAGCAGGAAATTGATCGCCTTGATAAAACAATAAATCGTTCGGGGCCCAATGTGCAGGAAAAGCGGCTAAAGGATTGGTAAATGATTGATCAGTTGCTAATTTTTTACCATCACCACCATATTCTGGAGCTTGCAATTTTTGTTTTGTTAATGGGTCAAAATAGGAGTAAGGCCAACCATAATGATTGCCTTCTTTTATTTCAAAAAATTCTTCTGCTGGGGTAACTGCATTTTGCCAAGCAGAGTATAGGTTTGGCCACAATAAATGCAAATCATCACGGCCATGTTGTACTGCGTATAATGTATTATTACTTGTATTAAAATTCATTGCAACAATACTTCTTAAACCAGTACCTATTTGTACTCCGTCTTTTTGTGTTTGATTAATGGCGTTAGCTTTAAACTTCCAAATACCTCCGTGATTGACTAATTCAGGACAAGGGTATTGCCCTGCTTGTTGTACAGAAGTCCCAGTGGTATTGATAAAACTAGCACAAGCATTAGAAGGGGCACTATAAGGCACATACATATTCCCTTCCTTATCAAATGCAATAGGCTTAGCAATATGCCATTGATCACTTTCGTCCATCAAAACAATTTCTTGTTTGGACGTAGGGACTAAGTCATTATCAATTTTTTGTCTGTAAACTACTTTTTCAGTGCTATAATATAAGTAGCCATTATGAATGCGCATGCCAGTTGCAAAAATGCCATCATTCACATACTTACCAAAAGGCTGAATAATATCTGCTTTACCATCACCGTCTTCATCTCTTAATGCAACGGATCCTGGTGCATCAGAAGTGATTTTTAATTTTACATAAATATCTCCATTCTCTTTTACGGCTATATGTCTTGAAGGTCCTATACTGTCTGCTACTACTACTGCACCAAAACCATCCGGTAAAAACAATCCTCCATTGTTTGCATCAAAAACTATATTTTCTTTTTTAGTGCCGCAATATATACAAAGCAGGCATGTACTTAAAAAGAGTGTACAATATCGTATCGCAGTTTTCATTATTTATCTTTTACGCATCTTACTGCTAATCCATTTCTATTTCCATAAGCGTCTTTATATACCATTGGGCTCGCATACAAAACAAATCTATACCAAGATTTAGCAGTATCAACAGCAGTAGAAGACCACCATCCAGCTCCTTGTCCCTTATAACCAAATGCACCCATACCATTTCTAAGCCCACCTGCTAATCCTTCAAAGCCACTACTATTGGTTCCATTACCAGAACCCGTATTCGTATTAGTCCATCCGTAAGTATACTTTAATGCTTCTCCAGCTTTTTTATCACCGCCTAATTCTAATACCAGTAAACCCCATTCTACATCTGTTGGTATATGCCAACCTTCAGGCGCCAAACCTCTTGGATCGTTCACCGCATACCAATTGTATAATTTGCCATAATTAGCCCCCTCTCCAATATCATTATTATAATGAGACCATGCAGCTTTTTTAGACATGCCATAAGCAGCCCATTCTAATTTAGTCTTTGCTTCTGGAATAGAATCTCCATTTCTAAATCTACTTACATCTAGATTCTTCACCATCCATGTATTTTCTCCAATTTTCACAGAGGGGATATCCGGTTCTTGTTTACAAGCAACAAAAAGAGTACTACAAACAATAGTGTAAAGAACAATTAATTTATTCATGTAT
>JACCDU011207149.1_pt1 | contig 13392 bp, 9 predicted proteins | sample 7446081 | NCBI WGS metagenome assembly JACCDU01 (sample SAMN15323447, study PRJNA562643) | freshwater metagenome | isolation source: river surface water | place: USA:Blue River Watershed | collected 2017-08-17 | reverse complement strand
ACCAGTTAATCCCGGGGACGATTCATTTGGTGGTGGATTTGATCCATCTTCCCCTGCGTATCGGGGACCAGTTGATCCTAGTGATCCTTCGTTTGGTGGTGGATTTGATCCATATGGTGGTAGATTTGATTCCTCTTCGCCATCTATAAACCCTGTTTTTGTTGGCGATCAAGATTCTGGTGATTTGGAAGTAGGATATCGTGATCCAGGTTTATATTTATATAAGCCTTTTAGGGTTAAATTTGATCCCAATGCCACAACAACAAATACCGATCTATCCAACGTGTTCACCATGGCGGCAATCGCAGATTCTGTTGTACCCAATGCTTTGGCAGTCCCAAATCCTAATCATGTTACCATATGGGATGTGGAAGACGCTATTCGTGCCCAAATTGAATATCTTGAGAATAAATATCCCACTGATCACAGTGCCCTACATCAAGCCATAAGTGACATCAAGACGGCCAATCCCGTTACTCAAGTTCACATTGTTAATTTTTGTAAAGCGGCCGGTCTTACTCCTCAACAAGCTTCTGGTGCGGCAAATGATCCTTTGGGGAATCAGATTCTTCCAGTTTCTGCTGATCATGCAAAGGCTTATTTTGGTTTATTAGCTCATATCTTGAACGAAAGGTATTTTGAGGATCGGTGCGCTTCTTGGCACGCATCACATATTCAATGGTGCGATTCAAATCCAGGATCTCCACAATCTTTGTCCCCCTATTATGATCCAGATTTTACAAAATTAAACTTTGCGTCACAGATTAACCTTCCTGGTATAGCTCCTTCTGTGATTGCAAACTTGTCAAATGCCATGATGTTTGGTGAATTGGAAAAGGTTCCACAAAACAATGGAACTGCTCAGTTGATTGAATTGGTGCACGCAAGCAACCAGCTTGAAAATCCTCTTGTTGCCCATAAAATTCCAGTAGATGGCTCCATGGAGGAGGCTGCAAAAACATTAGAGGGGATTCTTAAAGATATGGGTGGATCTATGTCTTTAGTTGCGCCAACCGAACAAGGATTACATCTAGGTATCAATGCGGCTAAGGGCCCCTTGAGTAAGGTGGCGCAGTATATTGGCAGTATTAAAGATCATTCTGATGAAAATCAAAAAGTAATTGCTAATGTGGCCAGTCGTATTTCTAGTGTGGTGCAGTCGATGTTGCAACATGCTGGTACCATGAATACTGTTGCTGGTGCGAAGTTGTTTCGTGATCTAATGGATCAATTAACTGCTTTGGCCATGGAAGCTGTCCAACAATTAATGCTGGAAGTAGAAAGGTCTCGTAGACATGGAATTGACAATGGCTATACCACTGAGGAGCTGGATGCTGTTTGGAATTTTGTGCGTTGGTTAACCCTAGTGAATCAGTGGTCTCCGCACAACCCTCGTGCCATACCTTCTTTGGTTGCCAGACTGAGTGTTGAGGCTAATAATATAATAAAGCTATCCTCTAACAGAGAGCGCGCCACTGGTAAAGTCATACATAAGCAACAGAAAGTTGTTGCCGTTTTGGCCATTGTGCTGTCTTGCATTGCAGCTCTTGTTGCTATAGTATTTTATATGAAGTACAAGAATCAGCAAACCGAGATGACTTCTTCGCTTCCTAAAAACGATCTTGATAAAATGACCATTAATCATGGTGAAGATATTTCTTCTACTGGTTATAGTGTTAAAGATTTATTAGATGGACACAAGGCCCTTGCTCCAGTAAAAATTAATTCTGTTTCGGGAGTTTCGTCTCAAATGCCTTTTGTGGATGGACCTAATGGCAGAGTTCCTTTTTCTGATCTGTCTTTGAATGATCAGTTGGGGTATAATGGTTCTTTTTATGGACCATCTGGTACCACAGTTGACCCATCTAGAAATCCAGCTTTCTCTGATTTTTTCAAATCTTATAACAACCAAAAGGCACAAAATGTTATTTATCATGAAAATTGGAAAAACGTTTTGGGCCAAGTCAATGAGTTAAACAATGGTGTTGGTATGCCATCCTTTTCTCTTTCGGCCAATCCCAACGATGTGCTTAATTTTTATGATCAGCTAGATCCTACATCTTGGAATTATAACAAGGCATCTAGTGTGGTAGACCAGTTTTACAAAGACGGACTTTTAACTTCTCGTGCCCCTAATTCTTATGATGGCTGGGATAAATATATTCAGGATATGAATATATCCGATGGTCAGAAAGACCAACTCTTGAATCAATTGCAAGATGGGCCGCGTGTGCTTCCTAATCCTAATTCTTGGAAGACCACAGTGATTAATCCGATTGCCGATCAAGATAAGAATATCGCTATTGCTGCTGGCGGTGTGGCTGGAGCTGGGGTTTTGGTATCTGCTACTGCTGTAGGGGCCATAAATTCTGGTAAACATGGCGATACCAAGGGTACCGCGATAGAGGGAGAGTTGGGCGGATTGAGCAATTCAACCAGTCGCCTTGCTACCCATGGCAAGAATATTGGATCAGAATTTACAAGTGGATCTATGAAGGCTAGGCCAACCAGTAATAATATTTGGTTGACACCACCGTCTCCAGCGCCTCTTAAACCTCCTTCTTCTGCATCATTTAGTCCGGTGGCTAGAACGGTTCCAGTGTCTCCTGTTTTCCCTGGGCCAACTATTTCTTCTGGTATTCGAGTAATGCCTCGAACAGCATCTTTTTATGGATCGGGTGGTAGTTTGGGGCAACCACGTTCTGCCTTTTCACCGTCACACATTCCCGTCACTGGATTGCATTCTGCTGTTTCCCCTGAACATGTTGCGCCGTCTGCTGGATCACCATCTCCAAGGTCACACATTCCCGTCACTGGATTGCGTTCTGCTGTTTCCCCTGAACATGTTGCGCCGTCTGCTGGATCATCATCTCCAAGGTTACACATTCCCGTCACTGGTGTGCCTTTTGATAGGAAGCCTGTCATGCCATTTTCGGAATCGCCATCTTCTGGTGATATAGGCTCATCTAGTCGACTTCCTTCGCCTGTGCCGCCACCGATATCAACTTCTAGCTTCCCCCTTCCAGCTACTCAAGAAAGATTACCCCATTCACCATCATCTGCGGTACCACCAGTTCCATTGGCCACCTATCGCACAACTAAGCCGAGAAACCCTTTTGCAGCAGCGAGGTCGTCCGATGAAGATCAACTATCAGTTGATGGGTTTGTACCTTCGAGATAGGTAGAGGTGAATGATGGTTGTTGTAAATCACTGCACCAAATTTAACTTAGACGCGAATTTACCTTGGCGTCTAAGTTTTTTTGTAACTTATGATAGTTGCTTAATTCATTGTAACTGAAGTTTCTGGCAGACTTACTATTTTTCCCGTGCTGATTGTTTTATCTCATGTGTAAATTCACAATTCTTTATCTTTTTGTCTAGAACTATAGTTTGTACGATTGGATGCTTTGATTTTATTGCGTTATTTACCAATGCTTATTGTGTTTGAATTGCTTTTTTTGCAATCGAGCAACATGGATCATCTTGTTTGATTGTTGTATTTTTAGGATTTTAGACCAATGTGATCTATGCTTTTTGGTGTCAATATTCTGCCTCTTGGTGTTTTTTGTATAAATCCCTCTTGGATTAAAAAGGGCTCAATCACCTCTTCAATTGATGATTTGTCATCGGATAGAGCTGCTACAATTGTTTCTATCCCAACTGGTCCACCATTGCACTTTTCTGCAATAAAGGTGATATATTTTAAATCTCGCTCCTCCAATCCATAGGGATCAACATTCATATTGTTCATAAATTTGTTGACCATTTGATGGGTGATGATTGTTTTACCTTCAACAATTGAAAAATCCATAATCCTTCTGGCCAATCTGATAGCTATGCGAGGAGTCCCTCTGGACCTAGAGGATATGGCCAAAGAGGCCATTGTTTCAATGTTAAAATGGTGCATTTTACAGCAGTTGGTTACCACTTGTGACAATTCTTCTGATGTGTAAAATTCCAAACCCATTAATATTCCAAATCGACCCAATAATGGGTTGGACAAAAGTCCCATTCTAGTAGTGGCGCCTATTAGGGTAAAGGGGCTAATGTCAATTTTAATTGTTCTAGCTGCTGGACCCGAGCCTATAATAATGTCCAGCCTGAAATCCTCCATTGCGGAGTACAAAACCTCCTCCACGCTAATTGGTAATCTGTGAATTTCATCGATAAACAGAATATCGTTGGGTTTTAAGTTACTAAGCATTGCCGCCAGATCGGAAACTTTTGATAACATGGGGCCAGATGTTGTATGAATAGAGGTGTTTAGTTCATAAGATATAATGTTGGAAAGGGTGGTCTTGCCTAGCCCTGGTGGGCCATAAAACAACACATGATCCATGTGACTGTTGCGAATTTTGGTTGCTTCAATAAAGGTTTTTAAATTGGCCTTTAGTTTGTTTTGCCCTATAAAATTGTCTAGTTGAGATGGTCTTAGTTTGACTTCTTCAATTATATCTTGCGAGGTTGGAGTTTGCTCTAACATTGTGTGGGTTTGATATTTTTTGTATAATTTATTGTTTGTGACTAAAAATCAACTTTCTTATTATAGTATTTGGAATATTTTATTATTGATATAATTTGATTCACTATGTTTTATACTCATCCAAAAAACATTATTGATGGCAAGCTTTTGGCATCAAATATCTACTCTAAATTAGAGTCTGAGGTGTTTGATTTTACTAAGCAAAAAGGATGTTCCCCGCATCTTGCCGTTGTATTAGTTGGAAATGATCCAGCGAGTTTGCTTTATGTGCAGAATAAAAAGAAAATCGCCGCCCAAATTGGCATTAAAACAACAGATTATATTTTTTCCAGTGATGTTGTTGAAAGCGAATTGATGGATCTTGTATTGAGTCTTAATCAGGATATTAATGTTCATGCAATTTTGATACAATTACCTTTGCCAAATTCCGTGAATAGGTTTGCTGTTTTAAATGCTATATTACCACAAAAGGATGTTGATGGATTTTCTGCCTTTAATGTTGGAATGGTGGCCATGGGAAACGTTACCAAAGACGTGATTGTGCCCTGTACTCCCCTTGCCTGTATGAAGTTATTGCAGTTTCAAAAGATCAATTTACTTGGTACTAAGGTGTTGATGATTGGTAACTCTAATGTGGTAGGAGGTCCATTGTCCAGATTGCTGCTTTGTGCTGGGGCCACCGTTACCGTTGCAAACAGTCATACTACAAAATTAAGTGATTTAGTCGCTCAAAACACAATCATAATTAGTGCCACAGGTCAGCGTGGGTTGATTACTGGAAACATGGTTCATGCTGATCATGTAATCGTCGACGTGGGCATCAACAGGAGTGGTGGAGTTGTTGTTGGGGATGTGGATTTTAAGACCTGCGCACCAATTGTCAAATATATTACTCCAGTGCCAGGCGGAGTAGGTCCAGTGACTATTGCCTGTTTGATGCAAAATGTTTTGCAGTGCGCCAAGCTTCTTTTGGTTTAATTATGTTACTTTTTACTCATTTTGGTTGTTGAGTGTTCAAAGTGTAGAGCTTTGTCTGGGTGGACTATTTTATAAACATTGTGAGCCGCAATCGCCGCTTCGGAAAAACCTGTGAGGATTAAATTTAACTTTCCAGGATAGGTTGCAACGTCCCCTATGGCATATATGTTATTTTTTGAGGTTTGCATGGTTTCTTGGTTGACAACAATGTGTTTATTTTTTAACTCAAGATTCATTTTCGCTATGTATCCTAGGTCATTAGATAGGCCAAAAAATGGCAATAATATATCGGTATCGATTGATCTATGGGATTCATTTTCTATATTTGAGATGGTTACCGATTCCAACATTCCATCTTCCCCAGTGAGTGATTTTAATTGATAGGGATGATGTATTTCCAGCTTTCCATCTTCGGCTAATTGCATTAATTGATTGAGGTTGTTTGGGCAGCACTTAAAGGTGTTGCGACGATGTATAATATTTAATTTTTTTGCCTTGTCATGTAAAAAAATTGCCCAATCCACAGCAGAGTCTCCGCCTCCAGCTATGGTGATGTTTTTTCCTATCATGGAGCGATGATTGCTTATGGAATAAAAAACGCTTTTATTTTCAAAGTGTGTAATGTTTTCCAGTGGCGGTCTGTTAGGTATAAATGACCCATGCCCAACGGCTAAGACAATCGCTTTGCAATTTATTTTTGTCTGTAAAGAGGTTTGTATCACAAAGTTGCCATCTGGTTGTTGTAATACCGATTCTAGGCTATGATTAAGTAATATAACTGGATCAAATCGTTGAACCTGAGAAATAAGATTTTGAATTAAATTTTCCCCCGTTATTTCTGGGTGAGCAGGGATATCAAAAATTGGTTTTTCTGGGTAAAGAGCGGAACATTGTCCGCCCAGATATGGCAGGCTTTCAACGATGGCACTGGTCATATCTAGCATTCCAATTTGGAATGCTGCAAATATCCCAACGGGCCCACCACCAACAATACATATATCTACGTTTGTACTATTCTGCACGTTTGATATATTTTAAATCTGATGTTCTCAGTACAATTTTTTCTTCATTGTTTACAAATTGTGGCACCTGCACCTTAAGGCCGTTTTCCAGAGTGGCGGCTTTGGTGGTAGCAGTGGCGGTTTGGCCTTTGTTGATAAACGGTGTGGTGTCAACAATCTTGAGTATTACCGTTTCTGGCAACACAATATCAACTATGTACTCCTCTGCTTTTTCTATACCAAGATCCATGTTTTCCTGCAAAAAAGCTTTTTTCTCCCCTATTGTGGTTAGAGGTATCGAGAATTGTTCATAAGTAACTTTATCTAAAAATTCAAAATTATCACCATCTTGATACAAGAAAGTTGCTGGCTCAACTGCAAAGTTCAGCCTATTAACGCTTTCTTCGGATCTAAAGCGTTCGTTTAGCTTGGTACCTGTTCTAATATTTTTTAATTCTGCTTGAATAAAAGCCCCCCCTTTTCCTGGTTTCACATGCTCAGTTGAAACAACTCTCCACAGAGCATTTTTATGTTCTATGACGTTTCCAACCCTAAGTTCGTTTAGTGTTATATTTGGCATATTTTTATGATTAAAAATTGTTCTAAAATTGCAGTGTTTGAAAAATTAAAAGTAAAGTTTTTTGTTATTGCCGAATCTTGAAAAGTATAGATAAATTCAAGGCTGTGCCACAAGGCAACACCGCGTCTACATCAGAAGACAATTGTAGTGACCACAGACTTATGTTGGTAGATAAGTATGGCAGTAGTTCAATATTACATGATTCACTGCATTTCTTTTAAAAAACCCTATATAATCCATAGAAAAAGAAAGGCATATTGATTGCAAGTTTGCCTGCAAATGATAATAAAAAATACTTGTATTTTGTGTTTCTTATTTTAGAGATGATTTATTTTAATAAAGTGTTTCCTATGATTTTAGGTAGATTGTTGAGTTTCTTTTTTGCAACCATTTCTTTGTTTAGTGCCAATGCTGGGGAATCAAAATTAAAAGTTGGACAAGATGCTCCTGAGGTGGTTTTATCTGATCAGGCAGGAAATATGGTTAATTTGTCATCATACAAAGGTAAGAAAAATGTTGTATTATATTTTTATCCAAAAGATGGAACGCTGGGTTGCAGCATTGAGGCAAAAAAGTTTCAAGATTTAAAGCCAGAATTTGCAAAACTGGATACTGTTGTAATTGGTGTATCAGAGGATTCGCAGGCTAGTCATCAATCTTTTTCTTCTTCTAAAAATCTGGATTTTATTTTGCTTTCTGACATTGGTGGCCTTGTAGCTAGTCGTTATGAATCCTATAAAAAAGGTGCCCTGTTTAGTGTTTTGAGAAATACTTTTGTAATAGGTAAGGATGGCAAAATTAAGGCCATTTGGCGTGGAGTGAACCCAATTTCCAATCCTAAAGAAGTTTTTAATTTTGTGAAAAAATTACCCACTGCGGGAGACTACGCCACCAGCGACACCAATCTTCCTTCACCAAGATAGCTAGCTTTGTTTGGTCCGATGTGGTCAATTTTTATTGAGGGCCCACATTCGTCCTGCTCATTCTCCTGTCATCACTTCTGTTTTGTTGTTAAAATATATGATTACTGTTCGCTCTTTAGGTCTTAATTTTGGCGCTCGCACCTTGTTTAGTGGGGTTGATTTTGTAATTAATGATGGTGAAAAAATTGGCCTTATCGGCAGAAACGGCAGCGGTAAGAGTACTTTTCTAAAATTGATATTGGGAGAAATGAAGCCCAGTGAGGGAAAGATCACGGTTGATGATGGTTGTAAAATTGGTTATTTGGATCAGCATTTAAAATTTCACACAGAAACGGTTTTAGACGAAGCCTGCTATTTATTACCATTAGAAAGATCTCATGAATCTTGGAAAGCGGATAAAATGCTGCGTGGTTTGGGATTCTCCGATGATCAGATCTTGTCCAATCCAAACGATTTGTCTGGTGGATATCAAATTAAAGTAAAGTTGGCCCAATTGTTGATGCAGGAGCCAGATATATTATTTTTGGATGAACCAACGAACTATCTTGATATTTATGCCACTCGTTGGCTAGGGGACTTCCTAAGAAAGCAGAAAAACACTTTGATTCTTATTACTCACGATAGGGAGTTTATGGACAAAATCATTACCCACACCCTTATGATTCATCGTGGGAATTTTCGGAAGATGGCTGGCAAGACGGATAAATTGACGCAAAAAATAGAAACAGAGGAGGAGATGTACGAAAAAAGGCGCATTGGGATTGCCAAAGAAAGGGAAAAAAAGCAAGAATGGGTCGACCGCTTTAGATCTAAGGCAAGCAAGGCGTCTCAAGTTCAATCTGTGATTAAAGGTTTGGAAAAGCAGGAAACAATGGAGGCGCTGGAGGATGAGGATGAGCTGTCGTTTCGCTTTGCATCGATACCTTTTGGCAGTAAAGATAACATGGCGGAGGTGAAAAATTTATCTTTTGGTTATGACCCAAATCATCTTTTATTTCGCAATCTTTCTTTTAATGTTAGACAGGGGGAAAAGATTTGCATTATAGGTAAAAATGGCAATGGAAAAACTACTTTATTGCGAGCATTATTTGGTCAAATTACCCCTTTGTCTGGCGGTATTTCTTTTCACAATAAGGTTGATATGGGTTATTTTGGTCAAACAAACGTATCTACTTTAGATCCAAAGAAAAACATTTATCAGGAATTGGAGTCTGTTAACTATATGTTGCCTCAGGGAAAGATTAGGCAAGTGGCTTCTAGTATGATGTTTTCTGGCAGTGATGCCTTTAGAGAGATATCGGTTTTATCTGGAGGGGAAAAAAGCAGGGTTCTATTGGGCAAGGTTATACTAAGGCCAGTAAATTTGTTGCTACTAGATGAGCCTACAAATCACTTCGATTTTCAGTCTGCCCAGGGTTTAATGGACGCAATTTTAGCATTTGATGGTGCCGTTGTTATGATTAGTCATGATGAGTATTTTTTAAAAAAAGTTGCCACAAAATTAATTGTTTTTGATGGTGGTAAAGTGTTTGTGTTTGACGGTGGCTATGAGGATTTTTTAGATAAAATTGGCTGGTCGGAATCTTATTAGTTTAGTTACAAAGTTATTGTTAGAATTATTATATCTTTATTTTTTTGGAATAAAAATTCTACACCACTCTTGGTGAATTTTCAGAAAGCAAGTTAGTAGGGTAAGAAAGCAAAACTGAGCTATTTAATGACAATCAATTTTTGATCTCTTGAGCTGAAGAGGTAAATAGTTTGATTCGCTATGGTGACACCTTCAACATTGTATGGAATGTTGACTTTTTTCAATATGTTTCCAGTGTCAATGCTTATCACATAAAGAGATCCAGCCCCGTCCACCATTACCACTTGATCATCTATTATAATGGGAGAACCGTTGTAAATGTTGGTAATTCTGTATCCCGATCCTTGGTTGATATAGTAAGCCACTGGACGACGCTTGTTTGTCTGCATTTGCTGCATCCATTTTATTGCGCCAGTTGGATAGTGTAGGGCGATCAATCTATTGTTGTTATCTATAAAAAACACAAACCCCCTAGAGGCGGCAAATCCGTTTAAAACCCCAATAGATTGTTCCCAGTTGATTTGTCCATCAAGTGAAATAGAGTATAGGCCGCCCTTTGTTATGCCCGCTATAATCGTCTCTCCCAGCTGTATTGGTGTGGCTATTATGTCATTGGTGCTAAAAAGCGTCTGATTGCTAAATCCAACAATATCTTGAATCCATCTAGTTTCCCCGTCACTTTTGCTGTAAGAAACTAGATCTCCATTTTGATAGGGAGAGATTACGGTGTTTTCAGTTATCAATAAATCCGCTTGTTTGTGATTAAATTTAATCATTTCTTCTTGTTGCTTAGACCATATGATGGTGCCATCTTGTGGGTCTAGGGAAAAAATCATATTGGTTGCAGATTTGCCATACAAAAAACCATTAGAATACTTGAATCCCGATCTAAATTGGCAACCCAGATTTTGTTGCCATTTTATTTCTCCAGTATGCGAATCTAGTGCAATGACATCTCCAGTATTTAGGGTTGCAAAAATGTATCCATGAGCATGGGTCAGATTTATTAAGTCCAAACTGTCCGCCCCTTTAATTTGTTTTCTTAGTGAAGTTTTCCATGTTTTGCGATAGTCGATTGATTCATCAAAGACGACAACATCTCCGTGGCGATTGACTATTGCAACCTTTCCTTCAAATACTATGGGTTGCTTAAATTCTACATCTGGAATATTGATGGGGTTTGGCTTAAACCATCGAGAGCAGGATATTGATTTTACGATTTGATACCTGCCCCCAAATACATGGTTAACACTTCCTAATTCTGTATAGGATGTAGAGTTAGGCCATTCAGATAGCGTTATTTCGTGGTTATCTGACGAGTTGAGTGGTATAAATGGGGATATTTTGAGCTCTTCGGATTGGCTTCTAAACACAATTTCACCATCCATATGACCTTTATTTGGGTTGATGATTTTTTCTAAAAAAGCCGGCATAGCACAAGACAATTGAGCCTTTAGAGATAGGAATGTAAGGCAGACAACTGCAATTCTGGGGAAGGTCATTTATTTGGCTTTATAGTTCTTGTTTATTGTTGGCATTACGTACTCTATTCTTTTAATCATCTGATCGGTTAGGAGCGGGTTTTTATAGAATTTTTTATTTTCTCGAAAAAAGCTTTCCTCTTTATTGCTGTTTAGCTGGTTTTCGATTGAAATTTCTTTTTCCAAGAGATAGAAGATATCATTTTTGTTTCTTGATTCGTCAATTATGGGTTTTTGAGTCGATAGATTAAAAAGGTTTAAGCGTAAAGTGATAATGTTTTTAATTGGTTGCGGCACTTCTTTATTGCGAGATATGTTGTGCATTCTTTTTAAAATTTCCAGTTCCTCTTTTGGGTTATTACCTTGTTGAATTTGTCCCAGCAATCTGGCGCCAATTAATATCTTGTATAGTGGGTGATTGCATTTTTCAAATTCAAGTCTCAATCTTTTTTCCGCCTCTTGTGGGCCCAAGGTTTTGAGTACCATAATTGTGTTTAGGTATTCATTTGCGTGCCTTAGGTTGTTTTGATGGTTCAGATATGCATAAGTCACTATTAATCCAATTACTGCAATGCTGGTCATCATAAAAATGACAAGAGTTTTGAATGTTTGGTAGGGGGCTATGTGCAATTTAGTTGTTTCGAGGTAATATTGAATCCGTTGCATTCTGGTGTTTTGTGTGTTTATTTCATTCATAATTACCATTCTGTATTATTAAAGCCATAGTGATTTATCCATTTGTGATTCAGGCCAAACAAATCTCTAATATCGCCAATTTGATATTTTAGCATGGCCATTCTTTCTACCCCAAGCCCCATGGCTATTGCTTGGTATTGATTTGGATCTATTTTGCAGTTAGATAGTACGTTTGGGTGCAACATGCCACATCCTAAAATTTCCATGTAGCTATCTCCATCTTTATCGACAATGATTTTGCCGTTTTCTGTACGATATCTAATATCAACTTCGGCACCAGGTTTTGTAAAGGGAAAAAAACTTGGTCTAAGTCTTATATCAATGCTATCAGTTTCAAAGAAGTGCTCTAACATCGATTGAATATAAAATTTTAAATTTGACATATTCACATCTTGCCCCACTTGTAGCATCTCGATTTGATGAAACATTGGGCTATGGGTTCTATCGCTATCACACCTAAAGGTTCTACCAAAGGATACAGTTTTGATTGCTTGGTTGATGTTTTTGATGGCACGAATGTCAGTAGTGGTGGTATGGGTTCTGAGTAAGTAATTTTGATTGGTTTCTTGCTGTACATCATTTAGATAAAAGGTATCATGCATTTGTCTTGCTGGGTGAAGATGCGGGATGTTTAGGGCGGTAAAATTGTGAAAATCGTCCTCTATCTCTGGGCCGGTGTTTACTGCAAAGCCATGTTCTATAAAAAAATCCAATATTTGATTTGCGGCGAAAGTGATTGGGTGTATTTTACCAGCTGCTTTGAGCGATATTGGTATCGTGCCATCAATTTTGTCGTTGATGAGTTTTTTGTTTACTTCTTCGACTTCCAATTCTTGGATTTTTTTTGATATAGCGCTTTCTATAAAATTGGACAATTTGGTTATTCTTGCTCCTAGAATTTTTTTGTTTTCTGGATGGGATATTTTGATTTCCTGTTTTAGACTAAAAATAAGGCTGCCCTTTCCAAGAAATTCTGGTTTTATTTTGTGCACAAGATCGTGAATTGAAGAACAGTTTTTTATGGCCTGATCTGCGGATGTTAGCAAATGTACATCTTCTTTTGTATTCATGTTTTTAGCTATATGATGTCACAAAACATTTGCAATTATTATTTTCTCTAATTATCAAGTTTTTTGTTTAATATCATGTGTTTTGAGTGACCTTTTTTTCTTGCAACTCTGTTAAGAGCTTGGTTGCCAATTTTGCTCCCCAGACCCATCTTTTTGATTTAGGAGACGTTGTTAGAATTGTTGGCGGTAACGGTGTGGGCAAAACGACATTGTTAAAAATTTTTGCTGGTATCGTTGATGCCTATAGTGGTCAGGTGCTGATTGATGGATATGATTTAAGATACAATTGTCATAATTTAAAAGAGGTGTCTCAGTTTATTTTTGCTACAAACGCATTAGATGAAAGCATGACGGTTCGGCAAATGCTATTTTATTGGTCTTATTTGTGGTCAGGTGTAAACCTATCTGATGCGGCTATTAGGTTTTTTAGATTAGAAGAGGTGGCAGAGGTTAAGATTTCTCTTTTGTCTACTGGCACCAAACGTAAAATTGCATTGTCTAGGCTGATTGCTTGTCCAGCAATGATTTTGTTTATTGACGAAATGGATTCTTACATTGATGATGAATTTTGTGATTGTTTGCGACTGT
>JACCDU010934381.1_pt1 | contig 13395 bp, 21 predicted proteins | sample 7446081 | NCBI WGS metagenome assembly JACCDU01 (sample SAMN15323447, study PRJNA562643) | freshwater metagenome | isolation source: river surface water | place: USA:Blue River Watershed | collected 2017-08-17 | reverse complement strand
CGTAGTCAGCGTAGATGGCACAACGCTAACCGCATCTTTGGTTACTGGTGATTTCCAACTAGACAACCAAAACAGCGTTGTCACTTTGGCTCGTCCAATCATTGATAACGGTAGTGCAACCATTGCACTTGCAAGCCGAGTCATGCTTGATGATGAAATCACATACAAGACGGCTGTTGCTGCTAGTTCTGAGAATCGTTCATCGCAAAGGTCTGCTGGAAGATTCCACCGGATTAAGTGTGTGCCAACTGGCAACTGGATTACTGCTGTAGGTGTTGATGTTGAAATTGTCAGTCAAGGTATGCGATGACAACCTTTCGTACAGTTCAGCCGGGTATAACTGATACCCGCACAACGCAAGAAATCATCCGTGGAATCATGGATGGTAAGACCAATAACATTGGTACCATAACGCTTGCCAATGGTGGTGCTACAACTACTGCGCTATACGATGAGCGTATTGGCTATGACTCGGTAATTCTGTTTGCTCCTGACTCTACTGCTGCGTTTGAAGACTCCGCACCATACGGTGCTTTCCAAGACTCTACAGACCAAGCAGCAACCACACTTGGTCAGGCAACAATCATGTCGTTCAATGCGACTGATTATTCAAACGGTGTAACTTTATCGAATAGCACTCGATTGAACGTCAGTAGCGATGGGATTTACAACTTGCAGTTCTCTGCACAGTTTAAGAACACCACTAATGACTCACAAGACGTGAATGTTTGGTTCCGTAAGAATGGTACTGACGTTGCAGGCTCAAATAGTCGCTTTGGTATGCCGTCAAGAAAAAGTAGCGGCGACCCCAGCCATTTGATTGCTGGTCTTAATTTTTTCTTTGATTTGAACGCAGGCGATTATGTTGAACTTGCGTGGAGACCTAGCGATTTAGGTGTATCTCTTGAACACTACAACGCAGTCTCTGCTGTTTCCGGTTCAACGCCTGCCATTCCCGCTACACCATCGATAATTGCAACAATGCAGTATATCGCTCCTAACCCATTGACAAATGTATATGCAGAATCTCAGAGTCAGGGTTATGCTGTGCTAAAGCATTTTGCCAATTACGCAACAACCACAAGTCCTAAAACATATTCTTATGTGATAGTCGGATAATGGAAGTCAGGTATATCAATAAAGATGAATTGAGAAATTGGTGGCCTTGGGTTCGCAAAGGTCTAGATAAAGTTTTAGAAAAGACTCCTGAGTCTTGGATTCCAGAGGATTTGTATTGCGATTGCTATGAAAATCGCTCTATGCTTTGGGCTGCGCTGGAATATAATCGACCTATTGGATTTTTTGTTATTCAACCGAATCAAACAAACATCCATGTCTGGGTCGCATATCTGGAAAAGCCCAACCTTCAACATTTTAATGAAGGTTTTGAGCATATAAAGGGTATCGCCAGAAATGGCGGTTGTCAGACCTTAACCTTCTCATCATTCAGGAAGGGTTGGTCTAAACGTGCGAGGGAACTGGGATTCTCTGAGCGCACTTGGATATGTGAGGTGTGATATGGCTGGCGGTGGACAAAAAAGTACAACTACTCAGGGTATTGATAAGATTCTTCGCCCATTTGTGACGTATGGGCTTAACGAAGCGCAAAGGCTTTATCAAACTGACACGCCTTCATTTTTCCCCGGACAGACCTTTATTGGTCCTTCTGAGTCAACTACAAGCGCAATCGAATCCGCTACTCAACGCGCAATGGCTGGCAGTCCTCTTTTGGGTGCTGCACAACAACAGCAACAAGATGTGATTAGTGGGAAAATGCTTGGAGTTAACCCATACTTTCAAGCGGCACTTGCGCCTGCTGCTCAAGCCTCTACGCAACAGTTCTATGACGCAATGACCGGTCTAGGCTCTCGCGCTTCTATGGCTGGCCGTTATGGTTCAGAAGCAATGGCCCGTCAAGAAGACCGTGCTGCACTTGCTCTGGCTAACGCACTTTCCGGTCAAGCCGGTAAGTTGGCTTATGAGAACTACGCAGATGAACGCGCACGGCAGGAAGCCGCTGCTACTCGCGCACCTCAAATGGCTGCTGCTGACTATATGGACATTAACCAACTGCTCAAGGCAGGCCAACTTGGTGAGTCCTATCAGCAACGCGCACTTGAAGACGAAATGGCTCGATTTGAGTTTGAGCAGAACAAGCCCTACGCCAAACTTGCCACATTTCTCTCAAGCGTATACGGTGCGCCTCAAGGTTCCGTATCTCAAACGACTTCTAGCAGCAAGATTGTCTGTACGGCAATGTGCAAGGCTTATGGCTTTGGCTCGTTCCGTCAGAAGATTTGGCTTGAGCATTCCAAGAATCTGCATCCGGCTTTCCAAGTCGGCTATCACGCTATCTTCTTGCCTGTTGTTGAGTATGCGTACAACGGAGAACTGACCCTTGGAAAGAAACTCACTCGAAAGGTCGCAGAGCATATTGCACGGCATCGTACTGCTGATATTTGGAAGCGCAAGCGTGGCCGTTTTGATTTCCTTGGTACTGTTTATCGCGCAGCACTTGAGCCGCTCTGCTTTGCCGTAGGTATGTTGAAGATGCCCCGTATGGAGGCTGTATGAGTGGAATCGAACCTATCCTGATTGGTGCTGCTGTAGGTGCAGGCACTTCTGCTGCATTTGGTAGCAATCCACTAAAGGGCGCGCTTTTAGGTGGTGCTACTGGTGGTATTGGCAATGTCTTAAAAGGTGGCATTGGCAATCTCATTAACGGTATTGGCACAAATGCTGTTGCCGGTGGTGACCCTGTCAAGGGTTTAATGATGAACGCATCTGCGTTGGGTGGGGCGCAAGGATTAGGTGTCCCTGCTGCTGCACAAGGTGCTGCCGGTCAAGCCGGACTTGTATTCAATCCTGCAACTGGCTCATTTATCAATCCTGAGTATTACGCTCTGGCCTCTAGTGCAAATCCTATTTATACGGGTGCTGGTTCACTTGGTAGCCAAGTCTCTACCGGCATTGGTAGTTTGCTTGATACTCCAACGATGCAGGGTCTGCGTGAATATATGCCGTCTGGTCAAGCCCTTGGCAATCTTGGGCTGCAAACAGCAATGCAACCTCGCCCTAGTGTTCAAGCCCCTGCTGGCGGCATTACTCAAGGTCGAGCACCGGATATTGCATCTATCCAGAATCTTATTGGTTCAATGCGTAGGAAGCCTACTGAAGGCATCCTAGGCGATTATTTCGGGTGACACTATGGACGGACTCTTTGCACCTCCTTCTGTGATTACGGGGCTTCTTGGAGAGCAAGAGGCTGAACGTCTGCGTAAGCAATCTATCGGTACTGGCCTAGTCGGTGCTCTGATTGGTGGGCTTACTGCTGCGCCTCTGTACCGTACTCAGGGCATTGCTCCGATTCTTGGACAAGCACTCTCTGCTGGTATGCAAGGCTCTCAGAATGTGTATTCCAATGCACTAGAGAACTACATGACGCAGCAGCGTATTGCTGATATGCAACGTCAACAGTCAGAACGTCAACTTAGGGAACAAGCCATTGCTGGCCTTTCTCCTGAAGACCAAGCAATCGCCCGTATTGACCCCAACACGCTAGGTAATCTAATGGTTGCTCGTTCAAAGCCGCAAGAGAGAAAAACGGCAACTGTCGGCAATCGTGTTGTTGACGTAAATACTGGTGACGTAATTTACGAAGCACCGACTGAAGCAAAAGCAAGAAACCTTAAAGAAGTAGATGCGGGTAATAAGGTTCTTCTCGTTGATGCCGCTACTGGTGAAACAGTAAAAGAAATCCCAAAGGGAATGGCCCCTCGTGAGGCAGAAAAAGTTTCATACACTACTGAGTATGATGCAAATGGTAATTTGTTTTATGTACCAACAAAGCCGGGTTCTCCAATTCTTGATTCGCAAGGCAAGCCAACAACTGGTTTTGTTCCGGCAAAGATTGGTCAAGCACAACAAGCACAAACTGCCCAAGCAGAGGCTGCTTCTTCTGCCGCAAATATCGTATTGAATCGCGTTGATTCAGCACTTAAAAAGGTCGGTGGATTTACTGCCGGTTTTGGTGGCTTGCTTGCAAACGTTCCGGGTACTAAGGCTCGTGACCTTCAAGCAGATTTGGAAACCATTAAGGCCAATCTTGGTTTTGACCAACTGAATAAGATGCGTCAACAATCGCCTACTGGTGGTGCTTTGGGCAACGTAACAGAAAAGGAACTTGCTTTCCTTCAATCTACTGTTGCAAGCCTTGACCAACTGCAAGGCCAAAAAGAACTGCGCCGTGCATTGAATGATATTAAGTCTAGTTACAACCGCTGGCTTGATGCTGTTAATAAGAGCAAGCAAGGTGGTGCATCTCAACCGGCCTCTGCTGGACGAGTTGTTGACTTTGGGAGTCTCCAATAATGGATGTTCGTCTTCCAGATGGGACTATTGTTCAAAACGTCCCTGACAACATTACAAAAGCACAACTGGTTGAAAAACTCCGTGCTAATGGTATGGACGTTTCTGGACTAGCAGAACCTAAGGAAGGCACTACGCTTCAACGTGCTCCACAAATGGTTGCCAGAGGTGTCGCTGCGCCTGCTGCCGGTGCAATGCTTGGCGGTGCTGTAGGTGGCCCTGTAGGGGCTTTGGTAGGCTCTGTTGCTGCTCCGTTGGTTGGAGGGGAACTCATCAATCGCGGTCTATCTGCTCTAGGACTGGCAGAACCAGAGACGCCGATGGAACGTGCTCTAGTTGCTGGTGGTGGTGCTCTTGGTGGTGCTGGTGGTCAACTTGGCGCATTGAGCCAACTTGCTCGTAATGCTGCTACTCCTGTTGGTCGCGGAATCGCTCAAACTCTTGCACAACAACCTACCCGTCAACTTGCCGCTGCTGTTCCTGCCGGTGCTGTAGGACAAGCAGTTGCAGAAGAAACCGAAAGTCCTCTAGCCGGAATGGTGGCTGGTGCTGCTACTGCGCTTCCGTTTGGCATTGGTGCTCGTGGTCCTCGTATTCCACAAGAAGAAGTCAAGGCTCAAGCGGCTGGTCTTTATGATGAACTGCGTTCAACTGGCTTCAAGATTGTTGACCGTTCGTTCCGTGCCAACATGCAGAACTTGGCAGGGAAACTGCGTAACGAAGGTTATACCCCTACTGGATTCCCGAAGATTGAAGGCGCTTTGAAAGAACTGACAACTAATCGTCAGCCCAAGACCTTTGATGAACTTCAGGCTTTGCGAAACATTATTACCTCTGCACAGGCAAGTAACGACGCTGCTGAACGCAGGCTTGCTGGAATCCTAAAGGATGAGTACGACAACTACATTGCTAACATTCCTACTCGTGATGTTCGTGATGCACAGGGTCGCTTCCTGAAGGACCGTGGACAACTTGACTTGTGGGAGCAGGCTCGTGGTGCTTACTCGCGTTTGAAGAAATCTGAAGTCTTCTCTGAAATGCTTGAGAACGCACAACTAGACCAAAGCAAGTTCACTCAGTCTGGTGCTGAAAACTCTCTTGCCACTCAACTGCGTCAACTTGCAAAGAACAAGAACAAGATGCGTTTGTTCAATCAAGAAGAACGTGATGCAATCAAGGAAGCGGCAAAGGGTGGCACAACTCAGAACCTTCTCAAGTTCTTTGGTCGTTTTGCTCCTACTGGTCCTGTTAGCGGGATGTTTACTGGCGGTGCTGCTGTCGCTAGTCCTATGATTGGTCTTGGGCTTGCTGGTGGTACTACTGCGGCTCGTATGGGTGCAGCAGCAATGCGTCAACGTAGCGTTGAAGATTTGATGCAACAAATGCTTGCGGGTCGCCCTGTACGTCAACCATCTGTTGCTGCAACTATGGCAACTCGCGGTGCGTTGTCTGCCCCTCCGTTGGGGCTTCTCTTCCCTTACGGTGAATAACTATGGCTAAGACAAAGATTTCTGAATACAGCACCACAGCATCCAATAACACGGATATTGACGGCATCTCGATTGCAGAGGGCATGGCTCCCTCTAATGTCAACAATGCAATCCGCGAACTCATGTCGCAACTGAAGGAATGGCAGTCTGGTTCCGTGTCTCAGGATATGAGCGTCAATGGTGCGTTTACTGCTACTGGCAATGCAGTCCTGAGTGCTGACCTTAGCGTAGGTGATGGCCTCATCGTAACTGGCGATGCAAGCGTCGGTGGTGCATTTACTTGTACTGGTGCTGCTGTACTGAGTTCAAATCTTAGTGTTGCTGGCAATGCAAGCATTACTGGCACTCTTGCTGCTACTGGTGCTACTAGCCTTGGTGCTGTGACTTTCTCCGGTGCAGCAGTAATGAGTTCTACTCTTGCCGTTACAGGTAACGCGACTGTTGGTAGTGCAACCACAAACGCTCATATTCTTAATGGTTCGCTTACTGCCGCAACCAGCGCAAAGATTTTTCTTGATGATTCTGTAACTACTGCGACTGCTCCAGTTCTGTCTTGGGATACCGATACCGATACTGGCTTGTATCGGCCTGCTGCTAATAACATCTCTGTTGCTACTGGCGGCATCGAACAGTTCCGAGTAACCAATGACAACAAAGCCACTTTTTACACTCTTGGTGGTTTTGGATACGGTACTGGCGTTGGTGCATCGACTACTCAAACAACCAGTAAGTCTCAAGGCGTAACTCTGAATGCAATTTGCGGACAGATTACGATGAACTCTGCATCACTTGGTGCTGGTGCTGAAGTTTCTTTCACACTTACAAACGATAAAATTTCATCAACTGATGTAGTCGTTTTGAATATTAGTGCCAATGCAACAACCAATACCTATCTTGGAATGGTGGATGCAGTTGCGAATGGCTCTTGTAGAATCTTTATCAGAAATATGTCTGGTTCAAGTAGGTCTGAAGCACTTGTCCTAAATTTTGCTGTGATTAAGTCTGTGGGTGCTTAGTATGGTTTCAGCGGCTGAAGTGCAGGGCAAACTGATTACACATGAAGCGGTTTGTGCCGAGCGTTACGAAGGTATCAATGCAAGACTGAAAAGGCTTGAAACTATCCTTATCGGTTCTGCTGGTGCAATTATTCTTCTTTTGTTGGGCCTAGTCCTGAAGTGAGAACTCTATGGACTTCCTTGCTGTTGTTAACACGCTTTGGCCTATCGCAGTAGGTTTTACTGCTTTGGTGTTTTGGCTTGCCAAGTCTCATTCAGATATTGAACAACTGAAAGACAAGGTGCGTACCTTGTTTGAACTATTCAACAAGGAGAAGTAATGCTTACCTTGCTCTCTACGCTTCTAGGCTTCTTCTCATCTGGTCTTCCGAAGGTACTGGACTTCTTTCAAGATAGGGCGGACAAGAAACATGAAATCGAACTCTCACGAATCCAAACCGAGCGAGAACTGCAACTCGCAGAGCGTGGTTACCTCGCACAACAGCGTGTCGAAGAAATCAAACTCGACCAAGTCCAGACGCAAGGTTACTACCAAGAACGTCAATCGCTTTACCAACACGATATTGAGATTGGCAAAGGCGCATCGCAATGGGTTACGAATGTGCGCGCAATGGTTCGCCCGTCAATTACGTTCGGGCTTTTTGCGCTTCTGGTAATCGTTGACATTGCCGGTATCTGGTATGCATGGTCTACCGGAGCATCTTTCATGCAAATGATGGATGTTGTATGGGACGATGAGACTCAGGCTGTCTGGGCTTCCATCATTGCTTTCTGGTTTGGTACTCAAGCATTCTCTAAGAGATGAAAGTCTCCAAGAAGTGTTTGGAGATGATTCGACACCATGAAGGTGTACGTCCCAAACCGTACAAATGTCCCGCTGGACTCTGGACTGTCGGAGTCGGTCATGTCATTGGAGATGGAAAGACGCTTCCTCCAGAGTGGAATAGAAAACTCTCGACGGAAGAGATTGATTCAATCCTTGCGGCTGACCTTCGACGTTTTGAAAGAGGCGTACTTCGTCTATGCCCTAATCATCTCACTCAAAGCCGGTTTGACGCTCTCGTATCCTTTGCTTTTAATGTAGGTCTCGGTAGTCTTCAGCGCAGCACACTACGAATGAAACATAACCGTGGAGAATTCTATGCTTGTAGCAAAGAGTTCTTGAAATGGTCCAAAGTCGGTGGTAAGGTCTTACGCGGCTTACTAAATCGTAGAAAGGACGAGGCCAAACTATATGCGAGCGAAAGTAACTGACGAGCAGTTCATCGAGGCTTGGAACAAGCATTTAAGTGCAACCAAGGTCGCCAAAGAACTAGGAATCGCAGAACGCAACGTACACGCAAGGCGCAGACGCATCGAAGGTGTGCATGGTATTACGCTAAGTGCCAAAGAACCTAGCAACTTTCAGCCTGACAAGTCGCGTGGTGTAACTAAATGGGAGGTCGAGAATGGTATGGTGTTTGTGTTCTCCGATGCTCACTATTGGCCCGGCGAACCATCTACTGCTCACCGTGGTCTTGTTCACCTTCTAAAGAAGTTTCGGTCACAAGTTAAAGGCGTCATCTGCAATGGAGACGCATTCGACGGTGCTTCTATCTCCCGATTCCCTTCTCTGGGATGGGAACACAAACCCACAGTAAGACAAGAACTAGAAGCAGTACAAGATAGGCTTGAGGAAATCGTACAAGCCGTTCCGGGGGCTAAGTTCTTTTGGCCTTGCGGTAACCATGACGCTCGTTTTGAGATGCGTCTTGCCAACTCTGCGCCTGAGTATGCACAGATTGGTGGATTCCATTTGAAGGACCATCTGCCTCGTTGGATTCCATGCTGGCGTGTTGACCTTAACCATGACATTGTTATCCGTCATAGAGAGGCAGGCGGCGAACACGCTGACTGGAATAACGTAGTCAAGGCAGGCAAGACCATTATTACGGGCCATGACCACCGTATCGGTGTCGTACCCTATGACTGCTATGCGGGACTGCGCTACGGTGTGCGTACAGGGATGCTTGCGGACGATGCACTAGTGCCGCAATTCAACAATTACATGGAAGCCAAGCAACCTAATTGGCACTCTGGCTTTGTCGTACTCACATTTGTAGACGGGCAACTCCTGATGCCAGAAATTGCCCGTAAGTGGTGCGATGACGTAATTGAGTTCAGAGGGGAACTAATCGAGGTGTAAGTCTGGGCGGTTCTTCTTGACCCACTCTACAGACTCAGCCTCTAATGCCTTAAAGTCTCGGCCTATCGTTTGGGAGCCTGCATGATGCACATAAGCCCTACTGACGAAGTGCCTGAATCCCAATCGCTTCAGGTCGAGACACCATATATCGTCGCTAAACCAATTTATATGTGGAATCCTTACCCCAGAGTCCCATGCGACCTTAGTGAGGACTGCAAATACTGGAGCGACTACATCGACTTCCTTGATGAGAGATTCTGATGCCCATTGAGGGCCGTAACGAGAATCATTCTCAATAGTGCAGCGAATGTTCTGCTGCCACATAACGAAGTCAGACCTACAGGCCAGCAAACCCACTTGTAAGCCCTTGAGAGCCTCCATATCGCGCTCTAATTGCTCGATGGTACTGGGGGTTAGGACGCAGTCATCATTGGCAATGTAGAGCGTCTCACAGGGCCATGAATCAAACGCTGCTTGTATAGCATCGTTGTACGATTCACCGAATGAAGTACCCCTGTTCGGATGGTAGAGAGTGTGATTCCCAAAGTCTGCTTCGCCACTCCTACGAGACCATAGCACCGGATGATTTGGTGCATAGGTCTTGATAGAAGCGGCAAGCACGGGAACGCACTTGCCGTTTGTGCTACAGATGACGATGGGTATCACTTGTTGTATCCGGCATCATCCAAGATACGGTCAATGTCAGGAGGCTTCCATCCTTCCGGCTTGAGAACTTTGCCGTCTGCTCGACGATTTACCTTTCCTGTCTTCAAATCAATCTTGCGAAGATTGGAAAGTGCTACTGCATCCCAAGCAGTCTCAATCGGATAACCCTTTGCATGGGCGTAGCCGATTAGCGTCCACATGGTGTCGCAGATTGCATCCAGAGTAGCAACATCATTGCCACCCTCGACTGCTTCGCTCAACTCATTCATTTCTTCATTGATGAGTTCTAGATACAACTGAGCAATCTCACCAGACTTGCCTTGGTCACAGGCAGTCATAAAGTTCTTCACATCGTCAAATACGTTCATATCCACCTCAGAACGGGACGTCTTCCAATTCGGGATTGTTTGTGCTGCCGTAAGGCGGCTTCTCAGGCTTACCGCCCAGAAGCGTAAGTTGAGCAACAACAATATTGGTGGTCTGTCGGTCATTGCCTTCCTTGTCCTTGTACTTATTGGTTCGTAGAGAACCTTCAATAAGCACTTGAGTACCCTTCTTGACGTACTGGCCTGCAATCTCTGCCGTGCGACCAAAGGCTACGCAGTTGTGCCATTCAGTCGATTCCTTCTTCTCGCCATTACGGTTCGATACGTTCGTAGTAGCGATAGAGAATGAAGTCACTTGACCACCATCAGTCGTGTGCTTCACGGTGGGGTCTTGCCCAGTACGACCACAGATAATTACCTTATTCAAAGTTCTCACTCCAGAAAATGTCCCATGCGGAACGAATGTCAACGAACTTCTGTTCGTCAGCGTTAAGTTGTACTGCGATTCCTTCTTTACCGTCAAACACCCATAGATGCGCTACAGGGATGCCTGTAACCATCATTTGATGTTGCATCTGCATTGCATAATGTGACGGGATTTCCCCATTCTCTGCTTGCTTCCAGAGGTCTGAGGCTTTGCCCTTCATGGGGCATTTAATCTCAACGATTAATTCGTTGAACAGGTCGATACCGTCAAGAGAAGCACCATAGTCACCGCTAACAAAAACTGCGGGGCGAAGTAGGCCAACGATTCCTTGATATACGTCACGCGCCACCGGCTCAAGTTCTTGCCCTCGACGCATCGCATAATTGGCTTTCGCATCTTCGCCTCTCTTGGCTTTAAGTATATCTTTTGGCTTCTGCCACGGAGACAAGCCCATGATAGCGGGTGTCTCTGAAGCCATGCGCTTTGTCCTACGGAAGTCTAACCATTCTTGACTACCTTGGACAAGTTCAATTTCGGTCACGAAAGAATCCAGAACAAGAAGTAAATCATCGCAATAAATGGAGCCGCTAGACCGATAGCCATTCCAAGTATCCCGAACCCTAGCCATACGTCACTCAGAAACTCTTTCATGTGTCTGCTCCAAAGATTGCATTACGCGGCTTATAGTCGTTGCTACGAGCGCGAATAGCCTCAGCACTAGAGAGCAATGCACTTTTCATAGGCCGACTATTACAGGCTTCCGCGTTAGCCTCTACCAGTTTTGCACAAGCCTCACGCTCATCCTCTCCACCTACCATCGCAGCAAACCTTTGTAGTGCTGCAATCATTGCAGGCGTCAGAGGCGTGATTCTATGAATATCACATTGCCTTGCCATTTCCGCTATATCCATTTGCATCCTTCGCATCCTTTGTCTGTTGTCTTTAGGTCATAGAGACAATTCATTTCCATGCGGAACGGTATGGTCTTCATCCTTCTACGACCATCTTCAAACCACCCGTCCTGAACCTCCAGAGACGTTTTGAAGGGCTTTCTGTTGTGACACCCGTGCACGGTACTCCCTTGCTTTCTGTGCGCCGGTTCTGGCTTTTGGTCGTTCGACATCTGGCTTATTGCCCCAACGGTAAGCAGGGATAAACATCGTCGATTCCCTGTCCCACCCGCAGATATAAATCAGTTCTAGCGTCCACAACTGTCTCAAATGCGATTGTGCGGTCTTGTGGTGAATGCCAAGTTCGTGAGCAATGTCGTACTTAGTGTATGCCTCACGGTCTTGGAGTTTGTCAATGATTCGGTAGCACTCATACGTCCTTGACATTTACGGCCTCAAACTTTCCTTCCTGACCTTCTTTCTGGTTATCAAGCCACTCAAGCAGAGAGGCGCAGTAAGCATCTGCAATCAAGATGTTCTTTCCAGCAGCACTCCATTCCTTCTTCAAGCAATGGTCATGCGCCTTCTTAACGCTCTTCTCAATCTTCAGCAGAAGCATTGCGTAGTCACTCTGAACCGATTTCATATTCACTACCTCTCCCGTATTCAAAAGATTTAATCATTTCTTTGATAGAGCAATAAGGCTTCTCATCCGTCTCAACTATCTGCAACTGTTCGCTGCTGTAGCACTTGCCTTCCGGCGAGTAGATGGTTCCTGTTACCCAATCGACTAACGCATCCCTTGTCCATTGTGCCTTAAGACCTCTTTTGGTATGTACAAACTTTTGCACCTGAATCTTGGCAAACCATCTCAAAGAGATGCCAGTAAGAGTCTTAACCTTACGCTGCTCTAGTTGCTTTTGGTCATACTCTTTATGCAGCAACATCAAGCCAATCTCCCCGAGACAGTCGCCCTCACTTGTTAGGTTGAACACCCTCATTCTTTAGTCTCTTTTTGTTGAGAGTGGCAATGATGCTGCCGTACTTCATGCGAGGAATCTGCTTCAAAGACTCAACCTTGTAGAAGGCACAAATCTTGTCTGCTGACGAACCTACGTCTGCTGCGAGTTTCTCAATCTTCTCGCAGTCCTCATCATTGAGTGTAGCGTTATCCTCCTCAGAAGGCGGGAGGTCTTCACCGTTGTAGATATACAGGCCGAGACCGTGTAGAGCGATAGCCTTAGCCAGACACCGCTGCATCGCGGTATTGACTTGGAATGAGTCAGGGTTATCGACTGCTTGATTGCGGTGGTTCATCACAGGCAACTGCGCCGTGCGAGATACACCGAAAGCGTTAACAGTACAGAAGACCATCATCGTATTGCCAAACATCTTCGGCTCTGCGTACTCCCACGTTGCAGTAGGGTCTTGCAGCAACAACTGGTCAACAGCCCATGCCCACGATAGATATGTAAGGCCATTCTTCTTCTCGACGTACTTGCTAACGTCAATCTTTCTCAAGTCTGCGTATTTCACTATGTCTCCTAGGTGCAGGTCGTATTGCAGTTACCGTAAGCACAACAAGTCGTACAAGTAACCATCTGACCGTTGATGAAGTAGGTGTGATACGAACAAGCCGCGTACACCATGCCAGCGGATGCAAGCATCCAGATACCGAGTAGCCACTTAATCACGAAAATCTCCTTGGGTCAATGTTTGCATTTCCAACTCGTGCAGGTCGTTGAGAAGACCCTCCAAGTGTCTCGCCACTCCCGACCACGGGCGCGGGTCATAAGGTGCGCCTTCCAGCAGAGTCTTGGGGGGATAGCAGACTGAACGTACCGGAATTCCATACTTGTTATCCCCATTCCTGAATCCGTCGTGCATCATAGTCCGCACATTCGGACAGATAGAGTTCAAAAGCCGCGCATAGTAGTCCGCCGACAGCCTCATAGTCTCGTTGCTTGACTGAGATGCAGACTTGTGATTCTGCGTCGATTTCTCCCGAATACCACTCAAGAAACTCT
>JACCDU010152415.1_pt1 | contig 13396 bp, 17 predicted proteins | sample 7446081 | NCBI WGS metagenome assembly JACCDU01 (sample SAMN15323447, study PRJNA562643) | freshwater metagenome | isolation source: river surface water | place: USA:Blue River Watershed | collected 2017-08-17 | reverse complement strand
GCAACTCGCATATGTGGCCTACGCCAACGGTCTGCGGCAATTACAACCGGAAGGGTTTGAGCAAGACGAGCGGAGATGGGTTGGCGACGGCAGTGTAGAAATGGCCTACGCCAGTTGCCAGCATGAGCAAGGGAAGTTCGCCAGCGTCATTGACCAGGGCTTCGGGCAAATCAAGGGAAACGGATCGGCTGGGTCACGCAGTAATGGCATCCGATGGTGGGAAGTTGAACCCCAATTGGGTCGAGTGGCTGATGGGGTGGCCTGTCGGGTGGACAGACTTAAGGCCATTGGAAACGGGCAGGTTCCAGCAGTGGCAGCAGCAGCATGGCGAATCCTTTCAAGAGGCTGAAGCCGCGTGATGGAAATCCACCTGACCCCTGCTGAACTGATGATGGCGGCGCATTACGCTGGACTGATCGAGGGAGTGAAATCCGTTCAACTGAAAGCCGGAAGCATTGCCAATCGCCGGATCTGCAATCAGGGGGATTTCGCCATTCACTACATCGGGATGCTTGGGGAAATCGCCGTCAGCAGGGCAATCGGGACGAGGATTAACGCCGAGATCACGGTAGGCGGGGATGGGGCTGTCGATATGGATTTATACGGTCAGACGATCCAGGTGAAAACGTCGAGCCATGCAAAAACACCGGAGCCGCGATTCCTGATTTTTAACAGCACGGATGACTTTGCAACGGATTGGGCGGTCAGTTGCTCCGTTCAGTCGCCTACCGTGGTCAAGGTTCACGGCTTTGTCGGCAAGGAAAAATTCCTTATTCGATCAGTCGAGCGTGACTTTGGATACGGGCAGCGGATTTGTCTGGACGAGAAATACCTGTCGCCCATTGAGAAATTTAGGGAAGCCGTCGAGTGGAAGCGGGGAATGTGAGCGAGGAACACCGGCACAGGTGTGAAGTCTGGACTGTCCTGCGCTGGCGTGCTGAATCGAAGGAAAAAGCGATGAACTACCTGCAAATGGTTGCAAAAGCGCGGGGCGAGGAAACAGCGGCGCGGCTCAAGAAAGATTGCGAGAGCCAGTGGGCAAAGGGATCGAGGGGCGAGAAAGGGGATTGGCGATGAAAAAAGAAGAGTGGGACAAGCTTACATCAGAGGATAAAGCCGCGATGTTCGATTCCGACCCGTGGGGTTACACCATTGCCGCGCTTTTGAATGTGGTTGCTGCTGTAGTTGTGCTGGGATTTATTTGGCTAGTGCTTGAGATTGTGTGGAATCTGCTAGCGTGATCCATTTAACGCTGCCATTCCCGCCTTCTCTGAATCACATATACGCTTTAAGCCGAGGCAGGATGTATTTAAAACTGCAAGGCAGAGAGTATAAAAAAGCGGTGGCAGACATTATTTCTGCGGCTGGCATTAAAACGATTGAAGGCAGGGTAGCGGTATTTGTACGGGCGTTTATGCCGGATAAACGTCGGCGGGACATTATGAATTTGGAGAAAATCCTGTCGGATTCATTAACGTCTGCTGGCGTATGGTTGGATGACAGTCAGATCGATGATTTTAGGATTGTCAGGGGCAGCGTGGAAAAGGGCGGCAGGGTTGAGGTGGTGATAACGGAGATAGAAAAATGACTAGGGACGAGATTGTGACGTTCGCTAAAAAATCTGGGTTAAATAAATTAACCGAAAAAGAAATTAGGTTTCTTAGTGAATTGGCGAATTTTGCCGCTAAGTCGGAGCGGGAAGAGTGTGCAAAATCGGTTGAGCGTGGCGTATTACTTCCAAAAATGGTTTATCAAGAAACTGAAGATAGCAAGCTACAGCGAGAATTCATGCTTGATTTGTGCAGGATAAACGGCGGGTATTTCGCGTCAGTAATTCGCGCAAGGGGGCAGTAATGGCTTCCAACAAAAAACCGCGTAAGAAATACCGCGAGAAAGCCATTCACTTGCCGATGATGGCTGAGAGCCGCGACAGGATGGCAATGCGCCTGCACCTGAACGTCGAGGCGATGATCGAAAAGCCTGACAGTAACTCATTTAATGAGCTATGCAAGAAGGTCGCCGCCATGTCGGACAGCTTGAGCCACCTCCGAGGGCGGGCAATTGTGGACGATAAGGACGCTGCTGCGAATGCGGTGCGGACGATGGTAATGACGCTGGCGCAGATTCAGGAGCGGTCAGGGCGGATCAATGTGCTGTCGGTATCCGAGGCTGAAGCCGTGAGTCTGAGGACGGCGGCGGGGAAGATGGATGAAGCACTGGCGCAGATTCCGAAGAACGTGATGGATGCGTCGATTATTCTGGTGCGGCAGGGGGTAGAAAAGCGACTGGGCTGATATTCGTAATTTGCCCAATAAAATAGCCTTAGATTAAACCGTCTAGGGCTTTTTAAATGGCAGACGTTGCCGGTCTTTTGTCGCCAGCTACCGATGTTGTGAATCGGGGTATCGCGTCTTTGCTTGGCGCACCAGTTGACGGCATTGCTGGCGTTTTGTCGCTGCTTGGGTATGACGAAGAAAAGCCAGTTGGCGGCTCGGAGTGGATCGGCGGCAAGATGGAGCGGTTCGGCATGGTTACGCCGACACGCAGGCCGCTTGTTGAAAATCTGGTTGGCGCATTGTTGCCGATTGGCGGGGCTATCAATACAGCGAAAGCCCCATTGAGCAGTTATCGGCTAGGGCAGCAGGCTGTTTCTGAGAACGTTCGAAACATTGCCATCAATCCGGCAGAGTTTTCAGACTTTACGTTTTTAATGTCGCCGCATCAGCAGGAAATGTTGGTAGCTCGTCAGATGGCAAGAAAAGGCGATTTGCCGGATAGATTCTCTGTTCTGGTCAGCAAGACTAACGATGCCATGCACCCGATGGAATCCAGGGTTTCCAAAGATCAGATGACGAAACAGCAGTTGGCTGATCTGTTTGATGCTGTGTATGACGGAAGAAACCAGATTGGAATAGACGCAAACCCTAACAACTTCTTTCTTGTTAATACTGGGAAAGATTTTGGCAAAGGAAGGAAAGGCGTTGGGCTGTTTGAGATCCGCGATGGGGAAATCAACCCATTAACGGCGTATCCAGCAAGCAAGGAAAAGGTGGCGACGATATTGCAAGCGCCAAAGAAAGGGAAGTGACAGGTCTGGGTGGGCGGCTTCTCTACCGGCTACATCCTGAGATGGGGTCAATAGCCCAATCCGGCATGAGTTTCTCCACCATCGAATCTGATTGCTCAGAAACCGCAGTACGCCCCTCTTCTGGCTTTCAGACCTGCATGAGAAGTATAGGGCAAAGAGATAGCGAAAACAACCGCATGACACCATCAAGGTAGTGCAAAAATGGAAACAGACATTCCGAAAAATACGGGAAAGTTCGGCGCAGGAAATCCCGGAAAACCAAAGGGGGCGCTGAACAAGACAACGCTTGCAGCCAAGGAAGCGATTGCGATGGCGGCTGACCGCTTGGGCGGAGTGGATCGTCTGGTCGATTGGGTGAAGGAAGACCCGTCGAACGAGCGCGTCTTCTGGGGCAGCGTCTATCCGAAGCTGTTGCCGCTACAGGTGAATGGCGCAGGAGAGAACGGCGAACACCTCCACGATGCCAAGATCGTCATTGAGCTAGTTAGGCCGGATGCACTTTAAACTTCCTGAGAAGCTCGGATTCCTGTTTGAGCCGTATCAGTTCAAGGTCGCCTACGGTGGGCGCGGATCGGGCAAGTCCTGGTCATTTGCCCGTGCGCTGCTGATACAGGGCTACTCACGGCAGATTCGCGTCCTCTGTACCCGCGAGATCCAGAAGTCCATCAAGGATTCCGTACATAGGCTCCTGTCCGACCAGATCGAGGAGTTAGGGCTTGAAGGCTTCTATGAGGTCTTGGAGACCGTCATACGGGGTAAGAACGGCACGGAGTTCGTGTTCGCTGGCTTGCAGACGCATACGGTGGAATCCATCAAGTCCTATGAGGGCATGGATCGCGTCTGGATCGAGGAAGCGCACAAGGTATCGAAGCGTTCATGGGACGTTTTGCTGCCGACGATCCGTAAAAAGGGTTCCGAGGTCTGGATCAGCTTTAACCCTGAGTTGGAGTCGGACGAGACCTTCCAGAGGTTTGTCGCCCATCCTCCGCCTAACTCGTTTGTCGCCAAGGTGAACTGGCAGGACAACCCTTGGTTTCATGAAACTACCCTGCCAGCCCAGCGTGAGCATTCCATGCTGACTGACCCTAAGGGCTACCGAAACATATGGGAGGGGGAGTGCCTGCCTGCGGTGGCTGGGGCGATCTACTTCGATGAAATCTCCGCATCCGAGGCTGACGGCAGGATCTGCAACGTGCCGTATGACCCGATGCTGAAAGTCCACGTTGTGTTCGATCTGGGCTGGAATGACGCAATGGCGATCAGTCTGGTGCAGAAACACGCCTCAGAGCTGCGGGTGATCGAGTATTACGAGGACAGCCACAAGACGCTGGATTATTACTCCAACTGGCTGCGGGACAAGAGGTTGAATTGGGGAAAGATGTATTTGCCCCATGACGGCAGGACAAAAGACTTTAAAACCGGCAAATCTGCGGAAGAAATCATGCAGGCATTTGGCTGGGAGGTCGAAATAACCCCGAATATGGGCATTGAGGACGGCATTCGCCTTGCCCGTATGACGTTCCCGCGCATTTACTTCGACAAGAAAAAGGCCGAGAGGCTGATCCAATGCGCCAAGCGTTACCGCCGTTCGATCAACCAGCAGACGCAGGAGCCTGGAGCGCCCATGCACGACGAGTGGAGCCACGGTGCGGATAACCTGCGTTATATCTGCGTGAACGCCGAGGGCATGAAGAACGAGGAATGGGGCGGGGCGTTATCTTCAAATACTGCTTGGGTTGTTTAATTCCAGAATAAGTTATTCGTAAAACGGCACTTAAAATTCAGAAAATCCCACCATAGGGCATTTTCTAATGGATTCAGGCCGTATCAAGTCGATTCTGGAAGCCGAGATACAGGCAAGTATTGGCTGGCTCCAGTCTGAGACTACCGTCGAGCGCACTCGCGCCATGAATTACTACCTTCGTTATCCCTACGGTAACGAGGTCGAAGGCCGCTCCAAGATTGTCACGGGTGAAGTTGCAGAAGCGATTGACGGCGCATTGCCGCAACTGATGCGGGTATTCACCTCGACCGACGATATTGTTGAGTTTGAGCCGGTCACTGAAGACGATATTCAACGCGCCAAACAAGCCACGGAATACTGCAATTACGTCTTTTATAAAGACAATGAAGGGCTGCTGCTTCTCCATAACTGGATGAAAGACGCGCTGCTGCAGAAGGTGGGCATTGTTAAGTGTTATTGGGAATCCGAGGAAGAAACCGAGAAAGAGACCTACAAGGATCTTTCTGAGGACGAGCTGACGATGTTGTTGGGTGATGGCGAGTGGGAGGTGGTTGCCCACGATAGCTATCCCGATCCGGCAGTCCAGCTACCGGAAGGCGTGACGGCAGAGCAGGCGATCCAGATGGGTGCGCCGATCCCGATGCTGCACAAGGTCAAGGTCAAGAAGACCAAGAAGACCGGCAAGGTCTGCATCGAGAACGTCCCGCCCGAAGAATTCCTGATCTCCAAGGGTGCGAAGTCGATCTGCGATGACACGTTCAAGGCACATCGCCGCCTGCTGACGCGCTCTGAGTTGATCGAGATGGGCTATGACCGCGAGACGGTCGATGCTCTCGCTGCCTACGACGATTTGACGTTTAACGCAGAGCGCGTGGCGCGATTCCCTGCGGGTGAGCAGCCGAGGTCGCAGCCGCAACTGGACTTCAGCCAGCAACTCATCGAGATTTATGAGTGCTACGTTCATATCGATGAGAACGATGACGGTGACGCTGAACTGCGCCGCATCGTCATGTCTGCGAACGAGATCCTGGAAGACGAGGAGGTGGATTACATCCCCTTCCACGCGCTGTGTCCGATCCCTATTCCGCACAAGTTCTTCGGTCAGTCATTGGCTGATCGGGTGATGGACGTTCAGCTCATCAAGAGCACGATCACTCGTCAGATGCTGGACAACCTGTACCTGACGAACAATGCACGGGTGGGGGCTGTCGAGGGTCAGGTGAATCTGGATGACCTCCAGAACAGCACTCCTGGCGGCATCGTGCGGCTGAAGAACCCGCAGGCTGTGATCCCGATGACGGTGCAATCGAACATCCAGCAGGCGTTCCCGATGCTGGAGTACTTCGATGGCATCCAAGCCAAGCGCACGGGTGTATCGGATGCCCAGCAGGGTCTGAACCCCGACATTCTGTCGAACGTGACGGCGACGGCAATTGCCGCCATGTCGCAAGCGTCTACCGGCAAGCTGGAACTGATCGCCAGGATCTTTGCAGAGACCGGCATCAAGTCGCTCTTCAAGTCCATCCTCGCTCTCCTCATCAAGTATCAGGACAAGCCCCGTGTCGTTCGCATTGGCGGCAAGTTCCAGCCGTTCGATCCGCGAGAGTGGAAGGCTGACTATGACGTTTCCATCCATGTCGGTCTGGGTACGGGTAGCCATGAGCAGCAACTGGCGATGCTCCAGATGATCCTGCAGAAGCAGGAACAGGTGTTCATGCAGTACGGCGCGGCTAACCCTCTGGTGGCTGTCTCCCAATACCGCGAAACGCTGGCGCGAATGATCGAGGCGGCAGGCTTCAAGAGTGCGGATTCGTTCTTCAAGACGATCACGCCGGAGCAGGACGCGCAACTGTCGCAGCCGCAGCAACAGCAGCCTGACCCGAACATCGAAGCTACCAAGATGCTGATGCAGGTCGAGATGGAGAAGACCAAAGCCAAGTCGCAGATTGAGGCGGCGAAGCTGGATCTGGAGCGTCAGCAGTTGGAGGCCGATTTCACCCGCAAGGGCATCGAGATGCAGCAGAAAGCCGAGAAAGAGCGGACTGAACTGCGCATCAAGGAAGCCGAGGTCGCCGTCAAGCAGTTGCAAGCAATTCTGGCGATGGACATTGCCGACGAGGAGATGCGCAACCGTCAGGCTGACATTGTTCTGAAAGCTATCAGGGAGCTAGGAAACCTGACCAGTCAGGGGATGCCGGTATGACGCGCATTGAGTGGGCGACGAACCTTGCCCGTGATGACCACTGGCTGGCGATGCTGCATGAACTGCGGCAGGCAGAGATTGATCGGTTTGCATCAAGCGATACAGGTGATTACGAAACCCGTGAGGACGCTTACCGCAGGCTGAAGCTCTACGACCAACTGAAGGCGCACGTTGAATCGCTGGCGGCAACACAGAGCATCAATGAGCGGCGTTGGAAGATTTTGTAAGACCGGACAGGGCGGCTCCCTGTGATTTGAGAACGTAAAACCATGAGCGACACAACCAGCACGGCTCCCGACACGGGAAGTGCGGCGTTGACAGTGAACGATGCCGCATCTGCATTTTTGGGATTGATGGAATCTGACGAAGGCTCCGAGAACGGACAACCGGAAGCAGAGGACACGCCTGAAGAGGTGGAAGCGCAAGGCGACGAGGGCGAAGAGCCTGAAGAAGCCGACGAGCAGGAAGACTCAGAGGACGAAGAGCAGCCTCGCTACCGGGTGAAAGCCGCTGGTGAAGAGCGCGAGGTCACGCTGGACGAACTCATCAAGTCTTATCAGCTCGGGCAGGACTACACGAAAAAGTCGCAGATGGTCGCTGAGGAGCGGAAAGCCGTTGAAGCAGAACGTGCTGCCGTCGCTGAGGCAAAGCAACTGCGTGACCAGTACGCACAGCGACTCCAGATGATGGAGCAGGTGCTACAGCAGCAGATGCCGAGAGAGGATCTGGAGAGCCTCAAAGAGGTTGACCCGATTGGCTACGCGGTGAAGGTGGCAGAAATGTCACAGCGAGAGAAGCAACTGGCGGCGGTGCAGGCCGAGAGGATGCGGATCGAGCAGCAGCAGGAAGCTGACCGGATGTACCAATTGCAGAGCGTGATCTCTGAGGAATCCAGAAAGCTTGCAGAAGCCATTCCTGACCTTGCAGACCCTGAGAAGGGGACGGCTCTTAAACGGAGCATTCGCGAGTACGGGAAGAAGCTTGGTTGGTCAGATGAGCAGTTATCGCAGGTCTATGACAGCAAAGCTGTACTGACGCTTTACAAGGCGATGCAGTACGACAGGCTGGTGGCATCGAAGTCTCAGGTGACCAAGAAGGTCGCAGAGGCTCCGAGGATGCTGAAGGCGGGGACGGTCAGTTCCAAGGGCGATAGCGAGGCTCGGATGACGCAGAAATTGAAGGCGCAAGCGAAGGCAACCGGCAAGGTCGCCGACGCTGCTGCCGTGTTCGAACGATTCCTATAACTGAAAGGAAAACACTATGGCAACTTACACCGCTCATACTGCGGTGGGTCAGCGAGAAGATTTGACGGATTAACATTAGTCTAATAGACTAAGCCAGTCCCCTTTATGTTTGGAGGCTGGCAGATGGGAAAGCTAGTAGCAACAAAGGAAGAATTGCAGGAGTTGGCGAAGTCCAATACCTGTGAGCAGATTGGTAAAAGGTTCGGTTGCAGTGCTGAGTTGGTTAGGCGGCATCTGCACAAGTTAGGGATACCAGTAACGCGGCGTCGATTTGACCCGCCAAAGGAAGACCTAGCAAGCCTTTACCAAACCATGCCGATGGCAGACATAGCGAAGCACTACGGGGTAGGTGAAACAGTAGTGTGGAAGCGTCTAAAGGAGCATGGGATCGCGTTGAACGAGTTTGTGAATCATCGGCTAAAGCCGGGGCGAGAATTCTCGCTGAGTCACAAGAAAAGTTTGAGCGAGGCTCACAAAGGTAAATGGGCAGGCGAACGTAACCCGAACTGGAAGGGTGGCGTTCACAAGCAGAACCTTGCGATCCGTGCGACAGGCGACTACAAGCAATGGCGAGTAGCAGCCTTAGCAGCAAAGGGAAACCGATGCGAGGATTGTGGAGTTCAGCAAGACAACGTCTGCGATTGCTGCGGTACGAAAATCAGGCTTCATGTGCATCACATAAAGTCGTTTTCAAAGTACCCCGAACTGAGGTTCGATCCTTTGAATGCAGAGGTGCTGTGTCCCAAATGCCATAACGCTAGACATAATTGAATAACTGGGTGAATTGCTGGAAACCCCTTAGAGCCTTGAGTACCAAAGCGTAACAATCTCAAGGATTGGGCAATCAGCAGCCAAGCCGCAAATGTAAGGCGAAAGCCCCAGGGTTGCGGAAGGTTCAACGACTAGGCAGTGACGAAAGAATAATCTGCCCACGAGCGCCCAGCGCGAAAGCGATGAGATAGTCTGGACTACCGTGAAAGCGGTAGAAGTGAGGATAAAGAGCCTCACGATAACAACATCGGTCATCTACAATATCTCGCCCACCGAGACCCCCTTTATGTCTTCCATCGGGAAGACGAAGGCTACTGCCGTCAATCACGAATGGCAGACTGACTCGCTTGCTGCTGCAACGACCAACAACGCTGCAGTTGAAGGTGCAACCGCATCGGACGCAACGCTGGCTCCGACGACCCGTCTTGGTAACTACACCCAGATCATCCAGAAGACGATCAAGGTCTCTGGCACTCTGGATGCAGTGAACAAGGCAGGCCGCAAGTCGGAAAAGGCATACCAGCTCGCGAAGGCTTCGGCTGAACTGAAGCGCGACCTGGAAACCATCCTGCTGTCGAATCAGGGCAAGTCGGCGGGTGACTCGTCGAATGCTCGCAAGATGGGCGCAGTGCTTTCTTGGATCAAGACGAACACTGACAAGGGTGGTTCGGGTGCTGATCCGACCACGATTGGTACTTCGACCCGTACCGATGGCACTCAGCGCACCTTCACTGAGACTCTGCTGAAGAACGTGGTGGCATCCGTGTTCAACAGCGGCGGCAATCCGCGCATCCTGATGGTGGGTGCGGCTGGCAAGCAGAAGGTGTCGAGCTTCCCCGGTATCGCAGTCAACCGTTTCCAACTGAACAAGGTTGAGCAGGGCGCGATCATCGGTGCTGCTGACATCTATCAGAGCGACTTTGGATCGATAAGTATTGTTCCGCAACGCTTCATGCGTAGCCGTGATGCGCTGGTGATCGATCCTGAATACGCAGCACTGGCTTACCTACGTCCGTTCGCAACCAACGAACTGGCAAAGGACGGTGACGCTGACAAGACTCAGATCCTGGCTGAAGTGACGCTTGAGATGAAGAACGAAGCTGCGATGGGCGGCATCTTCGATCTCGACATGTCTCTGTAACGGCTCTCTGCCTTGGGGTGGGTTGAGAAATCCCCACCCCTTTTTTTAAAGAGAACGCATGGCAAAAATCATCACATCCGACGCAGTACGAACCACTCTCGCGCACGAAGACGGCGACGGCGGTCTGGTGATCGCAACGACTCAGGACGTAACGGAGATCGTTGAGAAGAACAAGGCTGAGTTCAACCAGATCGACTACCGCGCACGGTGGAATGACTTCACGAAGGTCGCTTCCATCCCGATGACCGTGATTGACAAGTTGAACCAGGACGGGATCATGCGCGGCTTTGCGGTGATTGATGAGCCGAGGATGAAGCGGTGGCTGAACGACCCTGAGAATCGGTTTTTCCGCACTCGCCCGGGGGTGGTGTGATCGTCGGCGTATGCGTCCCGTGCAGGGATGAGGTGATGACGGGGTTCGCTTTCGACTTTGCGCGGATGGTCAGCTATGACGCGATGACCCGCTGCAAGGACGGCAAGGGCGGTTTGAAGATGTACACGATGCCCGGCACTTTGATCTTCGACCAGCGGGAAAAACTAGTGGAAGTGGCGTTGAAAGAAGGGTGCGATGCAGTGCTGTTCATTGACTCGGACATGCGTTTTCCTCACGACACGATTGAGATCCTGCTGTCGCGGGAGCAGCCGATTGTGGGCGTGAATGCGGTCACTCGGCGCAAGCCTGTATTGCCGACTGCACTGCGGCTGATGGTTGAGCGCGACAAGAACGACAAGATCGTGCGGCACAAGTGGGAGAAGGTTGATTCTATGGGCAAGGAAGGCGTGGAGCCGGTATCTGCCCTTGGCTTCGGCGTAACGCTGATCCGTAAGGAAGTGTTCGACGGGATGAAACGCCCTTGGTTTGATGTTGGCTGGGGCAAGGCGGGGATTGTGGGTGAGGACGTTCACTTCTGCGTGAAGGCGATGGATGCAGGCTTTCAGCCTCATGTCGATCACAGCCTCTCCAAGTTCATCGGGCATATCGGGACGTATGAGTATCGCTGGGAAGATGTGCAGGAAGGCGCGATAGAGAGGCACAACAATGGTCACTGACTACAGCACATTGAAGACCACGATGGCGGCTTATCTGGCGCGGTCTGACCTCGACTCAATCATTCCGACGCTGATCCAGCTCGGAGAACTGAGGCTGCAACGTGACCTGCGTATCCGGCAGATGCTGGTGGTGGCAACGGCAACGATGACGAGCGGCGACAAGAAGCTCGGTGTACCTGCGGACTTTCTGGAAATGCGCTCGATGTACCTGCAGACTGACCCGACGCAGAACATGACCTACCTGAGTCCTAACGTGTTCTACCAGCGCACTCCGGTGACGGTATCGGGTCGCCCCAAGTTCTATACCGTTCTGGCGGCTGAATTCCAGTATGCGCCGATCCCTGACTCGGACTATGTGGTGGAGATGCTGTATTACGCGAAGCCTGCCGCGCTGTCGGATTCAAACACCACGAACACCTGGATTACCTATACCCCTGATGCGCTGCTGTACGCCTCTCTGGGCGAGGCAGAGCCGTACCTGATGAACGATGCGCGACTCGACACATGGGCGACCTTGTATGGACGGGCAATCGAGCGGATCTCGGCGGCAGATGAGGGTAGCGAGTACGGCGGTCAGCCGATGGCAATGCAAATAGCTTAAGGAGCAATCATGTCCCAGATGTCCAATTACCTCGAAACGGCTCTGATTAACGGCACGTTGCGAGCTACGAATTTCACGGCTCCGACCACGATCTATGTGGCTCTGTACACCTCTGACCCGACTGATGCAGACACGGGCACGGAAGTCTCCGGTGGTTCGTATGCCCGTCAGACGGTGACGTTCGGTGCGCCGTCCAATGGTGTGTCTACCAACAGCGGTGCGGTGACGTTCCCAACGGCTTCTGGTCTGTGGGGGACGGTAACCCATGTCGGTCTGCGTGACGCATCGACCTCGGGCAACCTGCTGTACTACGCGCCGCTGACGGCATCGAAGAGCATCGACACGGGCGACATTTTCACGATCGCTGCGGGTAACCTCTCTGTGACGCTGGCGTAATCATGCCGCTCGTTCTCGCTGATCGGGTCAAAGAAACGTCCTCGACCACGGGGACGGGTACGCTCACTCTGTCTGGGGCTTCTACGGGCTATCAGACGTTCTCCAATGCTGTTGGCAACGGGAATACCTGTTACTACACGATTGCTGGCGGCTCCGAGTGGGAAGTCGGCATCGGGACGGTGGGTGCAGGTACGCTGGCTCGGACTACGGTACTTCAGTCATCGAATGCAGATGCGCTGGTCAACTTCTCTGCTGGGTCGAAGGATGTATTCGTAACGTATCCGGCTGATCGTGCGGTCTATCAGGACGCGACGAGCAAAGTCTCAGGCTACGCGATAGAAAGCAGCACTATCGGCGCAACGACTCCTGCGGCGGGGACGTTCACCACGCTGACGGGTAACTCGACTAGCCAGTTCGGACGCAGCAGCGCGAACTACTTCCAGGCAATCGGCGCGGCGACCACGATCTCGCCTGAAATCTCGGTTGCTGGCTCTGACAGCAATATTCCGTTCACGATTGAAAGCAAGGGGACGGGCGCGATCAATCTCGCGGCTGGCTCTAGCGGCATCAACGTCAGCAATGGCGGGACGGTGACTGCGCTGACGAGGACGGCGACTGGTAGCAGTTACACCAGCATCCCTACAGTTACGATTTCCGCGCCTACGACTACAGGCGGCGTTCAAGCAACCGCTTCCGCGACGATGTTTGCGGCTGGCGCGACGGTTCAATCTGGCGGTACAGGGTACACGCTGAATGACGTTCTAACCGTTGTTGGTGGCACGTTTGCAGCAGCAGCGACATTTACTGTGTCGGGCGTGAGCGGCGGCGTTGTAACGGCGGTGACTCTGACAAGTGGCGGCACTTCGTACTCTGTGCTGCCGACGAATCCTGTTTCAACAACTGGCGGCACAGGAACGGGCGCGACACTCAATATTTCGTCGTGGGGCGTTTCCACATTCACCATCACCAACGCCGGTAGTGGCTACGTCAGTCAGCCTACCGTGACGTTTAGCGGTGGTGGTGGATCGGGTGCGGCTGCGTATGCGACGGTGGGTAGTGGGACGGTGGTGCGGTCTGTTGGTAGTACCGTATCGTTCCATACTCCTTCAGGAGAGCAATTCCGCATTGATAATGCTGGCGGCGGCACTTCTGCAAACT
>JACCDU010542531.1_pt1 | contig 13416 bp, 24 predicted proteins | sample 7446081 | NCBI WGS metagenome assembly JACCDU01 (sample SAMN15323447, study PRJNA562643) | freshwater metagenome | isolation source: river surface water | place: USA:Blue River Watershed | collected 2017-08-17 | reverse complement strand
GAGCACCGCCAGGCGCGTCTTGCCCATCCCACCCCGGGCGTGGAGCATGATCGAGCTCGGCTTGGACATGAAGTCCGGGATCAGGTACTCCCGCTCACCTCGCACCTTCTCCTGCCAGTCCGGGTCGTCCACCACCTGCTCCTCGTGCAGCTTGAACCGCTCGAGCGCGGCGCGCACCTGGGGTCCCGACCGGTAGACGTTGCTCAGCCCGGCGTCCCGGACCAGCTCCATCAGGTGGTAGTCCCCGAGCTCGGCGTTGTCGAAGCGGTCGTCGATCTCCTCCGCGGCCTTGAAGAACTCGTGTCCGGTCAGCCGTTTGACCGGAACTTCCTTCGTGGTGACCTGGATCGCCTTGGCGCACGCGGGATAGTCAAACCCGAGCTCGGTGGCGATCTCCGCCACATAGGCCTCCAAATCCGGCCCGAACGGCTTCTTGGCGTTCTTGTTCCCCGTCCGGATCTTGTGGAGGAAGTCCAGCAGGTCCCCACCGACATTGCAGCTGTGGCACACCCACACGCCGCTGTGCGCCGCGTACTGGAACGTCGTCCCGCTCCGGCCTCCATGCCAGGGGCACCCGCTGATCCGCTGCGGGTTCTGCCCGCCCCGCGTCTTCCACCCATACCGGTCGAACACCTCGTGCTTGAAGACCAAGTCCTCCAACCGCGGCAGCAGTAGGCGCTGCACCTCGTCCTTGAAGAACCACCCGCGGATCTGCGGGCTCGGTACCGCCGTCTCCCCGAACTCGGCCTCCAGCTCTTTCTGATCCGCTTCCGGCAGGAACACCACCGGCTTGGCCTGCCCGCAGAGCACATCCACCAGCCACTGCGGCGCCGGTGCCACCTCCCCATCGTTGTAGTTCAGCCACCGGTAGCGCTTCTTCGTCTCCGGGTGCGGCGAGCCCGGCAGCACGCTCTGACAGGCGTTGAAGCGGAGCACGACCTCCTCGTAGGCCGCTGCTTCGTCCTCGCCCTTGCTCCGGTTTGAATCCCCCTGGCCCAAATGCCAGAGCCCATCGTCCTCTCGCAGGATCAGCTTCTTGATATGCCGCAGCTGCGGAACCAGCGAGTCCGGCACCTTGTACAGGATCTGCCGGCGCCCCGGTTTGCCCGAGGTCCAGGCCATCGAGCTCTCCTGGCCCAATGGCTCGTACTCTTCGCCGGCCGTCTCCTTGAACCGGAGATCCGCCCGGGGCCCATCCACATCGAGAGCGATCAGCCCACCGGAGTGCTCCCCGGTCACCACTCCGACGCCGTTGTAGTCGGTGCGGGTCTTGTAGGCCTCGATGCACAACTCCCGCGTCAGCGGTGCTGTGGGCCAGTCCTTGACGAAGGTGCCCTTCCCTGCTACGGGAACGAATTTCCAACCAGCAGGAAATACGCCTTTCCGCAGCAGATTGATCGCGCTTTCCCCATTGACGGAAAAGTCGCTTGCGTTGTTAGCGCTTGTCATGTAAGTTTGCGATGCGATAGACCCACCCTGAGAGCCCTTCCCGCGCAACGGGAGGGGCTTTTCCTTTGCCGGGCTCTCAGGATCTGGTCACCGTATCGCCGTGTCCAGGACGGGACAAGAGGACATAAGCAGAAAGAATCTGTGAAGAGTTGGCACTTAAGGCTCTCTGCTTAATATGGTCAAAACACCACGCAACCAGTTCAGTCTTGAAGACCGACGCACTTGTTACTAATGAGGAGCTGGTTCCCGACTACCCCGCCCTCTACGCGAAAGGCCGGCGCACCTTTTCGCTCCTGTTCAGCCGCTGGATGGACACCAACGAGTGGTCCCACCCCACCATGGTCCGCCTGTCTCACGCCTGCATGGGAGGCGTGCGCTGGCTCCACAGCTCCCAGATCAGCGGGCTCCGCCACAACGGCCTCGAGAACCCCGGACCCCGCACCTTCATCGCACTAGAACGCCTGAACTACTACGTGCACCGGTATAGCACGACCAAGCGCCTGATCCCCGGAACTACGTCCAGCAACGATTACCGACTGGCCTACGCCATCACCGAGGACGGCGAACCTCCCTCCACCGGCTGGTTCTTCGAAGTCTTCTGCGGCATACGCCAACCCAAAGACATCGATCTCCACGAGGCCTACTTCACCGAGAGCCAGGCCAGTGAGCTATCCGCAAACTGGGGCGCCCTGATCCGCAAGCTGATGCGTGACCGCGATCTGGACGTCATCACCGACCTGGACAAGGTCCTCCGCGAGTCGTACCCGGCCCGCGACTGCGAGCGCCTGACGCGGCTCCGCGAGGTGATCTCGAACCAAAATGCCTGGAGCCCCGACGAGCTCGCCATGGAGATCCCCGCCCTGACGACCCTCACCGCCCAGCTCGGAGGCCCAACCAAAGAGCAGGACCTACTCCTATACCTCGAAGACAAGCGGCCTTAACAATTCGTACAGCTCTTGCCACTACCGGTAGTACCTGGACTCAGCCTGAAACGCTATACATCCGATACATTGCACCTGTACTAAGAACCCCAGGCAGTGGGCCCTAGCCAACCTCCCTGCGCCACGGACGAAGATCTCCCCTGGTCCTACGCCTACCTGATCGCTGTCACCCCCGCGGACGACGGCCTTGAGCTGACCTGCGGCGACGAGGCTGACCGTCCCGCCTTTCAAGTGCACTGCGGCGAGCGCTACCGCAGTGCCTTCAACAAGTATTTCGAGATCTTCACCGCCTGGCGGCTCAACCCCGGCGCAGTCGAACCTCCCTTAATCCCCCTTCACCGGGAGCGGTCAGGACGAGCATCCTTCAGTCTCCGGGGCGCCATTTACGACTATCCAGAACTCTGCGAAGCCATAGCCCCCAGCCCCTGCAGTCGATCTCATCTCGCGTCTCACAAGACTCGCCGTCTTGTTCACGTTCTGGTTGACGCCGGCTGGCGACCGCTCTAGGCTGACTTCAGTTGACCAAATGCATTGGGCACCAAGCACCGCCTCCACGGCGAGCTGAAGCGCAAGCGGCACCTGTACCTCACGGATACCGCTCACCTGCATCTGGTCAACCTGGCCCAAGGCTCAGGCACCTCGCCCTCCGAGGTCTGCGAGCAGATCATCCGGCTCCACGCCACCGCTCAGGCCATCCCATCCACCACGGCACCAACACCTCAATGACTGCCACTTTCCTCTCAACCGAGCTCGTCGAAGAGATCGCAAGCGAATCTTCCGGTAGCGGCAAATACATCAACCCATCCAAGATCGAAGGCGAGATCCGTCTCCGCTTCGTCGGCGAAGGCATCACCGGCTTCAGCGGCTGGAGCGTTGACAAGAAGCCCATGCGCTTCGAGCAGGCCCCGGACGAGCTTCCCGCTAACCTCGCCCCTGACCTCAGCGGCAAGATCGGCCTCAAGCGCTTCATCGCCGGCGTCGTCTACGACTACGAGGCCGAGGACTTCAAGATCCTGGAGATCACGCAGCGCAGCTTGATGAATGATCTCTTCAAGTACATGAAGGATGAGGACTACGGCGACCCCACCCAGTACGACATCAAGATCAGCCGCACCGGCAAAGGCAAAGAGACCGAGTATTCCCTCGTCGCCGCCCCGCCCAAGCCGATCTCCAAGACCGTCGCTGCCGCCTTCGAAGAGATCACCTGCAACCTCAAGGCCCTCTTCGACGGCGACGACCCTTTCGCCGACCCCACGGCCTGATCTGACCGGTTCATAAACGGGGCGGGGCTCTGCCTCACTCCTTTTTCTTTGCCTGCACGCACATGCCTGACCTCGTCGAACGCATCCGGGTCCTGCCCCGCTACGAACCCCAGCGCCAGTTCAACGAGGACGGCGAGCGTGAGTACATCACGCCCAGCGGCGTCGCAGCCGGTGTCACCACCATCCTCTCCGGCTCCCGTGACAACAGCAGCCTCGAAGAGTGGCGTGAATCAATCGGCCACGCGCGCGCCGACTTCATCAGCTCCTTCGCCTCCTTCCGCGGCACCGGTCACCACGGAAATATCGAGCAGTTCCTACTTGAAGGCACCGAGCCTGATTTCAGCTTTGCCTTCACCCCCTATTGGAAGTCGACGCGCCGCTTCCTCGACCGCATCGTTCGACCTGTCCTCATCGAGGGCGCTGTCTGGCACCCGGACGGCTTCGCCGGGACTCCTGATTGTATTGCTTATCTCGACGATGACGACCTTCAACCAACCTTACTCGACTGGAAAACAGCCGATTCGCTCCGCAAACCCAACAAGATCTACGAGTATTCCTTACAACTCGCCGCCTACGCCGCCGCGGCAAACCACGTCTACGGCCACATGGGCCTCGACATCCGCCGCGCCCTCCTGGTGATCGCCATCGCCGACTCCCCTCCCCAGATCGAGGAGCTCACCGCCAAGGACCTCGCCCAGTACTACCAGCACTTCCTCGCGCGCCTTCAGCGCTTCACCTTTGCCCGGGGCTCACGCAAATGACCTCGACGCCGCAGCAACTCGAGAGTTACCTGACCACCGCCATGGCCGGCAGCCTCATCGGCCAGATCGCCCGCGCCCGCGAGATCCCCTTCCAGGAGATGTTCTCCGCCGACGGCACCACCTCCTCCCCCACGATCCGCGCCATCGCCACCGAGCTCGACGAGCTGGGCATCGACGCCGAGCTCCTCGCCTCCCAGGCCCTCTGCGCCCTGGTCGCCCTCTTCGCTCAAGAGCAGAACGCCGAGCTGATCACCAGCCAGTACACCGCACTGCTCTGGTCCATCCTCGGCGACCCCGAGAACGGCGGCTCCCCACCCGAGATCTACCGCCGCGCCGGCTGCGCCATGCACCTCACCCTCCTCGGAATCCTCGACCCCTCCATCACCGAGAAACGCCCCTCGCCATGACACGCCTCGTCGCCCTTTACTCCCCCGCACCGCAGAGCGGCAAGACCACCATCGCCAACTACCTCCTGGTGAGCGGCTGGCGCCCGGTCTCCTTCGCCGCCCCGATCAAGCGCCTGGTTACCCAACTCCTCACCGAGATCGGAATCTCCGACGCCGACGCCCGCCGCCTGGTCAACACCGACAAGGAAGAGACCATCCCGCAGCTGCGCACCACTGCGCGCCACATGCTGCAAACCCTCGGCACCGAGTACGGCCGCAACTGCATCCACCCCCAGATCTGGACGATGTGCGCCGAAGCCCGGATCCAGAAGCTCCTCTCCGAGGGCTACCCCGTCGTCATCGATGACTGCCGGTTCCCCAATGAAGCCGCCCTGATCCGCCGCCTCGGCGGTGAGGTCTGGCGCCTGAGCCGCCCCGACGCAGCGCGCACGACCACCCACCCCAGCGAGGGCGGCCTCGACGACTACCCCCTGTTCGACCGCCATCTGGTGAACAACGGCACGTTGCTCGACCTCTACGACCGGGTGAACGAGATCCTCCAGCCCACCCCCGCCGCTGCCTGACCCATGCCACTGATCCCTTCGGTGCCCATGGCCCTGAGCCCGGCACCCACCGACACCAGTCCCTGCCCCTACCCCTGGCGCTTCCGCATCGGCGCTGCGGTGCATGTGAAGGGCCACCCCCTGCACGACACCTTCACCGTGATCGGCGGCGAGCTCTGGATGGGCTGGCCCCACTACCACCTCTACGACCGTGACGGGCGCACCCTGCGCGTCCCCCAGATCCACTGCTCGTCGAAGCCAATTACCTACCGCAAGGGCTAATGATTGATCCTCGCTTCCGTGTCGAAGTCCTCGCCCGCACAGAGAATCCTCAGACTGTCTGTTGGTGGGCCGCTCATCAGGATTATTCCGAGCGCTTCGTCTTTGACGAAGAGCCCCCGAGTGAGACCGAGGCCGGCGCCCTCATCGTCAAACACCTCCTCGCTGGTGAACGCGGCCACTACGGCCCGTTGGAGCACCCCGCCATCACCTTCAACGTCGGTGGCTTCCCCCACGCGGTGATGCAACAAGCCCGCACCCACCGGGTCGGCGTCAGCTTCGACGTCCAATCCGGCCGCTACACCGGCAAACGCATCCTCGCCGTCTGCACCGGCGACCGCGACGTCGAAGAAGTCTTCTACCTCCGCCCCGTCGGCACCTACACCGATCGCCAAGGCAAGAAGTACGACTACACCGAAGACCAGCGCATCGTCCACCGGATCATCTGCATCGACTCCGCCGGCCGTTACAAACTCGCTCTCGAGAACGGCTTCAGCGAAGAGCACGCCCGGGACATCATCCCCTACGCCATCCGCCAGGACTTCGTCGTCTCTTTCAACCTGCGCTCATTGCTCCACTTCTTGGATCTGCGGAGCAAACGCGACGCCCAACTCGAGATCCAACAACTGTGCGATCTGATCTGGCCTCACTTAGAAGCCTGGGCCCCCGAGATCGCCTCCTGGTACGCCGCCTCGCGCCTGCACAAAGCCCGTCTTGCACCTTGAAGCAATGAAAGCGTCCAATTACATGCTGGGTGAGAAGCCCTTCCCAACAAAGCAATCAATCACTGATCATGTACGCCAAGTCCGTTCGGTTACTCCTGAAGGTGCACAGATCACGGACGCAGTTGTTCTCGATCTCTTGCGGAAGCACCCTAATTGGCCGGAAAAATCGAGAAACATGGCCATGGTCAGCACATCCCTAGTCCAACCATGGCCTCACATATCTCCGAGCAAAGAGATAGTAATAATAACCAAGGAAAATGAGATTATAGATATCAGCTGGAAGAAGTGCCTTCTCGCCTTATCGAAGGCAGAGGAAAGCCACTCAGGCCGCCCACCCAATTATCATGCACAAGAAGTACGCAAGGCTGCCCGATTCATAATTCAATCAGATATCGCCAAACATAGACAGCGCGGGATGGAGGTGGACCATGTATACCCCAGGACTTTTGATTGGCTTTTTGCTGATTGGCTTTCAGCACGCCAAATAAAGATAGTAGACATAGAGTTAGCTCCAATTCATGAGAATGCAATAGGACGCACATTTGCCGATACCAGGCTGGCCGAAAGCTGGTTTGAGCATCACAGGAAGCTCGCAAACCTAAAACCAGTGAACAAAGAAGACCACAAAAAACTGCCCAAACTGCGGGTCGACTGGTGTTTTTATGCCTAGCCCCCTCTCCCCCCTCCTCATCACCATCCGTTCCACCCCCGACGGCTACTACCGCTGGGAGTTACGCGACGGCCCGGACGGCGCCTTCGAGTACGCCGGCACCGCCCCGCTCCTCGAGCGCTGTTTCGAGGACATCCTCCGCTCCCAGTGGGCCCTCGCTGAGCACCTCACAGACGACCTGGACCCCGAGAACGTCCGTCCTTCGCACGACGCCCCGCACCCGGCGCCCGTCTCCCAGGTTCATCCGCCCGGCCGCCCCGCGCTCCCCGCTCAGCAGGACATCCCAGCCACGCTCCATCGCCCCTGAGCTTCACCTCTTCGTAACGTCGCCCGACCGGATCCGGTTGACAATGGCTCCATGTCCAACAGCGAAATCCACGACTACCTGACCGAGATCGGTCGGCACCCCGTCCTCTCCAAAGAGGCGCAGCTCCGCCATTGCCAGCGCATCCACGCCTGGGTCCATCACGAAGCCGGCCGCGACGCCGCCCCGCTGCACATCCGCCGTAGCGGCAAGCGCTCCATGGACGTCATGACGCAAACAAACCTGCGCCTCGTGGTCTCCATCGCCAAGCGCTACCAGAACCGCGGCCTCGAGTTCGCCGACCTCATCCAGGAAGGCACCCTCGGCCTGATCCGCGGCCTGGAGCTCTTCGACCCCACCCGCGGCTACGCCGTCTCCACCTACTCCTACTGGTGGATCCGCCAGGCCATCACCCGCGCCCTCCACAGCCACGCCCGGATGATCCGCCTGCCGATCAACACCCACGAGCTGATCACCCGCGCCCAACGTTTCAGCGCCACCTTCAGCGCCGAACACGGCCGCACCCCCACCCACGCCGAGACCGCCGAAGGCCTCGACGTCACCCCCGAGCGCCTCGCCGAAGTCATCACTCACCAGGCCACCACCGCCTGCTTCTCCCTCGACGGCCTGGCCCGCGACTCCGACACCAGCCTGATCGACCTCATCGCCGACCCCTCCACCCCCGAGCCCTACGCCGACATCCTGGCCACCAGCGGCTACGACGCCGTCCAAGCCGCCATCGCCACCTGCCTCACCGAGACCGAAACCCGCATCCTCCGCGGCGTCTTCTTCGAGGCCACCACCTTCCGCGCCATCTCCGAGGAGCTCGGCTGCAGCCGCGCCCGCGTCGGCCAGATCCACCACGCCGCCCTGAACAAGCTGCGCCTCCACCTCGCCCGCCAAGGCCACGCCGCCTGAGCGCGCCATGCTGTATCGAGACCCCTCCTACCCCGACGGCCCCTTCTTCCTCTACCCGAGAGCGGTCTTCGAGGACGCCCTCCTCGGCCACGCCCAACGCCCCGGCGACACCCAGCCCCTGGCCATCTACGACTTCAGCCTCTGCGTCACCGCGGTGCGCCACCACTACGCCATGACCCCCGAGGAAGCCACCGAGTACGTCACCACGCAATGTGAGGGTTCCTGGCTCGGCCCAGGCTCCCCGCTCATCCTCCACCGAGGCCTCCCCGATGAGTGACCGCCCCTACATCCCCTTGCGCTGGTACGAGCTGATGCTCCTCCGCTTCCTCGTCCGCAGCCCCCGCATCGAGCGCATCCTCGTCGAGCAACCAGTCCCGGACGACGACTACCCCGACGACGTCGACGACGACCGCCACGAATGCGCCTTGCGCGCCCAACTCGAAGACCTGTACCACGGCCCCAGCGCGGGCGAGTACCGCGAGGGTTGACGCGGCGCGCGGCCTTTGGGCTAGCATCTAACCACTCACACAACGCCCATGCCCGCTTCCGCTGTCTCGCTTCAGCAGCTCTTCGTCACCTGCGAAGCCCTTTACCAACGCGACGGCTTTGTGCGATGGATCGACGTCGCCAACACCCACGGCATCTCCCGCCAAGCTGTCCAGCTCCGTTTCAAGGCCGCCATCGAGCGCGGCGAGCTTGATCAAGCCACCTACGACCGCTGGCAGTCGATGTCTGCCCGGCGGACTACCACTGCACAACGCTCCGACGCCAAGGAGAAGCTCCGCAAGAGCCTGATCATGAGCTTCTCCCTCACGCCCGAGAACCACGCCTGGCTCAAAGACCAATGCACCGAGCGCGGCTGCACCCGGGCAGACATTCTCAACGGGCTGATTAACAAGGCTAGAATGAGCTGAACAAGGAAAACATATACATACATTTTTATAGTCGTCCTGGACGTGATATGTCCGCTATGTGACACGATCCCACGCTGCGTCGCATGAGACTAGGTCGACACTATCTTCTACACGCGCGCGCGTAAGGTCTCATCCTGAGTCTCAGATGCACCGGCCAACCTAGGTTGGGGCTTGCGCGGATTCGCCGTTTGTGCGCTAGGCTTTTGTCACAGCCGAACCGCACCGGGTGAGCGACGCTCACGCCGATGGCGCACCGGCTGTGCCTACCGCACCTAGACAACTGATCACCCTGGCCCACGGGTCCCGCGGCTTTGCTGCGTCCGTCGGCCGATCGCGCTTCCCACCTTGTGTGGGTTTCGTGATCCCGCGGTCGACCGCTTGACGGATCCCGCGGCAGGCGTGCTACGTTAGGTGCAACCGGGAAGGATCCCGGCCGAACCTAGAAAACCGAATAGATCTATGGCGCGGGCAGAGCCCGGCCAGCCGGCGCGGCCGATGGTAGGTGTGGTGTGACAGACCCACCGAAACGTAGGCAAAGCGCACCGGTGAACCGTGCGGATGGCACAAGGCAGGGATGCTGCGTGCGTGGATGCTCCATAGATCTATTGGGTAGTTTCACGACATAGGGTCGTGAGAACCTAGACAACAGAATAGTTGTGAGGATTGTCCTCTTCATGCCAGCTAACTTGCTCTGGCAGTAGGACCCGCGAGGGGTCGTTGTAGGCATAGTGTGCCTACATTGCGATAGTTTGAATTCCTACGTCTTGCAATGACAATCCTTCCCTATTCCGCACGCATAGTGCGCATAGCTTCCGCTCACAGTATTACTGCAGGCAAGGTCGCCTGGTGCGACAGTATCGCTGTGAGTATTGCGAACAGAATCTACGGGTGCAATGTAGCCGAATTGAGTAGGCCTTAGCGCTGTTGTGCGTTTCGATTCTGTACAGATGGGGTGTGGCCTAGCGAACCACACCAGCCGCGGGCGTTCTATCTGTACCGTAACGTGCACAGTCTCTGGATAAACACCATCACGTAGATCTGAACAGTAGTGATCTCCCTGGTTACTCATACCAGGCAGACGCGCGGCGCCTCCCGCGCGCTACAAATACGCTCAAGGCACAAACCATCTCCCCCAAACATTCCCCAGGCGTACTGCGTCTGGGGTTGTTTGGCTGAGGTGCTTTGCACCTTCATCCTCTCGCAGTGAGTTCTGCTATGTACGACCTTGTTATGGGTCAATCCACCCGTGAAAAGTTCTATGAACTGATCGAAGACTACGGCCTGGGCGACTACCTAGCCAAAGCCTTGATCCGTCGTATGACCACCGACGAATGCCGTGATCTCCTGTGCGATCTCAAAGCGGAGCGTATCTGATGATCACCAACCACGCCACCGAGCACGATTTCGCTCGCTGGGAGTCTCACGCCCGTGGTCTGGACTCCTACTCCCTGCGCTACATCGTGGCCGACTGCCACCAGGCGGCCGCCGGCATGCGGGGCTGGAATCCAGCCCGTGAGGGGTATTACCTGGATCAAGCCTCCACCTACGGGATGGAGCTGACCCGCCGCAACCGCGAGCTTCCCCCCGCTTTGCGTGTCCATCTCTGACCCATTCACGAACTGACTATGTCCTGTCTGAATCGCGTTTACTCCTGGAGCGTCTTTGTCCCGTCCCAGAAGGCCTGGGTGCACCTCCGCCGCAGTGAGATGCACGGCCCTGGCTGGTGGTTCTCCGAAGCCCGAACCCAATCCGGGCGCGTTCTTGGCACCCGAACCATCTCCGCCGAATACGCCGCTGACCTTTACTCCCGCTACGGCTCCGAAGCTGAAATCACCTACTACAGCTGAACCAATGACAACCGTCTACCGCATCGACACGGGCGAAACCTTCGCCTACACCCTCTCTCCCGCGCAGGCCGTTATCGCTGCCTACGAACAGCACACCTGCCGCAACTGGAACACCTGGCGCTACCGCGACCCTTCTCAATACAACGGCTATCGCCGCACCGAGCGCGGCCACGAATGCAACGGCTACTGGGCAAAAGCATGAAGACTCACTTTCGCGATCCGGCTACGCCTCCCGTCACTCCCGCACAGTTGCTCTCCGTAGGTGTGGACCCCACCGACCTCTACTGGTCCGGCACGTTCCACTCGTGGCGTTTCGCCGGCGCCACCGCGAACCGCTCGCCTTACTTCTCCACCGGGCAGATCCTCCACGAGCTCGGTCTTTCCCCCGATCCTCGCGCCTAAACCATGCTCCTCGTAGATCTCTCCACCGGCACGGTGCTCACCGAGAGCACCTGCCAGCTCCTGCCGGACTCCGCCCTCTCCCCCGCGGAGTGGGAGTCCCTCAACGACATGCCCGACGCCGCAGTCGTCCGCCTCGCCCGAGAGCGAGGCACTCCCGCCTGGCGTGACCGCCAGACCCTTGACGCCATCGCCTCCCTGCTGAACGGCAGGGAGTGGAGCCCAGAGACCCTCGACACCATCGCCGAGTGGCTCCGCGTTACCGGCCGCACCATCAACGACATCTGACTTAGTCATGGCAATCGACCACATCAACTTCGTCCGTAAGTTCTCTGTAACGCTGGTGCACTACAACCACAACGTGCACGGAATGATCCTTGAGAACGTAGTAGGAGTCGATCCCCACCGAATCCAACAGGGCTGGAAGTTCGTCTCAACGTCAGGCGACGTAGAACTCGCCGCCACCTTTAACGAGGCTCAGCGCAAAGCCGCTGAGTCGCTCCTGCGTTCCTACGCCTGACTCGCCCCCAAAGCCCTTCCCCACCGAGGGCGGGCTCTCTGGGCGCTTCGCGCCTCATCCTCTCGCAGTGAGTTCTGCTATGGCTAAAAAGCCTCGCGGGTTCATCGTCGACCGTGGCATCTCGCCCATCGACGATGCGCCCTACGTCGCCGTGCTCGTGCTCGAATCCGAGAACAGCAAGACCGGCAACATGTGTCAGGTCTTCATCATCCGCCCGGATGTGCACCCGCTCGACGCCATTGCGTCTGGCGCCGACCGCACCATCTGTGGCGACTGCCCACACCGCCGTCGCCAGGTCTGGGACGCGAAGCGCAAGCGCTTCAAGTGGGTGCGCACTTGCTACGTCGACGTCGGCAAATCCGTCGGCGCCGTGTGGCATGCCTTCACCCGCGGCAGCTACCACGAGTACGACCCCACCCTCCACGCCCGCTACCTGCGGGGGCGGCGCATCCGCTGGGGTGCCTACGGCGACCCCGCCATCCTCACCGAGAGCGTCGTTCGCACGTTGACGGCCATCGCAGACGGCCACACCGGTTACATCCACCAGTGGCGTCACGACTGGGCGCAGTGGTGCCGCGGCTTTTTCCAGGCATCGTGCGACTCGTTCGCCGACTACCTGGAAGCGAGCGACGCCGGCTGGCGCACCTTTGCTGTCGTCCCCCAGGGCGACGCCCCCTACAGCGGCAAGCTGTGCCCAGCCACGGCCACCGACTCCCAGGCCCAATGCCTGACCTGCCGCCTGTGCGATGGCGCCAAGACCGACGTATACGTCGAGGCCCACGGTGTCGGCGCTGCCTTTGTCGGCGTCTGACCCGTTTCTGAATCAGTTGACCATTTCCCATGACCCATCTACGCTCCAAGCGCGCACAGCGCCGCCGCCCCATGCCCCCCTGGCGCACCGCCGAGCACCTCGCCGGCTTCCTCCTCGGCCTGGCCCTGGCCGCCATGGCCATCGACCACGGCTACCAACGCCCCACGCAGACGCTGCCTCCCACGCCCACCCTCTACGCCGGCCCATGACGTATTGCCCCGACCCCCGGCCGCTTTCGCCCCCCGAGAGCGACGCCCCTGCCCCTGAGCCCTACCCCGTCTGGCACTTCCTGTCGGACGATTGGGAGCACGAGCACTGGGTCGAAGACCCCGCCCACGTCGAGCCCTTGCTCCACCTCTACGCCGAGCGCGGTGAGCCCTTCACCATGCGCCAGCTGCTCGTGACCGACTGACCTGTTCAGGAATCAGTCACCTATTTCCCTCATCCACGTATTCGACGCAATGACCATCACCTACGCCAAGCGGCCCACGCGCCGCGCCCGCTCCTACGTGCCCACCGGCGCCGTCGGCCAACACCTTTCCCGAGCGCGGCAACTCCAGCTCCAGATCCAGGAGCTCCAGGCCCAGTACGACACCGAGCGCGCCTGGCTCCTGGAGCACATGCAGAGCAAGTCGCTCACCAACGTCGCCCTGGGCGATGTGCGCTG
>JACCDU010551895.1_pt1 | contig 13420 bp, 16 predicted proteins | sample 7446081 | NCBI WGS metagenome assembly JACCDU01 (sample SAMN15323447, study PRJNA562643) | freshwater metagenome | isolation source: river surface water | place: USA:Blue River Watershed | collected 2017-08-17 | reverse complement strand
CTTCGTTGAGAATTGGTTTATAGGTACTGAAGCAATTTATGAAACAGAGTATGAAACAGAAGTGGGACAGGAGAGATATTCAACTTTTGTAGGACCTTCAATTCATTATGGAGGTCAACATTTCTGGACCACACTCACTTACTTTAGACAAATAAATGGTGGGCCATTTGAAGATGGTCAAGCAGATAAAAATCTTCACTTGATAGAAAAAACCAAATATGAACTTAGATTAAAAGTCGGCTTTGATTTTTAGGGGTTTAAATGAAGACTAAGTTATTTTATATTGTACCAACTGCTTTGGTAATGTCAGCCTATGCTGAAGATTATATCAACGAACCCCAGGCACAAAAATTAATATTCCCATCGTCGACAGAATTTATTAAAAAAACAATTCAGCTATCTGATGATCAAGTAGATAAAATAAAATCTCTTGCAGGAGTAAAGCAAAGAAATAAAAAACCTCAAATATGGGAGGTAAAAGAAAAGACTAAAACACTTGGGTGGTTTTATATCGATGAAGTAGTTGGAAAACATGAATTTATTTCATTTGCAATTGGTCTTGATGTGAATGGTAAAGTTTTAGGTGTTGAAATTATGAGTTATCGTGAAACCAAAGGTGGTGAAATTCGAAATGAAACCTGGAGAAAATTCTTTAAAGGTAAAACACTATCTGATCCATTTAAACTGGATAATGATATACCAAATATTACAGGTGCAACTCTTTCAAGTAGAAATTTACTTGACGGAGTTAAGCGATTGTTAGTCTTGCAGCAGGTTCTCATTGAAGAAAAAATATTATAAACGAATGAAGCCTCTTTGGGGTACATTTTTGGAAATAAATATTGAGCATGGGGAATATAATGCTGAAGAGGTATTATTTGAAATTTTTAAATTTGCAAGATCTTATCAGGATAAATTAAGCTTCCATGATGTTAATAGCGAAATATCTAGATTGAATAGAAGCTTTCTTGATTTAAAATTTGTGAAGTTGTCGAGTGAAACAATGTTGGCTTTGAGACTTGCAAGGAAAATGACAAAAGCTTCAAATAAATTATTTGATATGACTTGTGGGGGGAGGATGATTCAACTTGGGATATTGCCAAATCATATAAAAGTTCCATTTTATTCTTTTGGAGAACTAAGTGATGTTGAGATTATTGGAACTAGGGCTAGACTAATTAATCCGATTCAAATTACGTTAGATGGGATCTCTAAAGGTTTAGGGGTTGATCTAATTGTTAAGAAACTTAAAGAACTAGGAGTAAATAATGGATGGGTTAATGCAGGTGGAGACTTAAAGGTTTTTGGTTCAGTTGCAATTCCAATTCAACGTAGAGAAATTTGCCGAAATTTTACAATACTAGGGATGCTGAAAAATGAAGCAATAGCAACTTCAACTGTTTTTTCCAAAAAAAACGATGTTTTTCCAGGAATGATAGTTTCGTATGTTGAGCAAAGTGAAAATTTTAATCAAACATTTACAATAAAATCTCGATCAGCATGGTTAGCAGATGCATTGACAAAAGTAGCAGCAAATTCAAAAAAGATCGATAGGCATAAAAACGTAAATTTACTATTTGGAAATTGGATTGAATGAGGATTAAATTATGAAAGGATATCCAAAATGGTTTTCAAAAAAATTAATACAAGGACTTTTTTGGGCGCTTTGCAGTTCCGGTTTTATTCTAATTCCTTCGATGATTAATACGCGACTAGAGTGGGATGTAATTTGGAAACTACCTTCACAGCTACGAATTAATATAGCAGCTTTACATGCTTTATTGTCATATTTATTTTCAATACTCCTTGGAGTGCTTTTTCCAATTCACATTCGACTTGAATGGCGAAAAAAACGAAAAAGGAATACAGGAGTTTCAATATTAATTGCAATAGCTTTTTTAATAATTAGTGGAATAGGTATATACTATATTAGTAATGATTTGCTTTCGTTATATAGTAGTTTAATTCATGCTTCAATTGGATTAATATTAATGGTTATTTTTTTATTGCATCTTTGCTAATGTAATATTTAATTGTGCAAAATAATCAAGAAGGTTTCTTTAGAAACCTTCTTGATTTATTACTAATGAGCAACTCTGCCTTTAAATTTATTTTCAAATATAGAGTATAGAATTGGTAATACTATAAGAGTTAGTATTGTTGAAGAAATTATACCCCCAATTACTACAGATGCTAAAGGCTTTTGTACTTCTGCACCAATACCTGTTGATAACATCATTGGCACAAAACCAAAAATTGCAACAAGGGCTGTCATTAAAACTGGTCTTAATCTAATTAAAGTACCACGAATTACCAGGTCCTTTCCTTTGTAACCTTCGAGTTTTAATTGATTAAAATAATTAACGAGAACAACACCATTTAATACTGCGATACCTGAAAGGGCAATAAATCCTACACCTGCAGAAATACTAAATGGTAAATTGTTTGCGATTAGGCCTATAACACCTCCAACTAATGCAAAAGGGATACAAGAAAATATTAAAATAGTTTGTCCAAAACTTCTGAATGCCGCAAAAATCATTAATAAAACTACTAATAACGAGATTGGAGTAACAATCATCAATCTTGTTCTCGCTTCTTGTAAATTTTTAAAATTACCACCCCATTGTAAGTAATAACCATTAGGTATTTTTATTTTTTGATTTACTAGTTTTTGAGCTTCGTTAACAAAAGATTCAGTATCCCTTCCTCGCAAGTTAACTAAAACGGCAGCTCTTCTATTAGAGTTTTCTCTGCTAATAGAGCTATATGTTTCAGAAAAATCAACTTGGGCTAAATTTGCTAAGGATGTGGTTATGTTTTGTCCGATTCCAACTGGTAAATTTTTAATAGTCTCTAAATTAGATCTATCATTTTCAGCTAATCGAACAACTATAGGATATTTTCTATCCCCATCGTAAATATGGCCGACTTCAGTTCCTCCTAATGCGATAGAAACGGTGTCGAGGACGTCTGTGATATTTGTTCCATATTTATTAAGTGTGTGAGGGTTCGGTTCAATTTTTAATACTGGACTTGTTCCAGCTAGGTCTTCTTCAACATCGCCAGCACCATTTACAGTTGAAACAATTTCTTTAATTTCTTTAGCAAGCTGCATATTTGTTTCTAGTTTTGGTCCAAAAATTTTAATTGAAACATCAGCTCGTGTACCTTCAAGTAATTCATTAAATCTCATTTGAATTGGTTGTGATGCTAAGTAGTTTTGTCCTGGTACTTCTAATTCTAGCTTGCTAATTATTTCAGAAACCAATGATTGATAATTATGCTTTTGATTATTGAATCTTTTTGGCCATTTATCTCTTGAGTTAAGCATAATATAGGTATCTGAAATATTAACCCCCATCGGGTCTGTCGCAACTTCACTCGTACCGATTCTAGAAAATACTAAACTTACCTCAGGAAAATTTTTGATAACTTCTTCTGCTTTTAATTGCATGGCAATTGATTGATCCAAACTTGTGTTTACAGGTCTTATCATGTGTAGTGCATAAGAACCCTCACTTAGTTGAGGTAAAAATTCAGCACCTTGATTTACGAATAAATATATTCCAACAAATATTGAAAATATAGAGCTAAGAATAGTTATCACTTTATACTTAAATGTCGCATTTAAAATTGGTTGATAAATATTTTTAATTATTTCCATAAATCTAGGTTCTTTATCTTTAACATTTCCAGTTAAAATTAATGAAGCAAGAGCAGGAGCAGCGGTAAAGGATAATATTAATGCACAAATAACTGCAATTGCAAATGTTGCGGCCATTGGATGAAACATTTTACCTTCCACGCCAACTAAGGCAAAAATAGGTAGGAAAACGACGACTACTATTAATTCACCAAAGCCAGCGGCAAGTCTAACTTCGACAGTCGCTTCATATATTGCTTTTTGAATCTCATTGCGATTTAAATTTCGTCCTAATTCTTTAGAGTTTTTATGAATAAACCTTATACAGTTATCAATTAAAATAACTGTTCCATCTACAATGATACCGAAATCTAATGCCCCTAAGCTCATTAAATTTCCCGAAAATCCAAGCGGTTTCATAATTAAAAAGGTGAAAAGTAAACTTAAGGGGATTGTAATTGCAGTTATTATTGCTGCTCGAAAATTACCAATAAGTAAAAAAAGGACAACAATAACTAAAGTTGCTCCCATTATTAAATTATGCTCAACTGTACCGAGTGTTGCATCTACTAGGTCTGCTCGATTATACACAGTAGTTAAGATATATCCTTCAGGTAAGCTTTTAGAAATCTCTTCAATTTTTGATTGGGTTCTAGAGGCAACATCTCGGCTATTTTCTCCCAGGAGCATCATAACCGTTCCCAGTACAACTTCATTACCATTGTAAGTTGCAGTACCAGTTCTTAATTCTTTACCAAGATTAACCTCAGCGATATCTCCAAGTTTTATTAATCGAAATGAATCAAGTTGTTTGATTGGAATATTTTTAATATCATCTTCATTTTTAAATAAACCAATTCCTTGAATTAAAAATTGTTCAGCAGTTTGTGAAACATAACCACCACCAACATTTTTGTTTGATTTTTCTAATGCATCTACTATTTCATCAAAATGAACTCCAAAAGAGGCCATTTTTTTTATATTTGGTTGAACGTGAAATTGTTTTTCAAATCCACCTGATGTATTAATTTCCGCTACTCCTTCAACCGTAATCAACCTTGGCTTTACGTACCAGTCTTGAACCGATTTAATTTCCATTAATTGCTTAAGTCGTAGTTCAGGATCTGAAGCTGGCTTTTTTACATCTAGTGTATATTGGTAGATTTCACCAAGTCCGGTTGAAATTGGACCGAGATTAGATTGAGCACCTTTTGGTAGCTCGGTAAGAACACCTTGTAGTCTTTCTGAAACAACTTGTCTTGCCCTGTAAATATCCAATCCATCTTTAAACACAACGGTTACTTGTGAAAGTCCGAAGCGTGTTATACTTCTAACCTCTTCAACTCCAGCTAAGCCCCTCATTGATGATTCGACAGGAAAAGTGATCGTCCTTTCGATTTCTTCTGGTGCCAATCCCTCTATTGTAGTGTTTATTTGAACTTGATTATTTGTTATGTCGGGAACGGCATCAATTGGTAGATGTTGAAAAGCATATAGTCCAGCAAGAGCAATAAGTAGCGTAATAACTAAAACAGTTATTCGATTGTATACGGAAAAATGTATTATTTTGTTTAACATAAAATATCCTTAATGAGAGTGTCCATTTTCATTTCCGCCATAAGCTGCTAATTCAGCTAGACGAATAAACCCAATTTTATCTAATATTATTTCATCATCTATCTTCAGTTCATTAGATTTTATTTCAATGAAATTGTTAATGGTTCTAATTTTTTCGAAGTCAATTCTTTTGATATACCCCTCTCTAATTCGGTAGATGTTAACTTCATTTTTGCTTTCTAAAATTGAATCAATAGAAATTTTACATGGAAAGGTTGGTGTAAACTTAATTGTTTTGAACCCAATTCTTTTAATTGCTTCAGGTGAAAGTTTAAAGCCTAATTTTTCAGATGCTTCAATAATTCCTTTTTCCGTTCCAACTGATTTATTAGCTTCAGCTTCCTCTGACTTTTCATGGTCATCATGCTTGTCATGGTCATCATGCTTGTCATGGTCATCATGCTCAGGTTTTAAATTATTTTCAGTATGTTCTTTTTGATCTATTTTTGATTTAGATTCATTTGCATAACTAAGACTTAAAGTTAAACAGATTAATAAAATATAATATCTTTTCATATAACCTCTTGAGTTGTGATTTGTTATTGTAAATTTTTAGTTCTTTTAAAAATATGTCTTTTGAACTCATCCAAGTTTTCACTTTTAACAATATGATTAATGTCGAGGCTAATTATTTTTTGCATTTTCGTCTCAGTATTTCTAGAGTGTGGGATACTTGACGAAAACTTGTTCAAGTCTAGAGCGGTGTGTGAAGTTTTCTCAATTGAATAACTGTTAAAACTTAAAGATAAAAATATTAATATATATATTGGTTTCATTTTTTACTCCTATTTATATTTTTTGATTTAAAAAAGTTCCATTGTGTATATAAATTTTCCAAAGCATTTCTAGTGCCCTTAACTCCTCGCTGTGTTTGGTTTCTAAGTACTCCAAGTCTTGACGATGTACTTCGACTAAAACCGGTCCAGATATTAATCCCAATGAAAAATTGCTTTCAATCTTTTGATGTCTTTTTTCTATTTGATTATCAGATATTAATTGAGAAAGAATTTGTATTGAGTTGTGGTATTGAGAAATTAAATTTTGCAATTCTAATTCATTTTTATTTTTTTCAAAATCATACAAGTCTTTAGCTTTTTGTAATTGTAATGAGTTTAATGATATTTCTCCTTGATTTCTATTGAAAACAGTTAATGGAATTTTTACACCCAAACCATATAGCTTCTCATCATTTTGACCATCAGTATTTTTCTGAAGTATTAAGTCAACACTCAACTCTTCCCATAATGACTCCTTAGAGTAGTCTAACTTTGCCATTGATAGAGAAATTAAATCCCTTTTTGTTTGCATGTTTGAACTTTGCAAATCTAAGTTATTGGCGTTTATTTTGGGCCAAGATAATTTTATTTTACTATTTAAATTATCAATGTCTTTTTCACTTAAGTTGCCGGCCAATTTAATATTCGAAGAAATTTCTTGCTTTTCTTTTAGCAGTTGCTGAATTTTAATTTGATAATTATTAATAGCAATTTGAATCATCCCTAAAGTTGCCTCATTTTCAGGGTTAAGTTTTGGCCGATTAGAATATAATTTACTAATGGATGTAAATTTAATTAATGCTTCATTTATTTTCTCCATTTCAAAATTTATCTGTGAAAATCTAATTATATTTTTAACCGAATCGAGCGTAACCTCTTCAAGTTTTTTGAGATTATTTGTTTTTAAATCATTGACGTCAGATAGCATAAGCATTTTTTTGGCAGCTTTTAAAGAGTTTGTTTGAATAGCTTGAGAAAAGCGAATTTCTAATTGCTGTTGTTTGTTGCCCATGTTTTTACCAAGCGCAGCCTCCAAAGATAAAGTTGGGTTTTTTGAAGCACTTGCTTGAGCAGAAAGTTCGTTCTCTATCTGAGAAATGGCAATTGATTTAACTAACTCTGGGTGATTATTTTGAATACATTTGAGCACTCCATCTGGTGTAGAAGGAGTACACGTTTCTGATCCATAACTTATTACAGAGAAAGAATAAATAAAAAGTACGAGAGCGAGACTTTTAATAAAAGTCATTATTGATCTCCAGGTTAATTTAATAAAAATTTTAAGCAAATTAAGAAAAAGATTTAGGCGGTTTTAAAAAGTCAAAGAGTAATTTGGGATAATCTAAATTAGTGAACGTATACTGCTCTTCTGTTGATATTGGGAAGAAACTAATAACTTCTCTTTCAATATGAAAAATATGCTGACTACAAACTGGAGTATGTTCACATGTAGTTTCATTATTGTTTAAATCTTTGTTAGCAGTAATTGATGTTATAAATTTTGTTTGAGATGCACTTTTGACTGATATAGCTCGGTCTTCCAAGCATAATTCAATTCTTGTCGCGAGGAAAAGAAAATTGAATATTAAAATTATTGACACAGTAATGAGTTTCATTGATCGAAATACTATCATGCTAAAATAATTAATGTCAAACAATAATGATTTAAGTTGAATGACAATCTTGGTTAATTTTATATGATATGATTAGTCCAAGTGCTATTGAAATAATTGAAATAGCAATCAATATTCCAAAATTATTAAAACTACCAAAAACTGTCCCTAGAAAGAATAGGACAAGTGTTGCTAAACTTGTTATTGAGTTTGCTACGCCATTGACGATGCCTCTTTTTTCTCTTGGAATAAGTGCCTGTCTCAATTCCGTTTCACCAATACTATAGCCATAAAGTCCAATTCGGGAAAACAAGATCAAAATCAAAAATGGGTAAATAGAGCTATTTACAAAATAAAATGAAATTCCTGCAAAAAAAACACATACAAATTGAGTTGTAAGTAAAAGTCTGCTGGCTTTAGTAATGCCCATTTTACTTTTTAATATTGGGTAAAGAAACGTAGGGATAAGGCCAAAGACTGCCCCGGCTCCTCTAAATAATCCAATTGTAAATTCTGAAACCTTGGCACCATCTTTTAGATAACTTGTTAGAAGAACTCCATGTGGGCTTAGAATTGAAAGCCATAAAAGAGCATAGGAGATGATGACAGGTGTATATGATTTTCCTTTTAGTTCACTATAAGAGATTTTTAAAGTTTCAATGAAGCTTTTTTCTTCAGAATCTTTTGATAAAACTTCTTTTCCTTTATTGATATTAGGCACAGATCTTAAAAGTAAAAATTCAGGTAAAAAAGTGAATAAGTTCAATAGAGCTATAAGAGTAAATCCGATCAGGTCAGATTTAACCATGAATAATGATAAAATTAGACCAGTAAAGATGGGGGCTGTTACTTCGGTAAGAAGATCAAGCCTCTTTAATCTACTATTAAATTCAGTTAGTTCATTTTGGTCTAATAAATCTACGGCCAGATCAAATCCAACAGATGTATCCATCAAAGATGATCCTAGATTTGCCATTGCACTTAATGCACCAAATGCCAAAAAAATTAAAATCCGTTGTAAGAATGTGTGATTAATTTGATTAATAAATAACAAAGAAATTAAAAGCCACATAAAGAACATAGCAATTGTTTGATAACCGATACCAATTTTATAAATGGAAAGTCTATCTTTATGGTCAATTTTTTTTTGAAACGAAGGGCCTTTAAATACCTGGACAATTTTTGAAAAAAGATAAAGAAATGAGACAAGTTGAATCTGACCAGGGAAGAGTTGAATCAGAACTAAGGGAACGGCAAAATCCCACGCTTGATCTCCAAAGCGAGTTAAAAATCTACTAAATAATATCTTGGACTGTATTGACATCCTATCCCCCTAGAGGGGATAATAGCAAAATGACAAAGACTAAACAACATCATTCTCACAAAGATGTGCTTTTGCGATTAAAAAGAGTGCAGGGACATTTAGCAAAAGTCATACAAATGATTGATGAGAAAGAAGGTTGTTTAAAAATTTCTCAACAGCTCTACGCAGTAGAAAAGGCCATAATTCAAGCAAAGAAGAATATAATTCACGATCACATAGAGCATTGCCTTGAAGATCCAGCTATCAAAAATAATAAAGATAAACAAACTTCAAACTTGAAAGAATTTAAGGAAATTACGAAGTACCTATAGATGAACATTAGAAAAAGTTTAAATTTTCTATTTATTTTCAAATTAGCTCTGTGTTTATTAGCAGTGACGATTTTTTATAAACAGAAAACTGCAATGGTTTTTGAAAATCATATTCACCTTTCATTGCATAAATTTAATTCTCATTTTGATAACCATAAAGATATTCATGTAAAAAAATCAAATGATCATTTACATAAACATAAGCATGATGGCGGAAAAGAACACGAGCATTCGCATCCATTAATTTTAGAGTTAAAAGAATTTATAGCTTTCAATGTATTTAAAGTTAATTTCAAGAAATTTGTTGTTGATAGTTCGCTGACAGCAAAAGTTCCAGTTCATTTATCATCTGATTACACATCTGAAATTCTTAGACCTCCGATTTGTTAGTTTATTTTAGTTAATAAATAAACTTATATTATTTCAAAGCGGAGTTTAAAAATGAAATTACTGGCCTTAATTTTGGCGAGTTCATTTAGCTCAAATGTATTTGCACATGGAATTTCTGCTGCAGACAAAGAAGCAATGTTGAATGGTGGATATTTAAAATATGTTTGGCTTGGTGGCTCGCACATGCTTACAGGTTACGATCACCTGTTGTTTATTTTCGGAGTAATATTTTTTCTAACAACTTTTAAAGACATTATTAGATTTATTAGTGTTTTTACACTAGGGCATTGTATTACTTTGATCTTTGCTACTTTTTACAAAATAACTGCAAACTACTTTATTATTGATGCAATAATTGCTGTCAGTGTTATGTACAAAGGGTTCGAGAACTTAGATGGATTTAAAAAATACTTTCATTGGCAACCGCCAAGCCTTTTAAAAATGGTTTTTCTTTTTGGATTGATTCATGGGTTTGGATTATCAACCCGTCTTCAGCAATTGCCTCTTGGGGATGATTCAACATCAATTCTCATTAGGATTTTATCATTCAACTTAGGAGTTGAAGTTGGGCAGATCATTGCGTTGACGGTAATGATGATTCTTCTTCAAGGCTGGAGAAGAAATTCTGAATCTTTCCATAAATTTTCTAAGGCAGCTAATGTCGCTCTTGTTGTAGGGGGGATCTTTCTCTTTAATATGCAATTTCACGGCTATTGGCATTCGTTCCCAGAAGATTTTCCACTAAATCAAGATGACCATACTCATATTCATGCTGACATGAAAGCAGAAGAAGTTAACACTCATTAATTATTACAGGAGATTAAAAATGAAATCACTTATCTTATTTGCTACTTTAATTTTTTCCCAAGTAACTTTTGCTTCTGGAAATCATTATCATCCAAAACAAATTATAAAATGTGCAAGCGAATGTACTGAAGCAGAAGTAAAATCAATTCTTCCAACTGCAATTGATACATTAATCAATGCAAGAGAAGTAAAAGAAGCTTGGAAAAAAGTACATCTTGAAAAAATTGAAAAGAGGCAATTTAAAAAAGGCCCAGAGTGGGTAGCAATTTATTTCGACAAAAATCAAACTGATGTAGCAAGACAAAGACTTTATGTTTTTATTACACTTGATGGTTGGCTAAATGGTGCTAACAATACTGGAAATTAGTATGAAAGCACTCACAAGTTTAGTAATTACAAACGCAAATGCTTCTCCTGGAAGTGGTCATTCTCATGGCCCTGAAGCTGGGACTGGAACCCAAATGATTGGGGTTGTAATTATTGTTGTTATAGCTATGGTCGTGTTTTATTTTATGTCGAAGAAAAAATAATCTTAATTCCGACCAAGAATATTTCTTGGTCGGTTTGTATTTTTTTATTTTCATTATAGTTTCAGTGGTTTAAGTCATTTCAATCTCTGGTTATTCATTCTAACATGTGTTAGAATAACAGAATGAAAAGACAAGCAAAAGATATTGCATATTCAAGTATAGCGACCATTACCAAGGCTCTTTCGAGTCCAAAAAGAATTGAGATTCTCGAATTGTTATCTCAAGGCGAAAAGACTGTTGAGTCCATTTCAGAGCAAGCAGAGTTAGGTTTAAAAAATGCTAGTGCTCAACTTAAAGAATTAAAATCAGCGAGACTTTTAGATTCCAGAAAAGATGGAAAGTATGTCTATTACTTTCTAGCAAATAAGGCAGTTTCGAGTTTTCTTGTGCAACTTCGTTCATTTTCTGAGGAAACATCTGTTGAGCTTCAAAAAATTACAAAAGAAGCATTTTCTAGTCCTGATGATTTTGAATCTATAAATAGAAAAACGTTGCTTTCCAAGGCGAAAAAAGGTGAGATTCTAATTATTGATGTACGACCTGATGATGAATTTAAATCTGGTCATATTCCATTCGCACAATCTGTACCAATCTCAGAGCTTAAAAGTGTAATGAAAAAATTTTCAAAGGATATCGAAATTGTGGCCTATTGCCGAGGGCTTTTCTGTTTTTTAGCACTTGATGCAGTTCAAGTTTTAAAAGCAAAAGGATTTAAGGCCAAAAGACTCGGAGACAGTGTTACCGATTGGGAACTTCAAGGTTTGCCAGTTGAAAGGTCTGTGTGAGGATTTATGAGTAAAGAAATTAAACTTGGGCTTAAAGAAAATATTTATCAATTTACTTTGCTTGTAATCGTTAATGCTTTTGTGGGAGCGATGATTGGTCTGGAGCGAACACTTTTACCTGAAATCGCTGAAAAAGATTTTAATATGGTGGCTAAGACTGCCATTCTGTCTTTCATTATTGTTTTTGGTTTAACTAAGGCCATAACAAATTATTTTGCTGGTCGTTTTTCTGATAGATATGGAAGAAAAATAGTTCTTGTTATTGGCTGGATACTTGCTATTCCAGTACCTTTTTTACTTATACATGCAGAAAGTTGGGATTGGGTTATTCTCGCAAATATTTTTCTAGGAATAAGCCAAGGGCTTACTTGGTCAACAACTGTCATAATGAAAATTGATCTTGTTGGAAGTAAGCAGCGTGGTTTTGCCATGGGGTTAAATGAATTTGCTGGTTACTTTGCCGTAGCACTTTCGGCCCTTTTAACCGGGTATATTGCGAGCCTTTATGGTCATCGTCCAGAACCTTTTTACCTCGGCTTTGGTTATGTCATAATAGGAACAATGCTTTCAATTTTCCTAGTTCGTGAAACCAAACATCATGTTACTCATGAGGCTTTGAATCATAGTGAAAAATCTCACTCACTCAATCAATGGGAAATTTTCACAAAGACTTCATTTAAAGACAAAGACCTCTCGTCAGTTACCCAGGCTGGATTTGTAAATAACTTGAATGATGGTATGGCCTGGGGTCTTTTCCCAATGCTGTACGCAAGTTTAAATTATGATTTAAAAACCATTGGACTTCTTGCGGCGATTTATCCAGCTTCATGGGGCGTTTTGCAAATTATAACTGGTTTTCTTTCTGATATTGTCGGAAGAAAGTGGCCGATAGCTTACGGAATGTGGATACAGGCATTAGGTATAGCTTTGATAGCTACAACTTCAAATTTTACTCTGTTTATTTTTGGAAACTTTTTACTTGGACTTGGTACAGCTATGGTTTACCCAACACTACTAGCTAGCATAGGAGATATTGCCCATCCATCATGGAGAGCTTCTTCTGTGGGAATTTACCGTTTGTGGCGAGATTCAGGATATGCTGCTGGAGCAATTATTGCAGGTCTCACTGCAGATGCTTTTGGTTTGCGATCTGCTATCTGGTTAGTTGCTGTTTTGACTTTTATCTCTGGATTAATTGTTGCTTTCAGAATGCGAGAAACTTTAAAGAGCAAAAAAGAAAGTTTATCTGCTAATGAACTGAAAAATAAACTTTTTGGAAAAGAGCAAATTTTTATTTTTGATGTTCGATCAATAGAAGAGTTTGATTCAGGACATATTAAGGGAGCTATACATGCTCCTAAAGATGAACTTATTCAAAATGCTCGACTAATTTCGAAAGACGCATTCATCGTTACAAATTGTGGTAAAGGTGGTGGTCGCTCAATTGAGGCAATGACATTATTAAGAAATAAAGGTTGGAAGAATAGCTATTGGTTAGAAGGTGGTTATTTGGGTTTTAATGAATTTGAAAACCAGGAGGATAAAATATGAATTATTTATTTATTTTAAATGATCCGCCATATGGCACAGAGAGAAGTTACAATGCTTTGAGATTAGCAGG
>JACCDU010498304.1_pt1 | contig 13423 bp, 11 predicted proteins | sample 7446081 | NCBI WGS metagenome assembly JACCDU01 (sample SAMN15323447, study PRJNA562643) | freshwater metagenome | isolation source: river surface water | place: USA:Blue River Watershed | collected 2017-08-17 | reverse complement strand
GGACACGCCAACCATGTGCAGGCGTTTGGCATGCAGCAGTTCCAGGTCCAGCTCGGCGCGCAGCACGCCATCCACATAGCCCACGATGGCCAGCCGAGCCTCAAAGGCCGCCGCACGCAGGTTCTCGGCCAGCACCGTGCCGCCCACCGTGTTGACGATCAGGTCGGCGCCGTGGTTGGCGGTGATGTCCATCACCCGACCAGAGAAATCCGGCTGCCGGCTGGCGATGCCATGCACCAGGCCCAGCGGCGCCAGGGCGTCGAGTTTGGCATGCGAGCCCGAGGTGCCGATCACCTCGGCCCCCATGGCCTTGGCCAGTTGCAGACAGGCCACGCCCACGCCAGACGAAACGCCATTGATCAGCACCCACTGCCCGGCCTGCAGGCCACCCTGCAGCACCAACATGTCGTGCGCCACCAAAAAGGTCAAGGGCACAGCGGCCGCCTGGACCCAGGACAGGCGCTCAGGCACCGCCATGGCTTCGGCGGCCTCCATCAAGGCATATTCGGCAAAGGCGCCAGCGCAGCGGCCCATGACGCGCGCTCCCGGCGCAATGCCGCTGACCCCCTGGCCCAGGGCCAGCACCTCGCCTGCGCCCTCGCCGCCAATCGCCTTCCAGCTGCCGGCGGCGTGCAGGCCATGGCCGTACAAAAACTCGCCCCGGTTGAGCCCGGCCGCGTGCAGGCGCACCAGCAGCTGGCCAGGGCCCGGCTGGGGCATGTCCACCTGCCGCAGCTGCAGCTCGGCGCCGGCAGGTCCCAGCTTCATCCACCAGGCGCGCATCGTGGAAGGCATGTTCATGGCTGGCACAGGATGGTCAGGGCACGCACATCGCCCAGGCTGCCCAGGGCGCGGCAGGTGCGGGTGATCTCGTCCGCACGGGCCTGGCCCAGCACGGGCACCACCAGGTCATTGAACTTGTCCTGCAGCTGCTGATCGCTCAAGGGGCGCTGCAGCGAGCCGATCGCATGCTCCACCGCAATGTCCACCCGCTCGCCGTTTTTGAGCAGTGCACTCACGCGCACGGCCGCCTCGTCGATGCTGTCGTCCACCACCGCATGCACCTTGCGGCGGGTCTCGACCACCAGCGGGTCATTGACCACCGCGTCGGCAAACTCGTGCTCTCCTGCACGGCCATAAATCAGGCCTGCGGCGCAGCCGTGGTACACGCTGAACTTGCCCTGCAGACCGTCCTGCGGCTCCTTCTTGCCGGTGAGCTCGAGCACCAGCGAATGCACACGCAGGTCGATGCGCTCGACCTGCTCAGGCCGCACCCCGCGCTCGCGCAACTGCACGCAGGCATCGATGCTCGGGTGAATCACGATGCCGCAGGCAAAGGGCTTGTAGGTGTTAAAGGAAATCTCAAAGCGCTGGCCCAACTCGTCGGTGATCTCGTTCCAGGCCCGCTTGTCCGAAGCCACCTGGATGAAGCCGCGCGGCGCCTCCAGCGCCTTGCCGCTGGCGGTGAAGCCCTGGCTGGCCAGCAGGGCCGACATCAGGCCCGCACGCGCCGCGCCACCGGGATGGAAGGGCTTGGTCATGGTGCCAAACTGCTCGCGCAGCCCCACCGGCTGCGAAGCCGCGATGCCCAGCGCCATGGCGGTCTGCTGCGCATCCAGCCGCAGCAGGCGGGCGCACGCCGCTGCCGAGCCCAGCATGCCGGTCGAGCCGGTGATGTGCCATCCGCGGTCGTAATGGTCGGGGTACATGGTGTTGCCCACGCGGCAAGCCACATCGATGCCCAGCACCAGGGCATCGATCACGTCACGACCCGACAGGCCCTGGTGCTCGGCCAGCGCCAGCACGGCCGAGGCCACCGGCCCGGCCGGGTGGATGATGGTCTTGAGGTGGGTGTCGTCAAAATCGAAGGTGTGCGAGGTGATGCCGTTGACCAGCGCCGCCGAGGCCATGTCGAGCTTTTCGCTGCGGCCCAGCACCGTGGCTTGGGGAGAAGAGTCCAGCATCCGGCTGGCCGCCACGGCCGCATCGGCGGCCTCGTGCTGGGCGGCGCCAATGGCGCAACCGAGCCAGTTGTAGAAGGTGCGGTGCGCCTCGTGGTCAACCGCTTCGGTCCAGCCGCGCGAAGGGTGGGTGGCGACAAAGTCGGCCAGGATGCGGGTGACGGCGGGGGCCGAGGGATCGGCCATCACGACGGTGTTGCGTGCCATGAAGAAAAACTTTCAGTTGCGGAAAAAAACAGACATCACTCGTCGAGCTGGATGTTGCGGGCCTTGGCCAGCGCGGTCCAGCGGGTGATCTCGGAACGGGTGTACTGCCCGTATTCCTCGGGCGTCATGACCCAGGGCGTCACCGCTTCGGCCGAGAGCTTTTCGGCCAGATCGGGGGCGCGCAGCACACTGGCCAGGGCCTCATTGAGCTGGCGCACCACCGGCTGAGGCAGGCCAGCCGGCCCAGAGACGCCATACCACTGCATCGCGTCAAAGCCCTTGAAGCCCGACTCTTCGAGCGTGGGCACGTCCTTGAGCAAGGGATTGCGTTTGTTGCCCGTGACGGCCAGGGCACGCAGACGCCCCGAGCGCAGGTGCGGCATGGCCGCCGCCAGGCCCGGAAACAGGGCCTGCGTTTGCCCGGCAATCAGGTCATTGGTGGCCGGGGCAATGCCGCGGTAGGGAATGTGGGTGATGAACAGCCCCGCCTCCTGTTTGAACAGTTCCATGGTCAGGTGGGTGAGCGAGCCTGGCCCGGCCGAACCGTAGTTCAGTCGCCCGGGGTTGCGCTTGACGTAATCGACGAATTCCTTGACGTTGCGCGCCGGCACCGAAGCGTTGACCACCAGCACATTGGGCGTGGCGCCGATCATGCCCACCGGCGTGAAGTCGCGCACCGCGTCGTAGCTCACCTTGCGGGTGGCGGGCGTGGTGCCGTGGGTGGCCACATACGACTGCATCAGCGTGTAACCATCGGCCGCGGCCCGCATGGTGGCCTGGCAGGCCACCACACCACCGCCACCGCTGAGGTTTTCCACCACGATGTTCTGGCCCAGGGCCCGGGCCCAGCGTTCGGTCACGACGCGTCCGATCATGTCCGAGCCCCCACCGGCTGCCACCGGCACGATGTAGCGGATGGGTTTGACGGGATAGGCCTGGGCACGGGCCAGGCCCGGCAGGGCCAGGGCTGCCGCAGCAGCCTGCAGGATGTGTCGGCGTTGCATGAGCGTGTCTCCTTTGAAGGGTTGCATCTTGACACCGGGTCGACATGCTGTAAATTGCATCTTTCTGAATGATTCATGCAATAAGATAAAGAATAGCCATGGCCGCCCAACCCTCTGTCGCCGACCTGCGCGCCTTCGTCACCGTGGGCGAGTTGCAAAGCTTTGCCGCCGCGGCGCGCGCGCTGCACCTGTCGCAACCGGCGCTCTCGCGCCGCATCGCACACCTGGAATCTTTGCTGGACGTGCGGCTGTTCGACCGCACCACCCGCAGCGTCGAACTCACCCAGCTGGGCCAGCGCTTCTTCGCCGAAATGCGGCACCTGCTGCAGGAGCTTGACCGCTCGGTGGGCGGCCTGAGCGATGCTGCTCAGCTCGAAGCGGGAGACATCACCGTGGGCTGCGTGTTTTCTGCGGTGTTGCACTTCCTGCCGGAAGTCATCCGGCATTTCCGCGCGCGCTACCCCAACGTGATGGTGCGGATTTTTGAAGAAGGGGCCGACGAGGTGCTGGCCTGCGTGAAAAGCGGCGAGGCCGACTTCGCCATCAACTACACCGGCATGCACGACCCCGAGATCGAATTCACACCGCTGCTGCAAGAGGCCTTTGTGCTGGCCTGCCCTGCGGGCCATGCCTTGGCGCGCCGGCGCTTCGTGCGCTGGGAAGAACTGGCCGACCACCCCTATGCGCTGGTCTCGCACGCCAGCCGCAACCGCGTGCTGATCGACCAGGCCCTGGCCCATGTGGGCCGCCGTCCCCGCCCCGCCTGCGAGGTGCGGCACATCTCCACCCTCATTGGCCTGGTGCAAAGCGGCCTGGTGGTGGGCGTGGTGCCCCAGCTCACCCTGCCCAGCGACCGCAGCACCGTGGTGGGCGTGCGGCTCGACAACCCCCAGATCACCCGCACCCTGGGCCGGATCCAGCGCGCCGGCCGCAGCCTCTCCCCCGCCGCGCAGGCCTTTGTCGATATGCTGGGCCAAGCCAGCCGGGGCCGTTCGGCCACCCCACTCAAACACACCCAGTAGGAGCGGTCTCCGACCGCGATCGCCCCACCCAAAAATCCATCGCGGCCGGTGGCCGCTCCTACACAAGGCAAAGCACCTCCACCGATCAGACCGACGCCCAGGCCCAATGCCGTCAAACCGGCATGCGCACCGTCACACTCATGCGCAGGTTGCTGCGCTGGTTAGCGCCGGTATCCGCGCCTTCGCTCAGGCGCGTCCACGACAGCTCGGGCGTCCACACCAGGCCCTGCCATTGCAGCATCTGGCTAGCGCTCAGGCCGCGCAGCTGGCCATGGGGCGCATTCACGCCGGGGAAACCAGCGCCCACGCTGTACAGCACCTTGCCCGCATGCAGCTTGAGCATGCGGCGTTGTTGCGCGTCCATCCAGCCCACCGTGCTGACCTGGCTACCTCCGCCCTGCGCGCTGCCGATCCAGCGGCCACCGTTGGTGTAGCCCTGGCTGTACACACCATTGGTGTAGCCCGGAAACTGCGGCTGGGTGTCCCAGGGCAGACTGTAGGCGTTGGTGTTGGCGTATTCGGCAAACACCCGGTAGCGGCCCTTACCAAAGGTCTGCTCCACGCCCCACAGGTTCATGAACTTGTAGGGCAAGGGCAGCGAACCCGCCGCATCCTCGCCCATCCACTGGGTGTAGGCCGCACATGGTCCCCAGGCTAACGGACAGCGCAGGCGCACGTCGTAGCCTGCGATCTGGTTACTGGTGTCAGGCGGGTCACCCGGGTTTTGGTTGACCTGCTGACCCAAGAACGACTTCACAAAAGTGGACGCACCCGAAGGCCGCCCCAACCCACCCGTCTGCAGACCTCGGCTCAGGCCCACCTCCAACCAAGGCCTGGGTTTCATGGTCAGACGCATGCCAGAAAACAGATAGCCCTGCGGTTGGCCGGTGACGACCAGCGGGTCCTGTGCACGCGCCACAAACACATCCAAATTCCAGGGGCCCATCCAGGCCAACCAGGGGCTGTCAGTACGCTGGGCCGTGCCCCGCTGCAAGCCCAGGCCATTCCAAGCCGGGCTGTTGCTGCCGTTGATCAGACTGCTCTGCCAGCCTGGCCCCCACCAATGCCGGTGAGAAAAAGCCTGCAGATTCCACCCCCCCCAGCCCAGCACCGCGGCAGAGCCTTCGGTGCGCAACTGGTAGCGCCCTTGCGTGCCCACGCCCGAGCCGTTCATGTCCAGCGAGTTGGACGTCTGCTCCAGCCGCACACCCCAACGGCCGGCCAAAGACACCACATCACCATCGACGCGCTTTTCTTCTGATACCAGTTCCACGCTGCTGCCTGGCGTGTAGTTCTCGTCAAAGCCGGCCAGCCCTTCGACCCGGTTTCGCAGTTGCATCGTCAGGCTCGCCTGTTGCCTGCGTTGCTGCAGCTCGCGCAACACCGCCTCGCGTGCGGCTTGCAGGTCCACGCCTGCCGCCATGGGCAAGCTGCTGGGCAAGGCTTGCAGCGCCTGCTCCACCGCGGCGGCAGGCAAGGGCCAATGCGACGTAGGCAAGGGCAAATCGGCCAGATCACTGAGCAACTGAAGCTGATGCCGCGCCGACCAGCTCGGCGTGTAGGGCGCGCTGGCCACTGCGGGTGTGGTTTGTGCGAGAGACGGACCTGCACATAACAGCACCCCCATCCAGCAAAAATAAATACTTATTTTCATAAATCTAATCTTAACTGCTACCCTGCGGCCAGCAAATGCCTGCCGTATGGTCGACTAGATATAACGCCGATACATCGCCAGCAATTCCGGGCGCCTGACCTGTACACCGCAAGTCTCAACGCGCTGGACAATGCCGCGATAGAAATTCTTTTTGGAATAACCCATGTAAATGTTGTGCAGGCGCTTGCGCAGCTTCAAGAAAAACACCGCCCAGGCCTTGCGACCGACCTCGTGGTTGTTGGAGTTGCTGCTGTGCATGCGGTACTGAATCAGCGGTTGGCCCACAAAGCGGACCTCGGTCAGCAGCCCCAAAAGCTTGAGGATCCAGTCGTCATGCCCTTTGCCCGGGTAAATCGGCAACAGCACGCTGGACCATTCACGGCGAAACGCCATCATGCAACCGCACCAGGCGCGGGGCGACGGCAACATGAAGGGCCGGATGCCATGCACACGCACCTCTTCTGGTAATTCAGCGCCTAGCAATTGACGCTCCCCATATCGCTCCTCAGGAAATTCGTAGGGTTCGCCTTCAGCGTTGACCCGGACAAAATCGTGCAGGATCAGACCCACCTCAGGCTCCCTCAAGAACACATCTCGCATTTTTTCAACTTTGTGTGGCAGCCAGATATCATCCTGGTCACACAGAAAGACGAGGTCACCCGTGCAATGCGAGATGGCCTGCTCAAAATTCCGGATGTAACCAAGGTTTTGGGGATTGCGGAACACCCGGACCACAAACGGCGCGCCAGCGGCAAAAGCCTCTACAACACCAACGCTCGCATCGGATGACCCATCGTCACAGACCACCAGTTCGTCGGGCTGCACTGTCTGATGCTGCAAAGACTGCAGCTGCTTGGCCAAAAACCGCTGTCCGTTGTAGGTGCACATGGCCACGGAAACTTTTAGGGTCATGTTAGTCATGAATCAAGCAGGATAAAAATTGAAGCTTCGCCGGGATCATAGATGAGCATTAACGCTTTCCGTCTTCAGCATACCTTGTAGGTTTGAGCAAGACCGCCAATTAGAATCCAGGTGATTATGTTGGTCCCGGCAAAGCATTTTTCTATCTCCACAGCCCTATATGCTGCTGTATTCCCTGCCCTGGCTCTGTCCAGTATCAGTACCCTGGCTGCAGGTCTGGCCTGGCTATTTATGAGCATGGCAGGCCTTTGCGCCTGGCTGGGCAGAGATCACTCCATTGCGGCGATTCCTGATGAAGCTGCACTCCCTGCCCAGGACGCTACCACTTGGTGGCTTTTGGCCTGTGCAGCGGCTTTTGTGCTCATGGCCATTCCCACCGCGTATTGGGGTGGTCCCTGGAAAGAGCGTCATCCGCAATGGCGCTTGCTTATCGGTGCTGTTGGGTTGTGGTTGCTGGTGCGTTACCAACCACTTTCGACAAGGCAACTTCAGTGGCTGGCAAATGCTGCAGCCATTGCGTCTGTGCTGGCCTACGGGCTGGTGATCGCCGTCTCATCGGATGCGGCCCCGACCAACCGCATCCCATGGATGGCCGGCTTGGCGTTGCTGTGCTGCGCGCTGCTGAGCATGAACTACAGCCTCAATCAGGCCCCGCTCAAGCTCAGACAGTTTTGGCTGGCCAGCAGCGCCCTGATGCTGGTGACTGTGCTGCTCAGCGGGGTGCGCGGCAGTTGGCCACTGCTTTTGGTGTGGCCCACCATGCTGTGGTGCCTGCACCGAGCCAGCCCCATACTCTGGCGCAGTGCATGGCGCTGGCTTTTACCATTGTTGGCGGTGCTTTCACTTGCTGGCTCGTTCCTGATCCCTGATAAGGACAATCCCGTCCTTAGGCTGACCCTGGTTTTCCAAGAAACCGCCACTCATGACACGTCGAGCGATGTCAACTACAACAGCTCAAGCGGAGTCAGGCTGGGCTTGTACTCAGCAGCCTTGAGACATGTCTTTGACAATCCGCTTTTGGGCAGAGGGCCGCAGCCAACCAAGCAACTGATTCACGCCACGTTGGAAGAACTGCAGTTACAAGAGCTGGTTTCCAGCATAGGACACATGCACAACGACATTTTGCACGCCTGGGTGGAGTTTGGCCTCTTTGGCTTGGCGGGATATCTGGCCTTTGCGGTGGGCATGGTCGGCGCCATGTGGCGTCTGCGGGGCATCCAGGAAAGTTTGCCCGCTTTGGCAGGGCTGGGCGCCATGCTTTGCATGCACCTGATGACGGGAATGAGCAACATGAACTTGGCTCACAACTACTACCCGACTATGCTTGCCGTTAGCCTTGCTCTGGTCCTCAGCAGTGCACAGCGCCAGTAGCAATAGGCGCAGGCACAATACAGCCGAACATATCATCGAACCAGGGGAACGATAACTGGCTTTAGCGGGCGACGCTCAGCTCGACCAACTGAACTGCGCAAAGGACAAAACTACACAAACTCAAGGCCCAGAAACAACAACGCAATCCGAAGACTGCGCGTTTGTTGATACCCGGCAGAAAGAGGCAGCGATAGGCCTCAGGTCAAGCCTAAAAGCACGTCATGATGGTCAAGCGGCACGTTCTTGCTCCAGCCACACCCAATCCACCACCTTGCCATCAGGTTGGTAGCCAGGAACCAGTTGGTCAATCAGAGCGCGAATGGCAGGCACGTTGTTGGCGTCCACCGCTTGCATGAGCGACTGTAGCTGGGGATGCAGCTCACTCCATGGCAAAAATTCTTCATGAGCCTTCATGATGCGCGTGTGCGATGTGGGCATGGGGTTGTCGCCAATGAGGAGCTCCTCGTAGAGCTTCTCGCCGGGGCGCAGGCCCGTGATTTCAATGGCGATATCGCCTTCCGGGTTATCTTCTGACTGTACTGTCAGGCCAGAGAGTTCGACCATCTTGCGCGCCAGCTCGATGATCTTGACGCTCTCGCCCATGTCGAGCACGAACACATCTCCCCCGCTGGCCATGGCTCCCGCCTGAATCACCAACTGGGCGGCCTCAGGGATGGTCATGAAGTAGCGCGTGATGCGCGCGTCCGTGAGTGTGATCGGGCCGCCTTGCTGGATCTGCTTGCGAAACAGCGGAACCACGGAGCCCGAAGAGCCCAACACGTTGCCAAAGCGGACCATGGACAGGCGCATGCGAGAACCCTTGGCGATTGCCTGATCCCTTGTCTGCTCCGCCATGGCCTGCAGGACCATCTCGGCCAAGCGTTTGCTGGCGCCCATCACATTAGTCGGGCGTACCGCCTTGTCGGTGCTCACCAGCACAAAGTCATGAACGCCATGCGCTTGCGCTTGCTCGGCGGTGACCCAAGTGCCCAGCACGTTGTTGCGCACCCCCTCAGCCGGGTTGTGCTCAACCAGTGGCACGTGCTTGTAGGCTGCTGCGTGGTAAACCGTGTGTGGACGCCAGGTCCGCATGATCTCGGCCATGCGGGAGCGTGAGCGCACATCGGCCAGCAAGGGCACCAGTTCAGTTTGCGTGGGTGTCTGCCCCGCCTGGATCAAGCTTTGCAGTTCTTGCTCGATGGCGTAGAGCGCAAATTCAGTCAGCTCGACCAAGAGCAGCTTGGAGGGCCCGGCTTTGAGGATCTGACGGCACAACTCTGAACCAATGGAGCCGCCAGCGCCGGTTACCAACACCACCTTGGCCGCATTGTTTTTGGCGATCATCAAGGGGTTGGGGGCGACGGGGTCGCGCCCAAGCAAGTCCTCAATATCGAGTTCTTTGAGATCAGAGACCTGCACGGTGCCGTTGGCCAACTCCAAGAGTCCAGGCAAGGTGCGCACCTGCAGCTTCAAGGGCAGCAGCCCCTCGATGATCTCGTTACGACGGCGCCGCGAGACCGAAGGCACCGCCAAAAAAATCTGGCTGATGTGATGTTTGCCGCAAACTGTGGCCAACTGGTTAGGCGCAAAGATGGGCAGGCCATTGAGAACATGGCCATGCAAGCGCTCGTCATCGTCCACATAGCCCACGATCTGGACCTCAGCGGCCATGGCCAAACCATTGGCCAGCTGCCGGCCTGCTGAGCCTGCGCCATAGATCAACGCCCGCGAGGCGTCTGATCGCAGCCGGGCGTGCCCCAATCCCCCCAGCCAGCGCCTGGCCAACAAGCGCGAGGCCATCACGCCCAAAGCAAAGATCACGGGCTGCATGAGCCCCATGGACTTGGGAACACCGGCTATCCCCACGAGAGTAAAGATCCCGGCAAACAGCGCACCATAGATCAAAAGGGCCTTGTTGAGCGTGTAAAGCACCTGCAGACCCGCCCACCTAAAGATCGCTCTGTACAGACCATGCATGGTGAAGATCGGTACCGCAAGGAGCACACCGCAAATGGTCATCCAGGTGTGCGCAGGGCTCCAGTCAAGCATCTGCTCGGCGCGCAGATCCATGGCGATGTGAGTGGCCAAAGCAACGGCCAGGACATCGGTGACCATCACAATCGACTGCTTGGCCGAGCGCGGCACTTGCAGCAACCGCTGCTTGAGGAAGCTCAATACAGGCATGGGTGGTAAGAATCGGTCTCTGGGTTCATACCCACGTGTACTTTGTCCAACGGCATGGGCAACGTCTGATTATTAATTCCATAACGGCAGTGTAGCCGAGCGCGTCTCTAGTGGCCCGTGCGCTTGAGGTCGCGATAGAAGTTTTCATGGGGACCGACCATCAAAAGCTTGAGCGTGTCCTCATCAAGGATGCGGTAGGCGATCAGGCACAGGTACTTGCCCATGCGAAACTTGTACACGTACACGCCCGCCAGATCGCCAACTTTGGGCTCGCCAAGTTCAGGCTGGCTGGCTATGGTGCGAACCGCCTCGTCAAGCTCGGTTTTTTGCGGCCGCAGCAGCTTCTTGGCTGTGCGCTCGAAGGTGGGGGTAACCAGAAGGCGCATCAGCCGAACTGGTACTCACCCACTGTGGCTTCCTGATCGGCGACCAAGATGTCTCGGATGACACTGAAGGTCAGGTCCGGGTTTTCCGCTGCGATCTTTCCGATCTGAGACCAGTATTCAATTTGCTTGGGTACAGAGCGGTGCTCGATGGCGCCATAGCGTTTGGCGGCATCGACCAGAGGTTCGGGTAATTTGACGTTGATGGCCATGAGCGCCTCCTAGTGTAGGCGCATTTTAGCCCAATAAGGACCTAAAAGGAACATTGCTGGACTTATGCGGCCAATAAATCCCCATATCGGGACAGCCTCGCCCAAGGTTTCACCTACCCCGCCCAATCGGTATGAGCACGTTCAAAAGCGAGAGTTCGTTTCGCAAAAACACTGCTACCTGGCGTTTTTGGTCTGCAGAGCCAAAAGCTCGCCGATGGCCGACGAGAGCCTGCGCTCCCACGTCGTCTGGTACCTCAACAGTCTGTCGGACTCCTCCCCGCCGAGGGTTACCGACCGTAGCAACAAATCCTGCATTCGATCAAACTCCTTCGAAACTTCCCGGGCCTTGACTACGATTGCATTTAGCTGAGTGATTGATATCAAGGCGTTGTTTACATTTTTGATATCAACGTCACCCCCGCACTCAACAGTATCTTTCTTAAAGTAATAGGCATCATGACCAAGCTTTCGGTGCTTCATGACATCAGTAGCTAACTCCAACGCTTCGTATACAGCGGACAGATTTCTATTCCCTTTGTCTAACAGAGTCTTTATCGATTCACCGATACGCAAGATGACCTGATAACCAGATGTATTGAGTCTCTTGCCCTCGTTTTCGATGAATTCGCCAAGTGAGGGCATATGACTGTAAATTTCATCACCATGATCAATTTTTCCGCCTGCGCTGTTGATCTCTTTAGAAAAAGTCTCCAACAGATCAGGTGATAAATTCATCGGCAGACTCAATTGGCCATCCTTGCTCAAATTTTGAGCAAACGAACGCGTCAGATCCTCGCTTGGATACACGCGATCCAACGCCAACTTCTGATTACCCTCCAACTCCACCTTAGCAATCTGCAGCTTAACCAGCTCGAGCTCGTAGAGCGCATCAAGCTTAGCCTTGCACAGAGCAATGCGCTGGATTTGTAATTTTTCAAGGGGCGAATCAGGCTTGTAATAGGCAGTGAACTCATGCTCATAACGTTCAACTAGCGTCTTCTGATCTGCGCTGACCACATTGTTACTCGTTGCCCCGTGGACAAGAGCGTTCTGCGACGAAGCCCGCTTACCCTTTGCAGTTTTGGGGCCGCCTGAGGATTTTTTAGGGCTCGACCTCATGGCTTTTTCGGACGCGTCTTTGTGATCATGCATACGCCAGGGTTTTGTGTTGGCGTGCCAATAAATTCAACCCCCGCTGCCTCGAGCGCCTCCTTGATAGCCATAAGTGTTCGAACCTGCCCAGTTGGTACACCCTCCATAACTTCCAGTCTTTTAATCGTGGCGGTGCCGACACCACAGCTTTCTGAAAGTTGGGCGGAGCTCCAACGCAGCAGAGCTCTAGCAGCACGAATTTGCCCACTTGTGATCAATGCTAAAAGCCTTTATAATGATCCATATTGGATTGTTTTTTGGAGTTTTGAATATGAATTTTACCCTGAAACAGCTTTCGGATCTGTTGACTCATATTGACGGTGCCTACGCCCCAAACACTCTGCGGGCATACAAAGCAGATATGCTGGAATTCATTGCCTATTGCGACAAAACAGGTCACTGCGCCTTGCCAGCAGAACCAAAGACGGTGGCGGGATTTTTGATGCAGACCGTGTCCCAAGGGATCAAATCTTCCACCATCCGGAGAAAAGTCTCGTCCATCAGCGCTATCCACCGGCTATCCTCATTTGAGGATCCGACGAAACATTTCGAGGCCAGAATCATGCAGCGAAAAATCTACAGACAACTGGGCACTAGGTTCAATCAGGCTTACCCTATCACCAGAGCATTGCTCAATAGGTTGTTGGCTGCTTGCGAGGATGACCTTCACGGACTGCGAGATCGCGCATTGCTTATGGTTGCCTACGACTCGATGCGCAGGCGTTCTGAATTGATTTCTTTGCGTGTTGAAGATATCGAATGGCTCCCGAACAATGGGGCATCAATACTTCTCCGCAAAAGCAAAACCGATCAGCAAGGCTGTGGGAAATGGATACACTTGACAAATGAGACATCGCATGCACTGCATCAATGGTTAGCGGTTGCAAAAATCAATAAGGGTTTAATTTTTAGAGGGGTCAGGTCATCGGGAGCGATCACAGATGGCTTATGTGAAAGCCGTATTTCCCGCATCTACAAGGCTCTTGCCAGAAAAGTCGGACTGAGTGAGATTGTTGTAAAAAACATCAGCGGGCACTCGATGCGTGTGGGGGGAGCACAAGACCTATTGAACGTTGGCGCAAGTTTGCCTCAGATCATGGTCAAGGGCGGTTGGGCTAAAACGGATACCGTAATGCGATATGTTGATCGTGTTCGCCCCGAGGCCGAAAAGCACTCGCGAAGCTTAGCCGCGTGAAGCTTGACTCAACACCTGTTGTACGACTTTGCAAGTCTTTGAGATTTCTTCTTCCGTTAGAGTAGGATGGACAAGGAACATTAACGCTGTCTCACCTAGCTCACGAGCCACGGGCAAGCGCTGCGCAGGACGCCATCCGGTGTCGTCAAAAGCTTTT
>JACCDU010599745.1_pt1 | contig 13430 bp, 10 predicted proteins | sample 7446081 | NCBI WGS metagenome assembly JACCDU01 (sample SAMN15323447, study PRJNA562643) | freshwater metagenome | isolation source: river surface water | place: USA:Blue River Watershed | collected 2017-08-17 | reverse complement strand
GGCATAAACCCTAAGCAGCAAATGGTGCAGCAGGATAAAAGTTGCAAAAATGCCTCCTGATTTCATTACCTTTCATGCATCTCTAGTGGATGGTTGCCTTATGAAATTCGTCATTTCGCATGCACTACGGTCATGACATGCCCTGTCAGGTGATGATTTGCACATCGGTGTGAAAGGTCGTTTTCCTGATCCGACCCCTGCTAAAAAATTTTTTCGTTTGTCGCTAAAAAGCGACACATCACTACTGACTTTGATACTAACTTACAGGTGTTGAGCAGTTGAACTTCACTCTCATTTCATTAATTAACGTTAAAGGTACAACATCGTGATCAAAAATCACAAATTGATTAATCATTTAAAATTACTGGCGATAGCCTGCACTCTTTCTGCTTGTGGCGGTGGTGGTGGTGGGAACGACTTGCATTTCAACTCCACACTAAATGCAAACGTTATTGGCCTCGAAGAGACGAGCGGACTTTTCTTGAAAGTGAACGATAAAGAAATAGAGCCCATCAATAAACCGGGGACTGCAGCGCTCGCCAGCGATCTACCCGTTGGTAACAGTTTCAATGTTTCTATCCAAAAGCAACCGGAAGATTTTCAGTGGTGCTCTTTGCAGAATAATGTTGGTGTGATTTCGGAAAACGGAAACATGGTTGATGTCACTTGTGCAACTTCTGGTGTACAGGTCTCAACGATAGCAAAAGATGCATTTAACGTAACCCGCAGCATGGTCATGGACCAGGCTGGAAATTTGTATGTTTCTGATAATGACTATGTTGTGAGAAAGATAAGTCCCGATGGAACTATTGACCTCTACACAGGTCGACAAGGCATAGCTGGTACGACTGATGGCAGTAAGGGAACGGCGACAATATCACAGAACCTCGGGGGGATGACAATCGACAAAGATGGCATCATCTATTTTACAGATCAAGGAGGTTTGATCAGGAAAATAGAGAAGGATGGTGGCATTTCGGATTATTTTACAATGTCTAGGGATCGCCCGGATTTCTTCAATGTCGGGGGTAGAGGTACGAGCCTTAAAGGACTGGTATTTGATTCCGCAGGAGATCTGTTCGTGGCTGACGATGGACAACGAGTCATCTACAGAATCAAAAAAAGCGATAAAACTATGTCAATATTTGCTGGTACACCATATTCTGCCGGTCAGGTTTATTCCATAGCGAATCCTGCCCCCAAAGATGGAGGCGTTGGGGTAGGTTATCTAAATAACATATGGGGTCTAGCTATTGATAAGGATGACAACCTGCATGTGGCCGATGGCAGCCACAAATATCGCAAAATTGACCGAGCTGGTGTGATCAGTACACCTGCTACAATTAGTCTTCCTGGGGGCACAACTATCAGGCAGATAACTGTGGATAGTTATAAGAATATATATTTGTCTGGTATAACTCCTTCAATAACCTCACCTATCATAAAAATAACCCCTAATGGCAAGATCAGCATGCTTGCCGGTAAAAGCGGAACCCTTGCTGGCTATGCGGATGGCGTCAATTCCGAATTCATGCTCAGTAATGAAGTTAGGGGTTTGATTCTTGATCAAAACGGCCACTTGATCATCTCAGACGCCAATAACCGTGCAATCCGCAGAATGATCCCGGCGGCGCCGTAATTCACAAATACAAAGAGAGTTTTTGAACTCTCTTTGTGCAAAACAGAAAATATTTGATCATAAAGGAAATTACCATGAGAACCAATCAACTCGGCTGCCTGCTATTTTGGGTCGTAGCTATTTGCAATAGCTCATATGCGCAGGATCAAAATACAACAGAGTACAACAAAGCGATATATGGAGAAATTGGGTATTTGCCTCTAACTGTACGTTTTGAGAATGGGACATTCATCAAACCCGAATTGGTTAATCTAAAACTCGGAGTGACATTTAATGAAAATCTTTCCCTGGAAGGTATAGCGGCTACAACCGTCAAAGAGAATCGAGGTGCGAGTGTAGATATGATCGGCATGTTCCTCAAACCCAAAATATCGCTGACCGAGCGAACAGAAGTTTTCGCATTAACTGGGTTGACCCACCTCAGAGCAGGCGGAACAGCATATGGTTCATCTACTCGTGGATCCTTTGGTGCGGGCATTCAGACAAAATTTAATGAACGTCAATACTTGCAATTAAATTACATGCGTTACGCTACTGGAAAGGGCAGGGAAGTTGTACAAGGATTCAATTTATCCTTGGGGACTTCTTTCTGATAATTGGCATATTTTCAGCATGCCGGATGATCCATGGATGTTCAGCGGGAAAAGATGGGAGGAAAAAACACATCCGTTTTTTAAGCCGCCAGTAAGCTGCGGCACTTCTCTTGTGAAAACCAAGCACTTCCTGACCGGCGATCAGTACAGAAGCCACGCGGTGACGATTCAGGGCTGATCTTTTGGGTTAGTCAAACTGTCCCTGTCGTAATAATAGTGCTTAGATTTTTTCAAATTCGAACTACCGCGCAAAGAGCGTACTCGTCTGAATTTGCACGTTCAGTACAGCATTGGTAAGTAATGCGGATTTTGGACCATCGTGCAAGTGAGTGATCTCCAATGAAGATGTCATGCAACAAACTTATTGCCAAACTAACAAAAGAAGAACAAAAGAAAGTTGAGTCCTTTTGCCAATTGGTTACTCTGCGCGCGGGGGAGATAATTGGAGATTCACAGGCGCGTGAGTGCTCAAAGATTTATTTCTTGTGCGATGCCTCCGTCGTCTTGATGCTGAAAAGTGATTCGGGCCATGCATTGGGCGTAGGAATTATTGGTGGCGAAGGAGCTATTGGATTAGGAGCGGCGTTGGGTTCACCCCAAGAGTCATGGTCCTATTTGGTACAAACTGGTGGTAGTGCATGGACTGTGAATAGTCAAGATTTGGCCTTGTTGCTGCAGCAAAATCCGAACATACTGATGGTCATGGCCAAATACATTTTGCATATGAGCACGGAATTGGCATCTATGTCGATGATGATTCAATTTGGTCATATAAATAGCCGACTAGCACATTGGCTTATTTTGTCTTTAAAGCGTTCGCAAAGCATGCAACTGTCATTGACCCATCAATACTTGGCACTCATCCTAGGCGTGCGACGCGTCAGTATTACTGAAGCCGTCAATGAACTCAAATGCAAGGGGCTCATTGGATGCCGTAGAGGGGTCATCGACGTCCTGGACATCAGGGGATTGATGGGTCAAACACTCAGACTGGGTGCTAAATCAGACAGAAACTGCCAGTCGTTCTGAAGTTCTCTTTTGTAGTTCGAAGCTCGATTTAAGCTGACCGGCTTACTGGCGTCGGGCTCCTACGTCACCATTCATCTCCGCGTCAGCGGTTGCAAGGCGCGCGCGGTTGCTCCGAAGAAGCTGATCGGCCCTGAAGACGACTGCACGACTGGTTTCATTTTGCGCTTGTAGCGTGAATGGCAGGGCTCATGCTGGGGCTCAACTGGTTGTCTTTGCAGCAGCGATTGAATTCGTCACTGCCAAATTGACTGCCTTGATCCGAAGGGATGACCACCGAGTCTTTGGGCTTTCTGCGACTAACCGCCATCGTCAGAGCGTCCTGTCCATCATTCATGAATGAAAGGACGAAATTTATCTTGGTATGGATGGCAGGGGACACGAAAACTAATAAAATTTATCTCACTTGAATCAATGGTAAATAATAAAATACACAACTATTTTAGTTGATGTTAAACTTTATTCAAGGGTAAAAATGAAAGTTGCAGTCTCATCGCGCGATCTCAAATCTATTCTTTTGTCCAAGCGAGCAAACCTTTACTACTTGGAATATTGCCGTGTCTTATGCAACGGTGGGCGTGTGGAGTTCGTCACGGACGAAGGCAAGCGTTCGTTATATTGGAATATTCCTATTGCCAACACCACTACGGTGCTTCTGGGAAACGGTACATCAATCACGCAAGCGGCCATGCGCGAATTGGCCAAGGCGGGTGTGCTGGTTGGTTTTTGTGGTGGTGGTGGCACCCCGCTGTTGAGCGCCAATGAAATGGATGTCGAAGTCGCTTGGTTCTCACCGCAAAGCGAATACCGACCCACCGAGTATTTGCAGCAGTGGGTGCGTTTTTGGTTTGACGATGCGTTGCGGCTGCAAGCAGCCAAAACGCTGCAAACCATGCGACTGGCGCGCATACGGCAGCACTGGAGTAACTTCCGGCCATTGCGCGAGGCAGGATTTCTGATTGACCCCATCGTTTTGGGCACGGCATTGGACGCTGCGCAGCACAGTGTTGACGCCGCCGCTGACACCAACCACCTCTTGGCTGCAGAAGCACACTTGACCAAGCAGCTTTACAAGATGGCTGTGAATGCGATGGGTTACGGCGAATTCACGCGCTCGAAACGCGGCAGCGGCACCGACCCAGCCAACCGTTTTTTGGATCATGGAAATTACCTCGCGTATGGATTGGCCGCCAGCGCGACATGGGTTTTGGGCTTGCCCCACGGCTTGGCCGTGCTGCATGGCAAAACACGCCGAGGCGGTTTGGTGTTTGACGTGGCTGACCTGGTCAAAGACGCGCACATCCTGCCACAGGCCTTTGTGTCCGCCATGTGTGGCGATGACGAAGCAGCCTTTCGACGCGCCTGCATCGAGCAGCTCACGCAGACCGAGGCGCTGGATTTCATGATCGACCAGCTCAAAGACATTGCGGTCACCGTCGGCAGGCTTGCACCATGAATATTTTGTTGGTCAGCCAATGCACCAAACGGGCGTTGACTGAAACGCGCCGCATTCTGGACCAGTTTGCCGAAAGACGCGGCGACCGAACTTGGCAAACGCCCATCACCCAGCAAGGCTTGGACACCTTGCGCATGTTGCTTCGCAAAACAGCTCGCAAAAACACCGCCGTGGCTTGCCACTGGATACGCGGACAAAACCACAGCGAATTACTCTGGGTAGTCGGTGATGCCAAGCAGTTCAACGCCAACGGGGCCACACCCACCAACATGACCGAACGGAATATCTTACGACAAGACGACGAGCACGACTGGCACACCGCCCACGACATCCGCTTGCTGGCGGCCATGGCGGCGCTGTTTCATGACTTTGGCAAAGCCAATGACACCTTTCAGGACAAGCTCAGAGGACAAGGAAAATTGTCCGACCCTTATCGGCACGAATGGGTGTCATTGCGTTTATTCCAAGCCTTTGTAGGCAAAGACGAAGATGCTGTGTGGTTGCAGCGATTGATCGATGGCGGCAATGCGGTCAATCCGCAATGGTTCGTCAATCTCTTTTCTGATGGTGTCAGTCCTGGCTCTCATGCACCGCTTGAAGGTTTGTCGCCATTGGCGCAAGCGATTGGTTGGCTCGTCGTGAGCCACCATCGCTTGCCGACACCTGACTTGAAGCCCAAAGATCTGGTGGGCTTTAAATTGAAGCGACTTGAAAAAATTGACCTCAGCTTGGAAGCCAGCTGGTGCGGTAGTCGAATCCAGGCCAGTGAAGACGATGATCCGAAAGCCCATCAAAAAGCCTTGATGGGCTGCTGGACCTTTACCGCCCAATTGCCGCATAACAGCGCCACTTGGCGCAAACGCGCTGCGACTCTGGCCCAGCGCATGCTGGAGCGATCCAGTCTGATGGACAAAGACAATAAATGGTTCAAAGACAACCCGTATGCCATGCACATGGCTCGCCTCACGCTCATCCTGGCCGATCACCACTTTTCCAGCATTGAGGGTGACCGCAAGCTGGGCGATGCCACTTACAAGGCATACGCCAACACCGACCGCAACAAGGAGGGTAGTCGCTTGAAGCAGCGGCTGGACGAACATCTGATTGGTGTTGAAAAGGGCGCACACAGCATCGCCCTCAGCCTGCCCCAACTCGATGCCAGCTTGCCCCGCATTCACAACCACCGTGCCTTCAAGCAACGCAGCGGTAGTGCCCGATTCGCTTGGCAAGACAAAGCTTTCGACCTGGCCACTGCCTTGCAAGTCAGTAGCGAAAAGCAGGGTTTCTTCGGCGTCAACATGGCCTCGACCGGTTGCGGCAAAACACTGGCCAATGCCCGCATCATGTACGCCTTGGCGCACCCGCAAAAAGGCGCACGCTTCACGGTGGCGTTGGGCTTGCGCACCCTCACATTGCAAACTGGCGATGCATTGCGTGAGCGCATGGGCATGGGCTCTGATGAATTGGCTGTGATGGTGGGGGGTGGCGCGGTACGCGCACTGCACGAGCACAACATAAAGCAAAGTGCGGCAGCCAATGCAACAGAAAACACTTTGGAAAACGCGGGCAGCGAATCGGCCCAAGACTTGCTGCCCAGCAACACCCATGTGCAATATGAGAACACGCTCCATCCCGGCCCATTGAGCGAATACCTGGGCGGCAACGATCCCCAAAAACAAGCTGCGCAACAACTTCTGCACGCGCCCGTGTTGGTCTGCACGGTTGACCACCTCATGCCCGCGTGCGAAGCGACACGCGGCGGGCACCACATCGTGCCCATGCTGCGCTTGCTCACCTCCGACTTGGTGCTGGACGAGCCCGATGACTTCGGCATCGAAGACCTGTATGCCCTGACGCGTTTGGTGCATTGGGCGGGTTTGCTGGGTAGTCGTGTGCTGCTGTCCTCTGCAACGTTGCCACCCGCCTTGATACAAGGCTTGTTTGCCGCCTATCTGGCGGGACGGCAAAGTTTTCAAAAAAACCGGGGCCAACCGGGGCTGGCCACTTCGGTCTGCTGCGCATGGTTTGACGAAAACGGTGCCGCCCACAGCGAACACGCCGATGAAAACAGCTACCTGCAAAGCCACAGTGCCCTTGTGCAAAAGCGCGTTGCCCACCTGGCAGCGCAACACCGCACCGATCAGCGCCGACAAGCGCACATCGTGCCGGTGAATATCCAGGCCACCAGCACGCCACAGATTCGCCGCGAATACGCCCAAGTGATTTTGAAAGCCACTTTGGATTTGCACCGCCACCCGCAAAACCACACGGCTGAGCAAACCCCTGCAGGTCAGCCCAGCGGCAAGCGCGTGAGCTTTGGCTTGGTCCGCATGGCCAACATCGACCCGCTCATTGACGTTGCTATGGCTTTGCACGACATGCCCATGCCCGGGGGTGTGCGTATCCATTTGTGCGTGTACCACTCGCGCCACCCGCTCCTTGTGCGTTCGGGCCTTGAGCACACCATCGACCAAGCGTTGCAACGCCATGGTCAAGACAAAGACCCAACGGCCCAATTGCGCAAGCCCGCCATTCGCGCAGCCATTGATGCACACCCCGAAACCGACCACCTGTTTGTGGTGCTGGCCACCGCCGTTGCCGAAGTTGGGCGTGACCACGATTACGACTGGGCCGTGGTCGAGCCCTCGTCCATGCGCAGCATCATCCAGCTGGCTGGCCGCGTGCGCCGCCACCGCAGTGGTGCTGTGCAAGTGCCCAATATCGCTCTGTTGTCGCACAACCTCAAGGCCTTGGAAAACCCGGGCGGTGCTGCCTTCACCCGGCCTGGCTCTGAAACTGCAGGTCATCCGTTGGCGTCTCACGCGCTGACCGACCTGCTGCGTGACCCAGAGTGGCAACAGTTGGATGCCACCTCCCGAATCACCCAGCACAGCCCCATGCAAGCCGAGCAACGCTTGACCGATCTGGAACATGCCCGCTTGGGCGGTGTGATGGAAACGCTCGCCCCCGAAGACCAGCCAGACGATGGGTTGTATGAAGAGTTGACCGTGCGCCGCTGGTGGCAAACCCTGAGCCACTTGACCGGGGTGGAGCAACGCAGCAAACCCTTCAGGCACGACCCGCAAGGGCGTGAAGAATTTATGTTGCTGCCTACCGAGGACGGAGACGAAGAAGGCTTTGAGTTTTGCACGCTGGATGACGAGCAGCGCAAACAAAACCACGACAACTTGTTTGCGCCTTTGGCCCTTCCCGAAAACCCGTCCATCAGCGCTTGGGCGGTACGCCCTTACATGACCGAATTGACCGAGTTGTCAGAAACCAAATCCCAGGGCATCAAACCATTGGCCAGGCGGTTTGGGGCTTTGGGGTTACCCAAGGGCGAGGGCACCCAAGTCTGGGCATGGCACCCCATGCTGGGGTTTCGTCGAAGAGCGCAGGAGTGAGCTGCAAAAAAAGCTTCGCAGGTTTACAAAACATAAAAATTCTTCATAGAATGTAAACTCCGCTGAGCCAAACCCCAGTTAACCCCAAGAAAGCCCGTCATGCTCCACACCCGACTTCAACAGGCCCGCAAAGCCACCGGACTGTCTTTGCGCGAAGTGGCTGAACGCGTAGGCGTGTCGCACGCCGCCATCAAAAAATACGAAGACGGTGAAACCACCCCACCCAGCGACATGCTGCTCAAGTTGTCGCAGGCCCTGAATGTTCGCGTGGCCTACTTCTTTCGGCCCCAAACCGTGGTGCTCGACGGACTGGAATACCGCAAACACAGCGCCTTGCCTAAAAAGCGCCTGAACGCCATCACCCATGCCGTGATCGACCAAATCGAGCGGCGCATGGAATTGGAAGGCCTCTTTCCGCAGCCACCCCAAGCTTTTGCCATCCCGCTTGACTTGCCCACTGTCACCGACATGGCGCACACCGAAGCGGCAGCGGAGCAAGTGCGCAACGCTTGGCAGCTGGGCATGAACCCCATTCCTGACCTGATTGGCACCCTGGAAAACCAGGGCATTCGCGTCTTCATCACCGAAGACGATGGGGACCAACACTTTGACGGCCTGGCGGCACATGCCGCCGGTGTACCTGTGGTGGTGGTGGGGCGACACTGGCCCGGTGACCGCCAGCGCTTCACGCTCGCGCACGAGCTGGCGCATTTGCTGTTGGCCGAGCGAATCGGCGCGTCACTGGATGCCGAGCTGGTGTGCAACCGCTTTGCGGGTGCATTCCTTTTCCCCAAGTGTGCGGTTTTGCAAGAGCTGGGCACACACCGCAACGCCATTGAGCTGCAAGAGTTGGCGCTGCTCAAGGCCGAATACGGTCTGTCCATGGGCGGCATTCTTTACCGGGCACGCGATCTGGGCATTGTCAGTGCCGCATACCGCCAAACCCAGGCCGACCTCTTCAAAGCCAAAGGCTGGCACTTGACCGAACCTGGCCCTGCCTACCCCGCCGAAAAAGCCCACCACTTTGAGCAACTGGTGTTTCATGCACTTGCAGAAGACTACATCGGCGAATCCAAAGCGGCCGAGTTGCTCAACCTGCCGCTCACCCAGTTCCATCGCATCCGTCAAATGGACGCCACCGTGGAGCAAGCCCATGCTGGCGTTCATCAGTGACGCCAACATCCTGATCGATGTGGAAGTGGGCGGCCTGCTAGCCCCCATGTTTAGCCTGGGCTACCAATTTGCAGTGCCCGATGTGCTGTATTTCGAAGAACTGGCCGAGCGGCATGCGCATTGGCGCGACATGGGGCTGATCGTCAAAAGTTTGCCGGCCGAAGGCGTGGCTCGCGTGCAAGCCTTGAGCCAAAAATACAAGCGCCCCAGCCGCAACGACTTGTTTGCGCTGGCCTTGGCCGAGCATGAGCAATGCCCTTTGCTCACGGGCGATGCGGCTTTGCGCAGTGCGGCCGAAACCGAACGGGTGGAAGTCAAAGGCACGATCTGGCTGGTGACTGAAATGGTGCGCAAGCAATGCATCACCGCCACCGTGGCCCGTGTTGCCTACAAGACCATGCAAGAACAAGGCAGGCGACTGCCTTGGGTACTGGCGCACAGCATGCTCAAAACCATGGAGGGTTGAATCGACTCAATCAACAAATCATTTCCAGAGACAGTCAACCAAATCAATTCAAAAAGGGAGCTTTCATGGTGACTCAAATTCCGGACCCCCAAGAAGTCGCAGCTTTGCGCGGCTTGGTAGATGGGTTCATTCAAGAGCGGTTGCAGCCTAAATTGGATGCAATTAAAGCGGACGATAAGGACGCACAGGTAAAAAAAGACGAGCTTACAGAGAAGTATGGTCGACAGAGTTGGTTGCAAAAAGCCGCAAAAGACTGTGAGTATCTTTTATTGGCAACGCACCCAGAAAAGGGAAACCATACGGCTATTAAAGACTCGCTTTCAATCAACATGGAAAAGTCAATTTGTGATGTTCCTTGGTTGGTTGGAACTCATTTATTCTTGTCGTCGATCACTGCAGATGTCGCAGTAAAAAACGCGGCCGCTTTATATGTTTGGGATTTTTTGCAAAGCTCATACGCTGGAAAAACGCTTTTGCAGCGCATGATTAATCGTGAAGAAACAGTATTAGCGGCAATCTCGGATGATCAGGACTTGGCAAAGAAATTTGCTGAGCAGTTCGCCTCCGTACACGAAAGAAAGCGAGACATCGCTAGTCACACCCTAGCCAAGCAGTTGTACTTTCCACTGGCCGACGACAGGTATCACTTGTTGGCACCGTTGTTTCCTACGCAGTTGATCCATCGTGTCTACAAAAGCATGGAAGAACGTCGGTACTCTGAGAGTGCAAATGCAGCGCGTGACGCATATAAAGCTAGAAAAAAATTCGATTTTGGCTACATGGAATTTCCCCAAATGGTTGTACGTTATCACGGTGGAAAGCAGCCTCAGAACGTCAGTGCATTGAATGCTAAGCGACGTGTTGATAAACGCGGCGGAGCCAACTACCTGTTGGCCAGCGTGCCACCGGTCTGGCAAGACCAAGGTACGCAGCCACCGATGCGGGTACCTTCGGTGTTTGATAAGCGTGGATTCATCGGGTGTGACCGCACGATGTATCGGACGATCAAAGAACTCAAAGAGTATCTGAACAGTGTGGCCGATGTGGACAACAACAGGCACATCCGCGATAAGCGAGCCGAACTGGTGCAAGCCATCATCGACCGCGTGATTGACATCGCCACCGAGCTGCAATGCCTGAACGGCGGTTGGAGCGCCGACCCCGCTTGCAAACTGTCTTGGTCGCAAAAGCAATGGCTCGATGCAGATGCGCTGGAAGCGGCGCAAGCAGCCCATGAAACGCAAATTGCAGCCATGGGCGCGGCCGATGGCGCATTGGCGGCACCTGAGCCGACCGAATGGCGCGACAAAGTGGCCGAAGACTTTGCCCGTTGGCTCAATGCCACCCTCAGCACCGACAAAATCCGCATGGGTGATGCCGAATTCATCGAGTGGAAACACACGTTTTTGGAGGTGCTGCCATGAAGCCCGAACGCTTTGAAGCGGTCTTGTTGTTGCCGCGCTTGCGTGTGCAAAACGCCAATGCCATCAGCAGCCCGTTGACCTGGGGCTTTCCGCCGCCCAGCGCCTTTACCGGTTTTGCGCATGCACTGCAACGCTGCATGAACAGTCAAGGGCTGGATTTGCGTTTTGGCAGCGTGGCCATTGCCTGTCACCAGTTCGAGCCGCAAACTTTTCAGCCACCGGGGCGATACACGCAAGTGTTCAACCTGACGCGCAACCCTTTGGACAAAGACGGCAACACACAAGCCATCGTCGAAGAAGGGCGCACGCACATGGAGGTGAGCTTGCTCATCACCGTGTCGGGTGACGACTGCCCATTGAATGATGAGCAATGCAAGGCACTGGCAGCTAAGGTTTTGCACCAGGCCGAAGGCATGCGTCTGGCGGGCGGCAGCATCTTGCCCAACCCGCAGCGTGGCAAGCACCCAGCCCGGTGGGTGGACTGGCCCACCAACGGCGAAGGACAAAAAAGTGTCTTTGCCCAACTGCGCCGTCACTTGGCCCCCGGCTTTGTGCTGGTCAGCCGCGCACAGTTGTTGGCCGACCACATGCATGCCATGCAAAAAGTATGTGCTGAATCTACAGCTTTGGATGCCTTGCTTGACTTGTGCGCTTTGCATTACACGCCGCCAACTTCAGACACAAGCGATGCAGAACGAGCCGCAAGCGAGGGTGGTGACGCTGCCGATGTTGAAGCCGTCAATGCATCAGCCGTGGCTTCTAAAGATTGGACAGTGTCGCGTCGCAAGCCCGGCTGGCTGGTGCCTTTGCCTGTGGGCTATGCCGCCATCTCACCGCTGTATGTGCCGGGCGAAGTCAAAAACGCCCGCGACAACGACACGCCGTTTCGCTTTGTCGAAAGCGTGTTGTCGCTGGGCGAATGGGTGGGGCCGCACCGCATCAAAAACCTGCATGACCTGCTCTGGCGACACCACGCCCAGCCCGATGCGGGTTTGTATGTCACGCACAACGGCGCGGCTGTGACCAGCCCAACGCCAACCCCTGTTTAAACGAATCACTCACATTCAAGGAATTTTCATCATGGCTACCAAAAACACCGCTGACCTCAAAACCGCATCCGTTTTGGCTTTCGAGCGCAAGCTCGACCCGTCTGACGCCGTATTTTCTTCGGGCCTGTGGGCCGACCGCAGCAACGCCAAAGTTTGGCCCGCAGTGCTTGTGCGCGAAAAGTCTGTGCGCGGCACGATCTCCAACCGCCTCAAAACCAAAGACATGGACCCGGCCAAACTGGATGCCGAGATCGAAAAGCCCAACCTCCAAACCATCGATGTGGCCACCCTTCCACCTGAAGCCGATACCCTGCAAGCGCGCTTTACCGTGCGCGTGCTGAGTGGCGCTGGGGTTCCATCGGCCTGCAACAGTGCGGCCTACCAGCAAAAACTCAAAACCGTGGTGGACAGTTACGCCAGCACTGCAGGCTTTGCCACGCTGGCCCAGCGCTACGCCAGCAACCTGGCCAACGGCCGGTTTTTGTGGCGCAACCGCGTGGGCGCAGAAATGGTTGAAGTGCAAGTTCGCCATCTGCAAGACGGGCAAGCCGTCAATACCTGGACGTTCAACGCGCTTGACTTCTCGATGCGCAACTTTGACGCCCCAGCGGCCAGCACCAGCGACGTGGCCGCATTGGCGAAGGTGATTGAACAAGGCTTGTCGGGCCAGCAATATGCGTTGCTTGAAGTGACTGCCTTTGCCCGCGTGGGCGCGGGGCAAGAGGTGTTCCCTTCGCAAGAATTGATTTTGGACAAGGGTTCCAGCACCGCTGGGCAAAAAAGCAAAACCCTTTATGTGGTGGGCAAAACCGCCAAGCAAGAAGGTGCTGCCGCCATCCACTCGCAAAAACTCGGCAACGCCATTCGCACGGTGGACACCTGGTATCCCGACGAAGGCGGCTTGGGTCCGATTGCGGTCGAGCCCTATGGCTCGGTCACTTCGCAGGGCAAGGCGTATCGTCAGCCCAAAGAAAAGCAAGACTTTTACACCTTGCTCGATGGCTGGGTCATCAAAGACCAAGTGCCTGCCGTGGAGCAGCAGCATTACGTTATGGCCAACCTGATCCGTGGCGGCGTATTTGGCGAATCGGGCAAGGACTGAGCCCCATGGACCACTACGTCGACATTCGGGTCCAGCCCGATGCTGAATTTGCGCCCGCCATGCTCATGGCGGCGCTGTTCACCAAGCTGCACAAAGCG
>JACCDU011170886.1_pt1 | contig 13434 bp, 11 predicted proteins | sample 7446081 | NCBI WGS metagenome assembly JACCDU01 (sample SAMN15323447, study PRJNA562643) | freshwater metagenome | isolation source: river surface water | place: USA:Blue River Watershed | collected 2017-08-17 | reverse complement strand
GAATCTTTTCACCAAGCTGGAGGAGTGGGCCAGGGACATAGCCGGTATTGCACCGCTTGAATTTGAAAACGGGCAGGATGGTTATATTCTGACGCTTCCGACACCTCAGATTTCATGGCTTCTGCATGTTGTTCAGGCCGGCAACGCCGGTAAGCTTTGGACCGATGCAGCCAGTATGGGACCTGAAGTTCTGAAGAATTTCCCGAACATGGTAGGTCAGTGGCGCGGTCTGCGGATTCTTGCCGACCAGCGGTATCCGACCCTTACCCTGGGTGGAAGTGCTTCAGGTCGAGGCGGGACTCCGGATTACACGTCCGACGAAGGCGCAGATTATACTATTACCGCTCAGTATCGCGGTATGGGTAATGCCGACGACGGTTCGAGTGATCCCCGCGACAAAACCGCAAGTGCGCGTCAGGTTGGTTTCCTTATCGGGAAAGCCGCTCTTGTTGAGTGGATGCCCGAAGGTTTCCATTGGGAATGGGAGTACGAGCAGTATGATAAATACTTCGGTTCAGGTATTTTCTGTTCCGTGGGTATCAAACAGCCCGTATACAGCATTACCGATGGTGACTATACTAATGTACAACAGGATTCCAGCGTGGTCGTGCCTTTCGCCGCCCCGCCCGAATTGTATTACTATACATCACCAATTTCCTAAATTGGTGATTTTAAAGGAGATAGCCCCCTTAATTGGGGGCTATTTTAAAAATGAAAAAATGTTCTCAGTGTAAGGTTGAAAAAGACGAATCGGAGTTTAATAAATCCAGCAAGGAAAAGAGTGGATTAAAGAGTAATTGCCGGGAATGTCAGTCAGAAAGAGAACGGGCAAGATACCATAAGAATCCTGAAAAGAAAGCAGAGTACCAAAGGAAAAACAAGGAGAGAATTAGAGCTTATATGTGGGGAGACCATATGAAAAAATGGTCGAAAGAATATCGTACCAAAAATAGGGAAAGGCTTACTGAATACACAAGGGAATACAGAATGAAAGACCCACAAAGACATAATACCTATATGCGTGATTATTATCGTAAGAATCCTGAAAAATTAAAAAATCAACATTGTCTTGCTTGTCACGGTATTACATATCAAAAAAAAAGTGAGATGATTGAGGCTCAAGGTTTTAAGTGTTTAATTTGTGGTATTGATTTAAGAACTTTGCCTGATATTCAAACACATATAGACCATAATCACGTTACTGGAGAAATAAGAAGTATTTTGTGTCATGGGTGTAATACCGCAATAGGACTTATGAAAGAGGATATTCAGATATTGAATAATGCTATTCAGTATATTTTGAAATATAATGGTTAAGCTTTTCGACCATAAAAGAGAAAAGCATTTTAAAGTCTAACAAGACATAGCAGGAGGAAGTATGGGAACGATAGTAAGACTCAAAGTCAATCGCCAGGCGGGACTTACCGCCCAGGGTTACAAAGACGATGCTATAGGGACCATTGATGAGTACGGGAATCCTTTCCGGCTTATCAGGCTTCGGTGGAATCAGAACCCGAAGCATAAAAACGCCGATTACGCCAAGACGCGAGGCTTCGAGGACGCTGTTTTGAGCAAAGAGCGTGGAGAGTTGAAGATTACGTACCGGCAGAATGGTTCTATTATGTGGGAAAGGAAGAACGGTATTGGATCTTTCACCGGCGAATGTCCTCAGACTCCGACCAATATGAGGCTTCTTGCTTCTCATTATGGCGACAAGCTTTGGACGATCATTGATGCAGACATCAAAGAGATCGTCGAAAAGATGTATAACGAGCGTCGGGGAATCGAATCTCCTGAGATCAAGAAGTTCAACGATAACCGAATCAAAATGCTCCATACCAACCATTTTGACTATAACGCCAAAGACACTACTCCCCCGCAAATCCCGATAGAAGTTAAGGAAATCGAGATTGCGGAGAAGAATCGGCTCAACAGGATCGAGGAAACCCGCCTTAATCAGCGGAAACTTGCTCTTGATGAGAAAGAAAAGATTATTATCGAGCGCACCAAGGAGATTATAGACGAAGGTGCCGCTCCGGTAATTTATCAGAAAGAGTATCTGGACACCCAAAAGATTTTTGCTTTGCGGAAAATCTGCAAAACTGTTGGGGTAAAGTGGTCCGATACGGATAAAAAAGTCGCTTTGGTCCAGGCGATCATGGACAAACAATCAGGGAACCTTGCTGCGGTAGAAGAAAAGACCGCCAGTATAATGAGTTCCTTGGACAGTTAAAGAGGTTCTATGCCTACGACAGTCTACAACATCGACCGAATTATCAAAAGGGTTCCTGAAGCTTCCAGAGCGGATATTCTTGATGTTCTTGATGAGATACAGACCATTGTATACTCTCAGGACTGCTTACAGACGCTTAAGCTTGAGTCTACAGGACTCCCCCCTCTTCTGGTGACAACCAAGGGTGTTTACCAGTATAACGCCCCCTCAGATTGTCGTAGGATTGAAGCTATCGTTACTCAGAGTCTATCGGTTAATCGAACACGATCAAGGCCAGTAGGACCGCGCAAAGAATACTATTTCAGGAACAAGAGTTTTTATAAAGTTGCTGCATCGACCAGGGATGCCAACATAAGTGACCTGGCAAAGATTTATTTAGAGGATGATCCTGGAGATACGACGAATGTCTATTACTTGGTTTATTACATTAAACCGACTCCTTTGACCGCCGAGGATGTTGAATTAACCATACCCGAGGAATTACATTATCGTATTAGAAGTGCTGTAATTGCGATGTTTACCACAGAAGATTATGGAGAGAGCGGTTTCGATAACGAAGTGATTAAAAAGACTGCAAGAGAGGTCAGGAATTCCCTAAATAGAGGGTATCAAAGCAATGTTGGGATGACTCCAATTCAAGAAGAGTACCAATGCGCTGAAACTACACATTATTACGGAAATAGATAATGTCTCTTAGAAATAGGAACCCTTCAGAGCCTAGGCGGAGTGACCAGCCTATTAAAAGGGTCATATCTCAGTTTAATGGTATGATTTCCGGGGAACCTCAAACGAAAATACCTGCACAATTTAGCCAAAAAAACACGAATGTAATTGACCGTGGTGGGTATTGCGATATTAGGGGCGGATCGAATAAATATGCTGGACAAGTTATTAGTGGAGTTAGTTATTCTACAGGAATAGTTACCTTAATAAAAGAAGATTATTATCCTCTAGAGATATTTCCAGTGGTTTATGATTATACTGGCTTTGGGTTTAGATTTTATGGTGAAAATATTCCGTATTTAAACGGTGGTGTCAGAGTAAATACTAACACTGTTTATTATGGGAAATATTATTTAGGGGATAATGAATTTGATGTATACACCACAAAAGAGTATGCGTTAGCTGGAGGAGAAACAGGAAAGGTATATTTTGATCCAGATATTCCGGTATCTAGAACGTGCTACATTGCATTTGAACATACATATATTTTCGATCATGTTAAAGCTGGAAAATTAATATTTATTAATGGTAATGATGTATATGTTATCAATAAAAATATGGATGATTTAAGTACCCCTTTTTTTACTCCAAAAGCTTTAAAGTATGGATTGCATAGTTCGTATACTTATGACGAGGAAGATCAGTTGTTTGATGTTTCTTCTATAGTTGCTTATGGTAATAATGCTATAATTACTTCTTTAATAGGCGGTATTTGGAAATTGATTTTAGATGATCCACAACATTATTATCTTTATAAAATAAACAGCGATTCTCCTGCTAAAGTTATTGCTGATATAAATTATTCTGTTTCTTTGACTTTTGGGTATCTATATACTCATACATTATGCAAGATAACAGGAACGGGAAATATAGATAGATTGAGTGATGGAGCGGTGCTTCAGTATGAAACTGGTACTTGTCAGGAAGCAGGAAAAGAAAAAGATTATGGAGAAGTTTATTTTAATACTGCTGTAGGGATAAATTTGGCTACAAGCCATATAGTGCCAGCTATGATTATTGACGGTAAGAAAACGATAGGAATGACTCATATAGGACTTTATAGGACAAAAGATATAGGGGCAATTGGTACTGCTCTTGGAAATAGAAGGGATGAATTAATATGGGTGGCTGATATACCAATATGCAAACCAATGATGGTAGATACAAGTACTCCCGGACACATTAAAGTTGTTTCTGGAATAGAGTTTGTTTTGGGAGATGTTGGTTCGACAATACATGTTAATTCAAATGGTTCTTATGGGTTTACTGTTATAACTAGTTTTGTGAGTGGAACCGATGTAACTGTGTCGGGAGGTTCGATATTACCAGTTTCTTCAAAATGTTCTGCTTGTATTGGAAGTGCGAAATTTGGAAGGGCTCTATCTCAAAGCAAGATAACTGAATCGGGAACAATTTTAAATGTAATAAGAATATCTAGAGATGAACAGGAATCCTATGTAGCTAGCAAAGACAGATTGGGGTTGATGGCATTTTTAAGTGATGGAACAACTAGACATATAAAATATTGCGATACGCAGCAACATGATCCATTAGATGAGGATGGATATACTGTTGATATTATGATAGTATGTGAAGATGGTGATTTTACCGATTTAGTTATCGCTATAGTTTCTCCAGATAGTGTAACTCCTAAGAATCAAAGATTATGGAATGACACAATTCCCGATAGTCCCCAAGCTGATGGTAGGGTAAGTCTTCAAGATAGGATAGAATACGGGACAGACCTTTATATTCCAAGGAGATTTTTTATTCCTTTGCCTAATTGTGACATAATGCACATGAGTAATGGGTTTTTGGTTACGGCCGTTAGGAATGGAAGTCAGTATGATTATTGTCAGGCGGGAGATAAGGAATACTCAATAGGACATTATAAATATCCTGAACAATCAAGACGTGTTACTGGTTCGATTCAACAGATAGTAGGCATGGGTGATCGAGCAGTTATTTTGATGAAGAATAAAACTGGAATAATTACTTTAAGTAGTTCTCAGAATATTGGAAGAACTGAGGTTGGAGAAAATATTTATCAACTTCCAGAAATGGGTATTGTTGATGATAATAAAGGAGTAATCGCCTGGAAGTTGATAACACTTAAAAATTCTAATATTATATTTGCTCTTACGAGTGATGGGGCACTAAGATATTTTGATGGTTCTGCATGGAGCCAACAGGATTATGGTTTTGTAAATGGCCTTGACGCTGTTTCTAAGGAATACCTTAAAAGAATAGATCATTCTCAGGCTTATGGTGCAAATTATAATCAAGCCGGAGGCCTTAAAATATGGGCAAAAAGATTAGTCGGTGGAATACTTGAAGATATTTGCTTAAGGTTCTCTACAGAGTCTAATGAGGGTCATGGATGGACAATTATTGAAGGTACTGATTGGGTAAGTCCTATGGAGTCTTTCGGGGTATTTACTATTCTTGATGATAATGGTGTTCAAAGGTGTCTAGCGATAGACAAGAATGACCATTACATTTACGAGATTGATACGTTTGACAGGACGACCAGGGAGCGCAAGTACGTTTTAGACAAAACAGGTGTAAATAATACCGAAGTTGCTTGGTCGAAAAAGACCAGGGAAGAGGTAGTGGATATTGGATCACAAAACAAGAAGCTTAAGCATGAGCGTTCCTACGTGCATATAGCACCTGAATACAGCGAAGACAGGGGAGAGACAGGGTATACAGCTACGGGCATTAGAAACGCCCAGGAACTTACTTTAAAGGCATTTGAAGACGGTGAACAGGTTACGGCATCGGCGGAGACTGTAGATTTTCCGGAAGACGGAGAGTTATCGTATAGCGGCCGTAAGGTAGAAGCAAGTAGAATATCGACAGAATTATCAGGAACAGCGGGGGAAATACGTATTACGGGGATTGTGAATGAATTCCTTGCGGAGAATCGTGGTCCGGTTGCTGATAAGAGGTTGTTGACTGAACATGGTTACGAGAAAGAGCTTTCAACTGGTTTACTGTACCATCTTTCTAGGGGCAATGTTGAGCGGGTTTCTGGGGTAGATATTGGTGAAGGTGTGAGTTTCATAACTGGACCTGATGACAGAGAAAAATCAGGGATGACGTTATCAAATGACTTAATAATTCCTGCGCCTACTTCGAGCGATAAAACATTCATTGTATGGAGTAAAGAGTCTGACATTGTTAAAGAATTTAAAACATTGATTGAATGCTCGATGGATATCTATACTGGAACTTACGATTTTACGTATTATGAAAGCGAGATATTTGCAGTGATTCAAGGCATATTAGGGAATCCAATCTATGATGGAAGGACAATATTAGATTCAGAATGGATTCAAGCCGTTGATGATTATATGGTTTCTCAATATCCTGCGATACCTGTTTTTTCAACATGCCTTTTAAGTTATACTAAAAGAAAGGATGGCGTTATATATAGCAATCCAACAAGTTGGATATTTGGATTAACAGAGGCGTCAACATTTACATCATTGGATAGTACATTGGTATTTACAACATGATACCTAAAAAAATACATATCTTTTGGTTTGGGCGAAAACCATATCCATATCCTGAATATCTTTCATTGTTAAAGAGATTTCATCATGGATGGGAAATAAATGTATGGAATGAAGATAATATTGATAAAACTGTACTTCATAGTAGGATTCGTAAAATAGTAAATAGTCCAAATGTTTCTCCTAATTATAAATCCGATTGTTGTAGATTCAATTATGTTCAAAAAATTGGCGGGGTGCATGTTGATCCCGATTTTGAATTTTTTAAACCTATAGATGATAATATTCTGAATTGTGAATCTTTTTGTGGGTATGCTTACAAACATTGGAAAACCGGATATAGACATCCTAATTCTGGATTGTTTGGTACAATTAAAAATGGTAAGTGGATAAATAATTTAGTAAAAGAATTTATCAAAAAAATTAATGATATTAGTATTGATAGTCTTTGCAAAATGCCGGTTATAAATTTAAACATGACAGAAGAGCTTTTGAAATGTGAAAAAATATACGAGCCAGAATATTTTCACATGGGAGATAAAAATTTAGAATCTTACTCTAAACATCATTGGGGCGGTTCTTCGGGATGGTACAAGGAACTTAAAAATGAGTAATATGATATTGCCATGGACAGCGTATGGAAGTCCAGTCAATGGATGGCAAATGTATTATATTAAAACTAGCTCTGCAATGGATGGGAATTTGACATTTCTTAAAGGGAATAAGGCTCATTTAAGAATTTACAATAAATTAATAAGTGATGCTGCTATTGCTGATTTATATAATGATGTAGCTGGTTTTGAAGGCAAAAGATATTTGCCGGGATTTAGAAAGACAGAGGATACATAATGCCTGCTTATGGTGCAAAAACTAGTGGAAACGCGAAGACGGATAACGCGCTATTTGATATTTATAGAATATTGAATTGGCTAAAAATAGATATAGAAAAAATAAGAAAAATTGTTGTCACAGGTATTTCTCCGAGTACGGTAAATCATGCACTTTTGCATAATTTGAATAGCGCATCTTACACACATCTTACTGCTGTTAATGCTACGGATTTAACCGATGGCGGAGCAACGACTTTGCACAAACATGACCATGGCAATCTTGATGGATTGGCTGACGACGACCATACACAATATCATAATAATACCAGGGGAGATTTGAGGTACCCGGCGCTTGTTAATCCTTCGGTGAACGATAACCTAGTGGCATTTAATGGCGTAGCTGGACAGCAAAAAGACAGCGGGTATAAGGTTACTGACCTTGCAATTGCCGGACATGACAACTTTGACGAAGTGTTTTTATTGATGGGTGCATAATGGCGAAAACATATAAGGTGCTTGGTCAATCTGCTCCTGGGGCAACTACGTTGACGACTATGTATACTGTTCCTGCTGCAACTTCGGCGGTTTGCAGTTCTATTACTGTTTGTAATAGGGGAGCATGGGCAACATTTAGAATAGCTATACGACCGCTTGGGGTCCCCATAGCAGATCAGCATTATATAGCTTACGATTGCCCGTTGGATCAAAATGACACAAAAACTTTTACAATAGGAGTTACGCTTGCGGCGACGGATAAGGTAGACGTTTACAATAATAATGCTACAATATCATTTTCATTATTCGGATGTGAGATAACATGAGAACACTTCTTTTAATTTTTACATTATCGGTACTTTGTTTTGGCCAAATAGGGGCTACTTCGAACAAAGTAAAACTTGCTGATTCTATAGGAAGTTTTATAGGATCAACTATCATAGAAGGTAAAAAAGCTCTTGATGTGAAAATCAGGGACACAATCAGGATCAGAGATTCTGCAAAGGTATATGCTAAAATTACCGATAGTATCAAGGGATACATGAAAATAACGGATTCGGTAAAATGCTATGCGAAAATAACGGACAGTATCAGGGGCTATGCAAAGATCACGGATTCGATCAAAGGCTATGCAAAAATCACGGATACCGTAAGAGTGCGAGGGATGATTGACACGGTTATTCATATTAAAGACACAATTAAAATACGAAATGTTGATACGCCTGTAGTATCTGTAAATTTGGTATATACAGATGATCATCCCGTTTGTTTTTTTGGTTCTTGTGTGAACCCTCCAAGTACAAAAACTACAGATACGACTATTGATTTGTGGCCGCAAAACTCACCATATATATTCCCGACTGCTCAAGCTGCTGTTGTTTGTAGCTCTTCATCTCGACTTGATTCTTTAGGATTAACTGGGATTGATTCTGTATTGATAGAATATCTTGACAATACCTATACAGAAAAAACAACGATAAGCCCTGTAAGAGGATTGCGGCCATGCACAACTACAGTGAGTGATATTTTTAGGATAAACCATTTTCACGCTAGGCATATAGGTGCAACATCAACAACCTATCGAGCACAAGGAAATATTTACGTTAGGAAACTTGATTCATTAACTCCAATTTATGATGTGATAAATGCTGGTTATACACATGGAAGAACAGCAAAACATACTGTACCAAAAGGAAAAACATTATATATCACATCAATAAGTATGTGTGTAGGTGGGACATCGGTTAATGCCGGACAAGCGGGGACTATAATTTTAAGAGCAACCTATGATAGGGAAAACAATTTAAATCTTACTCCCGGTCTATTTTATATTCCTCATTTCCAGGCTTTTGTAGTAAATCAGGCGTATAACAAAAATTTTGAAATACCATTGAACTTTCCGGAAGGAACAGATATAAAACTATCTATTCAATCAATAGCTAGTAATGCTGTTTTTGAATGTTATATTAACGGAACATTGAGATAATAGAGTATATTATAAATACTAATTTAAGGAGGATGTATGCCTTTGCACAACAACAATCAAGCTTCAGGACCAGAGACAATTGATATTAACCAAAGTGGCAGTGCCGCATCGAAGGCGATGCTTCCTATGGTTATTGCTGTTTCATTGAGGCTTCTTATTGAAAACAACGCAATAGTAGGGTGGCAGGCTAATTACCATGATGGTAATGGATGGGGAACACTTGCAGATCAAACCGGATTTGTGCCGACATTTCGAGTAAGGAAAATCAATATTTGTGATGAATCTTTTTCTTTCAGGAATATTGAGATAAACCTTGCTGGAAATTCTGAACAGTGGGCGAAAACTATTAAAAATAGTTTTCAGGAACAGATTATAGAAACGCTTCTTACAAACTGTTTGCACGACCTTCATGTGACAAAGATTTATCTTGCGGATAGTCTTACTAGAACCAGCGGGACGAATGCCACCTATATTGTTTTACATGGGTAAATTATGAAATGGTTTGACATGATACCTCCAGAGCTTTATGGCGAACCGCAGAAGAAACCTTCCGGAAGTGCAATAGGTTTCACTGGATTCGGTAGTGACGGAAGACTCCAACCTTCTAATCCTACCAATATGGTTCAGACTATGCAGGGACCAAGACTCCTGCATGAGGGAGAAGCTACTATGCAGGGTCCGGACGGTAACATTCAGGTTATTCCACAAGATAAACTTAGAAGTATAGGCCGAGGTATGCCTGGGTTTGAAGCGGGTGGGATCTTTACTCCTGCTGATCCCAAGGTTACTGGACTTGGAACAACTTCTCAAACTACGAATAGTGGGCTTGGTACTCCAAAGACTCCTGAAACGGACGTTCAACAGGGAATAGGTGTTTTAAAGAGCGTAGCAAGCGGTAAGAGCCCGGTAACTGAGAGTCTATACAATCAGGCTACTTCTAATCTTGGAGGTGCTCAAACGGCCGCTATTGGAGCGGCAAAGCAGGAAGCGGCCCAGGCTGGATATACCAAAGAAGGAATAGGTTCAGTGGCTCAGACTACTGCTAGAAACATGGAAGGTGAGCGATCAAAACTTATGGGTAGTCTGGCTTCTGCTACTCAAAATAACATGGTTAATGCTGCGAACAATCTAGTTACGGCAGGCACTAATGAACGAGGGTATACCGATACTCAAAATACTAAGGATTGGAATGAAGCTCTTCTTTACAATGATCCCGACACGCCTCAAGGCCAAGCTGCTTTAACTGCGGAATGGAAACGTACACATCCTACAAGTACTACGGTTCCTGATTTTAACGTAATGCGCGAGGAAAGGAATTATGCTAAGACTCAAAGAGAGCAAAGCATAACCCAGGGGCAACAGGCAATTCAGGTCGGCGCGTTTAATGTTGATAACGCCAGAATACAGAATGACGCAAATAAATTCCAAGTTGAACCTAGTAAAATGCTGGCTCTTGTTGCGGCAATAAACAATGGGTCAGTTCCGGACGCTGTATCGGCTTCAAATTTTCTTGGGAAACCTGTTTCTCAGGCTGAGTTTGATAGTATGAGAAGTGATAGAACGTATACCGAATCCTTAAGGAATGTAAATTTACTGAGTGCCAAGACTCAATTAGATATTCTAAAGGGTTCTATGAAAGCTACTGAATATGATGATCTTAAACAGAAAATAAAGGATGGTGCTACACTAGACGAAATCCAAAAAGAGAATCCAAATTTTTCACCTGCTGTTTATACTGCGCTTAATAGGGAATTAACCATTGAACAAGGGCTTCAAAGCATTCAACTTAAGAATGCTCAAGCTTCTACTGATTCAGCAACGTGGAATGCGTTTGTTCAAAAGGTCAAGGATTCCAATGGAAAACTTACTCCAGATCAATTGAAAGAGCAATTTCCTGGATTGAATGTTACCCAAGAGTTAATTAATGGAGTGATGTCAGATAAAACATTGGGATTGGCAAAAGATTCTTTTACCGAAGCACTTCTTTACAATAATCCAAATACCGAAACTGGGATAGCGGCTATTCAACAAGCATGGGTAGACGCTCATCCTGGAAAAACTTTGAAAGATGCTCCTGATTTCCAAATATTAAAAGAAGAAGCTGCTGCTGCTCAGCAGGAAAGAAAAAACAATGCTGTTACTGAAGCGGGAAAGCTTGCAGATGCTCTTATTGCTGATTCAATAGACACGAATGGGGAGTCTATTACGGCAACCAATATCTTGACTTCAAAGACTTATCAGGGAGCGATAAATAACCAGAATTTAAAGCAGTCTATTGCTACAATGTACGATTGGAATATAACTGATCCTAGAATAAACGGGATTATTAAGTCAAAGATTGAAACAGCAATTAAAGGCGATGTTGATGTTCTTGTTCAAAAATTTATTGATGAAAAGTATATTCCTGAAATTTATAAAGATACTCCCGGATGGGAAGGTCAACTTAAAAGGTCTATTCAGGATATGTTAAATTCAGGAGTAATGGATAAAGATGGGAATCTAACTGGATCTGGAGCTTATCCTTGGGATGACCCGAGCACGTTTAATAATTATACCGATTGGAATGGTAATGATATTGTTTACGATAAATCTGGAAATAAACCTGACCAGTACTATAAAACTAATTTAGTTTTCGATGGTAACGGGGTGGATTATTATACAAGTATAGGGATTGATGGAAAAAAGATTCCTGTTACAATGTGGGACATGGACAAGATTTGGAATACTCTTTCGGAAAGTGATAAGGCAAAATACTTTTCAGATGAAAGCGGGAATCCTATTGATTTTAATAAAAAAGCCTTTATGAATAAGTATTTTCTTAATGGTACTTCTGCTTCTGGAAAATCTGTCGGGGGAGGGGCTGGTGGGGTAATGTTGTCTCCTGATAAAATAGACAACTACTTATTCAGTACCCCTGAAAACGGTGTTTTGGATAAAATAACCGGAAACATTATGGGTGATCCGAATACGAATTCTGTCGAATTCAGTTCGAGTTCCAAATATCCTGGTACTCCTGGTGAAGGTACTGATCCTAATGCCGGAGCTTCTCTTTCTACTCTCCATGCTTACCAGTATTATGATGATAAAGGAGTTTTACATTCAGATGGGAGTACGGCAAATGGTGGAGATGCACGATTGAATAAAATTTGGCTGCAATTTAGCCAAATGTATAATGGCGGAGAAGTAATGACTTCTCAGCAATTCAAAGGTTATTGGAAAGAAGGCGAAGGTTGGTATATAGATTCAGATGGTATAGTAACAAATTTCTCGCCTTCATTCAAAGAAAAATATGGTACTAATGGCCAATATCCAAAAGAAAAGTACAATGATTTAAGTTCTTTATCGAAAGAATCTGTCAATGATTATGAAAAATACAAAGAGCTAGTGAATGATAAAAGATTAAAAGATTGGAAACCTGAGTTATCGTATAAATCGGGAGCTATGGGATTTGATAACAGAAAATTTGTTAATGCTCCTCCTGTTGGGGATATTATTAGATACGGTGGGGAGGCTTACGAAGTTTTAAGTTTACCTATTAATCTTATTAATACTGAAGTAATAAAGTTAAAATCTTTGAAAGATGGAACAACAAAAATGATAAAAATTACTGGTGACGGTCAATCTAATTTATCTCTTTCTTTTACATAATGGGAGAATGTATGGGACCTATTGGATCTTCAAGATATACTGTTTATAAGTCACCAACCGAAGCATTGAGGCAAAGCACTGGCCTTTATGCTGAGTCTCCAATGGATATTCCAGAAAAACTTATTGGTGCCGATTTTACTATTTTCAATAACCAAAAAGAATCGGTTATTGAAAAAGTTGGAAAGACTATTCCGAGACTTAATTCTTCAAAGGATGTTTTTAAGAAAAAAAATAATAGTTATGCTGCTGGTGGAAGTTCGGTAACTCCGAGTATTCTTGATGCTGCTGCTACGGCTTCTTCAAAAACAGCAAACCCAAGTACTAAAAAGTTTACTCCATATCAAGGTTTTACCCATGGGCGACAGATAGGTATAGGTGTTGCTGGAATGGCCGCTAATACCATAGGAGAAGTTGCTGACGCTAAGAAGAATCTTGCTGTCGATGAATACCTTCTTGACCTTAATTATTGGAGGGAACAGGGTAAGATATGGTTTGATAAAG
>JACCDU010470649.1_pt1 | contig 13440 bp, 20 predicted proteins | sample 7446081 | NCBI WGS metagenome assembly JACCDU01 (sample SAMN15323447, study PRJNA562643) | freshwater metagenome | isolation source: river surface water | place: USA:Blue River Watershed | collected 2017-08-17 | reverse complement strand
GGAGTCCAATATGGAGAAACATACTTAATAGTGTTACGTGTATTCTCAACGTTGAATTTCTTCTTACTTTCCAACCCATCAATTTTATCAACAACGAATGTGTTAACAATATCGGAAATCTTACCAGAAAAAACTTTACTGATTCTCTTGTTTGTATCAACCACAGCTTCAGCTGAGATAAAGTTAAGTTCATAACCAATAGCTCTATCGCCGATATTAATCTTATCGTTCATCTTATAGATGTGAAACAACCCGTCAATAGATTTATCTAGAGTTGGGGTTGTAATTTTGATTTCAATAAATTCTTCACCAATTAGTGGCAACAAAGATTGTAAATCAAACGATTCCTTGAGAACAATGGAACCTGTGATGAATGGAGAGAAAATATCTTCAAAGATTCTAACCTGAATGATTTGATTTCTGACGTTCTGGTAAATACCTTTAGGTGTGATGATATCAACCTTTTCAATATTTACGTCGCCAGCATATCTTAGCGTATTAGCAGCATTAACAATTTGAGGCATTATAACTCGTCTTGATAGTTTCTAAGGATTGTTTCTAACAGAGTTGGAGAGATAATCTTAATTCTACGTTTCTGGTCATTCTCGTATCTATGTTGAACATCACCAGTGATAGGAATGGCGTTCTCTGAAGGATTAACTTTCTGTCCAAGTGTATTGATGTAATACACTGGATTATTTTCTCTTCCCTCAGTTTCAATAGTCAAAACCGCATTACCAACACCCTCTGTATATGTAGAACCTTTTTTACCGTGAGATAATAACCAAGCCTGTGTTTGAGTGTTTAATGGGAAATAGAAATACTGGGTGTTTACATCTAACCCAAGAGGGTCTGTTGGATAGCTAATGTAATGTACAAAAGAACTATCGTCGTCTCTTATTTTAATGTTAACTGGAGCAGTCAAGTAAGCTGGGTCAAATGGAACTTTCACGCTCGTTATCTTGATGTACATAAGCAAAACGTTATTTTCAGTTTTCCAATACCAATCTTCAGAAGTTAAAACTGGATTATAAACCGAAGCAATATGTTTTTGTAGAACCGCTTCTGGTAATGGAAAATCTGAGCGATAATCATACTTACCATTCGCCAACATAATCACCCAATGATACTCTGGTGTACCATAAACTTTCTCAGAAATAATCTCTGGCGTTTCACCGTCGATAATATCATACTCATCAAAAAGGGTAACGTTTTCTAGAATCTCTTTTCTAACTCTAACGTTTCTTGTAATATCTTTTACGATACTTGTCTTTACTCTGTCTCCATAATTGAAGTCGTAAAGAAACTGTGGAAACTCTTTAAAATACATTTTATAGACCTCCTGGTGTTAGACCGATAGTTTCTTTCGAAGCAAGTTGTAGTTCTCTGAACTCTAAAGACATATTAATCTGTGTTGGCATACCATTTGCAAAAACAGAGAAGTTACCATTCGGTGTATAGTTTACGTTCATACTTTCTAAAACACAAGAAGTGTGTTTGTGTAGATTTAAGTTCTCTCCGCCATTGGTGTAATAAATGATATCAAATTCAGAAGGGTAAATCCAAACATAGTTTAGTTCACTCTTAAACTCTGGGTGCATATGTAACTTAAATTGGTGAATAATGTTTAGCACGTTCTGGGCTTCAAACTCATCTCTTGGATAGAACTGATAATCGAAAGTAAACTTACGGAAGTCAACACCTTGGAAAGTTTGTTCTCGTTTTGGGTTTGATGCTAAACCAGTTGCACCCTGAATCGCTTGAGCACCTGGCACTTTATTCAATCCGTATGCAAAAGCTGCTTCGGCTCCAGTCGCTCCCATGTCAGTTAAGTTCTTCTTAGCAGCAGTTGGGTTACCAGCCATAGCCTCACCGACAGCGTTTACACCAGAAGCGCCAGCTGACATTAATGCTTGAGCAGTAGCTGTGTCTGCTTCACCCCATTGTGTAGAGTAACGAACGCTTAATTGATTTGGGATATGTAGTGCAATCGCAGTCTTAAGTCTACGTTGGCTTCTCGCATTGAATGGTACTGCGTTTTTAACAGCTTCAATGTCGATCTTACCAACAGCGTCACCCATTGCTTTGTTTGAAGAGTTTACTAATCCTTCAAAAGTGTCTGTTAATTTCTTAGCGTTTGCCACCAAAGAACCACGTAATCTAGCCTCAGTTTTAGGGTCTAGTTCTACTGTTTCTTCTGTTAGTGCCAACCTAGAAGCATCTGAAATGTTAATGTAGAAGATAGCATAGTTCCCACCGTATTGTGGTGTCATTAAATCCAATGGATAAGACATCTGGTCGATTCTATACTTGTTAACCTCAAAGGAGCGACGGTCGTTATTAATCCAGTTTTCTCTTGGTGGATTCAACGCTTTAGTAGTCACGTCTTTGGCTGTACTTGCAGCTGCCTTCGCTGAGCCAGTGATGTAATTCTTAGTATCCGTGGCTTTTTGACTGATATAGTCGAGAATTCCCATAAAGGTTTCCTAAATATTTTTATTTGATTATTTATTTATGTTCCATAAAAGAAGATATGTTCCAATAAACCCACAAAAGTATTCTGGGGATGTATCAAACATCATAATGCGCTCTTCTTGGGAAACTAGGTTTGCCAAGTGGTGTGACATGAACCCATCCATAGTTAGGTGGAGTTCTGAGGAAACAGTAATCCCATATGTATGTCCCACGGACAATAAACTACACCGTTATTTCATAGACTTTAAGATAAAAGTTCAACAAAAAGATGGTTCAACAAGAACCTACTTAATTGAAATAAAACCTCTAAAACAGACTGCACCGCCAGTCTTTCCTGGTCGAAAAACACAAAGATACCTAGCCGAATCTTTCGGGTTTATTAAAAATCAAGCCAAATGGAAGGCTGCTTCTGAATATGCTAAAGACCGTGGCTGGGAATTCAAAATTATCACGGAAAAAGAATTGGGTGTTTGACCTAAATAGTCAATATGCCTACCATTATCAAACAATCAAGAACTGCTGCGCAGATCGCTGCTCTCGATATCTTCGAGAAAAATAAGTACGACCTCAAAACAGCGTTCCGTAAATCCAAGGCATGGTACGAACAGCAGATGATTCTGCTCATGAAACAGATTAATAGCCCATGGACAGTTCTAAAAGGCAACCCAACTCAGCTAACAACTAAGTTGATGCCTGGAAAAATGTACATGTATATTTATGACCCGTTGTACAAGTCTTCGATCCCATACTTTGATCGTTTCCCATGTACTCTGTTATACAAACGTTCTATTAGCGGTTTCAGCGGTATTAACTTTCATTATCTCCCATATCAAATGAGAGTTCAGCTTTTGTATTATCTAATGCAATATAAAACAAACGCTAAGATGGACGAAAACACTCGTATTAAATATAGTTGGGCTGCTATCAAAGGTGTGCAGAAATTTGCAGCTGCAGTTCCAGCTTTTCATAATTATAACTTCGGTGGGTTAAGATCTACCTTCAGAGAAATTAGAGCATACGACTGGACGACCGCTGTTTTGCTCCCAGTTGAACAGTTTGTTAAAGCACCTGACGATAGAATTTGGGATAAATCTCGACAAGCAGTAAATGCTATGAAAAGAAAGAAGAAAAAATAAATGGCTGCAAATAGACAAAAAGATTTTATCGCAGAGATAAAAACAAAAGGCATCGCTCGCACGAACCGTTTTACGGTAGACTTCACGCCACCGAAAGCGATGCCTGAAGCAACTAAACGTATGTTGTTATTCTGCGAAAAAGCCTCTCTTCCTGGTATTAACTTCGCCACCACAACTAACCGTGCGTATGGTGAAACAAGAGAAGTTGTATACGATAGAATGTTTGACCCAATTACTCTAACATTCCACGTAGACCGAAATATGACAGTTAAAAATATCTTTGATACTTGGTCACAATACATCGTGAACCCTGTGGACAGAACAGTAGGGTGGTATAGCGAATATGTTACCCCAATGACTATTCGCATTCAAGACTTAGAAGATAAAGTTACATATTTGGTTCAATTGTATGAGGCTTACCCTAAGACAGTTGCCCCTATCTCCCTTGATTCGCAAAACAATAACGATACCATGAGAATGGATGTTACTTTCCAATATAAGTATTGGTATGCGAGCCTTATCGCTGAGGATCCATACACTAAACTAGAGAAGACTTCTGGTGGTTTCCGTGGTTATCTAGATAATTTCACAGGCTTTCAAGAGAAATATATGAAGGGTCTTGGGGAGGCTGGTAACTTTATTACTGGTGCCGTTGGTCAATATGCTATGCGTGGGTTCTCTCAAGTTACAAGTAGAATCCCTGCTATTCGTTTTTAATTTTTGGATTTGTATATGAATACTGATGAGTCTTTGTCAAAAGTTTTTGATATTGAACCTATGAAAGAACAACCTGTTGAAGTTCTCCCTGCTGTTGGAGAACTTTCAGCAACATCTGAGAAGATTGAAGATGACTATGATCATGCAAGAAATAACTTACGTGACCTTCTAATAAAAGGTAAAGAGGCACTAGAAACTTCTTTAACCGTCGCTAAACAATCTGAACATCCAAGAGCATTTGAAGTTGTCGGTGGGTTGATGAAACAACTCGCTGATATCAACCAACAGCTTATGGATATTCACCAACAGAAAAAGAAACTAGAAGAGCCTTCTAAGGGTTCTTCAAAAGAAGTAACAAATAACAACGCTATCTTCGTGGGTAGCACTGCTGATTTGAGCAAGATGATTAAGAAAATGACAGGAGAATAATATGGCTTTACCAATGAATACTCAACCAACGTTTAATATGACTATTCCATCTACTGGAAAGACTGTTCGTTTTAGACCGTTTGTTGTTAAGGAAGAAAAGGCATTATTGATTGCGCAACAGTCTGAAGACCCAACTGTAATGGTGGACACTTTAAAAAATGTATTCAGTAGCGTTATTCAAGATAAGATTGATGTCGATAAACTAGCTATTTTTGACATTGAATATATGTTCCTGCAGATTCGTGGTAAGTCTGTCGGTGAAACAATTGATTTGTTATTCCAGTGTGATGAAGACCATGGAGAACAAAACGAAAAGGCACGCAGCAAGGTCGTTATTAATATTCAAGACCTAGAGGTTATCAAACCAGAAGGTCACACAAATCGAATTGAGTTATTTAACAAGGTTGGCATCATTATGAAGTATCCAACTCTTGAAACTCAAGACTTGTTGAAAGACGCTGGAGATATTGAAGAAGTATTTAATCTAGTCGCAGATCTAATTGACTGTATCTACGATGGTGATGATGTATATTATGGACATGAAACTAAGAGAGAAGAATTATTACAATTCTTGAACAACCTGACAACTGAACAGTTCGGTAAGATTCAAAAGTTCTTTGAGACTATGCCAAAGATTTCTACAAAGGTTGAGTATAAGTGTCCAATTTGCGGTAGAGAACACCATAAGGTATTGGAAGGGCTGCAAAGTTTTTTCTAATGGCTCTCGGTCATGAATCTCTGGAGAACTATTATAGAATGAACTTTGCTCTAATGCAATATCATAAATATAGTTTGGCGGAGTTGGAAGAGATGCTTCCCTTTGAACGAGAGCTATACGTTGCTATGTTAGTCCAATATCTAGAAGAAGAAAAACAACGGATCGAATCCAAAAAGAGGATGTAAGAAATGCCAAAAAGAGGTGGTAAGGGACCAATTAAAACCATAGCAAGGGGTATGGGTAAAGCCAACAATGCCCTTGGTCAAATCACGGCTGTATTAGACCAACAGTCCCAAGCCCTTCAACAGATTCAAGCCAGTGGTCAGAACGATTCAGCTTCTAACCAGAGCGATGCCAAAGTCTTAATGTCTATTAAGATTCAACAGGCTCAACTTGAACTACAAAAAGATCAAAACGCATTCCTAAAGAAGATTTCTGAGAGTCAAAACAAACAGATTGAAGCTCTACAAAAGGGTAACAAAGACTGGAAGACTGTAGGAGATAAATTTAAGGACATGAAGCGTAATCTTCAAGATGCGCTTGACCCAGACACAATCAAGAAAGCCATGCTTGGTCCATTCTCGATGTTCAAGGGTGTTCGTAATAAAATGGAAGATATTGATTACACTAAGAGAATGAAAGCTCTTGGTTCAACAAAATCTGACAAAGAATTAAGAGCGGACTCTAAGGCACAACGTGGTGCTAAACTAGACGCTCTACGTGCCCAAGATGATATTGATCGTCTAAAGAAAATGGGTGCGACGGACGACCAAATTAATAAGAGCGATGCTATGAAGAAGCGTAACGCTTCTTTGAAAACATATGACTCTTTCAATCAGGTTGGCGGTAAGTCAGCAAGAGATGCTGCTAACCCAATGGGTGGTAATGTCTCTGCTAAGAGTGCTCCGTTACCTAAAACACCTTCTGACAAAGGACAAGTTGCTCAGTCTACAACTGATATGTTAGCTGATCAACAAGCTGCAAGAGAAAACCAAGCAGAGATGCTTCGTCTTACTGCTGGTCAAATGGACTTACTACAACAGATCGCAAATAATACTGCTATCATGGCTGGAACTTCTAGTTCTTCTGCTGGTGGTGGAGAAGATTCTGGTAGAGCAGCTAAACCTAAGAGTGGAATTGGTAAACTAGCATCTGGTATCAGTGATACAATGGGTGCTCTTGGTTCTGGTGTTGCTGCTATCGGTAAAGGTATCGGCGATGGTATTGGAGCGATCTTTAAAGGTATCCTTGGTGGATTGTCTGATGGTATCAAACTATTCGCTTCAGCAAAAACAGTTGCTGGTATCGCTGTTATGGGTTTACTAACTGCTGTTGTTTGGGGAATGAGTAAAGCACTTGAAAACTTCGCAAACCTAGACTGGGAAACTCTCGGTAAAGCTGGTATCACTATCGCTGCTCTAATCGGAGCAGGTGCTTTAGCTGGAACATTTGCGCCTCTACTTGGATTGGGTGCTTTAGCACTAACTGGACTTGGTGGTGCTGTTTGGGTAATTGGCGCTGCAATGGAGCAGATGGGTGAAGGTTTAGATCGCTTCACCGCTGGTATAGAACGTTTAGCAGCAGTTGATGGTGATAATCTATTAGGTGTTGCCGCTGGTGTAGCTGCTCTAGGTGCTGCTATCGCTGCATTCGGTGCAGGTCAAGCTGTTGCTGGTCTTGGTACTTTAGTTGGTAATCTACTAACTATCGGTCAAGATTCTCCAGTTGAACAACTTATTAAGATCGGTAAAGTTGGACCAGGTGTTAAAGACGCAGCTGAAGGTTTGAACACAATGTCTGGCGCCATGAAAGAATTCTCTAAGGTTGATTCTGGTGCTATGAAAGCTGTTAAAGAATTTCCTTGGGAGCAAGCAACTAAGTTCGCCGCAGCTGGTGGTGCTATGCAAGTTGCTGGTGCAAAGGTATACAATGCATCAAAGGGTAATGCCGACGAACAAGCGAAGGTTGACGGTAAGAAGGGTGGAGCGATCGTCAATGCTCCGTCTACAAACGTTTCTAATAACAGTCAAACCAACGTTATTAAACCACCTGTACGAAATAGTGAATCAAGTTATAACAGGTATCTATCTAGACGATTTACATAATGATGAAAGGGAGCTAAAAGCTCCCTTTATTTTTGTTTAGACTATATTAGTCTTCTGCAGCGATCTTCTCAAAGTAAGACATTACATCATCGTCATCTTCCATTGCTGGTTTAGCAGATGCCTTTGGTGTAAAAGCTGGAGCAGACTTAGCTGGCTCTGGTGCTTCTTTAGAAGCAGGTACGTCATCGTCAGCCATTTCAGCAGCAGACTTAGCATTAAAACCATTACCAGAAAGAACTTCGTCTAGCTTACGCTTCAGTTCATCATATGACTTGAAGTTCTTGCGTTCAGTAAACTCAGACAACTTGTACTGAGCACCAGCCACAGAAACAATCTTGTCGTCGTCACCTAGAGCAGAAGGCTCTTGGAATGCAGACTCATCATAGTTAGTGAAGCCATCCTTCTTACGCATACGCAGTTTGAAGTTAGCACCTTCCCAGAAGTCAAACACGTTGACTGGTTTTTCATCTTCAAAAGTTGGGCGAGCCTTATCCATGATTTTATCAAAGATCTTCTTACCAAACTTGAACAAGAACACCTTACCCTCATTTTCTGGATGCTTCGGATCAGAAACAACTAGAATGTTGGCGATGTAAGACAGACGACGCTTTTGGTTTTGAGCGATCTTCTTGTTAGCTTCAACTCCAGAGTTCCACAAAGTGGTATTGAGTTCGCTAACAGGGTCTTGTTCACCGAGAGTAGTTAGAGAGTTTTCGATGTACCACTTACCAGTTGGTCCTTGGAAACCATGGCTGAAGATACGAACCCAAGGGAGTTCATCGCCTTCTACACGTGGGAGGAATCGAATAGTAGCAGTGCCGTTACCTGCTTTGTCACCTTCTAGTTTCCAAAAGCGATCGTCTGTATAAGACTTAGTTTCAGAAGAAGGGTTAGCAATCTTTTCGAAAGCATTAGAGATTTGACCGAAGTCAGAGTTGCGCATTTTGCGAAGTGTATTAATATCCATCGTATTTTCCTTTGTATAAAAATGTATTATCGTTGTTTGATATGTTGTATGAAAATTTCATCTTCAATTTCAATGTCCTCTTCAAAAGGGTTTTCACCTTCATCAAAGTCATAATCTTCTTCAACATAACTATTTAGCGTTCTCATTCCTCCACTTTTACGATTATTTGAGTGTTTAGAATGTTTCCCTGAACGGCTAGAGGGATTCTCATCGTCGTAACGATTAGATTGTTTATGGTAGGTCTTACCCATGATATTACAGAGATAGCTCTTCTTTAAAATGATTAAAAACTTTGGCGAGTTTTTCTTTGTCGTACTTTACAAACCCTTTAAGTTTCTCAGCACGCAAAAGTTTATCACCAAGCACGATCTTTATCATAGGATCGTTTTCCCAAGTACTGATGAACGGTTCAAGGTCATCAATAATTCTCAAAGTTTCAATAGTTATTTTACCTGAAAGAAACATGGAAGTCAATACTGGTAAATCGCCGTCTACAACTTTGAAAATTCCATCAACATTAAATTTATGTACATCGCACATATTCATAATATTAGTCAAGTCATCTACAAATATCTTACTAATAGACTGTTTGCGACGTTGCCATTCCGCATATAATTCTTCAGCTTCGCTGTTTCCATAAATCGCAGTGTCATTACCATAAGCAAAGTTGGAAACAAAGAACTGAATAATCTCTTTATCATCATTATATTTCTGTGCAAGTTTTTCGAAGATATATCTATCGTTTCGTGAATTAAATGTATCACGAGTACCTTTTACATGACCACGAGTCTCAAATACATTGTACTTCTTAGAGGTGAAGTGAAGTTTTACAGCCATGTAATACTTGTATGCTTTAAAACCGTCCATTCTGTGCTCTCAGTCTTCTACATTCTTCTCTAGCTTGAGGTGGAAAGTCTGGGGAAATTTCTGCAAGTTCGCAATTATATACAACGACTTGTCTTGCGGGCATTGTAGTTAACCAATACAGTCCGCCAGCGAACCATGCAATAGCAAAGATGCCGAGTAAAATATTAGACATCAAGTTGCGCTTGTTTTGGGAGCATGTTAGCATCGCGGAAGTCCATTTCAATTTTATCCTTGAGAGATTTATTAATCAAAGATACAATATCTTGAGGTTCAAGGAAGTTTTCTTTACAATATTCTAGAACAGCATCCATATGTGACATTCTACGGTCACGTGCTTGTTGTTCAATAAAAAGGGAAAATTCGTTAGAAGTTTTAAACATTATTTCGAAATCCAATAATCAAGTCGTTTAATCTGTTGTGATACTTCTTCGTATTCTTTCAGTTTCGTTTTATAGAGTGCCCAAATTTTAGTGTTGGGCTTCTCATGATCCATTTTGGAACCAAACTTATCAAGGTACATAGAGAAGAATCGGTCTAGCTTCATCTTCTCTAATTGCAAGTTTTGTTTCTCAACCATCAATTCACTTTTACTTTTCATAATTCCTCCATAATATAATTATAACCTAAAATTGATTGCAAGTCAATGATTATTTTCTCGTGGCTGCATAAACAACGCAAACATTATCTGCGTAGCCATAAGCGCACTTCACTGCAACTGGATCAATACCTTTGACGATAGCCGATTCAATATTAGACTTCATTGCTTCGTCTCTCTTTAGATTATAGTATGTAACACCAGTAACAACTGCAATAATAGAAATAGTTGCAGCAACAATTAATGCAATAACTTCAACTTTCATGATAGCTCCTTAACTTCATCACATAAACCTAGTTTCTTCGCTTCGACTGGACTTAACCAAACATCTTGAGGTGGAAGTAAAGTTTCGCGAATCTTCTTTTCATCAAGACCAGTACACTTCTTATAGTGTTGAATCATCTTCTTAGTAGTAAGGTCAAACTCGCGAACAGTTGCAAATAGTTCGTGCTCCTTACCGATAGCACCCCAAGAATACTGGTGAGATAGAATAGATGTATTCGGTGTCAAGATACGTTGACCCTTTTCGCCAGCAATAAAAATCATTAAACCAGCTGAAGCAATCTGACCAAGACCGATTGTGCGAATTGGAATAGCTGAACCACGCATTACATCAATCAAAGCGAAAGCTGCGTTCAAGTCACCACCTGGAGAAGTGATAATAAGGTTTAACATCTCAGGTCGTTCTTCAGTAAAGTTAGCCTCGAGAATCCACTCAGTTGCAGCCTTAACAGTGGTCAAACTAATTTCTTCCATCATTAGGAAGAACGAGTGTTTAGAATCTCCGCCATCGGTTAATTGTAGGTTTAATTTATTCATCATAATTTTCTCTCTTTGTAAAAAATGTGACGACCAATAACGGTTGTCTTTTCAACGTTACGCCAACGAGGATTGACGTAGTCGGCATGATAGTAAAGAGCACCATGAGTGATGTCCTTTAACTTTTCATAATTCGCATAAACAAATAGAGCAACTTCCATAGACTCTTTGAATGCTTCTGAATTTCTGTTCAACTTCACAGGCATACAAAACCAAGAAAATTGGCATGTACCTTGTGTTTTCTGTTTAACGACTCCACAAATGTTAGAAGGGAATCGTTCATCTTGTGTTCTATTTAATGTAACTAAGGCAACTGCCTTCTTACCAAGGAATGGTTCATAACCAGCTTCGTGGTAAATGTTTTCTGCCAGACAATCTACTTGCTTTCTAGCATCTTTTGTTAAATCGCTGTAAGCGATGTCGAAGGTTTTAGTTTCAAAAGCATGACCCATTGTAATCAAAACAGTCAGTGCTAAGAACGAACCGAGTAGTAGTAATTTTGCTTTACGCATAATTATCTCCTTAATTAGTTAAAGGGTGTGCTTGTACACACCCCGATCCCATATCAGGTGGACTTTTTGCTTCCTTTTTCTTGTGTATTAGGGATTTGTGAGACGAAGCCGTTTAATTGAGTTGCCTTTGCGACAACATCAGCTTCAGTCGGATAGCTTGGCATTGTTGGGTGCTCAGGTGGAGCAGATCCATTGTGTCGGGCATTTTCTACCTTAACTTGCCAATCTTGGACAACTTGTTCTTTCTTACCGTAGTATTCCTCAACAAGCATATCTTTCGCCATTTTTAATAGTTCAAGGCGAATCTCGAACGGTGTCATATTTGACATAATACCTCCTGTGTGTAAAACGGTTAAAGTGTGTGCCAGCAACCGTCAGCTGGTATATTATTTAGGTATCCTGAAAACTACAAAGTGAACATGTTCGTTATCTTTGCGTTTCTTATCCCAAACAATTCTCCAATTTCTAATAAACCTATCATCACCAGTCGTCTGTTTTATAACATGTTCAGAAGTCGTAGATTCTACTGTATCTTGGAATATTGAATCACAACCCCAAATATGTATTTCATCACAACCATAATTAATCAAATAATCTGCAGCATAATGAGCAGCGTTATGCCAATCTTTTGGTTTGAAAACATGATGAATATGGAAGTTATCAACAATACCAAGTTCTTTCATCTTTTCAAAGACCTTAGTAGATATTATAACTGGAACTTGTATTAAAGTCAAGTCATTTTTAAGAACCCAGACTATCTCTTCATCACATATAACTGTGGCATCGACGCTGAAGTTATCTGAGGGGATATTACAACCCAAGACAAAATCTCCAGTTCTATCGTATGCTTTTTTACTTGGTCCATTACCAAGAACAACACCAATCATATAGACCCTTAAAAATGGTGGCTTATTCTGTTACGAGGAAAACCACCGAAACCCTAAGCAGCGTTTAGGCTGCTAATGCGTAGACAGAGTCGTTTGCATTTACTAGTTTTGCTTGATTTAGAGTCATCGCCTACTCCGTTGCCGTCTCTACTATCTACCCCTGTCGAAACCATGGCATCCCCATCAAAAGCACACCCAAATCTGGAAGTACGGATTCGGTCACCGTATCACTCAGGACTTAAACCTGCATATGCTTTTGGTGGAGATGGTGGGAGTCGAACCCACGTCCAGAAGTCCTTCGCTTTGAAGGGATTACAACGATATATTATATATTATATTTTTGACGGTAGTCCATGCGAGACTTACGGAAGCCTGCAATCCAACCATCACGTTTCTCAATAAACACTCTTGGCGCATCATCGTCAATTACCATCAAGATAACTAAACGACCAACTGGGATACCTGTACGCTCTTCAAACATAACAGCATATGCTGCAGTCTGCTCAAAGTAGTTATGGATATCATCACGCTCTTTGACTCTTGAAGAGGTCTTAAAGTCAATGATTGACAACTTACCTTCATACTCTGCGATACAGTCAACTGTACCAGCTGCTTGTAAGAAGTCAGAATACAGTGGAGTTTCAAGGCAATGGATATTATCAATCTTATCAAGAAGCGGACGCATAGTGCTCCACATGTCTTGATCAAACATGTCAATCTTTACTTCATTGCCGAGTAAAAAGTTTTCGCAGAACGAGTGAATGCGAGTACCACGGTCAAGTGCTCTCTGTGTAATACGGTTGGCTTCATCTACCCCAACACGTTGAATCCATGCGCTCTTGTTGAAGGTGCTATTAACACCTGTAATAGAAGTGACTGAAGGATACAACTTACCTTCTGGCGTCTTATAAACACGACGACCGTCAGCAGCTGTATCCCTTTCTAACTTCGCAAAATCATGATGTATAAATGTTTTCATTATTTCTCTACATAATCCTCGTATCGTAGTTTGGCGAGGATATAATCTTTCACTAGTGATGAACGAACAATATCATCAGGTGTAAACTCAATTCTAGTGAAAGCTCTCATATGTTGAGCGATTTCAAAGAACTTAAGAATACCAGACATGTCATTCTTTTTCTTATTCAAGTCGGTTTGGCGATAATCACCACACCAGATAATTTTAGAACGATAACCAACACGAGTCATAACT
>JACCDU010689019.1_pt1 | contig 13444 bp, 20 predicted proteins | sample 7446081 | NCBI WGS metagenome assembly JACCDU01 (sample SAMN15323447, study PRJNA562643) | freshwater metagenome | isolation source: river surface water | place: USA:Blue River Watershed | collected 2017-08-17 | reverse complement strand
CCCACTGTATCCATCGTCTTAGATTTCTAGTGACTCTTTGTTTCTCTTTCGTTAATTTAGAGTCATAGTGGTTAATTGCGTTGGGTATTCGTTTATTTCTGGGTCTATTTTTATAGTATTCCTGTGTCCTCAAGACTAATTTCATTCCCGTTAGATGGGAGTTATTTAAATAAACATCTCTATATACATTCAATACATCTTTCAAAACACTTAGTTTAGGTTCTGAATTAGTTGTGACTCTATATTTGCCCGTAATGATTTGTCTTGATTTACTAGTATTCGGTCTTCTTTTATGAACTATGCTGAGAATTGATTGAATCTTCTTGCTCAATTCTCTTATAGATTCATTGAGAGGTATTTCAAGAACTAAATTATTCTCAAAATCTATATTTGTATCTTTTTGAACTTGTCTGACTGTTGGTTCTTTGAAAAGATGAGCATGACTTTTCCACCAATCATCAAACTTCGTGTCTTTAACTAAACCCCAAGATGCGTAATGTGCATCAGATGTAGATAGTGCTTTTCTAATCCTTGCATCACTCGAAGACTTGGCAAGTTTGTAAAACTCAAACCAGATTCTAATAGTTTCTTTTTTCATTCTTTCATCATAGCAAATGCGGACATGAGTGTGCTATCGGTCATATGTCCGAATACAGTCTATTGTCATTCTAAGTCATTGATTTATATGTATATTTTGATATAATGTATATGTAGATGAGATGTTTTATGAGAACAAATCAAATACATTTTTTAATTAATTTGGAGAAATAAATGAGTAATACAAATTTTTGTGATGATGAAATTATCTTAGTTAGTCAAAGTGCGATGTATCAATATGCGAACTTATTTAAAAAAGATTCTAAATTTACTCTTTCATATGAAGATTGCATAACAGTGATGAATGAATACATGAAAATTAAAAAGTGCTCAATTCAGAAATCAAGTGCAATTGTCAATGATGTATTTAATGCGCTTAAAACTAGAGTTGAAAACTATGTTCACCCCATGTTACGCATCAATCTTAATTATGAGAAAACAAATCGTTCATACACTCTTAATCCGTTAAGAATTGAGAATAAAAAAGTTGATGCCTGTATTGCAGACAGAGATATAACTTTAATTGTTGCTCTATTCATAAGAGCATCAAATACAACTATCAAAAGAAATATGCAAATCGCTGAGATTGATGATGCAACTTTTGAATATATGATTGCAAACATTCTTGATGAATTAATTAAATAACTCAGTAATTAGTGCCCATTCCAACAGAGTAACTAACTCTTGAAACGACACAATAACGACAACTAAAAACAATAATTAAGTCGTTTTCTAGTGCGATTTAGACGCACAAATAACTAAATAGAAGTGATGTAGTGCGTGACGAACACATTCTTCGTTGCGCTACTACGAAATGTATGTTGATAGTTTCCCTGCTTTGCATGAGTTCTGCTCTGCAAATAAGAGTTCCTATTGTCTTTTGATTACTAATGAAAGTTTACTGAAATATGCTGAACACAGAATTAACAGAGATTATTCAAAAATCTCAATTACTACTTAGACAAGAGTCTTTAATGAAGATGCTAGATGAACAGTATCAAGAACGCTTCTTGTTTCATCTAGTTCTAACTTATAAACCTTATCAAGATATTACCTATGACGAAAGAGTAGTTAATAAGTTCTTTACTACTTTTTACACTAGATATTTCCTGCCTTACCTAATGAATACTAGAAACTATCATCGTCAGTCCTATCGTCATCTCCAACCTATTTGCCTTGCTTTCCTAGATGAACATGAACATTCTCCAGTTGCCTATAAGTCACTAGATTTTGAACATTTATCTATCAATACAAGAAGTGAATATTCTGCACGACTACATCATCATGCGATTCTTGCAGTTCATCACGAACATCTTGACCGAATGAATAAATTAATCGGAACTAATACTCTAGTTGGTAACTTTTCCTACAAAGTGATGACTAGTTTCATTAGACCTTGTGACTCTAGTATCTTGAAGTATGCCTCCAAGATGATGATGAAGTATCCAGACTTTTTATCGTTTCCAGACAAATTCAAGAGTGAAAAAAGACGTAAATTAACTAAATACCTGTATCGCAATGTGGTAGGTAGTAACTAGACCACCATAAACAGTATTCCTAGTGCTTGCTAATCTATAACAAATCCAAGGAGATAAATGAATCCAAATCCAAATAAATTAACTAAAGATGTTCACATGAGAGTTTCTAAACAACTCAAAGAACTGATTCATCAGATTGCTGAACAGAATCATATGAAACCTAGTTCACTCTGTCGTGTCATTATTGCTAGAGAGTTGCCTAATTACATTCGTAACAGATTCTTTTGATTGGAATTCACCTATGACTTCCATGACCCAATCTAGTTCATTCTGTAAAACAGGAATGTCTTTAAGTAGTTCTAGTTCATCTTTATCCATATTAGGATGGTATCAATGAAAGATATAGATAAGTTAAAGAAGGATAGTCTATTCGCCCTAGAGATATCTCCGAATACTAAGACTTCAATAGTGAACTCAGACTTGAATCAATTAACAACTCGTCTTAGACGAATTGGTGCTAAAGAAGAGATAGTAATTTTGGTGTTAGCAAAGTGAAATATACTAATTTTTATAAGTTTTAATCTATGAAAGTTATTATGAAAAAAGTTCTCTTAGCAATGGTTTCATCAGTGGTTTTATTGAGTGGTTGTGCATCAATTACTCAGGGTACTACACAAGTAATTTCATTCTCAATTGACCCACAAGATGCAAGATGCACAGTGGTTAATAAAGATAATGCAACTCTTGGCACAGTTAGTGGTAAAGCAAACTTATTACAGGTATCAAAAGGTTCAGGTGATTTGATTGCAAACTGTAGTGCAGAAGGTTATGACCAAAAAACAACTCGTATAGTTTCTAGCACTCAAACTGCAGGTGTTCTGGGTGTGGCAATTGACTTGGGTATTACAGATATGTTGACTGGTGCAATGTGGAAGTATCCTGACCATGTGTCTATCGTTATGGAGAAGACAGCAACTAAGAAGTAAAAATAAATTAATAGTTGCAACCCACCTCAATGGTGGGTTTTTTATTATTTTGAAAACATATGCGTATTATTGATTGCCTGTAGGGCGCCATCTAAACTAAAAATTGATACTTCAGATGGAAAATTATCGACTTCAAAGAAAAAATAAATTATTTCATTCGTCATCAGCATATTTTTGATGTTTACTAAATCCTCGAGTATTAAAAATTTAACCTTTTCATGTGTAACGCATGAAATATCTAACTTCAGAGTTTGTCGTCTAGATGAAATTAGATAACCGTTAATTTTTCTATTAGTGCAGTCTTCAACAGGTGAAAAATAAACCAAACATCTGTCTTTACAAACGATTCCTAATTCTTGACCATTTGTATTGACTGTGAACGCGGAATTAAAAGTGTCTGAACTTTTAAATGCCCAATCCTTATATCGTATTTCCTCTTGGGCAAATACCAATGCAGGAAGAAGTAGAGTGAGAAAAAGACACTTGCCAATTACCTTGGTAGACATAGGATCTTAGAAGTCCGAAATGTCTAAAGATATAAATTTCAGTAAGAAATATCACGTAAAAAAAGTGAAAAAGTTTTATACAAATTACTTTTGATTTTTATATGCTTTTAATAGATATTTAGATAAACAAAAAAATATCTAAATTGAATAGTGAGTTAATTTCTTCGTTACGACTTTGTCTTTCACAGTTCCCTGTGAATAACTCAATCATTTGTTTGATGATAATTTTGATTGTTTTGGACTATCACAATAATCGAGAAGAATTAAATTTTAAAAAATTGTATTCATCACTCCATTTTTTTAGTGATGTTGGCATAAAAAATCATCTAATGCGATTAAGTAGAACAGAATGGGTGTCAATCAAAAAATCAAAAAATGATTCTCGTTCAAAAGTGGTTATGCCTAGTAAAAAACTTCTAAACGCATACACAAGTATCAAGTTCAGAAAACTATAAAAAAAGACCCTTGAGGGAACAAGGGTCGGAAGTTCAATTTTGAAAAAAATTTCAGAGTTCAGGAATCAAATGATTTATTCATGAGATTAAATTTTAAGTGATTGTTTAGTCAATTGCATTGCCCATCTGTAAGCGGATTAATCATTGTAAAGTTGATTGCACTTAAATATTCGTTACGGAATACGCTTGTGAATTTTTTATTGGGCAATTGGGTGCTTACGGTTAGTTGTTTATTTTTGTAAATTGACCACTTATATCCTTCTTTATCAACCAAAAATTCTGAAAATTTAAGTTGATACATTTCATTTCTTAAATGAAGAATTGCATCTTTACCTGTAAATTGAATTTGAAATGGAATATCACTTTTGTTATTTGATGTGCACTTAAGCATACCTGTAGTTAATTGCGCTTGGGCGATGAGCGGAAAACTGCAAATCAAGAAGAGAAGTTTTTTCATAATTAATCTGCTTTAATTAACAATTATGAAATTTATCACTAAATTTACTGTATTAATAGTAATGTTCTCAAGTCCTGTCTATGCTGATTGGGTAATGTTTAGGGAAACTGCTGATGTAGAGTTTTATTACTCAACTAACTATAAGAAAGATAAAGGAATAGTCGGTGTTAGAGTCTATAAAAATTACTCAGAACGAAAGTTTTATGAAATAGGTGGAAAAACTATCTACTATTCATCGTCTTTAAGTTATGACTTTATAGACTGTAATAAGAATTTATACATGATGAGTTACTTAACAGTATTTGAAAAGAAGAATCTTGGTGGTAAAGAGGGGCAAAGTTCATCTTTGAGAAAAGATAAGTGGGAAAAAATTAAAGATGAAACGATGATTAGTGCACTCAGAGATATCGTTTGTAAAGTCATCTAGATATGTCAAAAATTGAACTCTACTTTGGTACTCCTACCTGTGACAATGAATGGGGTCTAATTGAAAACTATGCAGATAATCATAGTTTGAACATTGAAACTGCCACTATCACTAGTTTCAGGCATCTTATTAAGCATCTGATGCATAAAGATAATGAATCTAGGGCATATTTCTCAGATGTGATTCTTATTCATACGCATAGAGACTTGAGATTGCCAAAAATAACTACTGGTATCTATAAATGTAATGGATTTGTATTTCCTAAATTAGTTATTCATGGTGACTACGCAATAGATAGAGATATCAAAAGTAAGGCATTTATACATGATGACTACATTGACTGTATTGGCAATGAGATTGATTTGACATTTACCTTTACCTATTTTGGATTCAAGAGAGTAGGTAGGATAAACCTTGAGTCAGATGAAACTATCTATATGATTAACGAGAAACCACATATCTATTACAACTCTAAGTTCTTACCTGTTAGAAAAAAGGAACCCAAATGAAAGCAATTATCTTTGCCTTATTTTTGATGCCTAGCATTGGTTTAGCAAAAGACTATCAGGTAAAAATGAGTATTTGTGATACTCAATCAAACTGTAAGAAATGTCATGAAAGTGTTGAACTGACTTACGGAGTTGATGCAAAAAAGAAAACAGTAACTGCAATAGGAAAAGATACAACAGGGAACAATATTAATGAGGTCTTAGATAAGTGTTCTGTGCAAGATTCAAGTAATTGGTCATGTGATAGTGCCTCAGGCAAGATAGGCGTAACTAATGGACAAGTCAGTTTCTTAAACAGAAAAGATAGTAGTTTGGGTAACTCAGGCAAAAAAATATGCCTAGTCAAATAATAATCAAAATCTAACGTAAATTTATAGTTAATCAAATGTGGTTCTCTAAAAAACCTAATCCTAAATATCTCCTGCCAACAAAAAGATGTACTTCAACGGTTCTTATTGCCGGCGAAAAATACAACAATAAGGGTTTTTATGCAGATGTATATATAAAAACCAGTCTACTAGTTGAGTGGTTGGAAGACTATCTGAGTAGTGTATCTGGGGGTAGTGAAATTGTGAAAATTTGCAGAAATCAAATGTTGATTTGGTTAAAAGAGGCAGATGAATTAGATAAGTCAGTGACTGTCTTAGATTCTGTTCAGCAAGAAATAATAAGACCTCATGCAATGGATTTAGTTAGTAAAGGTCGTGCGTATGTTTACTGTAAAGAATGCTCTGAGAGTTATACATCTTTAGTTAGCACCTCTGATAATCTATCTAGAAATGGTGATGAACGTTTTTTTTCACTGAGTTACAAGTGCCCCAATGAGCATTTCATATACCAAAATGAACACATGATTAGGTATATTAAATAATCATTTCTTTGCCGAACTAATTAGAACTTGCTTTTCTGAACACTGAAGACCCATGTTCCATCATGGGTCTTTTTTTATGGTTTTCTGAACTACTCTTTAATAAAAGTCTTGTAGTAATCCCAAGATAAATTATTCAGAACCATAAAGTTGTGAATTCGTTCATTGAAGAGTTTCTGCTCTTCTGGTTTTATGTAGAACCTTTTGTAATTCTTCTTACCGTGAAAATTCGTAAAGAATAGGTCTGAGTTCTTATGCGGAACGACCTCATCTTTCATTAACTTTTGCACAAGATAGTCATAATCGGCATTACCAATTGTTGTTGTGGTGCATTCATCAAACCATCGCAAAAGCATTGCAATCTGCTTCAGAACTCTAAATTTATGAATGTCGGAGTAATATGTTTCTGTATCTTTCAAGGCATTATTTTGTGCGTTTATTTCTCTGTAGTATAGTTAAGATACGTATATTTACTATAAGTATTTAATATGAAAATTTTTCATAAAATTCTTGCATTTTTTGGGTTTGGGCAAAATATGGAGAAAACGAATTCTTTTGAGGAAATGCTCGATAAATTTAGTTCAATTTCTCGACAAGATGAGGCAAAAAAGTCTGCATTTATTGCAATTCAAAAAGGTGATGACATAAATCCTGATAGACCTCATCCCTATGAGGCAACTATACGTGCAGACGCCTTGTCGGTAGATACCGCATGCACTCAGTACCATACCGAACAACTTAAAAAGTCTTTTGGTGATGCTCAATATGTATCTGTTCTTTTGCAAGCAGGTCTTCAGAGTGAGTTGACCCAATCTTCTCCAGCAGAACTTGAGGCAAAGATTCGTTCTGCAATCGCCCAAAATGAAGCAGAAGCGAATGTGATTTTTAATGGGTATAAACAAGCAGAACATGAATTAGCAGTCTTTAAGGGTGCGAATGGACTTACTTCTGCAGCAATTTTTCCAGATAAGAGTAATGCACTTTATTTGATTGTTGCATTGGGAATTATTGAGGCAATTTTTAACGCATTTTTTTTGCGGCAAGGTATTAACTTTACTGTTTCACTCTTAATTTCAATATCTGTAGCGATAATCAATATCGGAGGTAACGTTTGGTTGGGTGGGAGATATCGTTACAAGAATCATGTTGACCCAAATATTGCGGCATCTGGTCGATTAAATCGTGTTTATTCATTTGCCTTGATACTAGGTATTAATGGAATAGTGGCAATTTACAGATTTTGGTATGCATCAAGCAGTCAGGAGATGACTGGTGAATTTATTTTAGAGAGCACAATGTTGTTCGTAGTTGGTATTGCGATGGGCATAGTTGCTTTTAATAAAGGGTATGCACTAGATGATCCATATCCAGAATATGGTGTCTATACAAGACGATTAAACGAATGGGCAGAAAAACTAACAGTTTTAAGAAAATTACATGCAGAGTATTGTTCCGATTTAAAAAGAAAAGCGGATGTTGTTTTGGATAATTTGGAGTCAAAAATTATTAATGCTTCAGATTCCTTTGCGCTCCAATTACCTGAAATGTCTCGTCAATTAAAAATTTGGGATGCTGATAGAAGTAAGATAAATTTTGCTTATAGGCAATTACAAGAAATTTTTAAGTTAACGATCAATGGATATCATCCAAATGCAAGTAAGGGATATCCGATGGAGATTGTTGATTTACCTGCAAATGTGCAGTTAAATAGTTTTAAAGACCAAGTCACACATTTCCTTGAGAGTAAAGCAGATTTGAAGGATAGGGTTGCTCAGTTACGAGAAGAGGTCAGGTTCCAAAAAGAGCAACTTCAAAATTGGTGGCAATCTGAAAAAGTAAGAGATTTATTGAATTTTCCAAAATGAAATACAACATACCAAGTCAAAAGACCACAAATAGTGGTAAGTTATTTTTTTACATCGCATTGGTATTACTGCTATTTGTCATTTTAGTTTCTGTATTCCTGAGACCGCCCAAGTTTTCAGATTGCTCAAAAGATATGGATGCAAAATGTATTTGTCCTTCAGAAGAAAAATATATTGGTAAAAGAAATATTATTTTTATAGATGCAACTGATGAAATTGTTCGGGGGAAAATTGAGGATGTTTACAGATTAATTAGGGAAACTTCTTTTAATGAGGCAGGATTATTTGAGTGGTTGGGCAGTGGTAAGAAGGTTGATAAGACATCAATTTATATTTTGGCAGATAAAAAACCAGTAGAAATGACCCCAATCGCCTCATATTGTTCATTACCACCAGACATAACATGGTTGTTAACTGATTTGTCTGCCAAAAAAGAGGAACAAATAAAAAAAGCAGCAATTGATGATATTAAAAATGCAATTGCAAAGATTCAGAACGAAAAATCATCTACTAAATCATATATTGTTGAGGGACTTGCTGTTGCAACATCAAATTCGAGTCATTGGGTAGCAGGAAGTAAGTTAATTGTTGCGTCTGATTTGTATGAAAATAGTCCTGTTTGTGGTTTTTTTGAAACTGAAAAAATTCCAGCATTTAACCAGATCGGTCAAGACTGTCGTAGGTGGGTAAATATACTTGGTGAAAATCTTACAAGGGTATCGAGTGCTTCAGTTAATCAAAAATCCTCTGTTTCGATTTGTCAGTTTTTAAGTAAAAAGCAATCAGATGGGTTGGTCTCATTTTGGCGTGAATTATTTCAATCCCAACTTGACTATGATGTGAAATTTACGTGTGACCCTCAACAGATCCACGATAGACACTACTCTTTAAATAAATGATTACTACGAAAAAAAATTCATCTGGCGCATTGTTTGTCAGATATATAACAATTGGTCTAGTTGCTATATTTTTATCAATAGGGTTGCTTAAGTTTAGTAATATCTTTTTAGGTAATACCTCAATTGTTCTTGGTATTTCAATCTTCATCATCAATCTTCTCACCGTATTAGGTTATACGTATGCTGTATTGAGAGATGAAAGTCTCTTAGCAGAATCAGATTCTCCTGATTTAGCGTACTACTTGGGATTCAGTCTTACAGTTGGCGCATTATCTGCGACGTTTATTGTTGACACTCTAATTGGGCAGCAAGCAACGGCAGAAACTAAATCTGATTTAGTTAAAAATTCTTTACTACAGTTTGGTATTGGTCTCACCGCAACTTTGATAGGACTTTGTGCCAAGATTTATCTATCTTCAAAGCAAAATTTTGAGCAGACAGAACCTGAGGTATTACTGAGAAATTTTCGTCAGGAGTTAAATAGTTTTAAAAATGAAATGCAGAGTTCTAGTTCAGAATATGCGAATGTCTTAAGTGAATCATCAAAACAGTTAGTGGAATCAGTCACAAAAGCAATGGATTCCTTTCAAAGGTTGAATGAAACAATAATCAAAACAAATGATGAAATAACTAACAAAATCGGATCTGATAATTTTTCAGAAACTATTGAATCATTTTCTGAAACAATCAAAGACTTATCAAATACATCCAAAAATTTTGTCAAAACAAATGATGAAACTATTTCTTCTATGGTTGATGTTGCTAGCGCACTCGATAAGTTGAATAGTGTTACGGAGTCGTGCGTACTTAGGTTGGAACAGGTTGATAAAAAGACGCAGGACGTTACTATTTCGTCTGATTCACTAAATCTAATCACAACTCAACTAGTCGATAGATATAAGACTATATTGCCTAAGACAGAGCAATTGAGTGCCGCAATGGGCGTCGCAGTTGAAACTATCTCAAAATTAAATTCATCTATTGATACCGCCAATACTAGGTTTGTTAGTGGATTTGGTGATAATTCTGAATTACTAACTTTTAAACAATCTTTGTCAAGGGTTGGTGAAGAGTTAAAGAAATTAGACGCTTTGATTACAAAAATCAATATATCTAGAAACTAATGTTTGATAATCGAAACGCGGTTTCTCGTGAAAGACTTATTGGTATATCTTTTGTTGATATATTAATTCAAGCAGTATTTTTACTTTTCATAGCATTAACTGTGGGATACCAAGATCCTGTGATTATTGAGCGTATTCGTGAATATGAGGCATTTGGTAAGGATATATGCAATAAGGCAAACAAAGACTCAATAAAAGAATGTAGAGAAGTTGTTGAACCTATCATTGATAAAGCATACGGAAAAGGATTGTCTGTTTGCATTAAACCAAAACAACCAAATCAATCAGTTCTTTCCGCAAGATTTCTTGTTTTATCTCCGAGGGAAATTGAGTTTATTGAATTTACATCTGACTATATTTCTTATCTTGAGGAAAAGGGTGATGTTGATAGATTGCGTCAGGTAAAAGGCATTCGTCGTGGAGTTTTTTTGACTGAGAATATATCTTCCACATTTGGTTTCATTCGAGAGGATAAATGCTTTCATTACGTCACTACTAAAAACTGGAAAGGCGCTTGGGATCAGGAGACGTTAATGCCTGCATTTAGAGAGTTATCCAAACTGCAAACTCTAGCAAAATAACTAATTATTTTTTCATTTGTAGATTTTTTCTATGTTAATCCGATAGTTATGAAACTTAGCATCATTTCTTTAATTGCAACAGTCCTGATTTCTAACGTTGCTTTTGCCCAATCTCTACCTGTGAAGATGAGTAATTCAGGTATTTGTCATGCACCAGGTTCAACTTATTACGAACAAACTAAGAAGTTCACTCCATTTAAAACATTACAAGAGTGTTTGAATGCGGGAGGAAGAATGCCTAGGCGGTAGGGGTATACAATTAAAAAATGGCGACTAAGAAAGATACTTATATTCTAAGTTTTCTCTTAATTATTGATATCCTAATATTGGTCTTATTAATTCAATCAACCATTGTTAATTCTGGTAAAACAAGTCAACTTATTCAAACTTTTGGAATTACTCTTGGTTTAACTGGTTTCTACCAAGTGGCAAACAGTGATTTTTTTGGGATGATATTAGAAAAGTTACATGCGGCAGATGGCATGGGTTCTAGTTTGCAATCGCACCTCGTTAGGCAGGTTATAGATAATCCAGATAGACCATTAAGAACCAAATTAAGAAATCTAATTTTTTTTGAACCTAAAACTGGATTCTACTTAATTGTATTGTCATTCTTTGTTGAAGTTCTTGGGGTTTGGTGGAGCGATATTGTTACTCGGTGATTTTTTACATATTGGGCATCCGTTAATTACATTGTCATATCTTGATTGGAAGACATGCCCATTTTTACATTCCCACCAATATTTTTCTTTACTATTTAAATAGATTTCGCTATTGCACTTAATTCCCAATGATTGATACATATTTTTTAATTCGTTAATTGTTTTCCTTTTTCCTCCGGCACGACTACAAATACTGCACCAACTACCTTTCTTTATGTCATTTGGTCTTGCAAACCAAATATGATTACTCTGACACTGAAACTGGAGTGGTGTGACGTGTCCTAAATATGTTGTTGATAAGCATTGCCCATTTCTTGAGAGAGCAATTTCTTTTAATTCATTGAGAGTGTCGTCATATAGAGAAAATTTATTTTCTAGAACATCATTTTCTGTGACATCACTAAAGATAGTACATTTATATCTAATCAAAAATTCTTTAATTAGTTTAATTGCATCTGAAATTTTTATGAAATGACCTATTTGTGGTACTTCAAGAACATGCACGCCATATTCATTACATATTTTTCTTTTAAGAATATCTCTGGCAATCACTTTTTCATGCTGAAAATAAGATGATCCGTCCTCGTAATGTTGCTTACCTTGATGCTCAAATGCAATTTTTAATTCCTCACAATAACCATCTAGTTCCATGGACCTAGTTTGATTTATATCTTTCAACCATGATGGTCTTTTTGTAGGAAATTTCTTGTTAGTCATTTTCTCGAAGATAAACCTACAAATCTCTTCTCCTGTATTCGTTTTACAGAATGGGCACCAACTTTCGAGATTAACTACGTTATTTACTTGTGCACTCCACTTATGACCATTTGAGCACTGCCAATCTCCAAATTCTGAGACTTTTAGATTTTTATTCGAAAGATATTTTCCGCCACGAGATTCTGCAGTTATAGATAGTTCAGTTGCGGTTAGTACAACATATTTTCCTGAACAAATAGGGCACCATTCTCCTCTTTTAACCCTTTTTAAGGGTTTTAGAAAATCATGTCCTTTGTGACATCTCCATGATAGGTCGTCATGATTATTGACATAATGGTGCGACAGGCATTTGCCTTTGTTTTTTGCTGCAATTTCATGTGCATCATAAATTGTTAATTTCTTAACCATTAGCAAATGATAGTCCCGATTTAATCTTCATAAAACAGAATAAACAGTTCCAATACCAATTTGAAGTTCTTTTGCTATTTGTTTGATACCCATTCCTTTTTCTCGCAATAGAATGACTGCTTGTTTCATTCCAACATTCATCTTCGTTGGACGACCTAACTTAATTCCTCTTGCTTTTGCTGTTTGAAGTCCTGCACAGACTCTTTCACGAATCAAATTTCTTTCATATTCTGCTAATGCACCGAAGATACTGAACATCATTCTTCCTGAACTTGTTGATGTATCCATTCCTTGTTGTAAAAAATATAAGTCAACTTTCAAAGTCTGTAGTTCATTGAGTATTTCTACGAGATTTTGAAGACTTCTACCTAGTCTATCTATTGACCAACACATCACCATATCAAATCTTCCACGAACTGCATCTTTCAACATTGCATCAAGAGAAGGTCTATCTAAACGTGATTTGGCACCCGATATGCCGTTATCTACGTATTCTTGAGTAATGACATACCCCATACGATTTGCGACTGCTCTGAGTTCGTTTAATTGATTCTCAGTTGTTTGTTTGTCGGTAGATACACGAGCATAGATAGCAACTTTTTTACTCATTTTGAGACCTTTCAGAAATGGTTGTTCGGTATCTGGAAGGTATCAGGAGGGAATGGAATGGCAAGAAAAAACCCGCAGACCAAGTAGATATGCGGGTTTTAGTTTTTACTGCAAAAAGTATATAAGTAGTGACTTTTATACTTTGAATCTGAGAATTGACTCCAGACCCTTATAAAATGGTGGCGATTCAGGGATTCGAACCCCGGACCTGCGGATTATGATTCCGTCGCTCTAACCAACTGAGCTAAATCGCCGAAGATAGAGATTATAGCCCAATCGCTCTAGGAGGAGCAATT
>JACCDU011001918.1_pt1 | contig 13445 bp, 14 predicted proteins | sample 7446081 | NCBI WGS metagenome assembly JACCDU01 (sample SAMN15323447, study PRJNA562643) | freshwater metagenome | isolation source: river surface water | place: USA:Blue River Watershed | collected 2017-08-17 | reverse complement strand
TCTTCCTCTCTTGGCATCAACATCGTGCTATAACCTCCAATTAATAAAAAGACCACCATCAACAAAATGGTCAATTTAGATTGCAAAAATCCTTTTGCTATATTACCAGATAATCCTTTTTCCATTCTAATTATTTTATAATTCTACTGAATTAATTATTTAATGCTCAATTTTGCACCATTGTATAAATTACCTTCTGCGCTTAAGATATAAGGTTCGTTTTTAGCTAATCCTGCTAAAACTTCTACTTGATCATCAAAGGTTTTACCAATCCTTAACCACCTGAGCATCGCAGTATTTTGTGCACTCACTGTATACACTCCAACTAATTCATCCTTATATACCAATGCTGATGCAGGAATCATTACACCCGAATTCGTATCCAATTTAATCTCCTTTGATTTTGAACTATTTTTTATAAATACATTGGCATACATTCCAGATAATAATTTCGATGCTTCATTTACAGGTATACTTAACTTAATGATATATTGACCTCCTGTAAATTGTGAAGAGGGGTTGATCTCAATTAAATTGGATTCAAATGCTTGATTCGTTGCTTCAACTGAAATGGTGGCCTTGTTTCCTACTTTCAATGTTGCAATCTCATTTTCAGGTACCATCGCAGTAATTTGCAAACTTCCTCCTTGCTCAATCGTTATAATTGGCATACCTGGATTTGCCATGCTTCCTTCTTCAGCCAACTTCTGTGTTACAATGCCAGAAAAAGGGGCCACTACGTTAGCATAATTTAATTGCGATTTAACTTCTCTTTGCATTGCTTTAGCAGCATCTACATTCGCTTTAGCAGACTGAAATTGCAAATTCACTTGCTCTAACTCTTTTGCAGAAGCACTATTTTGCTTGTGTAAAATAGTATATCTATCAAAATCTTTTTGAGCAACAAACAAACCAGCTTCTGCTTGTTTTAACATTGCATCTACTTGTGCTTGCTTTGCTTGTATATCATTACTATTTACAGTAAAAAGTAATTGTCCGGCCTTCACTCTATCTCCAGTCTTAACATAAATTTTTGTGATATAGCCCATTATTCTTGTTGCTACATTTGTAGAATGAGCTGCTTGCACTTGCCCAGTAACAGATAATCCATTTAAATTCGTACCTGTAGTTAAATTAGCAACTTTAACAACTATTGCTTTCGAATTGTCTATTTCATTTGACTGCGCCTCATCAGCACATCCATGCATCGTAATTGCCAAAGTAAATAAAGCTGGATAAATTATTAAATTTCTATAATTCATGATTTTTTATTTTAAATATATTTTTGATTTGTAATGGATTATTTAAGCGACAAAAATTCTAAATAATTGATAGATGACTTTTGCTCTAAACTCGCTTGTGCTAATTGTAATTTTTGTTGTGACAATTGGGTCTGTGCAATTAAAATATCATTAGTACTCACTAAACCTTGCTCATACCTGTTTTTTAATATTCTTAATGCTTCATCCGCTTGCTCAACAGCCTTAGTTTGTTGGGCTATTTTATAATTTGCATCAATGATGCTTCTTTTTGTTCTAACTATTTCTGTATTACCCTGCTCTATTTGATTATTTAATTGCTCTTGGACTTTTATTTTTTCAAGTTTTTGTGTATTTGACTTGTTTTTAATCTGATTTCCTTTAAAAATATCCCATGAAAGTTGCACGCCAGCAATATAAGAATCGGCTCCACTAATTCCGATTGACTTGTCATGTAGATTGTAATTTGCAAAACCATTCAATCTTGGAGCCCAACCTAGTTTTGTACTTTTTATTGCCATTTCATAACTATTTAAAGCAGCAGTCATAGCTCTTATATCTGACCTATTCATTGATACTGCATTAGCGTAATCTAATTGAGTGGACAATGTATAAGGTAGTATAGTATAGACAACCCCTTTCTCTCTGTGCATTAATGTACTTAATTGATCTGAAACAGATTCAATTTGCGAAATAGCTTGTTTTTGTTGTAATTCTGCAGCTCTTACTTGCACTTCTACATTTAATAAATCTGATTTCTGCATCATACCTTGTTCAAATCTATCTTTTGTCAATTTATAGATAGCGCCAATGGTAACTAAGCCTTCTTTAGCAACATTAGCATACTGGTAAGAGAATTCTAACATAAGATACTGCTGAATGACTTCCATTCTAATTGCCTCTTTCGTTCTTTCAGACATCGCTTCATACATACCTGTTTGCAATTTTGCCGCTTTACGCATAAACATGGCATCTGCATTAACAATTGGCTGCTGAAGTACCACTTGTGTATTGTAGTTGCTATAATTGCTTGGATTATTTAAAGTAGCTGGATTAAAATCTTGTTGTTGAACGCTTGCTTGTTGTAATTTGAAACCAAAAACATTCAATGGATTATTTGTACTATAAGCCGTGTGTGAAATATTTAATTGAGGCAACCAAACTGCCTCTGTTTGTTTATAATTTGATTGTGCAATTGCAGCATCTGCGTTAGCAATGACCACTTGTTTATTATTTTGCTGCGCAGCTTGAATCGCATCGTCCAAAGACAAAGCAGTTGTTACACTTTGCGCACTTGCATTCATTCCAATTGCAAGCATTATATACAATCCAAATTGTCTTATTTTTTGTCTTTTCATCATTATATTTTTATATAGAATGCAAATGTATTTTTGATTTTAAAGAACAAGGGTGACATATATCACTGAACATAAAAATGCCACTTAGCAATAAGCTAAATGGCATTAAAAAAACCGAACCAAATCAACTTTTATTACAATGATTTTTTGGCTAGATACCAATCAACCATTTCTAAATTACTTTTCTTTCTTTCAGCTAATGCTTCAATAGTTTTAGGTGCAGGTACAATCACTTTATCACCTGGCTGCCAATCTAATGGACATGCAACACTATGTTCAGAAGAAGTTTGAAGTGCTAATAAAACTCTTTTAATCTCTTCCATATTTCTACCCACATTTAATGGATAATACATAATGGTGCGAATCTTACCAGCAGGATCAATAAAGAACACAGCTCTAACCGCTGCCGTCTCACTCTCACCTGGTTGCAACATGCCATATAATTTAGAAATCTTCATATCAATATCTGCAATGATCGGGAACTCAAACAAAACGCCAGTCTTTTCGTGAACTGCATTTACCCAAGCAATATGGGAATGGATGCTGTCAATACTTAAACCTAATAATTTGGTGTTATTTTTTGCAAAAAAATCTTTTTCTTTTGCAAATCCACTCATTTCAGTCGTACAAACTGGAGTAAAGTCTGCAGGATGCGAGAACATGATGACCCAATTCCCCTTATTATACTCAGACAAAGTCAATGGGCCGGTAGTAGTTGTTACTTTAAAATCTGGAGCTATATCGCCAATTCTTGGCATTTGTGTTATCGTTTCGTTTTCCATATTAATTATTTAGAAAACAAAACTATGTAACCAAAAAATCAGTATTTGTGATTTAAATCACTTAATAATAATTTTATATAATGAGAAGTTGTTCAATATACATTTTCGATTTCATTTTTAGATCTCATTGGATGAAATTAGCGTTTTTATGATTTTAATTATTTAAATAGAACCTTGTCTGCATAAAATGTTCCAAAGGGTATAAGTGAAGCTAAAAAAGCCATAAAGATTTTGATGCTATTCCAACGATGTATAAATGCAACTTGAAGCAGCAATACAATGTAAAGAACAAAAAGAATTCCATGAGCCGAACCAACAATATAATTGGGCTGTGGTAAAGAAAATTTATATTTTAAAATCATCGTAAAACCTAAAAGTAGATAAGAACAACCTTCAATAAATGCTACAAGTCGTAATCTTCCCAATGGGTTTTTTATTAATTGATTGACCATCTTATGATTTATAGGTGTTATACGGATAAAGTAATTTAACAATTGTAGTAAAATACCATTTCGTAAATTTACAATTAATAATACGAAAACAAGTCTAATAATAAAATTATGCGTGAACTTAAACCCGGATTGACTATCAAAAGCACCGACCTGCTGAATGGCAGTTTCTTTGAGCACACAACCATTCTGATTGTTGAATACAATCAAGAAGGAAGTGTCGGGTTTATAACCAATAAACCTCTTGGAAAGTCCTTGCACGAACTAGTTGAATTCAATCATAGCAAACCATTTCCACTGATGGATGGCGGCCCAGTTGATAGAGAGCACCTCTTTGTATTGCACAAGCGACCCGATCTCATTGAAGGAGGTAAAGAAATTTCCAGTGGTCTTTATTTGGGTGGTAATATAGAGCAGGTGATCGAAGCCATCAACACTAAGGGTATCAATCAACATGAAATTCAACTTTTTATCGGCTATTGCGGATGGGATCTGGGGGAACTGGAAGCGGAGGTGGAAGAAGGGAGTTGGATAATTGAATAATTAGAAAACTCATCTCAATAAACAGGATTGCCAATACATATTATTGGCAATCCTGCAAAAGTTCGGCATTGAAAAGCCTCAAAATTCTGATCTACCAATTTTCTACACCTAATAATTTTTTGCCCAAATCTGTTAATACTGCAGTATCATATTTTGTTTGTTCCCAATTTCTTGGATCTCCAGGAAAAGCATATCCTTCTGGAGCAATTCTATGTTTCCAAGAATTGACTCTCCATTCTTTTAAAGCCTCATTATCTTCCTCTGCAGGCATCATAGAAATGTATTGAGCAATACGTACTTTATCTTCACTATTATTTGCTCTAATACCATGCGGTTCTAAGCTATTAAAGATTAATAAATCTCCTGCTTCTAATTTTACCTTTGTTGGAGTGAAACCAGTAGTGTCTGGTTGGAATCTATTTCTGTCTTCTGATTGTGTTAATTTCCAAGTATCATAGGTTCTGAATAATTCAGGAATACATTGGAAGCCACCCATGTTTTCATCTGTTTGATCTGCCAAGGCCAATACACCTTGCACATTCACTGGCTTTGTTTCAGGATCATAATCCCAGTGTATAAATGCTTTGTATTCATGACCTGGTCTAATAGGGAAATTTAAATTTGCTCTATCAATGGTTACCCATAATTTTTCTGTCCCCCAAATATCTACAAATGCATCATATACTCTTTGCATTTGTCTGTTATTCCATAAGTGTTGGTTATTATAACATTCAACCATGCCAGTACCCGCTAACTCTTTCATTTTCATTTCTGCTCTTGGTGCTGTATACCAAGTTTCTTTATTATTAGGATCTTTTTCTTCAAACTCCCATAAAAATTTAGCAGTAGCTAATGCTTGTTCTCTTGGAACTGCATTCTTGATAACAATAAATCCATTATGAATCCAGAAATTCCAGTCTTCTTCGCTTAATACGCGCAATGGTTTTCCATTTGAGCGATCATTTAATTTAGTAGCACTGCTTTTTGCTGTAGATGGATTTCCTGGGATGTCTTTATGTGCATTATTTGGCACCATTGTTGGGATCATTGTTGGCACCATGCCTTGTTGTTGTTTTTCCATAAAATTAATTTGTGTGGTTTTAATGAAGGTTTTTTACAGTAGGACAGATTCTATTACATTTCAAACAATATCCATTACTATCTACATTCTTACAAGATAAATGCTCTTTTTTCTTAAGGATTTTTAGAGGTGTTTGACTCATTGAAGCCTCAGAAACTTTTAATTTAGTTTGAATAGTTGAGTTTGATTTGTAAAGCATATCAATCGTTTTGTAAAACAAATTTCAAATAAACAAATACAGAAATAAACAACCAAATTGACCAAAATTTGCTCTATATTGATAAAATAATGATTAAATTTATACTAATTATGTAATTATAGCACTAATGAGATTAAGTTTAGAAAATATCAAACCAGACGAGGGTAGTTCTTTTAGGATACTACTTACGCCTAAACTAAATGAGATTTTTTACTGGCATTTTCATCCTGAAATTGAGTTGGTATATGTAGAAGCCGATAAAGGAGTAAGACATATAGGGGATCATATTAGTACTTATGAAGGAAGCGATTTAGCATTGATTGGTTCTTATATACCACATTTGAATTTTGATTATGGTGTGCAGTCTGTAGTTGAAACGGTGGTGGTGCAGTTTAAACAAAATTTTTATGAGGATCCATTTTATAGTCAACCAGAAATGAAAGGCATTTTTGAATTGTTTGAAAAAGCTAAAACCGGAATTGCTTTTTATGGGGATACAAAAATTACAGCTGGAGTCATGTTGAAGCAACTAACTGAATTAAAACCCTTCGAGCAATTAATACATTTAATCAAAGTATTTAATTTCTTATCAAAATCTAGTGAATACAATTTACTCCATACAAGACCAATAGCAAATCATGCAGTTATAAAAGAACAAGAAAGAATGCATTTGATTTATCAATATGTAGAAAATAATTTTCAACAACCCATTGTGATAGATGATATAGCCAAGCATGTAAACTTATCGGTAGCTGCATTTTGTAGATACTTCAAAAAAAGTACTAAACTAACTTATACCGATTTTGTAAATCAGTATAGAATTAATCATGCTAAGAAATTATTAATGCAAGATGCGAATGTCACTGAAGCTTGCTATGAAGTTGGTTTTGAGAGCTTATCCTATTTTAATAAAATTTTCAAAAAAATTACTGGAGAAAATCCATCTACATTTAGAAAGAGAAAGGGGCTTGATTAAATTAATCATATTAACAGAAAAGATGCAACTACATGGCTAAATCTAGTAAAAGAGGAGGAGCTTTAAATAGACTCTTGGAATCTTTTCACAAGATAAAATATTATGTGTAAACTATACATCACGCGAAAAACTCAATCTTTAACTTCTAATATATTTAAGAATTTAGTTCAAAGAACTCCGAAATTTATTAGGTGACAGTCCAACTTTCTGCTTAAACAAACAATTAAAATGCTGAGAGTATTTAACCCTAACTCAGTGGATATGGATAGCTGAATGGATAATTATAGTTACATTTAATGGCTTAATATAATGTCAAAGGGAATAAATATTAAACCAAATTAACAGTATGAAACCATTTTTTTACTTCTTATTTATTTCATTATTTTTTTTGAAATCGAACAGCTTAACAGCCCAACAAGCCTCAAACACCTTCCCCTCATCCCTTTCAAAAGGACCAGCAGATAGATTCATTGGAAATGTATGGGTACAGTACTTTGTAAATGACACGACTAGCGATTTTTTGAGTTCAAAAGTAATTTTCGAGCCAAATGCAAGAAGTAATTGGCATGTTCATATTGGTAGACAAATTATTTTTGCCATTGAAGGAACAGGTTTTTATAAAGAAAAAGGGAAGGCAATCAGAATACTTAATAAAGGCGATGTGGTGATCATTGAACCAGGCACCATTCACTCACATGGATCTTCTAAAACAAATAGTTTCACTCAAGCTGTTATGATGAATATTGTTAACAGAAAAGATGCAACTACATGGCTAAATCCAGTAAAAGAGGAGGAGCTTTAAATGGACAACATATTTAATAAGAAGCGTTAATTAAATCAATTACCCTTTTCTTCACCTCTTTCGAAGCAAAAGCATGTTTTATGGCTTCTAAGTTGCACTTTTTAAAATAGCTCAAATCCCAATTGAATTTCTGATTCAAAAGTTTATACTCAGAACTCAGTGAAACATTGGATATGGTTCTAGCATCAGTGTTCACACTCATTGAAACACCATAATTGTATATTTTATCAATTGGATGATTTTCAATTTTATCAATCACATTAGTTTGAACATTACTTGTTGGACAAACCTCAAGATGAATGTCATTGGCCTTTAAGTAATCCAATAATTTAAAATCTTCAAAACTCCTAACGCCGTGTCCAATTCTTGAAGGTTTAAAATTTTTTATTGTCTCCCACACACTTTCAGCTCCTTTAGCCTCACCTGCATGTGCTGTACATTTTATTTCATTCATATTGGCATACTCAAACGCTTTAATATGATTATCTATTGGAAATCCAGCCTCATCTGCAGCTATGTCAAATCCTACCACATGCGAACCTTTAAATTTTTTAGCCAACTCAACTGTTTCCATACTTTGAGCTTCCGTATAATGTCTTAATGTACACAATATAATACCTGCTTCAACACCGTATTGTTTTATCCCCTCCTCAGTAGCGTCATTGACAATTTGAACCACATCTTCAGGAGCAAGCCCTTTTAATGTATGTTGTAATGGAGCAAATCTAAATTCAGCATAAACAACATGATCATTTTTTAGTTGTTTGAACAAATCCAAAGTCACCAGCCTTAATTGTTCTTTTGTTTGCATTAGTTCAAACCCCTTAATAGCTCTTGAAATATAATCAGCCAAATCCGTACATTTTGGGGGCGCTATAAAGGACTTAATATACTCCTCTATAGTTACAGAAGGACATAATTGCTTTACACATTCATAACTTAATGAACAATCTAAGTGAAGATGTAATTCCACTTTAGGCAAATTACTATACTTGTTTTGTGAAAATGAAGCGCTAAATGAACACATAAAATATTAGTAACTGTTTGATTTTCATATATTTTTAAATAAGGACAAAGCTATTGCTATACAATTGAAAAAAACAGGGGTAATTTGTAGTGGGTTATGTTTGGACAAAACCGAAAACAACCGATTTTTGCCGAACTCAGGAGGTGTTTTACTCTTTTAAGAATTTACTTCTAAAATCAATTGGAGTAGAAGCGACATGCTTTCTAAAATATTTGATAAAATTAGTGGGTTCGTCAAATCCTAATTCAAATCCAATCTCTTTAATTGAACTTGTTGTATGAGCTAGTAATCTCTTGGCTTCTAGGACCACTCTTTCGTCTATTAAAACCTTAGGGGACTTTCCCAGTACTTTTAAAGTTGATTTATTTAATTTTTTTTCAGATACAGCCATCATAGCAGCATACCCAGCAACTGATTTTACACTTTTAAAATGATCATCTAATAAATTTTTAAATAAAATAGTATAATCCAAATCTTCCCCTTTTCTAATTTCATTAAAACCTGCTTTTCTCCTTTCTCTTTCAGCCAACAACAAAAAATTATGTAAATGATTGTGCAATAAATCAAATTGAATACGATCATTTGGCCTAGCTAACTCAGCTTCGATTTCCTTAAACATAGTAATTATTGGAGAACTTGGTTTTACATTCAAAACGGGATCTTCTAATAAATCATTAAATAAGATATTGTTTCTTAAATATTTTGTGTCATCAGGATACCTATCAAAAAATGCATCAGTAAACAATAGAAATTTGCCGTCATACCCTCCTTTAGCATCCATCATCTGAACCCTATCTTTATTGACAAATAAAAATGAGTTGGCTTTAACCTTGATAGGATTGAAATCTACGATATGTCTTGCACTACCTTTCTGATACCAAAAAATATTATAGTAATTATCCCTATGTGGGAATGCTATATTTTCACGGTGCTTTAATAAAGTTGCTGCAATAGGGATAACTTCTATCTCCATTGGCAAACCTTCTTTAAACAAAATATTCTTTATTTGGGTTGCCATATCCACAAATATAAAATATCCCTTACTCATTTATAGAATAAAGGATATTAAAATTGTTTATATGGAAAAACTATTTTTTCTTAAACAAACCAACTCCGATTTTTGCAGCTTCACTGCCTACTTTCGGATGTAGAAAGTTCCTGCTTTCTTGATTATAATCCAACTCGATTGCTTGCTCGGTAATTTTTGTATTATTGAACTTCAACAAAACGGGATCTATGTCTTTAAAATTTAATTGGGGACCTCCGCCCGTTCCTGTTATTTTCTGGTTTCCTGCAATTAAACTATTATTCACTTGATATAAAATAGGTTCTTTTTCTTTTTTATCTATTCCTGCAGCTTCTTGCTGACCCTGGTCTCTATCTAATTGACTAATCCAAGCATACCTGCTATTCGCAATTACATTGTTTTCAAAAACAAAATCATTAGCAATAGCAGAAGTCCATACACCACATCCATATCCACCATAAATCAATGTATTTTTCATAACATGGCCTGTACTTTTACGTGACCAATAAACAATAGCTTGTTTCAAATTATAAAATATACAATGATCAACTACAATCCCTGTGCCATTAGCAATGATGCCTAAATGATTGGGTGTACTTACTTCATCTCCTGCAAAAACACATTGTGTAATCTCAAGATCATCCAAATCGGCATTTGGTCTTGTAATTGGATACACTCTTATAATTTTTCCTTTTTCTGGATGTTCAATCACTGGTGCACCTAATATTTTTAGACCTTGAATCGTTATATGACTAGTTTCAATCTTCATGCCATACATACCTCCTCCAAATGGATCTTTAACACCCATCCAATCATCAGATAATGGCATGGTATGAATTAAAGTAGGCATGCTTCCTGTATTCCAATTAGGATCATCCGGTAGGATCTCTGCTCTTATAGTCAAACGTGCTTGTTTGGTAAACTGTCTTTTAGTGGGATGGAATGTAGAAGGCTCCATTAATGCATACACACCTTGAGATAAGAAAATAGTTATTCCTTTATCTCCCTCACTTTCATTCACTAATCTTGAAGCAGCCGGCAAACTTCTTAAAGGATGTTCTTTTGATCCATCATTAGCATCATTGCCAATATTTGGATTTACATAAATATTAGTTACTCCTTGTGTAGAACCTACATAGAAAGACAATAAAAAGGCTAAAAAGAATAATGTAAACTTTTGTTTTATGAACTTCATTTCACTTTTGTTTTATTAAAAGCAAAAATGAAGATTACAAACCTAAGTATGATGATACATTTAGTCCCTTTAATGGTAATTTAGAGAATTTTACAAATTAGTACATATATTTAAAATGCTTAAAATCAGTGATTTTGAATAAAATATCCGAGTAATTAACAAGAAAAGTGCTCGAATTGAATCATTGAAATAATTGATTACCTTTGTTAAACAAAAATTGCATGAGAGATGACATACAACATATCCTTTCAGGAAAGAGCAAAGTTAAGCACCATCATCTTATCCAAACAGCCTGCAGTTACCTTAAAGGAAGCCAAGGAGCAAGCTCAATGGCTAAAGACCAACAGCAGCTCAAAGAAGAAGAAACAAAGAGCTTAATTCAATTTGCAGAAGATAATAATCTTTGGGTAGATAATATTGATATTGACTTATATGTATCCCAAGGGGCAGAACAAAAGGTATATTTAAAAGATGGTCTAACTGTCTTAAAATTGAATGATGCAATTTATTACGCAAGCTGGATTGATTATTTTCACAACCTATTACTTAACAATTTATTTTTTCCTGATACAGCATACCAACTATTAGGTTTTTACAAAGACTCTGCTATTTTATATGCTGTTGTTGAACAGCCATTTGTCAAAGCAAATGAAAAAACAGATTTGAATATGGTAAAAGCCTTTTTAGAAAACAATGGTTTTATTAATAAAAAGAATCATGATTACTATAATGAAGAATTAGGTTTGATTCTTGAAGATCTTCATGACGAAAATGTACTTACTCAAAATGGGATGCTCTATTTTATAGATACTGTGTTTTATATTACTAGCCCAAAGTAACCTCTTTTGAGATAAATCTTAAAGTAAAAAAGCAGGCATAAATTGTCTGCTTTTTTGAAGTTAGTTATTTCTGAAAATAATAGTTATTTCCTAGATGATTTGTGATATAAGTCAATCTAATACTTGACAACAGGGTTATGTTTAACCTTAAAATTTAGTGAATTAGAAATAAAACAATACTTATTGGATTGGTGATGTAGTTCATTTGTCTCTTCAATTTTGGTTGGGTCTATGATAGTAACAACTGGATTTAAGGTCACTGATTCGAAATAACCACTACCATCTTCCTTTTCTATCATGACACCTGTGGCGGTATCAGTAAAATCAATCACCACAATCCCTTTTGTTGATGCCAAATGTAAGAACCATAACATATGACAAGAAGAAATTGAAGACAGTAATAGATCCTCTGGATTATGTTTATGTTTATCACCAAGAAACGCCGGGTCTGATGACCCAAGAATATCTACTTTATTCAATATCTTTATTGTAAAGTTCCTTGTGTATGAATTATATTTTTTTGTACCTAACCTTGGTTACCTGTCCAAGTTAAATAAGTATGATATTCATGTTTTTTCATCATTAGAATTTTAAACTAATATACAAACAAGGCCTGTAAATTGTATATGTCATTCACCTAATCACGTGAAATATCCAATTAGATGCGGGTTATGAAGATTATTTGAGAGAATGAAGGCGTTGATTTGTAGTGTATTATGTTTTGACAAAACCGAAATCAACCGATTTTGACCGAATTCAGGGGGGTGTTTTCCTCACACAGGGAATCCTGGTTTATGATTGAAATATTTGAGTAACTTTCCTTAACTAAATACTACATGAGAGATGACATACAACATATCCTTTCTGGAACGAGACAAGTTAAGCACCGCCATCATATCCAAACAATCTGCAGTTACCTTAAAAGAAGCCAAGGAACAAGCTCAATGGTTAAAGTCCAACAGCAACACAAAGAAGAAACAAAGAGACTAGTTCAAATTGCAGAAATTAATTTGTAACATAAATAGTTTAATAGAAAAATAAAATTACAATCATAGGCGGTGCAATAACATTTATGATTTTTGCTTCATTTTCGTGTAACACAAAAAGTTTATTAAGAAAAGACACTATTGATTATTCTACAAAGCAGATGCTACTGTCCTATCTTGAACGACATAAAAAAATCGATACAGGTGCGAGTTTATTTATTGATACATTATTAAATAAATTAGATTGGACTAATTATTCACAATCAAAAACTAACAATTCTGGTGCAACATTATTTTATGTGCCATTAAATTATAATAGAAAAAAGACAGGTATCACATTTATTTATTATAATAATTTACAAGAAGTATATTATGCTCATATTACAGACTTTCCCAATATTAAAAATAGCAAAAATCGAAAAATTAATAAAAATTCATTTACCCCCAATAGATATCTTAAATCATTTTTATAGAAACAAAGCGAATGAATATACTGGCTCCATTAGATCATTTAGTTTATCTAACAATTTTGATTGGGAATATGGGTACGAAAATGGTAAAAAAAAATTTGAGAAAAGGATAACAAGCTATGACCCTAATGATACAACATCAAATTCAGATAATAAGAATGGCCTGATAAAATGGCATTTAATAACAATGTATGTAAATAGAAAATATGATTGGAGATTTCTTGGAACAACTTATGAAAATGGAACTTTAAAATTATCAATTGGAATTACTCCAGATTCAGTAAGAATAAAAACTAAACCGAACAAATATAACAATTATTAAGAGGGGATGGCCGACTGCGTCGGCATCCCACAACAGTTCGCCTTACACAAAGCCTTTCAACTAAACGCTTCGGGATGGCCGACTGCGTCGGCATCCCACAACAGTTCGCCTTACACAAAGCCTTTCAACT
>JACCDU010698347.1_pt1 | contig 13446 bp, 22 predicted proteins | sample 7446081 | NCBI WGS metagenome assembly JACCDU01 (sample SAMN15323447, study PRJNA562643) | freshwater metagenome | isolation source: river surface water | place: USA:Blue River Watershed | collected 2017-08-17 | reverse complement strand
GGTTTAAGTCCGCTACGTCTACCAATTCCGTCATAACCGCTTGTTGGTGCCCTGTGCAGGAATCGAACCTGCTATCTTCGGGTTACAAATCCGTTGCATCGCCAGCAATGCTTACAGGGCTTTGGCGCATCCAGTAGGAATCGAACCTACAACCTACACCTTAGAAGGGTGTTGCTCTATCCTGTTGAGCTATGGACGCTTAATGCTTCTTGTAAGAGTCTGTGACGTTCGTCCAATCCTCAACACCAACCATACAACACCAATCCAGCCACACAGGATATGGAGGATGTGCTGTATCCCTTGGTTCTTCGCTGAGAGTGTAGACTCGTCCGCTCTTCGTCACTGCTTGCATTGTATCCATGCTGAAGCTCTTGATGGCGGTGGACACCCTAGTTGCCCACATGTCTGTGAAGTCAAAGCCAACGATGTGTCGCTCTAGTTCACCCTTGTACTCAATCTCGTAGATGGACCAGTCTTTGACAGACACAGTCTTGCACAGTTCAATAGGCGTTACTGGCGTTAAAAACATGCTTGTTCCTCTGCAGGTAGTTGAGGTTGTCGAAGTAGGCTCGGTCAAAGCCACGCTGCCATTCCTTGCCTTTGCTGGTGCTGTGATTGTACTTGTTCTCAGTCCAGCCTCGGCTGAAGGCGTAATAGCCCTCCTTGTAAGCGAAGGAATTATTTGTCATCCTTCTTCTCCTCTACTTGCTGCGTTTTGTTGAAGCCACCAAAATTGGACATCTCCTCAATAGGAGCAAATTCACCAATGTAGATGGTCATCAGAGGAAGTCTGATGATGTGTCCAATGTAGCACATGATGTTCTCACCTGCAAGCTCCTTACCTTCTTCATCAAAAAGACCTACTCGATAGCAGATGTTCTCGTTGAACTCGAAGTCGATACCGATGCCATGACGAAATTCCATACTAATCATTTTTGCTCTCCATCTTCATGCTTCATCTTAGCGATGATGTAGTCTTTTACCAGACTGCTTCTAACAATGTCGTTCACGCTGAATTCGAACTTGCTGAACTGCGTCATGCTGTCAGCAATGGACATGAACTTAGGCAAGCCTGTCCTGTCATCCTTCTTCCTCAAATCTGTCTGTCGGATATCTCCACAGAAGATGATTTTGCTGTTGTTACCAACGCGAGTGATGATGGTGTCTAGCTCTTCAAAGTTCATGTTCTGGAATTCATCAACAAGGATGATGGAGTTCCAGAAGGTGGTGCCACGAATGAACGACGTAGACAAGAATTCTATGTGGCCTTGTTCGCAAAGTCTATCCCAGGCGTCTTTGCGATTGAACAAATCTGTTGTGATTTGTCGGTAAGGCTGAATATATACCTCCATTTTGTCTTCGACATTGCCTGGTAGATGTCCCATTTCTCTGCTCTGTACAGCAGAACGAATGATGACTACTTTGTTGAAAGAAGACGACTTGTCCAGCACTTCCTCTAACGCTCGATACAGAGCAATGTAGCTCTTCCCTGTACCAGCTACACCATGCAGACACATGAAATAGTGTCCTGATTTGTAGGCGTCAAAGAACGACTTCTGCATCGCTGTCTTAGGCTGGATGGTGTTCATGTCATCCAGCTTTATCTTCAATGACCTCGTCGTTGTCGTCGTAGTGGTTGTAGGCGCTTCTTCTAGCAAAGCTGCTTTCCTCTTCGTTACCATGCCTCCCCTTTCAAGAAAGAAAGAGGGCATTGTAGCCCTCTTTTGTTACAGATTAGCGGATCTCGCAGGCACCAGCAGTGCAGGACAACATCTGAACACCTTCGACGTTGTCGGTGGCTTCAATGAAACCATCCCAATCAATATCAGCAGGCATCGAAGCAACCATCTGCTTGTACTGCTCTGCGTCAATCTCCTCATAAGGAGCCTGGCGATAGGTGCCTCCATCATAAGGAAGGAAGCTAACACCAGTGATTTCATCGAAGTGTTCCCACACCCAAGCACCAACAGCAGGCCACTCCTCTTCCTTGACCGAGATGGTCACTGAAGGCTTGTGCTCACACCAATGGCGCTGGAAAGCCAGCCACAGCTTCAGATGCTGCAATGCGTCGATGTGCTCACGCAAGACAGCGCCTTCGTCTGTAGACATCGGAAACGAAAACACAGTGGTGCTATCAGGCTTCATAACACACGGCTCTGCAGGGAAGCCCGCGTTCTTCAAGAACGTCGTCAGCGGGTCTTTGTTGTCGCTACGAACACGCCTGATGTAATACTGAGAATGCTGCGGATGGATTCCGCTGGCAGTGCCAGTAAGCTGTGAAGCTGTTCCTTCAGGCTTGACGCAAGTGATGGCAGCAGAGACATTGATGCCAATGTCAGCAGCATACTTAGCGTTAGTCTCAACAGCAACAGCCTTCAGACGCTCCAGAATAGCAGGCAACTCAGGATTGTCTGGATTGTTCAACAAAGCGTTGTCCAAGATACCCGTCATTGACACACCCAACAGACGCTCTTGTTCTGTGTTGGTTTGCCAAATCTTACGCAGATATGGGAAATTGGTCATAGTCGATTGAAAAGTGCCAAGGATCGTCGCCATAGCCACCTTATCAGCCAATCGCTCCACAGTATCAGTGCTGCGCACAGACAAAGTGGATAAATTACAAAACTGATAAGGACGGAGAATAATTTCTGAGCCTTCGTTGTTACTCTGCTTTCGCAGGGACGTATCATTTCTGTACGTCTCTATACGTCTCCGTATAGAACAGACTATATCACCACCCACATTGTGGGGCTTATCGTCCGAGTTTGTAGCCAAAGCTAGACAAGACATGAGGCCCAACAAGTTGTTCAAACTTTTCGCTGTCTTTGGAGCGGAGCGTAAGAAACCAATACTTGCTGTGACGGTGAACATTGAATTCCAAATCCAGCTTTTCTTTTAGAGCCTTCTTCAGAAGAAAATTGTCGCCGTAGCTAAAGCCCTTCGTGTGTAGAGAATAGGCAGGCGTTGCGTTACAACGAGGATCTACATACCGACCACCGTCTGCCATGAAGATGATAGAGAGAGCCTCCTCATCCAACATCGTCAGCATGTGTGGGTCAATAACCTTGTGCCCATCAATGTACACACGTTCCCAGATAGTGGTGAGCTTAGGATGTGTCTTTGATTCCAGACGCAACTGAGGTTTCCTTGTGTAGCCATCAGTGTTGTAGTCTTTCCTGTCATACAACCTAGTCCCAATACCTGCGTCTTCCAACGTCTGTTGCACCTTCTCAATGTAGTCCTTGTTTTCCTCACGCATGTTCATGATGAACTTAGCGTTAGTACATTTACCAGTGACATACAACCCACCGTCAAAGGTGGAGAAGTAATACAGACGCTTGCTTTGATCTTTACTCATAGTCGTTGCACCTTCCATATCGGATTGGCACAGGGTTGTCTACGTGAGAGTTTCCCTGTTTTTAGATAAGTTTTCGAGAAGCGTTACCGCTTCAAGCCGCTACTGTCAACGGATTCGTTCCCCATTCATAGCCGAGTTCTCTCCTCCCATTCTTCGCTGCTTGCTTTTCGCTGGCATAGCGACTGAAGATGCCTCGTTCACCAGAATGGCTGTCATAGATGGAACACCATTCACGCATGAACTTACCTACATCAGGCTTACTAGCGTACACAGCGCTATTGTTTGCCAGAGCACGTTGACCATTACCATCCCACCAATTACCTGCCTTTGCATGAGCCATGCGGTCATCGCTGAGATCAGATAACGAAATCATTGCGCTGCGTCGCACACCACCCACAACAACAACCTCACCAATCTTGCAAAGGATGTCATGGGCTTCCAGGCTTGTCAGCCTACGTCCTACAGCACCCTTGAACTTGGCAACGACATACTTGAACAGGTCTACCAAGGGCTCAGGGCCACTTGCTCGACCACCAAACGTCTTCAGCCGTGTGCCTGCTGGGCGAACAGCAGAAACCTCCCATTTTGGGATCTCGCCTGCATAAAGAAGGGCAATGATTTGACGCAGCGCCTTAGCCCAGCCTTCCTTGGAGTCTTTGACAACAACAACAGTGTTAGAGTCGAACAGACGATCAGGCACTTCAGGGAGTTTGTTAACATATTGCTGCTCCACGCTAAAGCCAACACCAGTGCCGCACAGCAGGATGTACATAGCCTCATCAAAAGCCTTGGCGTCGTCAATGGGCAGATACGAACAGTTGTAGCCTGCGACGTTCTGGCGCTCCAGCGCTTCACCAGCAGTCATCACAGAACGCATAGACGGCAGCACTTCTCGATGGGTCACCGCTGTTTCCAGCTTTGCACGAAGAGAAGCAGGAATGTCGTAGTTGTGTTGGGTCTTCAGATGCTTTTGCATGAAATCGAAATAGCGCTTGACGCTCTCATACCAATGCTCACGACGTCCTTTGTCGTCAAGAAAGCGAGCATATCGGCTCTTTGCAATGTAGGTTTGATACGGAGTCATATTCTTCCTTACAGAAAACAAAGGCAGCAATGAAGCTGCCTTAACGAGGGGCGAGGGTTATATCACGCTTTAGCGGTTGTCACCACTTCCTTGGATTACATTTCTATTCTTCCTGTCCTCCAGCTTGTTTAGGTTCATCTGAGCAATGTCTTCCAGGTTCCAGTAGTAGTTTCTAGCAATGCCAGCAACAAACCACAGGATATCTCCTAGTTCTTTCTTCAGCATCTCCTGCTTCTTTTCCCACAACTCAGAGTCAGTGGTTGTAGGATTGTCTCTAATCCATTTAGCCTGAGCGCTACACAATTCTCCAACTTCTCCAGTGAGTCCTAAGAAAAGATAGCTAATATCCTTTGCTGACGGTAGAGCATAGGACCAAGCCTTCTCTTGGTAGTCATTCAGGCTTAGCTTCTTCTCTCCAGTAGCGAACATAGAAGTGTTCTCCGAGTTCATCAATGAGCTTTTGTGGGTATCCCTGTTCAACAAGCCATTTGCGGTGGTCTGTGGTGAAGTCAGGGATAGGCTTTGGGAATCCATATTTCCATCCTGATGGCGGATCAATGTACGTGATTAGTGCCATAGTAGCTTCCATCAGGCATCACGAACAACGAAGGAAGCAGATGGGAAACAATTGTACGACATTGCTGTGCCACTTCCCTGTGCTCCTTCTGTGTAGCGTCGTCACATCGAATGGCGATGTAATGTAGCCAGCTTCTGACGGTGCCGTTTACATACATACGCGACATCGTCATCCCCTCAGGCAATACCTTCCTAGCCACCTCCTTTGCAATGCCCATGTTCAAGGCCGCTTCATACGACTCCTTAGCCTGCTTCCAGGTCTTCTGCTGTTGTTCTCTCCACCAACGTTGGATTTCCCTATCCTCGGTGGCAAGGCTGTTTTGCCTGTTTTTGGTGTCCTGTAGCCTAGCCTCACCAATTTCATGGTCACCAACGACAGCATAGCGCTGGCTAAACTCCTGGAATTGGAAGCTGCGGTGTCTCAAGATTTGTCTGGCAATGTCCCTCGTTGTTTCAATCTCGATGCAGATGTTCCCCATTTCAAACACAGACCAATGGTTGTGCTTCATGCAATAACGCAACAGTTTAGAGGCAGTCTCGTCATTGTGCTGGTTAGCAGGATTGCTAACTCTTGCACAATAGGCGATGACGCTCTCAATATTCGGTGTTGCCCAGATTAGTCTGGCCTTTGTTGTCATCATGCTGCTCCACAACGGTTTCAAGGAATTCAGTCAATGCTTTTGTGACGGCTGTATTGACAATGAGCTTCACTTCTTCAAAAGTGAGATCGACGGTGACAAGAGCACTTCCATCTTGTTGTTCTTCAATTTCAATAATTTTCATCTTAGCTCCTTAGGTACGGGTGTAGCGCTTATCAGGATCAAAGCCCGCCATCAGGTCAGCAGCTTCGTGGCTAGTGAAGTAGTATTGAAACAAGGTCTCCATACCCTTCATCGTCTTCAACGTCACAAGCTGATCCTCAGGATGCTTGTCGTGAAAGCTGTTGCTCTCTGCTTCTTCCTTGAGTTGAAAGTAGTCTTGCTTCAGGATTGATTTGAAGAAGCCGTAGGCTGTGTCGTAATCCAGTTTCAGATTGAAGTCATTCATTTCTTTCTTTCCTTTCTTTCCTTTCTTTCTGTTGCCGTCTTTGCTTTATGACAGACCTTGCACAAAACTTGTAGACCTTCCTTTTCGCAGAAGAGACGCTCTACAAATCTATCCCAACTAACGAATCCATCTGTAGTATGCACCACTGGAGAGATATGATCAACAGCCACATGCTTAGCAGGGAATTGTTCCTGACATAAAGCACATTGATAATGCTGTGCTAGCTTTCCTGTTTCTTTGTTGACATAGCGTCCTACACAGGCTTCCTTCAGCACCTGGTATTTCACAGGCCAGCGTCTGGAAGCACTGCGTAGAGCGCTAATGACAAAGCTACGGAACCTAGCTTCTGTCCAGGCTCCTCCGTTCCTACCAGCCATGAGGCTCAGAAGATGCGGTAAACAGGGAAGGCATTTCTGTAGCCTTCCATGAATCCATCTCCCTTTCTTTGTTGATATCCATTTGGATAATGAACATCAACGAAGACATGGCATGAGCCAGATGATGAAAACCAGACTCTTCATCTCGTTCTTCACCGCCAAACCACTGCCACAGATGACGATTGGCTGCATCGAAGTAGCGCTGCCTAGCGTTATCAAGATGCATCCAATTGTCAGGGCTGTACTTCTTAGCCCCATATGTCAACACAGCCACCATCTCCATCAAAGCGTCTTGCTTGATGAGAGAAAACTTAGGCTTGTTGTCGTCGTATTTCACTCCAATGGGGGTGTCCATATTTGCTTTTCCTGTCGTCTCAGCCATAGTAGTTGTCCATTCTCAATGACACGCTCTTCAGCCCCGTGAAAGGCTTCTACGCATACATTGTACATCTCTCGTTCTGTTGTACATTCTTCGAGCAGCTTAGTAGCCTTTACAGGCCCAATGCCGTGTATGCCTATGATGTTATCAACAGCATCACCAGTGAGGATTTGCTTGTAGAAGTTTCTCAGCCCTTCAAAGGGTTCAATGAATGTGTGCTCACGCTTGACAAAGTTGAAGATATGGCACGGAACTTGCATGAAGTCTTTGTCAATAGAGACAATGCAGCACTGGTGTTGTTGCTTAGTCGCCTCAATAGCAATGGCATCATCGGCTTCTTCTCCTTTGGACAACACAGCCTTCCATTCCTGCAACAGATGCTTTCTCACCGTAGGCAGATGCTTAGGCTTAGGCTGAGTTCTGTTGCCTTTATAGACGGCTGTCTTGGCTATGGTGTTTCTGAAGTTGGCAGAGCCTGTCAAATAAATCTGCCAGGTGTCATACCATCTATCGTCTACATCGCACGATAACAGCGCCATTGTTACGATGCTGTCTATTGTTCGCTGTGCTGCAGAAGCTGCTTCGTCTTGACAGGCGAATGCAGCCCTGTAGCACATGACGTCTCCATCAAGCAGAGCCTTCATCAACTTCCCTCACCAGCTTTGCATCATCGATGACATATCGCTGTTGCTGTTCCACCTGTTGCACGATATAGCCAGCAAGGTGATGCTGGCCTATCACACGCAAGGCCTGAACAACAACAGAGGCATCAGCTTCTGATGGAAGTTTGATGGACAACATCAGAGAGCTTCGTCGTCGCTGATGTTGCTACCACCACCACCACCACCGCCAAACTCAACGAGGTCAGTGATGACAATCTTCTGCAACGAAGGAGACACACCCTTCTTGTTCTTGTACTTCCATTCGTAGCTACTCACGATGCACTTGGCTTTGCTGCCGTTGCCAATCTTCTCTTGAATCTCGTCGCCGTCAACATCGAGCACCTTGATAGGACGCGCAGACTTGCAAGTGATGTACTTGCCAACGCCTTCCTTTTCCTTCACATCAATCTTCATAGCCTCCAACGCCTCAACAGCGGCATCAGAAAGCTGGGTCAGATCAATCTGATGCTTCCCTGACATCTCGTTAGGCTCTTTGTTTTGGCACCACATAACAACGGCTTTGAGCTTCACTGCTTCCATTTCATTTCCTCTAGTGTGCTACAGAATTGAACACGCTGTAGCTTCGTGTAGCTGGTTACGATAATCCAGCGTTGCTGCCGCTCAGACATCCGAGCCTTCTGTGCTGAAGATACAGCACAGGCAACCGATCAAGCATCAATGACATTCTCGCCAGTTTTCCCCGACTTTGCCTTCAGCGTCAACGGGGCAGCGAAATTGTAACACCTCTCCAGCAATGTTGGCAGCTTTCTCAATAAGCCTAGCTGCCTGTTCAGCCTGTTGAGGCAACACCGAATACTGCACTTCGTCATGTACCCATGCCATTAGTCGAGCATCGATGTTGTTCTCACGAAGAAGCCTATCAGCCTCTACAAGCCATTGCTTGGCGATGATGGCACCTGCCCCTTGCAGCAACGTGTTCAACGCAGCATGGTCGCTTCTGATGCGGATGCGGCGTCCGTCCAAGCCAGGCACATGACCCTTCTTCACAAACTTAGACAGCTTCTGCTTCAGAGGTGCTAGGCCTGGTGTGTTGTTGATGAAGTTGTCAATGAGCTTCTTTCCTTTGGTGCTGCTGGCACCAACGATGGTTCCTGCCTTCTCTGCTCCTGCTCCGTATAAAACTCCATAGGTTAGTGTCTTCGTTACATTGCGAATACGCTTATGTTCAATGGTGTCTTCCTTCGCCGTTCCCTTAGGCACCAACCCAAAGCTCTGTGCATTCATCCAATGCACATCGCCCTTCAGCAACTCATTGGTCCAGCCTTCGTCATTAAGATAGTGAGCGAGGCAGCGTAGCTCAATGCCGCTAAGGTCAACACCAACCTGCATCCGGCCCTTACCTGGATACCACACTTCTCTGCACTCAGGACCGTATGGAGCAGACACATTAGGCACTTGTCCTAGATTGGGGCTGTTATGTGTGGCTCTGCCAGTGACAGCACCACAGGTGATGATGCGTCCGTAGACAACACCATTTGTTTCCTTCTCCAACCAACTACTCACCTGTGCCACACGCTTCTGCAACATCAGATATTCATTGAGCAGCTTAGCCTCAGGCTTGTCAATGTCAGACAGGATGTCTTCATTGATGGAGATGGCTCCTTTCTCTGTCGTCTCTGTGAACTCAACACCAAGCACTTGCAGACGCTCAGCAATCTGCTGACGGCTTCCAGGATTGAACGGAATAACCTTCACCTTCATAGGACCAGGAATAGCTTCCTGTATCAGCTTAGACGGCTTAGCTACACCAGACTGTTTCAACAACTCCAGCAGAGCACCTTTAGTGTCTGCTCTGTATTCCTTCCAAGAGTCATCAACAACTTCCCAATACTGAGGAGTCTTTGTCTCTTCTATCGTTGGTGGAAAAACTTCTTGTAGCTTATTTTCAATGTCAGCCATCTTACCTGACAGTGTAGCCAGAAGAGTCTGAGCCTTAGGGACATCGATCGGATAGCCATTGTTCATCATCCTTCCGCATATCTGAGCCACCTTGTGCTCTAGTTCAATGCTGGTGTCGCTGAAGCCCATACTCTCCATCTCCTTCGTGAGATGCTGATACAGGCGCTCCAGCAGCAACACGTCCTGGATGCAATAGTCTTCCATCTCCTGTGACCAGCCTTCATCAAAGGCGTCAAAGTCTCCCTTGTGCTCACCAAAGCGAATTCCCCAGCTACGAAGAGAGTGTTTGCCTGCCTTAGGATCTTCCTCGGGCGGGGGTAGCTCAGGGTTGTACAGGCGTGACAACACCAGCGTATCCACCTGCATATGCTCAGGAACATACACCTGCCATACCTTAGCAAGGACAGCGAAGTCGAAGTCAATGCCGTTGTGAGCAACTACTTTGTTCTCATCCAGGTATTGCTGCAGCCCTGTCCTCTCACGCCATGTCTTTACTTCATCACCTTTCTTTGTCACAACAAGCCAAATGGTGGTGTGTGCTAGATTGGTTTCGATGTCAAGAAATATCATGCGTAGGGCTTTCTCTTTTCTTCGTCGTTGGTTAAGAGACCACCATGTCCATAGAAGTGTTCGTTGAGACGAAGCGCTGCATGGGCATAGTAGTTGTGGTTGTATTTAGCTTCTTCGTGCATTGCCTTGAGAAAGGCTATGACTTCCTGTAGTGTTTCTTGTGGTGTCATTTCTCTTTCTCCATTCCAAAATGTTCTTTAATGACAGCGCCCGGATACATATCGCTTTCGTGTGCGGAATTACTAACCTTAACACACTCTTCCACAATGAGTTCTCCATACTTCTGTCTGAAAATGTCTTGCCAAGATTCACCAGACAGCTTACGAGAATATAGCTGGTCAGTGATGTCCTCGGCTTTCTGACTCAGGTCATAGAACAGTGGGTTCATAGCAACTCCTCTTCGCCTTCTTCTTCAAAGTGTTCCAACATCCTACCTGTTTGTTTGCTGTACAGCAAATAACAAGCTGGTCCTGTCTCTCCGTTCCAGCGATTCTTCAGGATACGTAGCTTGGTCTTGTTGCGCTCATTAGGATCATCAGCCTGTCCATTACGCTCCAGACCAATCACCATGTCGCTAAGCTGTGCAATGGCTGCGCTGCCACGAAGCTGAGACAAAGACGTTGCAGCCCCTTCCTCATGTCCACGACCATCAGGACGTTTGAGGTGGGAGACAACAAACAAAGAGATACTGGTTTCTTCAACAAGCATCCGCAGCTTGGTCATGATTTCATCAATGGCTTTGCGTTCGTCCCCATTGTCTTGACTACTAACCAGGATGGATAGATGGTCAAGAAAGATGTAGCGACAGTTGAGAGCCTTCGCCATGTAGCGTACACGGTTGACAATGTTCTCAATGGCTGTGCTGCCAAAGTGCTGGAACAGATAGAGCCTGCCTGTTCCTAGAGTGCGTTCAAAGGCATCCTTACGCTCCTCTGAGCTTGCCTCTGTGTCAGGTAGATGCAGAGGCTTGTTCACAGCAAGCGACATCAAAGACAAGCCTGTCTTCCTGATGCCTTCCTCCATGAACAGGAAGCCTAGGTTGTCACCAGTGTGGCATAGCACATGCCAGGCTATCTCACGCATCACCTGACTCTTGCCCAAGCCGCTACCTGCTGTGATGGTGACAAGCTCGCCATACCTGATGCCATTGGTCAGCGCATTCAGTCCATCCCACGGGTACATGCATTGCGCTGGTGCTGGCGGTGTTGATACCAAGTCCCATAGCGTGGTGCCAGCGATGATGCCATCAGGGATGTACGCCTCTGCGCTCCACCAGCGATGAACAAACACAGCCTCTTTGTTAGCTGCTGTGTAGTCACAAGCATCCTTCAAATCGTGTTCATGCTTGAACACCTTAGCCTTGTTACCGAATAGCTCTGCAACTTCCTTCGCTGCTTTCTTACCAGGCTCATCGTTATCGAAGCAGATGACGATGGTGTCAAAGCTATCGAGCCATTCGTAGGCTGCCCTGCAATCCTTCAATGCACCAGCAGCGCCACTGCGAATGGACACACAAGGCCACTTGCTCCCTGTGGCTTGAAACGCAGCCAATGCATCAAACTCACCTTCAGTGATGGTGACGTATTTACCACCTGCTGTGTACAGGTGCTGACCAAACAAGGTGGCTTTGCCAAACTCACCTTCAGCGTGAAACTTCTTCTCTGCAATGTTCCTCACCTTTGCAGCGACAAGAGTTCCTTCTTTGTCGTGGTAAGGGAAGTAGAAGTTCTTGTCATCCTTGACAACACCATATCGCTCCAACGTAGCCCTGGTAAGACGCCTGTCAGGGACAGAGCAGGGTTCGTTGTCATCGAAGTGCTTGGTGACGTTGTTCACATATTTCCTTTTGCGTTGCGGCTCCGGCGCTTCACCGTTGCCTGGTGTGAAGGTGTTGCAGGAGAAACAGAAGCTGCTTCCGTCTGCGTTGATGCTGCGGGCATCGCTGCTTCCGCAGTTGTCACATGAGACATGAGTCCTGATAAATGACATAGCTCTTTCTTTATCTCTTCGATAGCAGCTTTCAGTTCCTCGAGTTCAGCATAGGGACTATGCCTATGACGTTCAGCGGCTATATCAGCAGCAGTTTTGGTGTTCATAACAATGCTTCTCCAACACTGCTGGCAGATCTATACGCTGAAGTTTGAATAACTGGATTCATCTTCATTTCTCCATCAGTGTCTTGGTAGTAGAGGAAGGGCCAATTAGATTTCGGTTTCTTCTTCAGCGTACAGCAGAGATTGAATTCTCTCCAATTCTGCGATTGTTTCTGCGGAAAGTTCTCTGTATTTGATACCTGCTCTGATTTCTGCACGGATTTGCTCACAGGTTGATTTGTATCTGTACCAATCTAACATGCCCTTGGCTTCCCAAGCATCATTGCATTCAATGACTATTTTCATATGCTTCCTTTCGTTTGTAGCCCAGCCTAGGGACATCAAGGGTGACATCCTCAATTAGCTGGTCAGGGAACTGTCTTATCTCCTGAGCCTTTGTTGCTCCCTTCAAGGTGTGAACAAAATAAGGAGACACTGAAGCTACGCTACGATGTCCTGACAACATCATCACCGTCAGCATGTCTGCACCGTTCTCGATGGTCTCTGTGATGGCAGTGCGTCGAAGGTCTCGAAGCTGTAGCTGCTTAGGTAGTTTAGCAGCCTCTGCAATGTCGTGGTAGATGGCGTTGATTGACAACACATTGTATGCAACCCATTCGCTGCCTACCCTACGCATCCTCGGCGCAACCAGGTGACGACAGGGGAAATCATTCCACTGTTGCTGCAACACAGAATGCAAACCATCAGAGATGGGTAGCTTCACTGTTGCTCCACGCTTGCTCTGTGTAATGATTACCATCCTTTCTTTCAAGTCCACCTGAGCCCATTTCAAATTGAGGATGTCGCTAACCCGTTGTCCCCATTCATAAAGACAGTAGAACAGGATGCCAGCATTACGCCATTCCCACTTAGAGAAGGCTGTGTTGAGGAAAGCCATGACATGCTTCCTCTCCCACATCTCCTTCCTGGCTTTGCCTCGTTTCACCTTGACATAGGTGAAGGGATTGAATGTGCAATAACCGTGTCTGATGCCCCAATTGAAGGCGATGCGGTAGTAGGCAACAGTTTTGTATACAGACTCCAATGAGCCTGTTTCCTTCACTGCCTGTTCGTAAATGCGCTGACACATCGGAGCAGATAGATGCTCTATCTTTGCATTGTGTAGCTCAACACCACCGATGCGCTTCTTAGCCCACGCCATCAGCCCTGTTTTGTAATCCATCTTAGACCTGGGCGTCAACGCAGCATAGTCTAGGCTGTGAAGATAGTTAGACACTAGACCACCAACTCTTCCGTCTTTGCGGACGGCTCTGGCTTCTGCTCTAGCCTTCCGCCACTCAGCCATGCGTATGGATCCAGCTTCTGCTGCCTTCAATACCTTGTCTAGTTCTTTGCTCCACTTGCGCTTGACAACACCAG
>JACCDU011303388.1_pt1 | contig 13447 bp, 11 predicted proteins | sample 7446081 | NCBI WGS metagenome assembly JACCDU01 (sample SAMN15323447, study PRJNA562643) | freshwater metagenome | isolation source: river surface water | place: USA:Blue River Watershed | collected 2017-08-17 | reverse complement strand
GCTTGCGCGTGGTCGATGCGGGCGTGATGCCCACCATCACCAGCGGCAACACCAACAGCCCCACCTTGATGATTGCCGAGAAGGCTGCGCACTGGATCGCGCAGGACGCCGAGCGCTTGGCCACCTGAAGCGCTCCATTTCCGACGGTTTGAGTCAGTTCCCACTCAGTTCTGGTCAGGGATTTCCCGCGAATCGGGAAATCCCTGAGGGTTTCCGTCATCGTCAGCCCTTACATTTCACTCACTCGATGCAAAGCAGTACCTTGCATCCCGAGGGCCGAGGAGACAACCCGAACCCTAAGAACTCCAACATGAACCAACATCCGAACGAGATGTGACTTCTCAGGCGCCGCGCAAGCGGCGCTTTTTTTTCGTCCGTCGCTGGCCCGACAGGCCTTGCGCACACCCGATGCCACAATCGACCGCATGGAATTGTTGATTGTTTCGCTGGCCTCACTGCTGGCAGGCCTGGTGGACTCGATCGTGGGCGGCGGCGGCCTGATTTTGCTGCCAGCCTTGTTTGCCACCTTCCCCGGGGCCGCCCCCGCCACCTTGTTTGGCACCAACAAAAGCGCCTCAATCTGGGGCACCGCCTTTGCCACGGTGCAATACAGCCGCAAAGTGGTCATGCCCTGGCGCTCTTTGCTGCCCGCAGCAGGCCTGGGCCTGCTGGGTTCACTCACCGGGGCCTGGGTCGTCACGCAGGTGGACCCAAGCCTGTTTCGCAAAGCCCTGCCCGTGCTGCTGGGCCTCTTGCTGGCCTACACCTTGGTCAAAAAAGACCTGGGTCGCAGTCATGCGCCGCGCTTTCAGGGAGCCACCGAGGCCTGGATCGCCGCCGGCATTGGCCTGGTGATCGGTTTTTACGACGGCTTTTTCGGGCCGGGCACGGGCAGCTTTTTGGTGTTCGCCTATGTCCGGCTTTTGGGCTACGACTTTTTGAACGCCTCGGCCGCGGCCAAGATGATCAACGTGGCCACCAACCTGGCCGCCTTGACTTTGTTCACCTTCAAAGGCCATGTCTGGTGGCACATGGCACTGGCCATGGGCGCAGCCAATGTGGTGGGCAGCCTGATTGGCACGCGCCTGGCGCTCAAGCACGGCGCAGGCTTTGTGCGCCATGTGTTCATCTGGGTGGTGCTGGCCCTGATTTGCAAGACCGCTTACGACACCTGGCTGCGCTGAAGCCTCAGCGCAGTCGCCACTTGATCTGGCCCGCGTATTGGGCCAGCGCCACGCCCATCAAAATCACCCCGGCCCCTGCGATCTTGATCCAGGTGTAGTGCTCGCCTGACCAGGCCCAGGCGAACAAACCCGTCATCGGCGGCATCAAATACATCAGGGGCGCGGTGCGGGCCACGCCGCGCACGATGTTGATCCAGCCCCAGATGAGCCAACCCATGAACGCCGACACCAGCACCGACCAAAACAGACCTGCCCAGGCCCACAGGTCCAAGGTGGCCCAAGGTGCCTGCATGCCCATGGGCACCGACAACAGCAAGATCGGGATGCTGCCCAGCAAGGTGGTGTAGCCCATGGTCAGCACCGGGCCATGCCGCTCCATGACCGGCTTGGCCGCCACCGTGTAATAAGAAAACAGACTGGCTGCGATCAGCAAGACCAAATCACCACCACCAGCCCGCCAGTGCCCACCCAGGAGCTTGTCGGACAGGAACATCAAGACGCCCACCAGCGCCAGCGCCACACCCGCGATCTGGGCCAGGCTCAGCCGCTCCAGGCCACGCCAGCGCAGGATCAGCAAAGTGAAGACCGGCCCACACGCGAGGATCACGGCACTGGAAAACGCCGTGGACCAATGGATGCCATAACTGACCAGCCCCACATGCAAGGTGTGCCCCGCAAAGCCCAGCCAGGCCATGTGCCAGAGATCCTTGCTGGGCAAGGGCGGCAGCCAGCGGCCCAAGCGCCAGCGCATCAGCAAGAGCGCACAAGAAGGCATGAGGAGGTAACGCGCCAACAGAAAACCGGCGGGCGAGACCAAGCCGAACAGGTACTTTTGCAGCGTGAAGTTGGCACCCCAGATGACAATCAGCGCCAGCGCCGCCATCAAAGCCGTTTGGTCATGGCGGTGCGTGGGCAATCGGTGAGGCATGGGGCATTGTCACCGCCTGCGGCGTGCCCGCTTGTCGCGGGGGAGGCTGCGTCAGTCTTCGGACACATCCACCGGCACACGCTGGGCCAGGGCGCACATCAGCTCATAGCCCACCGTGCCTGCGGCCTGGGCCACCTCGTCGATGCCCAGCACCGCGCCATTGGCCGCCCGCCCCCACAGTGTGACCAGGCTGCCCGGACCGGCATCGGGCAAACCGCTCAGGTCCACGGTCAGCATGTCCATGCTCACGCGGCCCAAGGTGCGGCTTCGCACGCCGTTCACCAGCACCGGGGTGCCGGTGGGGCAAATGCGCGGGTAGCCATCGGCATAACCGCAAGCCACCACACCGATGCGCATGGGCTGATCGGCCACAAAGCTGGAGCCATAACCCACGCTGTCGCCCGCTTGCAACTGCTGCACCGCGATGATGCGGGCGCTCAAGGTCATGGTGGCTTGCAAATCCCACTGCGCAGCCGTGTGCACCGGAAAGTCTGGCGAACTGCCATACAGCGCGATGCCCGGACGGATCCAGTCGGCCTTGACGCTGGCCAGGTGCGCATGGCGCAAGGTGGCTGCGCTGTTGCTCAAGGTGCGTTCACCGGGCAGATCGCGGGTGGCTTCTTCAAAGCGGGCCATCTGCTCGGCAATGCCTTTGTCGCCATCGGCATCGCTGAAATGGGTCATCAGCGAGATTTCATCCACCTGGGGCAAGGCGTTCAGCCGGGTCCAGGCCGAGCGAAACCGGTGCGGCGCAAAGCCCAAACGGTTCATGCCCGAGTTCATCTTGAGGAACACGCGGTGCGGCTCGTGCGTCTTGTGCAGCGCCAGCATGTCGATCTGCTCGTCGCAGTGCACCGTGTGCCACAGGTGCAGGCGCGAGCACAGCTCCAGGTCGCGGGCTTCAAAAGCGCCTTCGAGCAACAAAATCGGGCCGCGCCAGCCCAGCGCCCGAACACGTTCGGCCTCGGCAAGGTCCAGCAGGGCAAAGCCATCCGCGCCACGCAAGCCCTCAAACACCCGCTCAATGCCATGCCCGTAGGCATTGGCCTTGACCACCGCCCAGGCCTGCGCATCGGGCGCGGCTTGCCGGGCCGCTGCCAGGTTGTGGCGCAAGGCGGCGGTGTGGATGGTGGCCTGAATGGGACGGGGCATGCAGCAAATCGCAAAAATTCGTAGGAGTCCAAGTGTGCCAGCAAATCAAGCCGCCCCACGCCTTGCCCCTCGGCCCCTGAACATCCTCGGGAATACCCCCTGAACCCCGTTTCGGAAGGGGCATTCAAATGAATTACACTGGCCCGCTGCCTCTGCCAACCGAGCATTCCGCTCCCCTGCAGAGACGCTGGTTGAACTTTGATAATCGATGGAAGTTTTTCAATTTCTGATGCCCATCTTCACCGAGTACGGCTACTGGGCCGTGTTCGTGATGCTCTTGATCTGTGGCTTCGGCATCCCGGTTCCTGAAGACGTGACCCTGGTCACCGGCGGCGTGATCGCCGGCCTGGGCCATGCCGACGTGCACACCATGTTTGCCGTGGGCATGGCGGGCGTGCTGATTGGCGACGGCCTCATGTTCACCCTGGGCCGTCTGTATGGCCAACGCATCTCGAAAATGCCCGGCTTTCGCAAAATCCTGACGCCTGAACGCTTTGCCAGCGCTCAAGATGCCTTCCACAAATACGGCAAATGGGTCATGTTCGTGGCCCGCTTCCTGCCCGGCCTGCGCACCCCCGTGTTTTTCTCGGCGGGCATGAGCCACCGCGTGAGCTTCCCCACCTGGTTCCTGATGGACGGTTTTGCGGCCCTCATCAGCGTGCCCATCTGGGTCTACCTGGGCTACTACGGCGCCCAAAACTGGGACTGGATGTTTGGCGTCTTGCGCCAATTCCAGCACGGCATTTTTGCCCTGCTCGCTCTGGGCCTGGGCTGGGTGGGCTGGCGCTGGTGGAACAAGCACAAAGCTGCCGCTGCTGCTGCCGCCAAAGACACGCACTGAGCCACCGCATGGCTCACCCCACCAACACCCGCCTGGCTGTCGCCGGGCTGCTGTTCAATGCCCTGGTCTGGGGCATTTGCTGGTGGCCCTTCAAACACCTCGAAGCACTGGGTCTGCATCCGCTGTGGGCCACTGCCCTGGTTTACGGCTGCGTCAGCCTCACCATTGTGGTGTCCTTCTGGCGCAGTGGGCAGCTGCAAAGCTGGCACGCACACCCCGGCCTGTGGTGGCTGCTGCTGGCCTCGGGCCTGACCAATGTCGGCTTCAACTGGGCCGTGACGGTGGGCGATGTGGTGCGCGTGGTGCTGCTGTTTTACCTGATGCCCGCTTGGTCGGTGCTGGTGGCCTGGCTGCTGCTGGGTGACAAGCCCCGCCCCATGGCACTGCTGCGACTGGTCATGGCACTGGCCGGTCTGGTCATTGTGCTCAAGACGCCCGAGACGCCCTGGCCTGTGCCCGAGAGCCTGGCCGATGTGCTGGCCTTGCTCAGCGGCTTCACCTTTGCCCTGACCAACGCCTTGCTGCTCAAGCTCAAGGACTCGCCCAGCGCATCACGCACTCTGGCCATGTTTGGTGGGGGTGCGGTCATGGCCACGGCCGCCGCCCTGATCGGACTGGCCACAGGCGTGGTCAGCACGGGTGCCAGCCCCACTTGGGCCTGGCTGCCCTTTGTGGCGCTGCTGTGCGTGTCCTTTTTGCTCGGTAATCTGGCGCTGCACTACGGCGCAGCCCGTCTGGCTGCCCACACCACGGCCCTGGTCATGTTGTCCGAAGTCCTGTTCGCCAGCGTGTCTTCCGTCATACTGGGCGCGTCCCAATGGGACAGCCGCACCCTTTGGGGCGGTGCCCTGATCTTGCTGGCCGCCCTGCTGTCGGTGCTGGACCCTGCGCAACACGACTGAACTGGAGAACCCCATGAGCGTTTACGACTTTGAAGCCCTTGGCATCGACGGACAACCCGTTCACCTGAGTCAGTACAAGGGCCAGGTGATGCTGATCGTCAACACCGCCAGCGCCTGCGGCTTCACACCCCAATTCACCGGCCTGGAAAAACTGCACCAGCAGTACGGCGACAAAGGGCTGGCCGTGATCGGTTTTCCCTGCAACCAGTTCGCCAGCCAAGACCCGGGCGACGATGCGCAAATCGCCAACTTCTGCCAGAAGAACTACGGCGTGAGCTTTCAGATGATGAGCAAGATCAAAGTCAATGGCGACGGCGCCCACCCGCTGTACCAATGGCTCACCGCCGAGGCCCCCGGCATCTTGGGCAGCAAGGCGATCAAATGGAACTTCACCAAGTTCTTGGTCGGCAAGGACGGCCGCGTGATCAAACGCTATGCGCCGCAGGACGCGCCGGAGAAGATCGCCAAGGACATTGAGGCGGCGCTGGCCGCCTGATCAATGTATGGCGTGCCGCTGCGCCTGCTGGGCCACGCCATCCGCGCCCCCATCCCTTTAAACCCACTGTGGACATTCAGTTTTTTACGAACTGAATGTCAGCGTAAATCTGCTTTTTCAGCAGTTTCATGGCGCATATGATGGATGCTGTTTTTCAATCACGGAACGGTCACATGCCCCCATCGAGTTCTGACACGCCACCGGTCACGCGCCGCCACGAGCGCTGGCCCACCGGCTTCAAGCCCCACTGGGCGTGGTCTCTTGCGCTGCTGGCGCACGGAGCCATGGCTCAGGCCACACAGCCCCCCAGCACTGGGATGCCTGCTGCCGCGGTGCCCAACCATTTGACAGCCGCAGCAGAATTGAGCGCGGAACAGCTTCTGCCAATCATCCTCGAACACAACCCCCAATTGCGGGCAGCCCAGAGTGCACGCGATGCAGCACGCTCGGGCATCCAGACGGCACGCGCACTGCCCAATCCACGGATTGACTGGAATCAAGGCCATAACAACGCCCGCATTGCCGGGGTGACCCCTGGCCCCCTCCAAAGCTGGTCCATCAGTCAAGCCATCGACAACCCATCCGCCAGGCAAGCACGCATCGACACGGCCAGTGCTACCGAACAAGAAAGCAAGCACCTGATTGGACAAACCCGCAATGAACTGGTGAGCCAGGCGCGTTTGCGGATTTACCAGGGCCTGCTGCATCAGGCGCAAGCGGCTGCCGCGGCAGAAGATGTGTTGCTGCTGGAGCAAGTGCGTGAACGGGTGCGCCTGCGGGTCGAAAGTGGCGAGGCTGCACGCTATGAAATCATCAAGGCCGATGCCGAAATCATCACCGCCCGCGAACGCCTGCAAACGGCCAGCCTGATGGTGGAGCAAAGCAAGATCCAACTGAACCAGTTGGCCGCAGGGCAATTGCCTGTGCATTGGCGATTGGTCGGTGACTTGCGTGACATCCAGGAGCTGGTGGACCTGCAACAGATCCATCAATTGGTGCGGCAACACAACCCCGAACTGAGTTTGCTGCAGGCCGATGTGGCCAAGGCCCAAGCGCAGCTGCGCAGTGCCGAGTCCAGCCGTTGGCCCGGCGTCGAGTTGCGTTACAGCCAAAGCCGCGATCCGGAGTTTCGCCAAGGGCAATGGGGCATCGGCATGCAAGTGCCTCTGCTGGACAGACGCAGCGGACCTATCGCCCAAGCCAGTGCAGAACTGGCCCGCGCACAAGTGCGGCTCGAAGGTCGCAAGGCAGAGCTGGAGCAACAGGTTTTGTTGACCTGGAAATCCCTTGAAATGGCTCGCCTGCGCATCGAGGCCTTGAGCCAAGGCTCGGTGCGCGAAGCCGAAGCGGCCTTGCGCGTGGCACAAGCGGCTTACCGATTTGGCGAGCGCGGCATTCTGGACGTGTTGGACGCGCAGCGCGTGTTGCGCAGCGTGCGTGCCGACTTGATCCAGGCACGCTACCAACTGCAAGAAGCCCGCGTCATGCTGGACCAATTGGTCGGCCAGCACATCGAACACACACCCTCTTGAATTTTTCAGGACCCGTCATGACTTTTTCTTCACGCCCTCTCCAGCGCACCCTGTTGTCCATGCTCTTGGGCACCAGCGTGCTGATGCTGCCCGCCTGTGGCGACAAAGCGCCCACCACACCCGCTGCAGCCTCTGCCGAAGCCGATCCTTTGAGCGTGGTGATCAAACCCGAGATGGCCACCCAGTTCAAGGTGAGCCCTCTGCAGATGCAAGAGATCACCCCGTGGCTGGAGATTTCGGGCCGGATCGAAGCCAACGACCGCTCTGTCACCCGCATTGGCGCGGCCGTGACCGGCCGCGTCACCGAAGTCCTGGCCGAAGTGGGCGACCGCGTGCAACGCGGCCAGGCGCTGGCCCGCGTGGCCAGCAGCGAGCTGACCTCGGCCCAAATGGGATTCCTCAAAGCCCACTCGGGGGCATCGCAGGCCGAACGCGCGGTGGACCGGGCACGTCAACTGATTCAGGCCGACGTGATCGGCTCGGCGGAACTGCAACGCCGGGAATCAGAACTGGCGGTGGCGCGTGCCGAGTTGCGTGCGGCAAGCGATCAGTTGCGGCTCATGGGTCTGCCGCAAGACGCCATCGACCGCCTCAAAGACCAAGGCACGCTGCACCCCGTGGCTGCCGTCAGCGCCACGCTGGCGGGTGTGGTGATCGAGCGCAAAGTCAGCAACGGGCAAGTCGCTCAACCAGGTGACCATTTGTTCACCGTGGCCGATCTGGACACGGTGTGGGTGGTGGGCGCCTTGCCCGAACAAACCGCCCGCTCTGTGCAGACCGGTCAAACCGTGATGATCGAGGTGCCCGCGCTGGGCAACCGATCGCTGTCGGGCAAGATCGTTTATGTAGGCGACACCGTGTCCCCCGAAACCCGCAGCGTGACCATCCGCACGCAAGTGGACAACCCGAAACGCGACCTGAAGCCCCAGATGCTGGCCACCATGCGCGTGCGTGGCGGCACACAAGAAACCCTGGCGGTGCCTGCGCAAGCCGTGGTCCGTGAAAACGACCGCGACCACGTGTTTGTGAGGACCGCAGAGCATCGCTTTCTCCTCACGCCTGTTGAGCTGGGGCCCGCGCAAGACCATGTGCGCCCGGTCATCAAAGGCTTGTCCGCAGGGGCTGAAGTGGTCACCGAGGGCGCTTTCCACCTGAACAACGAGCGCAAACGCGCCGAGTTGGAGTAAGCCATGATCGCCTCCATGATCCGAGGGGCGCTCAGTCAGCGCCTGATTGTTGTGGTGCTGGCCTTGGTGCTGTGTGCCTTTGGCCTGCGCGAGGCCACACGCCTGTCGGTCGATGCTTTCCCGGACGTCACCAACGTCCAGGTTCAGGTCGCCACCGAGGCGCCAGGGCGGTCCCCCGAAGAAATCGAACGCTTTGTGACCGTGCCGCTGGAAATCGCCATGACCGGCTTGCCCGGCCTGGTGGAAATGCGCTCGCTCAACAAAAGCGGCCTGTCCATCATCACCTTGGTGTTCACCGACAAGACCGATGTCTATTTCGCCAGACAGCTGGTGACCGAACGCCTGATCGAGGTCACGCCCCGCATGCCTGCGGGCATTGCCCCGGTGCTGGGGCCTGTCTCCACAGGTTTGGGCGAGGTGTACCAATACACGCTGGAGCGCCAGGATGATGGCCAACGCGCCTTGACGCCCCAGGAGCTGGCCGAGCGACGCGCGGTGCAAGACTGGGTCGTGCGGCCCCTGTTGCGCTCCATTGCGGGCGTGGCCGAGATCAACTCGCAAGGCGGCTACGTCAAGCAGTACCAGGCCCTGGTCGACCCGGGCCGCCTGCGCCACTACAACCTCTCGGTGCAGCAGGTGGTGCAAGCCATTGCCGCCAACAACTCGAATGCCAGCGGCGGCATCTTGCCGCAGGTCAACGAGCAGTACCTGATCCGTGGTGTGGGCCTGATCCGCTCGCTGGAGGACATCGGCAACATCGTGGTCAAGGAACAAGCCGGCGTGCCCGTGTTTGTGCGCGATGTGGCCCAGGTGGAGATTGGCAGCGAAGTGCGCCAGGGCGCCATCATCAAGGGCGGCTACACCGAAGGCGTCTCGGGCATCGTCTTGATGACACGCGGCGGCAATGCCAAGGAAATCGTCTCGCGCATCAAGAAACGGGTCGATCAGATCAACAAACAAAACATGCTGCCCGATGGCCTGAAGATCGTGCCCTACTACGACCGCACCGAGTTGGTCGACTCCGCGCTGTGGACCGTGGGCAAGGTGCTGATCGAAGGCATCTTCCTGGTGGTCGTCGTGCTGTTTGTCTTCCTGGGCGATGTGCGCTCCAGCCTGATCGTGGTGGCCACGCTGATCATCGCGCCGCTGACCACCTTCATCTTGATGAACCGCTACGGCATCTCGGCCAACCTGATGTCGCTCGGCGGCTTGGCCATTGCCATTGGCCTGATGGTGGACGCCACCGTGGTGGTGGTCGAAAACGTCTATCACCGGCTGGGGCACGCAGGTCAAAGCGTGGGCGAGCGGGTGCGCACGGTGTTGGCGGCCACCACCGAAGTGGCCACGCCCACCATCTTCGGCATTGCGATCATCATCTTGGTGTTCTTGCCGCTGATGACGCTGCAGGGTATTGAAGGCAAGATGTTCGCGCCCCTGGCGTTGACGATTGCCATGTCGCTGGCGGTGTCCTTGCTGGTCTCGCTGTTCTTGTCGCCGGTGCTGTGCTCTTACTTCCTCAAGGGCGGCTCGGGCGAAGACACGCGACTGATCGCTTACCTGAAGGTCCGCTACCTGCGACTGCTCGACGCAGCCACAGCGCAAAACCGGCTCACGCTCGGCGTCGCGGTCGGCCTGCTGGTGGGCTCCTTGGCGCTGTTCCCATTGCTCGGCAAATCCTTCATGCCCACCATGAAAGAAGGCGCCCTGACGCCACAGATCAACCGGGTACCCAGCATTTCACTGGACGAGTCCATCCGCATGGAGATGGCGGCCATGAAAACCATCGCCGAAGTGCCCGGCGTGCGCATGGTGGTCTCCAAGCTGGGTCGGGGCGAGTCGCCCGCGGACCCTGCGGGACCCAACGAGTCCGATCCGATTGTTCTGCTCGATCCGAAATCCGGCCGCAGCCAGGACGAGATCGATGAAGACATCCGTCAGCGCCTGTCCAGCATCCCGGGCGTGCAAATCGTGCTCTCCCAGCCCATCTCGGAGCGCGTCGACGAGATGGTCACCGGGGTGCGCTCGCAAGTCGCCATCAAGATCTTTGGCGACGAGCTGGGTGAGCTGAAAAACGTCTCGGAAAAAGTCGCCCGCATCCTCAAGAGCGTGTCGGGCAGCCGCGACATCCGCATCGAGCGCCTGTCCGGCCAACAAGCCCTCACGGTGGACATTGACCGCAAAGCCATTGCACGCCATGGCCTGAACGTGGCCGATGTGCAAAGCATCATCGAGACCGCCATTGGTGGCAAAGACGTGACCACGCTTTACGAAGGCGAGCGCCGCTACAGCGTGGTGGTCCGCTTCCCCGCGCAGGTGCGCCAGTCGGCTGAGGCCATTGGCAACACCTTGCTGCCCACCCCCGGTGGTGCGCAGGTGCCACTGTCGAGCCTGGCCAGCATTCAGCTGGTCGATGGACCCGCGCAGATCAGCCGTGAGAGCGGCAAACGCCGTGTGGTCGTCGGGGCCAACGTCGAAGGCCGCGATCTGGCCGGCTTTGTGACCGAAGTGCAGCAACGCATCGACCAGGAAGTGAAGCTGCCCGAGGGCTACTACTTTGTGTATGGCGGTCAGTTTGAAAACATGGAGCGGGCCATGGCCACACTGGCCATCATCGTGCCGCTGACCATCGCGGCCATCTTCTTCCTGCTGTTCATTCTGTTCCGCTCGGTCAAGCTCGCTGGCCTGATCATTCTGGTCTTGCCCTTCGCTTCCATCGGCGGTCTGATCGGCCTGTTTGTCTCGGGTGAATACGTGAGCGTGCCGGCCTCTGTGGGCTTCATCGCCTTGTGGGGCATTGCCGTGCTCAACGGCGTGGTGCTGGTCACCTGCATCCGCCGCCTGCGCGAAGACGGCATGGACATCGCCAGTGCCGTGCGCGAAGGCTGCGTGCAGCGCTTCCGTCCGGTGATGATGACCGCCACCGTGGCCTTGCTCGGCCTGGTGCCCTTCCTGTTTGCCACGGGCCCAGGTTCAGAGGTTCAACGCCCCTTGGCCATCGTGGTCATTGGCGGCCTGATCTCCTCCACCCTGCTCACCCTGGTGGTGCTGCCCACCCTTTACCGCTGGTTTGACGACAACCCCAGCGAAGCCTGAACCCCAAGGAATGACCATGAAAGAAATCCGCGCCATCGTCCGCCCCAACCGTCTGCAGCGCTTGCGTGACGCTTTGCGGGCCATCCCCAACTTCCCGGGTGTAACCATCTTCAAAGCCGAGGGCTTCACCGCCCCGGCCTCTGTGAACAAGCGCACCGTCAAAGACGAGTTGACCGACTTCACCCACAAGTTGATGGTCTGCGTGCTGGTCAACGACGACATGGTCGAGCCCATTCGCCAAGCCATCATCGAAGCCTGTTACACCGGTCAGATCGGCGACGGGCTGGTCTGGGTGATCGACATCGCCAGCATCCACCGCATCCGCGACCAGCAAAGCCTGAGCTGATGCCGCAGGACTGCGCAGGCCTTAAGCCTGCGCGGCCTGCAACACGCTTTGGACCAAGGGGTGGTGACTGCTGCGCCGGGTGTACAGCGCGTGGATTTCTTCTTTGACCTCGGACTGGCCCAGCAGCTTGAGACCCTTCATCAAAGACAGATCGTCGCGCCCAATCAGGCTGGCAGGAAAAACCCCCAAGCCCCCCGCACCAAACACCGACATCAAGGCGCTGTCTTCAAACTCACCCACCACCCGGGGTTGAATTTGCAACTCATCGAACCACCGGTCCAGCGATGCACGCAAGGGTGAATGCGCTGTGGGCAACAAGACCGGCAAGCGGCTCAGACTCTGCGGAAACTGGTCCACATCGGCCTTGTGCACCCATTGGCTGGGGCCAAACCAGCCCACATCGGAAGTCGAAATCAAACGGCTCGACAAGCGCAGATTGCTGTTGTGCGCCGTAGGCTGCCCGGCCAGCACCAAGTCCAGGTGGTGCAAGGCCAACTCGGCCATCAATTGCTCGATCTCGCCCTCATGGCAAACCAACTTCAGTTGCGACTCTTGCAGCGCAGGGCCCAACAATTTGTGCGCCGCCAGTTTGGAAATGCCGTCCGACAAACCCACCGACAAGCGGATCGCGGGCACGGTAGCGGCCTGCATCACCTCTTGCGGAATGCGCTGCCCGATCTGGAAAATTTCTTCAGCGCGTGCATAGGCGACTTCGCCCGCCTCGGTCAGCGTGACGCCGCGACCCTGAGGTTTGAGCAACTGATGCCCAAAGGACTTTTCCAGCTCGCGCACCTGCGCACTGATGGTCTGGATCGCCATGTCCAGGCGTTCGGCCGCACGGGAAAAACCACCCTCTTTGGCAACGACCCAGAAGTAATACAGATGTCGGTAATTGAATGCAGCCACGGTGTCTCCTGTGCGGTCATTGTGCCGCCGTGGCACGCATCCGCATCGTTATGACAAAGCCTCATCCAACAACTCCACCCAATGCCGCACCGGCAGGCCGCTGCCGCTTTGCAGGTGGGTGATGCAGCCAATGTTGGCGCTCAGCACGCCTTGGGGTTCCAGCGCGTTCAGGTGGCCCAACTTGCGGTCGCGCAGCTGTTTGGACAGCGTGGGGTTGAGCACGCTGTAGGTGCCGGCCGAGCCGCAGCACAGGTGGGACTCGTTGGCCGTGACCTTGATCTGAAAGCCCAGGTCGGTCAGGTGTTTCTCCACGCCGCCTTTGAGTTGCTGGCCGTGTTGCAGCGTGCAGGGCGGGTGATAAGCCTGCAAACCTGCGGCTTGCAGGGCTTCGGGTTTGAGCTTGTCTTTGAGCAGCGGCACCAGCTCGGGCAGCAGCTCGCTCAGGTCTTTCGTCAAGGCTCCGATGCGGGCGGCTTTGTCGGCGTACTGCGGGTCGTCTTTGAGCACATGGCCGTAGTCCTTGACCATGACGCCGCAGCCCGAGGCGTTCATCACAATGGCTTCGACTTCGCCACGCTCGACCAAGGGCCACCAGGCGTCGATGTTGGCACGCATGTGGTCTTTGCCGCCATCGTGGTCGTTCAGGTGGAACTTGACCGCGCCGCAGCAACCGGCCTTGGGCGCGGTCACGGTCTGGATGCCTGCGGCGTCGAGCACACGGGCGGTGGCGGTGTTGATGTTGGGGCTCATGCTCGGCTGCACGCAACCGGCCAGCATCAGCACCTTGCGGGAATGCTGGCGGGTAGGCCAGGCACCAGCGTCTTGTGGCGCGGGCACTTTGGCTTTCAGGTTGTCGGGCAGCAGGTCGCGCACCATTTGG
>JACCDU011401030.1_pt1 | contig 13449 bp, 12 predicted proteins | sample 7446081 | NCBI WGS metagenome assembly JACCDU01 (sample SAMN15323447, study PRJNA562643) | freshwater metagenome | isolation source: river surface water | place: USA:Blue River Watershed | collected 2017-08-17 | reverse complement strand
CTCGAACGCGAAACGCGCCACCCGCTCCGTGCCCTTGCGGGTCACGACCAGGGTGTCGGTGGCCAGTTCGTCGCGCAGGCGCACGCCGGCGCCCCGGCTGGCGTACAGGCCCTCGGTGTTTTCGCGCACGATCACATAGTCGATCTGGCCGGGCTGCCAACCCGTCAGCGGGCACTGCACGCCGCGCAGCAGGCGAATCGGCCGCACATTGGCGAACAGGTCGAGCTTGAAGCGCAGACGCAGGTGCAGGTCGTTGCCGACCTCGGTGCCATCGGGGTAGGTCACGCCGGGCAGACCGGCGGCACCGTGCAGCATGGCGTGCGCGCTGCGGCAGGCGGCCAGGGTCTCGTCGGGCAGCACCTGGCCGGTGCGCTGGTAGTGCTGGGCACCGCCCTCGCAGGCGATGAAGTTCAGGCGGTCGCTGCCGCAGGCTTCACGCAGCACGGCGATGGCCGCCTGGCAGACCTCGGGGCCGATGCCGTCGCCGTCGATGGTGACAATGTCGTAGGCCATGGCTTATGCCTTGAGGGCGCCGTGGGACAGCTGCCCCACGAGTTCGGGCAGCAGGGTCTGCGGATCGACCGCCTGGCAGGCCGCAAGCAGCGTGCCGTGCATGGCTTTGGCCGCGGCGTCGTGCGAACCCGTCTCGTGCGCCATGTCGGCGTAGTAGCCCAGGTCCTTGAGGGCGTTGGCCATCGAAAAACGCAGGCCCGAGGTCTCGCCGCGCAACAGGTAGGGCTTGAGGCGTTCCAGCGCCGCGCCCCAGCCACCGCCTTTTTCCAGCACTTCGACAAACACCGCGTCGTCGATGCCTGAGCGGCGCGCGCAGGCGGCGGCTTCGGCCAGCAGCGTGACCGAGCCGAGCGAGACGAAGTTGTGCAGCAGCTTCATGCTGTGGCCGGCGCTGACGGCGCCCGCATGCACGATGTTCTCGGCAAAGGTGGACAGCAGTGGGCGGCATGCTTCGAGCAAGGCCGCATCGCCGCCGATCAGCAGGTTCAGGCGGCCCTGCATGGCTTCGTTGGGGGTGCGGGTCATGGCCGCGTCCATGAAGCGCACACCCTGCTGTGCCAGCTTGGCCGCCACCTGCTGGGTGGACGCCGGCACGCTGGTGGAGCAGTCGATCACCGTCATGCCGGGGCGCAGGCCCGCCAGCAAGCCGGTGTCGCCGGCCAGAATGGCTTCGACCTGGGCCGAGCCGTTGACGCACAGGATCACCACGTCGCTGGCCTGCGCCACCGCCTGTGCGGTGGGGGCGGTTTGGGCGCCGGCGGCGATCAGATCACCCAGCGGCTGGTTGCCCGGGTGCTCCATGGCGGTGAGGGCAAAGCCCTTCTTGGCAATGTTGGTGGCGATGCCCAGGCCCATCAGGCCCAGGCCGATCATGCCGATGCGGGGGTTTTGCATGAATGTCTCCTGTGCGGCCTTCAGCCGTGCTTGATCGTGACGGTCTTGAGGGTGGTGAAGCTGTACAGCGCTTCGAAGCCTTTTTCGCGGCCGTGGCCACTGGCCTTGACGCCGCCAAACGGCAGTTCGATGCCCCCGCCGGCACCGTAGTTGTTGACGAACACCTGGCCACTGCGCAGGCGACGGGCCATGCGCAACTGGCGGCCACCGTCCTGTGTCCACAAGGCGGCGGCCAGGCCGTATTCGGTGCCGTTGGCCAGTTCAATGGCGTGGTCCTCGTCATCGAAGGGGGTGATGCCCAGCACCGGGCCGAAGATCTCTTCTTGTGCAATGCGGTGCTCGATGGGCACGTCGCGGATCAGCGTGGGCACCTGGTAGTAACCACCCTGCGGCGCTTCGGCCACCAGCTGCCCCTGTGCGGCGATGCCCAGGCCATCCTGGCGGGCCAGCTCCACAAAGCTGCGCACGCGCTGCATCTGCGATTCGCGGATCAGCGGGCCGCAGTTCAGGTCCATCGCGGCCGGGCCGGTGCGGGTGGCGGCAAACGATTGGGCCAGGCGCTCGACCACCGCTTCGTACACCGGGCGGTGCACCAGCGCGCGGCTGCCGGCCGAGCAGGTCTGGCCGGCGTTTTGCACGATGGCGTTGGTCACCACCGTGGTCATGGCGTCCATGTCGGCGTCGCCAAAGATGATCTGCGGCGATTTGCCGCCCAGCTCCAGCGTGACGGGCGCATGGTGTTCGGCTGCAGCCTGCACCACCAGCTGACCCACGCGCGGCGAACCAGTGAACGACACATGGTCCACGCCGGGGTGCTTGACCAGGGCGTCACCCACCTCGTGACCATAACCGGTGACGATGTTGATCGCACCAGCCGGGAAACCGACCTCGGCCGCCATTTCGGCCACGCGCAGCAGCGACAGGCAAGCGTCTTCGGCCGGCTTGACCACGCAGGCGTTGCCCACCGCGAGCGAAGCCGCCACGCTGCGGCCAAAAATCTGCAGCGGGTAGTTCCACGGGATGATGTGCGCGGTCACGCCGAACGGTTCGCGCAGGGTGAAGACGGTGTGGCCGTTGTAGAAAGGGATGGTCTCGCCCATCAGCTTGTCGGCCGCACCGGCATAGAACTCGAAGTAGCGGGCCACGGCGGTCACGTCGCCGCGCGCCAGCGTGGTGGGCTTGCCGCAGTCGCGCGATTCGAGCGCGGCCAGTTCGTCGATGTGGACCAGCATGTGCTGCGACAGGCGCTGCAGCAGGCGACCGCGCTCGGTGGCCGTGAGGCGGCCCCAGACGCCGTCGTAAGCCTCGCGTGCCGCCGCCACGGCGCGGTCGATGTCGGCGGCGTTGCCTCGGGCAATGGCGTCGAACTGCAGGCCGGTCGAAGGGTCGATGACGGGAATGTCCTCGCCGGAGGCGGGGGCGACGTGCTGGTTGGCGATGTAGTGGAGTTTCATGGTGCGTGCAGTCAAGTTGTAAACTGAGTTTACTGCAATGCGCCCCACTGCGCTGACCTGTTGGCGTCGGCTGGACGGCCTGCACCTTGCTGATTTGTAAAATCAGTTCACCAAAGAATGCCCACCCCATGACCTCGACCGAGCTGGAATCCGCCCTCCCCTCGCCCCTCGCACGCCTGGAGCCCGTCAAGCACGAGCGCTTTGCCGAGCGGGTGTACGAGAGCCTGTTCCACGCCATCCTGACCGGCAAGCTGGCCCCCAAGACCCGTTTGCCTTCCGAGGTGCAGCTGGCGGCGTTTTTCCAGGTGTCGCGCCCCGTGGTGCGCCAGGCGCTGGACCGGCTGCGCAGCGACCAGTTGATCGCATCGGTGCGGGGCTCGGGCACCTTTGTGCGCCCCGACTGGCCGCAAGCCTCGGCCCGCCCGCCACAGGCGCCCGACATCAGCCACTGGCTGCACGGGCAGGAGTTGCGCCTGGTGCTGGAGCCCGAGTGCGCCCACCTGGCGGCGCTGCGCCGCAACCCAGACGATCTGCAACGCATGGCGCAGGCGCTTGAAGGTTTCGAGCAGGCGTCGGCCAAGGGCGATGTGGCCCACCATTTCGACTTTGCCTTCCACGAAGCGATTGCCCAGGCCAGCGCCAACCCGCGCATGCTGCAGGTCGTGCAGACGCTGCAGTACGACGTGAGCCACGCCGTCAACATGACGCGGCACCTGGTGCGTCTGCAACCCTGGCAGCGCACGCAAGATGTGCTGCAGGAACACCGCGAGATCTACCAGTGCATCGAGCGCCAGGACGCCGAAGGCGCCCGCCGCGCCATGCGCAGCCACATCGAAAAAGCCCGCATCCGCATGCTGGAACCCTCGCCGCGCTGAAGGCCGGTTCAGCCTGGGCTCAGGCGAAAGAGTCCCCCATCAGGGTGTTGAACCAGGTGTGCATTTGCCGGAAGTTCACGTTCGTGATGCTGCCCGCCTCGGTGGCCCTGGCCCCCGCTGTAAGCCCCCCATTGGCCGCCACCACCATCTTGCGTGTCGAAGCGTCGTATTGGTAGACGGCTGTCAGCCAAGAGGCGGTGGACGCGGTGATGGGGGAGTAGCAGGCGGAGTTGGCCACTGGCGCACTGTCGGGCAGTTGCCCGGCCAAGTTGCGGATGATGGCGTCGGCACAAATCTTGGCTTCCTGGTTCGCCACGTGACCCGCCTTGGGCAAGCCACAACTGGCGGCATCGCCAAGCACATGCACGCCGGCAACTGCCGTGGATTCGTAGCTGAGCACGTCCACCACGCACCAGCGTCCGTCGCGTGCGCCGTTGGATTCGCTGTTGTTCAGACCGGTATTGGCCAACCAGCCCCCGGTGGCGCTGCCCGTGGCCCGTTGCGGTGGAATCGGGTTGACCACATGGGCTTGGATGGTCGCCACCACGCCCAGCTGGTCGGTGAAGGTCACCGCTTTGGTGTCTGGCTCGATCCGGATGCCGGTGACGCCTGGACGGTAATCAATGACGCCTCTGTGGATCGTGTTGAAAGCGTGTGTGAAGTTCTCGACCTCGGCCTGGATGGAAGTGTTCTCATCCAACACGACCACCTTTGAGGCAGCACCTTTGTAAGTTTTCAAAAAGTCGGCCACCAGGCAGGCGCGCTCGTACGGACCGGGAGGGCAGCGGTAAGGTGCCTTGGGGATGGTCATCACAAAGGTGCCGTTGACCGGTATGACCGCCAGCTGGGTGCGCAGCAATTCGGTCTGGGCTCCTGCCCGCCAGGCGTGAGGGGTCTTGTTGTCGTAGTCCGATTGGGTCAGGCCATAGGCATCCATGAAATCGACACCGGGCGCCACGATCAGCCGGTCATACGCCAAGCTGGTGCCGTCCGAAAGGGACAGCGATTTGGCCGTGGTGTTGATGTTCTGCACAGCGGCTTGCTTGACCACGACACCATACTTGGTGGCCAGACTGGTGTACCCATAGGCCAAGCTGCTGACCGTTCGGCTGTTGTTGAGCACCAGGTTGCTCATGATGTTGGAGGTGTAGGTGAGGTTGGGTTCGACCAAGGTCACGTTGATGCCCACACCGCCCCACAATCGCAGGTATTTGGCCGCCGTCACGCCGGCCATGCCCCCACCGATCACCACGATGCGGCCTGTCAGTCCTGTGTTGGCGAGCGCAAACGTGGTGGCGCTTCCGGCGGCGTACTTGTGATCATCGTCGTAGTCGTCGTGGCTGTCGTCATCGGTGTGCCCCAGAATGGGCACAATGCCCGCCGACATGGCAGCGGCAGCCAGCATCAACATCTTGCGGCGAGAGGGGGTCGGCTTGGTGGTCATGGTCTGCTCCTCTGTGGTTCACTGTTGCAGGTAGGCGATGATGGCGCTGAGTTGAGCCGTGGTGTAGCCCTGTGCATGGGCGGTCATGATGGAGTTGCTGGCTGGGCGACCGAGGTACTCCAACACTTCCGACGCTTCTCCGCCCCGAATACTTTCGAAACCGCCCCCCCCCCCCGTGCCATGGCACTGGAAGCAGTTCGATGCCAACAAACGACCCGAGGTGTTGACAGGTTGCTGCCGAGTCACCAAGGGCGTGCTCGCCGTGCTGCGGATGCTGTCCACCACCGCCGTGCTGCTGCTGTTCTGGGTCAACTGGTAGTAGGGGCGCGAAGTGGTCCTGCCACGCTCCGTGTCAATCTTGTCCGCCGCCCGACCCAGGTCGTAATCGCGGTCCGACTCCATGCGGGTGCGCACTTCGTCCATCGCCCGCAATGCGGCTTTGGCCCCGTCATGCCCGGCAGAATTCACAGCCGTTGTCACCGAGTTGGACACGGCAGAGGCCAGTTGTTGTGCGGCCACTGAATTGCTGAGTGGAAGACCCGCCACCAGTTGACTCACATCCACGGCACTGGTTTGAGCGGCAATGGCGGTGGCCAACGCACGAATCACACGCTCCTGGGATTCGTGAGACGACTCACCAGCACGTGCGTTCGCACTGGCCAGCAGCTGAATGGATCGCTGCAGTGCAACCGCCTTGCTGTAAAGACCAGGTTGATTGGCGATGGCCGCCACCGGATCTGTCGCGAGCTGACTGACCGACAAATCAAGCGCTGAGGCCACCTGCCTCTTGGCGTCTGTCACGTTGGCGGCCACCCCCTGCGCAACCATTGCATCGACCAAGGTGGTCAGGGGCGTCACCACCTGCGCCTGGCTGGCAGCCTCCACAGGCGCGGCGAGTTTGCCTGTGAATGCGAAGCCCGTGTCCGAATCCACCCCTCCGATCACCACGATGGTGCGTCCCGCAACGGGGCCGGTGACCGCGCTGTAGTCCAGCGCGTAGCGGCCATTGAGGTCTGTGGTCGTGGCCGGTTCACCGGTGTCTTGAACGCCATTCTGGTTCAGATCCAGGAACACGGTCGCGCCTTGGAGGTAGCCGTCCACCACAACGCCGGTGAGGGCATTGGCAGAAACCAGCGGCCCCGACCCGCCACCACCGCCACCACCACAAGCGCTCAACAAGGACACCCCGGCCACCATCCAGGGCAACAGGCGAAACATGGTTTTCATCAAAAACTCCCCACTGGCAATGAATCTGAAATATGGAACCGATTGTTCACAGCAAGCTGAAGCGAACATGAACCGCGTCTGGCATCACAGCACGGCCCAGACGCCAAACACCGAGGTACCCGCCAGCAAGACCAAGGCCAACCAGACACGGGAACGAACGATCAAATCCGGCCCCGGCCCAGCCACACGCCCGCGCCACATGGGCAGTGCGAGGTTGGTGCCGCGCATCACACTGAGCACCAGGAGCAAACCCAGGTGGGCAAACACCAGCAGCAGCATGGCGTTGGCCAGCGACTCGTGCACTTCTTCCAGCCACTCGGCCGTGCCGACATACAGCACATGGCCGCTGAGCAGGAGCGGTGCGGGCAAGACCATCAAGCCGCTGGTGGCCAGCACCAGGGCAAAGTTCTGTCCTGCACGGACACCTGTTCCGAAAACATCGCGCAGACGCCGCAAAGACTGCCACCATGCCCAACCGCTGCGCAGCTTGGTGCCCAGAGAGGCCCAGCGCACGGGGCGCGGTCCGACCCAGCCGTACAGCAATCGAAACACCAGCAAGACGACCATGCTGTAGCCGAACGCGGCATGAATCAGCTGCATCCGCTCACTCTCCGATGTCAGATGGGCCCCTGCAAAGCACAGGGCCAGCAACCAGTGGAACATGCGTGTAGGCGCGTCGGTGACCCGGCGTGTGGCCGCCAATGAAGTGCTCATTCGAAGCTCCCAACCATGCCCGCCGGGCGGCGCAGTTCACGCTCCCGGAAACTGCCCACTTCGGCCCGGGTGTGGCAGGCAGCGCACTGCGCAGGGCTTTTCACGCTGGGCAGTTGCCACACGGCCGGCGCCACCTTGCGGTGCTCGCGCACGAACCAGTCCGATCGGGTGATCCGGTCTTGCTCGGGCACAGCGCGGACTTTTTTGTAGGTGCCAGCCTCGCTGTTCAGCCACCGCCCGATGGCCTGAACCTGCGCGGCCTCCAGGCTGGCGTCTGTGCCGTAATGGCGAGACAGTCCGGCCATGATGCGCTGCCAGGACTCGGCCGGCAGCAATGCCGGGGGATAGGCCAGGTGGCAGGCTGCACATTCCTGCCCGTAGGCGTGCAAAGCCTGGGCAGGCTGGAGATTGTGGTCTCCAGCGTACGCACCGCACAGGCCGCACAGCAACGCCATCCACAACCATTTAATCGTTCGCACCATGTGCTCCTTTACCCGTTTCATTGGAGACTGATCAGCCAGGCCAGCACGTCGGCTTTTTCAGCCGCGCTGCACTCGCGGCTGAGCACGTCCTTGCAATTGCGGCGCAACCATTTGTCCACCCGCGCGGGGTCTGTGAGGCTTTTGGGGTTGGCGGCCGGCGCCAGCGGCTGCAGTGTCTTGCCAGTGCTGGCATGGTGGCCACTGCGGGTCGGCACCTCACCGTGGCAACTGGCGCAGGCCCAGTCGTTGCCGTGCTTTTTCAAGAAAAACTCGCGGCCAGCTTCTGCCTTGCCGCGCCGGCCAGCTTCGAGCTCGAAGCGCTCGAGCTGGGCCGCCGGACCCGTGCCGGCGGCCATGGCTGTACACGAAAGCAGCCCCGCCACCCCACACGCCGCCATGATCTGCACTGCACGCATGACACCCCCTTGTTTGCCGCAGGTCCACATGCTGGGCCTGCTGATGTCGAGGCAATTTAGGGGTTGCACATGAACCCAGCCTGAACGCCCTGCCCCTTGGTCGGGTATGCGCTTTTTTAAACGCCAAAGCCACTAAACTGCCCGCAACCTGGGACGTTATCTATGAAGTTGTTGTTGATCGAAGACGAACTGGCGCTGAGCGAAGCCTTGTGCACCATGCTTCGCTTGCAGGGCTTTGCCGTCGATGCGGTGGCGAGCTTGTTCAGCGCAGACACCGCCATCAAGGTCAGCACCTACGATGCGGTGTTGCTCGACCTGTCCCTGCCCGATGGCGATGGCATGGCGTGGCTGCGCCGACTGCGCGCCAGCGGCCACGCCACACCGGTGATCATCATGACCGCGCGGGACCAAATCTCTGATCGCATCACCGGTCTGGAAAGCGGTGCCGACGACTATGTGATCAAGCCTTTCGATGTGCAGGAACTGCTGGCACGGCTGGGCGCCGTCATGCGCCGCGCCAAAGGCAGCGCCAGCAGCTGGCTGCAAGTAGGCGCTTTGGCGCTGGACCTGCAAGGGCGGCGCGCACGCGTCGACCAGCACGACGTGGAGCTGACCGCCAAGGAGTGGGCGGTGCTGGAAAAGCTCGCCAGCCACCCCGGCCGCATTGTGAACAAAGAGGCGCTGGACCAGGCGCTCTACAGCTTTGACGACGAGGTGGGCAGCAACACGCTGGAGGTCTACATCAGCCGCATCCGCAAAAAGATTGGCAAACAGCGGGTGGAAACCGTGCGCGGCCTGGGCTACCGCCTGGTGAGCGAGAACCCGGCATGAAGCCCCGCAGCCTGGTTCAACAGCTGCTGAGCGCCACGCTGGCTTTGCTGCTGGTGCTGTGGATCGCCATGGTGGTGTCCGTGGCCTGGGTCATCAAGCACGAGACCGACGAAATTTTTGACTCGAGCCTGCAAGAAACTGCGCAACGCCTGCTGCCTTTGGCCATCATGCAGCTCACGTCGCACGAACGTGACGACGACCACACATTGGAAACCGACGAAGACGCCCTGGAGCCCGCGCACCATGAGGAGTACATGGTTTACCAGGTGTTCGACGCCGCTGGCCGGCTGTTGCTGCGCTCGCATGCCGCCCCTGTCACGCCGCTGGCACCGCGACTGCAACCGGGTTTTCAGCGCACCACCGACCACCTGGTCTACGTCGAGCAAAGCCGCAATGGAAAGTTTTTGCTCGCCCTGGCAGAAAAGTCCCGCCACCGCACAGACACCTTGCTCAGCACCCTCAAGTTCCTGCTCATGCCCCTGCTGGCGCTGCTGCCCTTGTCGGCGCTGGGCATGCTGCTGATCGTGCGCAAAGCCAGCCGCCCCCTGCAGCGACTCGACGCCGAACTGTCGCGCCGCAGCGGGGCAGACCTCCACCCGGTCTCGACCGCCGGGCTGCCCCAAGAACTGCAGCCGCTGGCCGAAACACTCAACCAGCTCATGCACCGCCTGCAATTGGCGCTCGATGCCGAACGCCACTTCACCGCCAACAGCGCCCACGAACTGCGCACGCCGCTGGCCGCCGCCATGGCCCAGCTCAAGGTACTGGAGCAGGCGCTGTCCACCGAGGCCCAAAAGGAGCGGCTGCACACCGTGCACCAACTGCTGCAACGCCTGCAAAACCTGAGCGAAAAGCTGCTGCAACTGGCGCGCGCCGAAGCGGGCATTGCCTGGAAAAGCGGTGAGGTGGACCTGCGTCAACTGTTGCAACTGCTTAGCCAGGACCACCAGTGGCGTGCAGACATGCAACTGCAGCTGCAACTGCCCCCCGCACCCGTGATCGTCCAGGGCGACGTCGATGCGCTGGGCATCGTGCTGGGCAACCTGCTCGAAAACGCCATCAAATACGCCACCCCGGGCAGCCCGGTGCGCATCGAGCTGGACGCGGACCCCGTGCAAGTGCGCATCTTCAACGATTGCGAGCCCTTACCGGTCACGGCGCTGGTCCAACTGCACGAGCGGTTTTACAGGGCCCGTCCCGACAGCCGAGGCGCGGGTTTGGGGCTGTCCATCGTCCACGCCTTGCTCAAACAAGGCGACGTCCAACTGTCGCTCCACTCCCCGGCCCAGGGCGGGGGCCGAGGTTTTGAAGCGCGTTTGACCTGGTCTTGATCGGGCCACATCCCTGCTCTGGTGCGGTCGCAGCCGCCCCCATCTCAGCCATCAACTGCTGAAAACCGACTTCAGCCTGACCTGCCCGGATTTTTCGAGCCATTCATTCCTGTAAGACAACTCGGTTGGGAATTGAATGATAGGCCTGCTTGAATTCGTGGGGGGTTAGGGCTACGCTGAACAAGCCACCAAACTTTCGGTTCACCAGTGGATGACGCGAAGATTCGGGAGTTTTGGGCTCTGACGCCGCCCATTTGGGCTGTTTGCGGGGCCTTGAGGCCCCGCTTTTTCCCCTTACGGGCGCACCTGTGCCCGCAACTGCCCCTGGCACAGGTAAATGTTGGCCAGTGCCAACGCAGTGAACGCTCGCGTGGCGTTCTTGTGTAGGCCTCGGTATCGCACCTTGGTGAACCCCCACAACCGCTTGACCACCGCAAAGACGTGTTCAACCCGCGCACGCACCCGCGACTTGTTGCGGTTCTTGCCCCGCTGCACCTCATCGACCTCGCCAGCACAACGCGTGCGCTGGTTGGTGAAGTCTCGGGCCTTGGGCGCTTTGCTCGCTATCAGCGCTTTCTGACTGGCATAGGCCGAGTCGCCATAAACCCGCTGCTCGTTGCCATGCAGCAAATGAGGCAGTGGGTATTTGTCGTGCACATTGACAGCCGTAACCACCGCGCTGTGGGTCAGTCCGGTTTGGCTGTCCACACCGATGTGCAGCTTCATGCCAAAGTACCACTGTTGGCCCTTGCGGGTCTGGTGCATTTCGGGGTCTCTGGCTTTGCCTGCGTTCTTGGCGGAGCTGGGGGCGCCGATGATGGTGGCGTCCGGCACAGGTTCACAACCCAGGTCAATGCCAACGAAACGACGCAGGCTGGCACTGTCGTATAGAGCTTCTTCGCAGTCCAGATCGGCAAGGTTGAACCAGTGTTGGATGAAGTGGATGCGCAACATGCGCTCCAACCCAATGGAGGGCGCCCGTTGCCGGCTTTGGGATAGTGTGGTTCGATTTCATCGCACAGCGCTGCCCACCCAACGCATCCATGGTCTTGAGGAATTCGTTTCGACGCGTGGGTTTGCAGTGCTGTTCAAAGCCCGACGATGCATCGGCCGCCATCGCAAGGGGCTGCTGCTTCATGACCACGCAATTTACCCGCTCTGCAGGTGCAGCGGGGACTTTTCAGCATTGCCTAAGCAGATCAAATATCGCGTACACCCATATTTTCTGCATGAGCTTGTGATGTTCTGCTATTCTTTTAATTTATCAAAAACATATTTGAAATTTAATAGCAATGCGCACGTCAATTAATAAAAGCATCCTGACCTCGTTCACAGCCGTCCTGGCTGCTTGTGGCGGTGGTGGCGGGAGCGGTGGCACATCCATCACGAGCAATAACGCCACCACATTTCAAGCAGTAGCCAGCGAAGGAGAGTTGATTTCCTACACCGTGGATACAACCGCACTGACGTATTCGTATCAGATCATCGAATCCGCCTACGGGAAAACGGGCGTTACGAGCAGCGGTCAACTTACCCGTAATTCGGACGGCACTTACACCCCCACTGGTTTCAGCGGTAAGGTAGCGGTTCTGGATAACGGTCTGTTACTCGGTGCCATTAGTGAGGACTTGAACAACGATGGCACGCGCGAAACTGTCCCGCTCATCGGCGTCACAAACCCTGTGACTTCATCGGCCGAAGCGGCAGGAATCTACAACTTCATCAGCCGCCAGTGCGGTGCCACCAATTGCTACAACTACTATGGCACCGTCAAAGTCAACACCGACGGTACATGGACTTCCTGTGTAGCCGCCAACATGGCCGCCACCAATTACAGCTGCCAAGGTTCAGCAAGTGGCTCTGTCACCAATCTATCTTCTGGCCGCGGTACGTTGATGGTCAACGGTGTTGCTGGTGGCTCAATGCTGATTTTTAAAGACCCCACAAGCGGTCAAAAAGTAGTGCTGGTGGATCTGAACGGCGCAACCAACTTGGGTAAAGGCGCTATCTTCTCAGCGACGCAAACCCTTCCTGCATCTGCTGATGGCACCTGGACTTACCTGCATACCAATGGAATCAATGGCTCGGTCAACGTGACAGGTACGAATTTCACTGATACTGGTCGCTATGCCAACGGTACAACATTCTCTACGAATGGCTCTTTCACTCGTGATCTACCTTGGGCCGGCTTCATCAGAACCGCCTCAGGCGCGAACATCATCACAGCAGGCAGTGGACTGTATGCCGCCTACTTCTCTTCTACAGGAAGCATGAGCATTGGCGTGAAGAAATAAAACTTTATCGCGGATGAGTCCAAGGCCAACGCCGATAGGCACTATCACTATATTGAACCAACGGCGCTTTTCAGCGCCGTTGGTCATTTTGTTCATGCTCAAACAGCAGGCAGTGGATCTATGACTTCGTAATAGTTTAAAAGTTGCTTTTCAAATTTCTCGAAAATTTGTATGATAACCTGACGAATTTTGAGCGCCTGGCGCAGCTTTGCCCACGGCCCAACCACTTTTCAAGAAGGAACCAGACATGACCACCGTCGGTTTGATCGGCCTGGGCGCCATGGGCTCGGGCATGGCCGCTTCGCTGCGGCGCGCCGGGCATGCCGTGCATGTGTTTGACGTGCGGCGCGAAGCCGCCGAGGCGTTTGCCCAGGGCGGCGGTGTGGCTTGCGCCAGCCTGGCCGAGCTGGGTGCCGCCTGCGACGTGGTGGTGTCGGTGGTGGTGAACGCCGCCCAGACCGAAGCCGTGCTGTTTGGCGAGAACGGCTGCGCTGCGCACATGAAGCCGGGCAGCGTGTTCGTGATGTGCTCCACCGTCGACCCCAACTGGTCGGTGGCCCTGGAAGCACGGCTCGAAGCCATGGGCCTGCGCTACATCGACGCGCCGATTTCGGGCGGCGCCGCCAAGGCCGCCAGCGGCCAGATGACCATGATGACCGCGGGCAAGCCTGAGGCGTATGCCGTGGCCGAGCCTTTGCTCAACGCCATGGCCGCCAAGGTCTACAAGCTGGGCGACAGCGCTGGTGCGGGCAGCCAGGTCAAGATCATCAACCAGTTGCTGGCCGGCGTGCACATTGCCGCGGCTGCCGAAGCCATGGCGCTGGGCCTGCGCGAGGGCGTGAACGCCGAGGCGCTGTACGAGGTGATCACGCACAGCGCCGGCAACAGCTGGATGTTCGAAAACCGCATGGCCCATGTGCTGGCAGGCGACTACACGCCCCTGTCGGCGGTAGACATCTTCGTGAAGGACTTGG
>JACCDU010441342.1_pt1 | contig 13452 bp, 10 predicted proteins | sample 7446081 | NCBI WGS metagenome assembly JACCDU01 (sample SAMN15323447, study PRJNA562643) | freshwater metagenome | isolation source: river surface water | place: USA:Blue River Watershed | collected 2017-08-17 | reverse complement strand
GCCCCCGCGCCCGCCCTCAAGGCCGTCGCCGTCGCCAAGATCAAAGCCACGCCCTCCCTCCTCGCCGACGCCGCCGGCAAGAGCCGCAAAAACTCCCTCGACCGCATGAGCCAGGCCCTCGACGGCCAGCTCATCGCCGCCCTTCAGCAGACGCGCAAGTTCACCGTCCTCGCCCGCTCCGACGCCGACGCCCTCGTCGAGGAGAACGCCGCCTCCGGCAAAAACTTCTCCTTCGGCGACTCCGACCTCACCCTCGTCGTCACCATCGACGACTTCCAGGACTTCACCCAGACCGCCCATTTCGCGACGATCAACAAGACCGCCACCAAGCGCGTCATCCGCTTCTCCACCGTCGCCAAGCTCTACGAGACCAAGACCAACAAGCTCGTCGAGACCGCCAACTTCCAGGAGCAGAACCTCGACACCGAGGAGGAGCTCGCCAACTCCGCCTCCTCCGGCGGCGAGCTCTCCGACTCCCTCCTCGTCGCCCTCACCCGCCGCATGGGCGAGAAGGTCGCGCAACGCGTCGCCGACTCCGCCTTCCCGGCCAGGATCCTCGCCAAGACCGGCAAGATCGTGACCATCAACCGCGGCGACGGCACCGGCATCGCCGTCGGCCAGCTCTGGGAGGTCTTCGCCCTCGGCGAGGAGCTCAAGGACCCCGACACCGGCGCCTCCCTCGGCCGCGAGGAAATCTCCGTAGGCAAGGTCCGCGTCCAGCGCGTCACCCCCCGCACCGCCCAGGCCGAGATCAGCGGCGAAGACCTCGGCGTCGACCGCGGCGCCGTCGTCCGCCGCGTCGAGCAGTAACCCCGCCTCCGCGAGGGCGCGGCCCGGCCGCGCCCTCTTTTCCGTCCCTCCGCCGTCCGCTCCTCCGTCCGGCATTCCCCGCTTCCACTCGCACCGTCCGCCTCCTCCTTCGCACCCATGCCACGCGCCTCCCGCGTCCGCCGGTTCATACCCTCTGTCGTTCTGTCGTCCGTCGCTCTGTCGCTCTGCCTTGGCCTCACCGGCTGCCAGACCTACACCGAGCAGACCCAGTCCCGCGACGAGGCCCTCCGCAACGGCAACATCGCCTCCGCCGTCGCCCAGGCCGACAAGGACGCCGCCAAGAACGCGGACAACAAGGACGCCATCCTCTACCGCCTCGAACAGGGCGCCATCCTCCGCGCCGCCGCCCTCGCCAACCTTCCCACCGCCCCCGGCACTCCGGCCGCCGCGGCCCCCGCCTCCGCCTCGGTCAACCAAACCCAGACGAACGCGGCCCTCAACGCCGCCACGCCCGAGCAGATCGCCCCTCGCATCTCCTGGCTCACCCGCTCGATCGCCGCCTTCGACGAGGCCGCGCGCCGCATCGACGACTACGAGGCCGCCGCCAAGGTCTCCGCCGGCTCCGAAGCCGCCGCCCTCTTCACCAACCAGGCCAACCTCCCCTACCGCGGCCGCGCCTACGACAAGGTGATGCTGCACACGTATCAGGCGCTCAACTACCTCCAGCTCGCCGACCCCGACGCCGCCCGCGTCGAGCTCAACCGCGCCCTCCAACGCCAGCGCGACGCCGTCGCCGCCAACGCCGAGCGCATCGAGGAATCCCAAAAGCTCGCCGCCCGGGCCCGCTCCGGCGACGTGCAGGACGAGCAGGGCCGCCAGGGCTCGAGCTACGACGTCGACCGCGCCACGTCCGATCCGCGCACCGCGGCCGGCATTTCCGGCGTCGAAAGCAAGTTCAACGCCGCCATCCTGCCCTACGGCGACTACGTCAACCCATTCACCACCTTCCTCGACGCCCTAGTCTTCACCCACCAGGGCACCGATGCCTCCGATCTCGAGCGCGCCCGCAAGAGCTGGGAGCGCGTCGTCAACTTCGCGCCGCAGAACACGTATGCCCGCGAAGACTACGTCGCCGTCGAGCCCGACCTCCAGTCCGCCTCCGCCCCGGCCAACCCGGCGCCCTCCGCCCTCACCTACGTCATCTTCGAGACCGGCTCCGCCCCCTACCGCGACCAGATCCGCATCGACCTGCCGCTCTTCATCGTCACCAGCAGCATCTCCTACGTCGGCATGGCGCTCCCCGAGCTCTCCACCGTCTATGGCCACGCCCCGACGCTCCAGGTGACCACCCGCCAAGGCGGGGCCTACCCGACCGCCCTCGTCGCCTCGATGGACTCCGTCGTCGCCCAGGATTTCAAAAACGAGTGGCCCAGCATCCTCACCAAGACCATCCTCGCCACCGCCACCAAGGCCACCATCGACGCCGTCCTCCAAAAGCAGATGGAGGACCAGGCCGGCCCCACCGGCGCCCTGCTCTTCCGCCTCGCCACCGCGGTCACCCAGATGGCCATCAACATCGCCGACACCCGCACCTGGCGCAGCCTGCCCAAGGAATTCCACTACGCCCGCCTTCCCACGCCCGCCGACCGTCAGCTCACCGTCGCCGCCGGCGCCTCCACCCAGACCGTCACCTTGGAACCCGCCGCCGTCCAAGTCGTCTACGTGAAGAGCCCCGGGGCCTATTCCCCGCTCCTCGTCAGCCAGTTTATCCTTAAGAAATAACCCCGGCCCCGCCGCCCTCTTTTCCGCATGAAACTCCTCCTCGCCTCCGCCGCCCTCGCCTCCGCGCTCCTCGCCGCCGGCTGCGCCCACAGCGTCAACACCGTCTCGCGCGCCGAGCCCCAGGCCACGCCGAACTACGTCAACGACCAGCGCGTCGTCACCGACTCCACCCTCGGCCGCAAGGTGGGCATCGTCCACGTGGTCGACAACAAGGTCTCCGGCAACCTGCTCAAGGTCCAGGTGACCCTCGAAAACCGCAGCTCCAAGCCCCAGGCCTTCACCTACAAGTTCGACTGGATCGGCCAGGACGGCATGGAGCTCTCCAGCCCCACCGGCGGCTGGAAACAGATCCAGCTCGAGGGCCGCGAGGTCCGCGCCGTCGCCGCCACCGCCAGCTCTCCCGCCGCCGTCGACTTCCGCCTCAAGCTCCGCGAGAATTGATCCGCCCCGCTCCGCGCCTCCCTCACGTCCGATTTCCTTTCGCCTCACTCTCTTCGATGAAACTCGTCCTCGCCACCACCGCCGCCGCCGCGGCTCTCCTGCTCACCGGCTGCGCCACCAAGAACGACGCCAAATACGTCGACGCCCAAGGGCCCAACACCGTCGTCTCGCTCGATCGCATCAACATCCAGGACTGGAACAACGCCGCCGACAAACTCGTCGCCTCGCTCCTCGCCTCCGGCGTGCTCGAACGCGCCCCCGAGCTGCCCGCCGTCATGGCCGTCTCCCGCATCCGCAACAACACCGGCCAACAGGTCGACATCGACAACCTCACCAAGAAGATCCGCATCGCCCTCAACCAGACCGGCAAGGTCGTCACCACCACCACCATGGGCCCCGACGGCAAGGTCGAGGATCCCATGGCCGCCGACGTCGGCGCCATGCAGACCTTCATGGCGGGCGAGAAACAAAAGACCTTGCTCCCCTACTACACGCTCTCCGGCAAGCTGCTGGAAGACCGCGTGCAAAGCGGCAGCACCAAGCAGGTCACCTACACCTTCCAGCTCAGCCTCACCACGACCAAGAACGGCCTCGCCGTCTGGGAAGGCGAGGAGCTGATCACCAAGCAGGGCCAGCGCAGCTCCGTCGGCTGGTAAGCCTCCCCCGCTCCGCCGCGCGCCCGCCCGCGCGCACTCTGTTCCCCCGGCCCGGCCGCGCCTCCTGCGCGCGCCGGGCTTTGTTTTTCCCGACTCCCGCCCACCTCATGCGCCTGGATCATGCGCCTGGAGGGCGCGGCGCTGTCCGCGCCACCGAGATCGACGGCGGACACGGCGCTCCGCCCTCCCATGCGCACAACCGCATCGCCTCCGCTCAACGCGCCGACGCCGGCCCCGTGAAGGTGTTGAACGAACGAGCCGGAATCGTCACCGGCGCGGTGTGGCGGCCGTCGATGTTCAACGTGAGCGCCTGGGCCTTGTCCGATCGGTTCGCCACCACGACCACCACGCTGCCGTCGGGGTTGGTGAAGGCGAGCTGGTCGCCCCAGGTGCCCGCGGAAGCGGTCAGATGCGCGCCGGGCTCGATGAAGTGGCTGAAGTGTTTGTAGAGGTAAAAATAGGGCGTGAAGGTCACCGCCGCGGTCTTCGAATCCACCACCACCGGCGAGCATTGCGCCCAGCCGCCGGTGCTCAGGCCGGTCTCGTCCAGCACGAGATTCCACACGATGTTCGCCCGCACGCCGGCCGCGAACCACTTCATCGCCAGCCCCCACTGGTATTCGGCGAATTTCCAGTCGTTCTCCTTGTTGCCGCACTCCGCCTCGGTCTGGATCAGCGGCAGGTCGGGATGCAGGAGATGCGTCTCCGCGATCACCGGCGCGGCCGCCCACTGGCCGCCGACGCCGTCGAGATACTTCACCACCTGCGGGTCTCGCATGGAAGGCTCCACCCAGTAGGCGTAACCGCCGCGTTTGTCGTCGTCGTTGAGCGTGCCGAGATAGATGTCCGTGGCCAACCCGCGCGCGGCGAAGGTCGGCCCGAGGTGGTAACCGATGAACTTCGCGAGCTGCTTCCCGGTCCACAGGCAAGACGTGTAGTTCGAGTCGATGTTCGGCTCGTTCTGCGGCATCACCATCGAGACGGGAATCCCCTCGGCGGCGTAGGCCTCGACATAACGCGCGAAGTAGAGCGCGAGCGCGTCGAGGGTGCTCGCATCGTCCTTGATCGTGTTGTCCGAGCCGTCGCGCCCCGACAGCTTGCCGTTGTTTTTCATCCACGAGGGCGGTGACCACGGGGAGCCCCAGAGTTTCAAGTCGGGCCGCTGCGCCCGCGCGGCCTGGATGTAAGGGATGAGCCGCTGGCGGTCGCGCTCGATGCTGAAGTTCCTCATCGCGTGGTCGCCCGCCGTCTCGTTGAGCGAATAAAGGTCGATCGCGTAGTCGCTCGCGCCGATCGGCGTGCGGCAGAGCCCGAGCCGCATGCCTTCCTCGGGATGGAAAAATTCGCGCATCAGGGCCTCTCTCGCCGCGGGCGTCAGCACCTCCATCGCCTTCCAGCCGCGTTCGTTGAAACAGGCGCCCCACCCGTCGATCGGCTGCTTGTGCGCGCCGGAATTGACGACCACGCGCTGCGCGAGGGCGTCGGGCGTCGGAATCGTGGCCCCGAGCGGAACATCGAGCTCGTCCGCCCAGGGCCTGCCCGCGGTGCTCGATTTCCAGCGCAGGGCCGCCCCTTTTCCGACAAACGAGGGCACGATCGCCAGCCCGCAAAGCCCCGCGTAGTTCGGCGACCCTTCGGCGCGGGCCCAGCCGAACTCGACCGGCTCGCCGGCGTAGGTCGCCGAGGTCGAGAAGGCCGCCACGAGATGCCCGCGCGAGGCCTCCGACGAGCGGAAGCGGATCCCCGCGTTGCCGACGGGCGTGAACGCGCCGAGCTGGTCCTCCGCGCTCGTGTTGGCGAATACGTGGAGAACGTAATCGGCGCCGGCCTGAAGCCCGAGTTTTCCGACCGACACGCGAAGCGGCCCGCCCCGCCCGGTCGCGTTCTCCAGGTAGAGATAATCGGCCAACATCTCGTTCTTCTGCTTCGGGAGCGTCCACGCGCCCTGCGCCCGCGCGCTCAACGTCAAGGTTTGGCCGCTGCCGAACACGAACCCGGTGCCCGCCTCGTCGGCCGAGGCCAGCGCCAGGTTGCCCACCGTCTCCTCCCCGGTGAGGCCGGGAACACCGGCGGTGGCGAAGTCGGCCGCCGTGGCCACCGGGTCGCCGCTGACGCCGACATCGAGCAAAACAGGGACGGAAGCCGGCAGCGCCGCGGAGGCGCTCCACAATCCGAGCGAGGCAAAGAGAAGGGGTTTGAGCATAGGGAAAACAAGCGCCGTCGCGCGGAACGCGCGGGAGCTTCTCCGGGAAAAGGGCTTTTTCCGCCCAAAACCCGACACGCGCGCCTCACTTTTTTCCAAACAGGTCGGCCGTGGGTTCCAGTGAGCCCGAAGCCTCCCGCAGCAGCACGCGGGCATTCACCCAGTCGAACCAGAAGGAACTCACGTCTCCCAACCGCAGCCCCTCGGCGAAGCGGGCCTCGATCTGCGCGCGCGCGCTCGCGAGATCGGCGGCGGCCTCCGCGCCCCGCCCGAGCCGTTCGCCGATCAGCGCCGCCAGGCAACGCGCCGCCGCATCCCGCGAAGGATTGGCGCCGGTCTGCGCAAGACAGGCGCCCAGCCATGCGTCCGCCCCGGTGAAATCGCCTTCCCGGTAATGCAGCAAGGCCAGCGCGAAGCCGCTCCACGCCACACGGCTGGGATTGTTGGCCAGCTCCGCGTGTCCCTCGCGCACCGCCGTCTCCAGGCGTGCCGCCAGCGGCCCGATCTTGTCCATGATCCCGTCGGGCGCCGGCCGGAGCAGACAGGCCTTTAGCAACTGCTCCGCCACCACGGGACGGGAGGTGCCGCCGAAGCGCTCCACCGCCATGGCCCGGATCAACGCGTAGCGCGCGTCATCCTCCGCAAGTCCGAGCATGGCGGCCGCCGGCAGCAGCGTGATCGATATCGTGTCGGAGTCGCTCGGATCCACTTGCGGCAACACCAGCGCGAAGGTGGCGAAGCGATCCGTCGCCTCCCGCCAGCGGCCCGCCAACACGTGCCACTCGCCGACCTTCGAATAGGTTTGGGCGGCCTCCAACGAGCGCGGCGCCTGGTCGAAAGGCACCCGGGCGAGCAGGGCATCCGCGCCCGCGAGGTCGCCATGGCTGACCCGCACCGCCGCCTGCGCGACCATCTCGCGCCACTCCGCCTGCGCACGCAACGCCGCCTCGTTTGCCCGCGCGCCCTCGGCCACCACGCGCAGACGCGCCTGCTCGTCGCGCGCGTGCTTCTCGCGCGCAAACATCCACGTCGAGACGCCCAGCCCGCCGACCAAGGCGAAGGCCACGGCCGCGCCCGAGACCACCGCCAGACGATTCCGCCGGACAAACTTTCCGAAGCGATACCAGGCGTCCGGCGAACGGGCGGCCACCGGCTCGTGCGCGAGATGATGCCGCAGATCCGCGGCCAGACCGTAGGCCGTCTCGTAGCGGCGCTCGCGATCCCGCTCCATGGCTTTCAAAGCGATCGCGTCCAGATCTCCGCGCAGCCCGGCGACAAGGCCGGGCGCATCCACGCCTCGGCGACCCGCGATCATCTCGCGCTCCGCCTCCGGCAGCGCCGCGAGACAGCGCGACGGCGCCGGCGGATCCTCCTCGCGCAGGAGCCTACGGATCTCGGCGGCGTCGGACTTGCCTACGAGACGCGCCGCGAAGGGCGTCGTCCCGCAAATCAACTCGTGCAACAAAACGCCCAGCCCGTGGATGTCGCTGCGCGTGTCGATGTCCGAGGCGCCAGCGGCCATCTCAGGACTCAAATAGGCGGGCGTGCCGAGAACCCCGTCCGCCGCCGTCCGCATCGCCGCAAGGCCCACGTCCGCGCCCGTCGCCTTCGCGATGCCGAAATCGATCACCTTCGCCGTCGGCACGCCATCGTGCGTGCTCACAAGGACGTTGGACGGCTTGATATCGCGGTGAACCACGCCCTTCTGGTGCGCGTGCTGGATCGCCAGGCAGACCTGGATCATCAACTCCAGGCGCGAACGCAGCCCGAGCCGGCGCGCGTCGCAGAAGTCGGTGATCTTTTCGCCGTCCACGAACTCCATCACGAAGTAGGGCCGCCCCGACGCCGTCGCCCCCGCGTCCAGCACCCGCGCGATATGGGGATGGTCCATCAAGGCGAGGGCGCGCCGCTCGGATTCGAAACGCGCGATCACCTCCTCCGTGTCCCTGCCGAGCCGGATGATCTTCAGAGCCACCTCGCGCGCCACCGGCTCGCTTTGCGCGGCGAGATAGACCACGCCGCAGCCGCCCTCCCCGATGCGCCGAATCAGACGATAGGGCCCGATCCGCGTCGCGATCTCCTCGCCTTTCACCTCCCCCCGCGGAGCGGATCCGACCTCGCCGGGAGTCGCGTCGAAATAACGCGCCGCCTCCGCCTGGACCGCAAAGAGCGCCTCGACCCTTCGGCGCAGGCCCGCATCGTCGCCGCAGGCCCGCTCGATCAGCAGCCGGCGCTCCACCTCGTCGCCGAGCGACGAGGCCGCGAGAAAGATCACTTTTTCAAGGGGCGGCGGCATCGGTCTTGGGCGCGGGCGCTTAGCCCGGCTCTTCGCGGATCAGCTGATAGAGGCGTCCTCTCGCGTAGGCCCACGTCCGCTCCACCGTGCGCTCCGCCACCCCGTCCATCGACGCGATCTCCGCGTTGGTCAGTCCGCCGAAAAACTTCAGCGTCACCACGCGCGCGCTGTCCGGATCCTCGCGCTCCAGACGTTCGATCGCATCGTCGACCTGGAGGATGCGCGCCTCCTGCGTCTCATCGGCGACCTCCACTTCCGACAGACTCAGCGGCGCCTGACGCCCGCCCCGCTTGAGTCGCGACTTCGCCCGGGCGCGGCCGACGAGAATGCGCCGCATCGCGAGCGCGGCGGCGCGAAAAAAATGCGCGCGATCGTTCCAGGTGCGGGCCTCCTCGCCGCTCAAGCTCAGCCAAGCCTCGTGCACGAGGGCCGTCGCCTGCAAGGTCTGCCCCGGCGCCTCGCCCGCGAGACGTCTCGACGCGAGCGCCTTGAGCTCGTCGTAAACCAGGGGCAGCAACTCCTCCGAGACCGGACGCCCCGCGCGCTCCGCCGCCGCCAGGATTTTGCCCAGCTCGCTCATCCCCGTTTTTTGGCTCGGGCCCGCCCACCGGTGCGCGAAAAACAAAGACGGGCGCGGCATGGAAACGAGGCGGGCGCGGAAATCGGCATGGTGGGCGGTGCGTCGACGGCGGCGACCTCCTCATGAAGCACGGGACGGCGCAAGATTTTCATCCGCCCGTCGCTCGCGGAACGAAGCGCAGGCCCGGAGCTTCACGGATTCCTCACACGCATTTGACTGGCTCCACCAACGCGCCGGTCCTACCTAAGCAACGCCACCTAGCAGCTTCTCCCCGGATTCCACCATGCAAACACGCCTACTTCGTCCGCTCGTCCTCGCCTTGGGCGCGCTCGTGCTCAGCGCCCGTCCCGCCTTGGCCCAGTTTGAACCGCTCCTCCTGGAGGCCAACGTCACGCTCCAGATCAGCCTGACCACCGGCGCCACGACGACCAGCGGCACCGAACGCCGCGCCACGGTGGCGACCACGAAACTTTCGAACGATCAAATCATGCAGGATCTTGTCGGCGGCGATCCCGCCGACTGGACGCTGGTCGCCGTCCGCTCCGTTCCCGTGGATCTCGCCTACGTCGATGCCGACTACCACTTCTATGCGGTGAAAGGCGGCCAGCGGATCTCCATTCCGGCCGAAAAGTTCAGCCTCGGCGCCGGAGGCTCGGTCGCCAAATACCGCGAGCGCCACATCGGGCAATACGTCCTGTCTTCGTCGGGCACCGTCACCAACCATGTCGCCTTCGTCTATCGCCCCGGATTTCTGATCGGCGGAGCCAGCGCCTTCGCCGGCTTCGGCGACGGTTTCGCGACCGTCAATTTCAATGCGCGCGACTCCCTCGGCGACTACGAGATCTTCTTTTATTCCATCACCTCGGCCCGCGCCACCGCGCGCGGCGGCCTGCGCCTGAACAACGGCAAAGACGCCTTGGTCAACCTCACGGTGAGCGTCGGCACCCCGCGCCTCGTGCTCGCCTCGACCTATCCCGACGTCGATCCCGAGCCGCCCGTCATTCTTCCCCTCGCCGGCCAGTAACCCTTCCCGCGCATTTCCCGGAACCCGCCATTCCCATGAAACTTTCCTCCCTTTTCGCTCCCCTCGCCCTTTTCTCCGTCGCGTCGACGCTCCACGCCCAGTCCGCCGTCTACCTCGAGACGGCCCCGCTCAGCTTCCTCCGCGCCTTCGCCATCACCAGCGTCGTCTCCTCCACCAAAGGGCCGCTCCCGATCGAGCCCGGCGCCAGTATCCCGCTCGACCCGGATGACCTCCGCCCGGACCATCGCATCACCACGGACATCGGCGCCCCCGGCTACTACTCCGAGGCGAGCGGCGACCAGTCCTTCTGGGTCAACCAAAGCGAGCGAGCCGTGCTCGAACGCCTCGCGCTCCAGCAACAAAAACGCCTCCAGCTGCTCCTCGCCGACGAGATCGCGGCCATCAAGGAACTGGAAGCGCTCGTCGACAATCTCGAGGCCCAGATCGCCGTGGCAACCGACCTGAACGAGCAAACCGCGCTGAAGAACCAGCTCGCCGCCGCCGAGGAACGCCTCTCGCTGCAAAAGGAGCTGCTGGGCAAACGCTCCAAGACCCTGTTCTCATCCGACCTCCAGCTCGCCACCCTCGACGCGCAACTTCGCTACGCCAAAAGCGAATTTGACGATGAAGGCGCCCGCTGGGAACTGCTCGCCGTCCGCGAGCCGCAGCGCGGCGTCGAGGCCGCCGGCCATGCGCCCTACAGGATCTTCCTCGGCCGCATCGAGCGAACCAGCCGCATGATCACCCGCACCTTCGACAGCGGTCTGCGCATCCAGCCCTATTTCTCCATCGGATCGACCACGGAAACCCTGGCCGACGGAGGAGTCGTTTCCGCCAAAAGCTCCGGAGCCGGCTGCACCACCTGCTTCGAACTCCTCTTCGACAGCGACCTCGATGCCGCGACCGACTTGACTCAAATCGACTTCAAATTCGCCACGGATCCCCTCCACCTCGTGGCCAAGGAAAACCTCGCTCTCGCGGAAGAGCGCATCGACTACAACACCGAGTTCACCCGCTGGAACTCCATCGGATCCGGCTACATGACCTACGGCATCCGCAGCACCCCCGGACCGGTCGCAGCGGTCATCCCGGTGAACGTGCGCATCACCGGCCACGGCAGCTGGGCGCGCGTCACCGAAACGACCGACGCGGACGGCATCACCACCTTCTCCAACGCGCGCGGCGGCATCAATCCCTGCGCCATCAAGGTGGGCGACGTGAAATACCAGCATCGCAACCTCTTCCCCGACTTCGCCCTCGGCGCGAATCCCTGAGCCTCGCCGCGTCCTCCCGTTTTCGCCCGGCCCGGCCGCCTTCGCGCGGCCGGGCTTTTTATTTCCGCCTTATCTTTTTGCGCCGTTTGCCCCTATTTGCGGCCATCTCCCGGCCCCCTCGCCGCAAGCCTTCCGCTCCTCGCCCATGAACGACGCCTCCCTCGACGACGATTTTCCCGCCGCCGCCCTCGCCGAACCCGGCGAAGTCGGGATCGTCGAACCGCGCGACTTCGCGTGCCCGGAGCCGTTCGCCTGCGACGACGGCCGCGTCCTTCCCGCCTTCACCCTGCGCTACGAGACCTACGGCCACCTCAACGCCGCCCGCGACAACGCCGTCCTCGTCTGCCACGCCCTCTCCGGCGATCACCACTGCGCAGGCATCCACTCCCTCGCCGACAAAAAACCCGGTTGGTGGAACAACCTCATCGGCCCGGGCAAGGCGGTCGACACCAACCACCACTTCGTCGTCTGCGCCAACGTCCTCGGCGGCTGCCAGGGCTCCACCGGCCCCCTCTCGCCCAACCCCGCCACCGGCCGCCCCTACGGCCTCGCGTTCCCCGCCGTCACCATCCGCGACATGGTGCGCAGCCAGAAACGCCTGCTCGACCACCTCGGGGTGAAAAGGCTCCGCTGCGCCCTCGGCGGCTCCATGGGCGGCATGCAGGCGCTCCAGTGGGGCATCGAGTATCCGGATTTCTGCGACAAGGTCCTCGCCATGGCCACCACCGCCCGCGAGGGCGCCCAGGCCATCGCCTTCAACGAGGTCGGCCGCCAGGCCATCATGCAGGACCCGGACTGGAACGAGGGCGATTACGCCAAGGGCGGCGGCCCGCGCGTCGGTCTCGCCATAGCACGCATGATGGCCCACATCACCTACCTCTCCGACGCGTCCATGGACCGCAAATTCGGCCGCCGGACCGTCAAGCCCCGCCTGCCCGCCCCGGCCCTCGCCGAGGAGGCCGCGCCCGCGGGCGGCCACGACGGCGGCGCCTCGGCGAACACCGCCGCCTTCGACGTCAGCTTCGAGGTGCAAAGCTACCTGCGCTACCAAGGCCAGAGCTTCATCAATCGCTTCGACGCCAACACCTACCTCTACATCACCCGCGCCATCGACGGCTTCGACCTCGCCGCCGCCTACGGCGGCTCGCTTGAAAAAGCCTTCGCCCCCGTGAAGGCGCAGACGCTCGTCGTCGGCTTCACCAGCGACTGGCTCTTCCCGCCCGACCAAAACCGCGAGATCGTCCTCGCCCTCCAACGCGCCGGCAAACAGGCCTCCTACGCCGAACTCTCCACCGACCTCGGCCACGACTCCTTTCTCTTGGAAAGCCCCGAGCTCTACGCCCTCGTCCGCGCGTTTCTCGAGCGGGACTGACAGGCTTCCGCCCCCCCGGCCCGCCTCCGTCCGGCGCCCGATCCCCCTCCCGCCGGCCGTCTTTCTTCAGAAGCAAGCACCAGCAGCCTAGATCGTTACAACTCGCCGCGCCTCGCGCGAGAACATGGGTCCTCCCCGGAGGTCTCAAGAGTCTTAGCACCCTTTTAAAGGGGTCCCCATGAACTACCGCTCGCTAGTGTTGTTTTGCGCCTTGGGTTGCTCGCCCGGACTCGACGTGTTCGCCGAAACCGAAGTCGCCCCCGCGGGCGATGTCGTCGTCGCCCGCGCCGAACCCGCCCCGCTTACGCCCGCCCAGTTGGACGACCTGCTTTCGCCCGTCGCGCTCTATCCCGATCCGCTGATCGCGCTCATTCTTCCCGCTTCCACATTTCCCACCGACGTCGTCATGGCGGCCCGTTACCTCAAGGCCGGAGGCGATCCCCGATCGATCGACGACCAGCCGTGGGACGACAGCGTCAAGGCCCTCGCCCGCTATCCCGACGTGGTGAAATGGATGGATGAAAACCTCGCCTGGACCCGTCAGCTTGGCGAGGTCTTCGAAAGGCAGCCGGCCGCCCTCCTCACGTCCACGCAAAGACTCCGGGCCGCCGCGCGCACCGCCGGCAACCTCGCCAGCACACCCGAGCAAACCGTCGTCGTGGAACGCGAGGTCATCCGCATCGTCCCCTCCCGGCCCGACGTGATTTACGTGCCCGTCTACGACCCGCTCGTCGTTTATCGGCCGCGCGTAGCGAACATCTACCACACCACCCCGGTCCTCCGTTTCGGAGACCCCTGCCGCACCGGTTTCTGGCTCTCCTACCACTGCGACTGGACCTACAACACCGTGTGGATGGTCAGCCGTCCCTACCGGGTCGAGATCTGGAGCAACCACCCGCGCTGGGCTTGCCCGGCCCCGTCCACCCGCTACGTCCAAAGCGTCTGGCGCCCCGACCGCGGCAACCGCGTCCGCACCGTGTCCCGCGAGCCGGAAACCCGAAACGTCGGACGCAAAGAGATCGACACCTCCGTCGCCGGCTCGTCCCCGACCGT
>JACCDU010606025.1_pt1 | contig 13459 bp, 28 predicted proteins | sample 7446081 | NCBI WGS metagenome assembly JACCDU01 (sample SAMN15323447, study PRJNA562643) | freshwater metagenome | isolation source: river surface water | place: USA:Blue River Watershed | collected 2017-08-17 | reverse complement strand
TTTGAATTGCCCCGTCCCCCGGTGGAACATCAGCACAATGACAGCATCAGGCTCCTCGTCAGCGGCCTCGTTCAGTGTGGCCTTGGCCGCTACTTTGTACTCATCAAATGTCAGTGATTTCAGTTTGTTCATTTCATTTCTCCTTCACGCATGTGCATTGATATCCGCTTGCGTCATAGCCTGTGCCTCGGCAGTGCTTGCAGTTGGGGTCGGTGGTTTGTTTTGGCGGCGCAATGAAACGCAGCAGGGTTGTGAGCCAGCTCATGCGTTCTTCTCCTTCAGCTTGGATTCGATGGCTTCAAAAACTTCATCATCTTCTTTGTCGTCAAGCCATGAACTGAACAATTGTTTTTCCTCAACCGACAGCCCAACCCATTGCCGATGTGCTGCGGGTAGGGTGGCAACTTGTAAGGATTGCTGATGAGTTGGCGTTGATGCCCGCATCTCAACCTTCCCCGGCGGCACAATCAAAATGCCCTGCGGGTCGCTTTGCACGTCACGCACATCTCGCGGCTGTCCGGTGTACGGGTTGAACAGCACAGGCACAGCGTATTGGTCGCGGTGTGCTGCCCATCCGGTTTGACGATATGCCACAGGCTCTACATTGTTTTTTGTCATATCTACCTTTCGTTGATGGTTTGGAATTGCTTGAAAAATGCGTTTCCGTCCTGCACAGGTGCTGCGGTGTGTGGGCAAGGCGTGTTGCCATTACGCGCCCAGATGCAGTGCTCGATGTCCTGCACAGGTGCTGGCTGTGCTGCGGGTGGGGTGGTGTAGACCGAGTGCCATACGTTGATCTCTAGGTCGCCTGCTGCACCAGTAGTCACAAAATCTTGCTTCGGCCCCATCCGGAGACGCCCAACAGGCTCCTGCTGTGCTGGAGTTGCGCCAAGATACATTGGGATCGAACCTTTAAGCACATCTTCGTCTGAGGCTTGGTATATGGTTCCTTCTGGCGACATCCAGCAATAAGGCTCCTGCTGTGTTGGCTGCTCCATCGTCAAACCTCCAGCTCTGTGCGCTGTATCCTCTGGTGACCACTGCTCACTGCGGCGCATACGGAACACAGCTTGCAGGTTGGGGTCGTCCACCATGTCGCAGTCTTCACGCTCAGTCTCTGACTTGTAGCGCACCACACCAAACTCAGCCTCATGCACCAAGCCACAGTCACAACACTTCATTAGGTAGCCCTTGGGGTCAGGGCACACCCACTCTGACCAGTCGTATGGCTGGTCAACGCTGTGCGTAAAGAACTCAGGCTCCTGCTGCACGGGTGCTGGCTTGAATCTTGGTATGCCCCCAGCCGTTCGCCATGCAGGCTCCTGCTCATGTGGCTTTGCCACGGGTGCTGGCTGCTCATCGGAACTCCGTTCCTGTGCCAGTGCTTCTCGCATCAAGTCGTAAGCAGTGCCACGGCTCACGCCTAGCGTCCCGGCAATCAGGTCGGGGATGTCTTGCTTTGCTGGCTGCTCTACCAGTGCTTCTCGCAGGGCGGTGATGGCTTTGTCTAATGTCACCAATGCCTTTTTTGCATCGTCATATCGGTGCCCGTCTGGGTCATTGCTTCCATATGCACATCCCGCCAAGTCCAAATCACCGGAAACAGCTTTTCTTGAGCGCATCAACGCCTCCAGCGCCAGCTTCATTGCTTCTTTGCTCATACCCCACCACCTTTTTTATATTCACTTGTTCGCGTGTTTCCGTCTCCTCCATACGGAATGCACAAATCATCCCAGCCTGTTGCAGAAACGCCTTCAACAACACTCATTTCAATGTCTGATCGCGGCATGTCGCTGATGGCTTCTCTGAAGTAATAACAAGCCTCACGCTCCGCATTTTCAATAGTGTCAGCAACCATGACAAAATCAAAAGAAACATTTACTGTATACAGTTTCATACCCCACCACCTTTCTTCTTGCAGGGCCAACGGTTCTCCAGTGCGGCCTGAACAAAGATGTCAGCAGGCAGGTGACGCTCTGAGGGTATGCGCTCCAGCGTTTGCTTGACCATGTCAGACATTTGCCCCAGCGTCACTGTGTTGGATGGAATGCAGATCGTCACACCGGACTGAGAGTCATGAACGCCTGCAATGTAGCCATTGGCAAGGACCGGGTTGCTAGACATGCGTGTGTATAGGTCTTGGCCCGAGTACATGATCGAGCTGGGCTGTGCGTGAGCCGATGCCGATACCAGCAGCACAATACTTAACAGAACTTTTTTCATAATGGTGCATCCTCATAGTTGTCCGGGTTGAACTTGGGCTCGCCCGGTTTGTTGGGCAGGGGTTGTAGTGGGAAGGGCCATGTCATATCTGTTTCTCCACAATAGGTGTCATCTTCTTGAGCCTGTACTCTTCTTGCACGAGAGCAATGGCCTTGTCCATATCTTTCAACGTCACGACTTCCATCTGGGCATCGTGCAGCTCCATGGCAGCATTGAGCGCGTTCATCTCGTGAGCCTTGAGAACGAAGCTGCCAGAGGCTGCGCCACGCTTACCCACATCACGCAACGCCTGCAGTCCATCACGAACCACATCGCTGTAGTCACTGCCAAAGCCAAGCCGTGCAAACGCTTCAGTCATGTTCACCATCGCAATCAGTGTGTCCACATCGCTACGTGTGGCTTTGCCCTTGGTCATAAAGTCCATGGCGTTGTGATTCTTGATCTTGAGGTCCAGCATGAACGACGTATGCGAACGCACTGGTGACAAGTTCTCCATCACAAATCCCATGGGATTAAGCAGCACGGGCTTGGGTTTGTATTTGCTTTTCTTGCGCATCATCAGCTCCCGTTGAGAAACTTGATCCAGCACTTGGAGCAATACCACTTGTTGCGCACGCTGACTCCGCCCATGGGCTCGGTTGAGTTCTTACATCTGTCGCAGAACTTTAACGGGTGCGACTCTTTTGGGTTCGGGGGCTGGTTGTTCATTGAGTGGTTTCCATCCGTAAGTACGCCATGTGCGCTGCACGTCGCAATCTGCTGAGGGTCGCCACACATATCGCGGGTGGCCGACCGGAATCCATGGCAGCGCCATCGAGCTAAATTTCAAGCCTTTGAATTCGTTGGGCATGATAGTTCCTCATAAAAGTTTCTTGAACATGATGGTGCCGACAACATCGCCACGGTGCACGATGTCATACCAGTCACCTTCCTTGGTGGCACCTGCACGCTGCATGTCACTCAACATCACCGTGATCGAACGGCCCAGTGTCGAGATGTACACAACGCGGTTGGGCTCGTCGACAGACAGCCACTCAGTGTCTTTGTCGATGTTCACGCCCAGCTCCTCAAAGCCACGCACGAGTTTTGTCTCGATGCGTGTCAGTCGGTTCACCAGTTCTTTTTCGATGTAGTTGCTCATGTGAGTCCTTGGTAATTCATAACGCCACCTTGACCCGTGTACCGAACGGTTCTTGTGGATGGCTGTAGCCGATGTCGGCCCAGATGGTTGGGAACGGTGGCTCCTCGCACTCACGCAAGTTACCCTCCATGTCCGTGAAGAAAATCATGCCGCAGTACTGCTCGCCTGACTCGGCGAAGTGCTCGAACACAGGCGCAAAGCGTGTGCCTCCGCCACCCTTGGGGCGCAGCACCAGTGGGTCATCGCGCTCGAAGCGCTCGACATGGGTCACGGCGTAGTCGCAGTACACGACCTCAACAAACGATGGCTGCAGGTCGTCAACGATGGCCTGAATCTCGGCAGCGATCTGATTGCATTCCTTCGGACCCATGGAGCCCGATGTGTCGAAGCCGATGGCGAGACCACCCAGTGCGTCAGAGCGCAGCGATGGCAGGTACAGGCCGGAGCCAATGAACCTGCGTGATGGTCGTGTGTAGGTGTAGTCGGCAGCGCAGGACTCGGTCATCATAGAGCGGCACACGTCTTGCCAGCGAACCATGGGGTCACCCACACGCTCAAGCACACGGTCGATCATGCTGGAGCCTTGGCCGCACTCTTTGGCCATCTTGGCAGAGGCAACGATGGTAGCCTCCATGTCCACACGGGTCGCGTCATCCTGAGCATCCTCAAGGTCGCCTTTGCCATCGAAGCCACCGCCCATGCCATCGTCCTCGTCACCCTCGTCGCCACCACCGCCACCACCCTTGGACTGTTGCTCTTGCTGCTGTTCCTTGAGCTTGTTGTACACGTACTCTGAGCTGTGCTCTTCCTTGACCCAGCCGAGGTGCACGCCACCCTTGGGCAGCTGCCAGCCACGGGACTTGATGTATGCGTTGATGAGTGCATCGTTGGCGTAGTTCCAGATGCGTGGGTCGCGGCCCTCACGACGCCACATGTGCATCATCACAACGTGGCAGGACTCGTGCAGCACTAGGCCGAACAATTCCTCGTCAGTCAGGGGCTCGCAGAACTGGGGGTTGAACCGTACCCATGTTCCGTTGGTGCCTGCAGTGGACACCTTGTCAGAGACCTCGCGCTTGACGCGGGTCATGACGGCTGCGATGAAAGCCTCGCGCAGGCCGAGCTTGCTGTATGCAAGGTCGATGCGGTCCATAAGTGTTGCCATGATTATCTCCAGTGAATAAGTGAATCAGTCGTTAATCCCGTGGGATTACTATGCGCCGTATTCTAGCGCGAACAACGACTTGATGTAAAGCTCGCCTGCATAGAAGTCTGCGAACTCTCTGATCTCGTCGAAGCTGTTGCGTGTCACGACCCAGCCATACTTGCCGTCAGTGAACAAAGCATGGCCGTTGTACAGTGGGCGCAGGAGCGCAAACGTCTCACGCACAGTGTATGCGTTGCCACGTTTGTACTTGGCCTGCGACTCGACGTATGCAGTCCAGACAGAGCCGTCGTTGCTCCACGCAAGTGTTGGCCTGCCTTGTATCGGATGCTTGACTGTCGCCATGGTTACTTCATGGCGAACGCAGCTTGGTTAGCCACGGCCCACTTAGTGAACGCAGGCGACCGGGTGATTGATTTGTCACGCTTATGCGCGAGCTTGATCGTGAGGGTCTGCACCTCGCCGGGCATCTTCTCCAAGAACTTCCATGCCTTGTCGAAGTTGTCAGCGTCAAGGCGTGTGGCCAAGCCCATGGCAACGCAGTAGCGCACGTTGAGTTCCTTGGGCACAGGCACGTCCTTGCCTTGCAAGATGTCCTCGATGCGGGGCATCGACTCCCAGACACGCAGGTGTGTCTCGAAGATCATGGCAGCTTCTTCGCCGACGTCACCCTTGATGAGCTCGACGCGGTCTTGCACAGGCAGGTCCAACTCCACAGTGTGCGACACAGCGAACCACGAACGTGGCGATGGGAACGGCTTGATGTCACCTGTGGGCTCGAACTTGTGCAGCAGGTCAGGGCGGTCTTGCAACAGTGACAGAATCTCAGGGCGGATGCCGCGTGTGATGGCGTGGCTAACGAAGTCGTCGATGGTGGTGGACACGTCGATGTCGCACATGCGGTTCTGCAGCGGAGCAGCAAGGTTGAACGTGACACCGCGATCTGTCTTGCGGTTGCCAGCAGCGATGACCATCCACTCGGCAGGGATACCGAAGTCTTGTGGTGTCAGGCACAGCTGGTAGGCAGCAGCCTGCACAGCAGGTGGAGCTGATGTGATCTCGTCGAGGAACAAGATGCCAGCGCCGTCAGCAGGCAGAAAGTCAGGGCGTGCCCAGTGTGTGCGACCTTCCTTGACGTGCGGGATACCGCGCAGGTCTGTGGGGTCCATCTGTGCCAGACGCAGGTCGACAACGCCGTGCCAGTTGGACACGTGCTCACCGAGGAGCTGGCTGGTTTGGAAGACGATGTCGGACTTGCCGATACCCGATGGGCCGCGCAGGAATGTGGTGCGCTTGCGAGTGTTCTCGTTGAGGTAACGCTTGACGAGGATAGGGGTGACGTGAGAGATACGCATGGTGAAACTCCAGTGATTGAATGAACAAGTGGTTAAGTAATCCCACGGGATTAAGGCTCCCGTGTAGGCCTAGTTTATCAGTCCGTGCTTTCGAGAGCAAGCGCAGCGTACTGTGCGATGGTGAACTGCTTGATGGTGCAGCCGTCACGGTCTGATGAGACACGTTTATGCACTTTGTTTTGCCAGTCGTACTGCACTGGCTCGCCTTGACACAGCAGGGGGAACAACTCCATGGCAATCTCTGCAGGGATAACCATGGCGTGCGGTGTCTCGATGATGCAATAGGCTTGTGTCTTGGCCATGGTTCAGTCCTCCAGCATTGAGTTGATCGAGTCGAGCAGGGCAGCGGTCTGCACGTTGACTTCCTTGCGCTTGTCAGGGTTGTCGCGCAGCTGCTGTGGGTGTGGCGTGACCTCGACGACTGTCTTGGCCAAGTCAGTGATGTTGTCGGGCAAGATGTCAGCGAACGCACGCAGCAGGTCGATCTCGGCAGCGATGTTCTCGCACACTGAGTCACGAAAGATGGGCGGCTTGATCTCGGTGGCACCAGTCTTCTTGTTGACTGTCTCGCGCTCGGTCTTGCCCGTCACATCGTGCAGCTTCTGCACCACATCCTTGAGTCGCTCCAGTGGTGCACGCATCATGTTGTTCATGGCTTCTTTGGTAGCCTGCTCAACCTCAGAGCGCAGCGCATCCATCTCGTCGTCCTGCATGGCCACACGGAAGTCGGTAGCATCAGTCACGGGGCGGTAGTTGACACGGAAGCGGAAGTCGCTCTTGAGGTCAGACAGGTCAGGGTAAGCCGTGGGGTCGAACAGATCACCTTGGCGCTGCTGTGCCTGCTGCATGACGTTGCTCCAGTTGTTGAGGAACGCAGTCACGCATTGGTCGAACTCCAACTGGAATTTGCCGATGCGCTCGGTGAACTCCATAAACTTGGCAGTGGGCAGCAGGTACTCGCCACGTGACCACATGTATGTGGTGCTCTCGATGTATGCACGGGCAGCAGACTCGACGGTCATGATGGGCTGCACCAGCGCTTTGGGATACAGGTCTTTACGGTACTGGCCTGCACCGTAGGCGTTGTTGGCGACCTCGGCAGACACGGTGGCCTTCTCGTCTTTCTTGGTCATCTGGGGCTTGGACACGCTGAGTGACACAAGCAGGGCATGGTTCTTGATGGACATAATGGTTCCTTGTGGTTAATCCCGTGGGATTAGTTGGTTGATGTTATTTGCCGCGCCATGAACTACTCAGGCGCTGCTTTAGTAGGGTGATTACAGGCGCAGCGATCTCGTCGTACACGCCGGGGTCAGTCACAATGATGACCTCGATCAGGTCGAGCGCAGCCTGCAACGCTGTGCCGTCGGCATCGAACAGGTCTTCGTTGTTCATGATGTCTCCTTAGATGTGGTTGCGGATGACACTGCGCACAGCGTCTTGGAAGTCACTGTCGTCAGCGTCGATGGTGCCGTTGGTCTCGAAGTCCTCCACACGGCTGACCAAGTCCTCGACCACGGACTTAAGGTCTGTGAAGTCGTCGTTGTCGCTGATGTCCACGTTGCACGACGGGTTGTCATCGTTCTCGATGTGGTCAAGGCGAGTGTCGATCTGGTCGAACTTCTGCTCGCTGATGTTGAGCACTTCCTCGCGGACGAGCGTGTCAGTCTCCAGTAAGTGCAGCACGGCGAACTGCAGCTTCTCAGGCTCCAGCAGGGAAGTGGCTACGGCCTCAGCTTTCAGTTTGCGAATGACCTCGTCTGCGACGGTGTCGACGAGCTGCTGCATGGCAGCGTTGATGATGGCATTGGTATCCATGTGAATCTCCAGTAAGTAAGTGATGAAGTGATTGAGTAAAACCTAATCCCGTGGGATTAAATCCCACTCGCCGTGAGGCGGGTGAATTAAGGTCAGTCGACTGACACTATTGCGTCTGTCTGGTATCTATTATACTAGAATACCCGTAGCTTGTCAAGTCAGAGCTCGGCGCTTGCAGCCCAATTACTCGGGTCGTTCCACGCGGAAAACTTGGTGTAGTTGCGCTCCGCCCACAGGGGGACGACATTGAACTCACGCACGTGTTCCAGCAACTTCTCTGTGCTGTGCGTATTCAGCTGCATGTGGTATTTATCAAGCCGGTTCTCCAGCAGGATGGCCAACTCAGCACGCATGGCCATGAGTTTGTTGCGCCGTGCAATGGCGCGTTGTCCTCGGGCTCGTTTGCTCATACCAACTCCAGTTCCATCTGATCCTTGTGCAGGCGTTTCTTGATCGCCCACTCGATCTGTCCGATCTGGTCGTAGATGACCTCTTCTTTGTACCTGCAGTTGTCCTCGTCGCTGTCCAGTATCGTGCTCTCGTACCCGCCGCAATACTCGCGGTCGTCTTCGATGGGTTCTCCGTCCTCGTCCAGCGGAGCAACGCCTATGGTGAGCCAGAACCAGTCGTCGTCATACCAGCCCTTGAGATAGGCATAGTCTTTCTCCACCACTTCCATGGCCTTGACCGGGTCGTCGATGCCCCACTCAGTCTTGGCTTTGTGCAGAGATGACAGCACGTCGTAATACAGGCCGGAGTCGCGGTAGTGCGCTGGCCTCTGCAACTGACGCATCAGGCGCAGGCGGGTTTCTTCCTCCAGCTCGGGCTCGTAGTCCTGCAGGTGTTGCTCCAGCTGTTCTTCGTTGGTGGGGTTCCAGTCCATGCGCTCGGTGACACCGTAGCAGTCGCCATTCTCCAGCGGGGAGCCGTAGTCACGGTCGTAGTACCAGCACACGTGGTACTTCTTGCCGCTCTTGTGGGTGTATGTCTCGTGGTGGTAGATGTCGTTGGTCATGATGTTCTCCTTAATTCCATGGGATTAGGCTTGGCACAGTTCATCTGGCACATCGACTTCATCGCCCAGTTTGCTGGCCACGTAGCACCGCATAGCGGCGATCAGGGGTGTTTGGCCGTCGTATTGAAGCGTTCTGTTGTATCCGTCAGAGGCTTCGTATCGCATATAGGCGTACCACTCTGGGCCTTCAAACATCACGTCGATACACTCCCGCTCAATGATCGGCCCGCCTTGTGCCCAGTCGGTTGATGGCGCATATACCCACGACAGGTCGCCACGTTCTTCCATTAAACGACCCTTATGGTCAAAGTAGCACGTTACATAATTGCATTCAGCCACTGCCCAGTCAAGGGCCGTGTCTATCAGTCCTGCTGTTTTGATTTTCATGATGCTCACTCCAAAAATAAATAGGTTGCAAGGAATATCGCCAGCAACAGGAATATCACACGCTCTGCCTTGTCGCTGACGATCTCGATCTTGGTGGGGATGGGCTTGGGTGGTCCTTGGTATTTCATCGCATGGTCCTCAGTTTGAGCATGTACGCGCTGGTGTACAGCATGCACAGGTTGTCCAGAGACTCGCCATCGGCGATCTCCATGATGATCTCCAGCCCCTGCAGGGTGCCGATGATCTCGGCCAGTAGTTGTTCGGCGTGTGTCATGTGTTCAACTCCAATGTGATCTGTGCAAATGTGGTTGTGTCGACCCACACGCTGTACGTGCCGCAGGACTGCGAGCACAGGGGTTTGTTGTTCTTGGTGACTTCCTCGTCGCAGTACAGGCAGATGGTCTTCATCGTGTCGGTGCCCGTGGCCTCGCGCCATTTACGCACCTTCTCTACTGCTACCCTGTGGTAGCCGGGTTTGTTCGCTAACATGGGATCAGTCATCTTTCTTCTCCTTGGGCACGATGGCCATCATCGCCTCGGGTACCTTGGGCAGCGGCTCGTGGGTGTCAAACTCATCGCGCAGCCGTGTCCACACTGTGGCGTTCCACTTGGCAGTGCGTTGGTTGGGCACGTGCATCCAGCGGCCAGATACTTTGTCCACCACGTCGAAGCCGGTGCCCACAGGCACGATGATGCACCCACGGTATGAGCAGGGCAAGCCGATCTTGGCGTTGCGGTTGGAAGTTGTCAGGGGCATTGTGATTTTCATTTCATTTCTCCTCGGCGCTGAACTCAGCGATCAATGACTTGAGCCAGCGCAGGCGGTATGCGTGCATCTGCTTGCACTCGAACGTGTTGCGTTCGGACGAACACCGGGCCGTTTCTGCAAAGTCCGCGCTGATGTGCCCTTCATCGCGCAACCAGTAATCAACGCTGAACCGACCCTTGATGCGTTCGTTGATGACTTGGCCTGCGAGGTGTTTGTCTAAGTTGCGGCAGCTCGCCTCCGCAATGTTGTCGCAGATGTAGCGTGAGTGTTGGTACTTGTAGCCAGCCCAAGGCGTGTTGCGCTTCATTTTGCTGTGCACTTTCTTAAATACAGTGGCGATGGCTTGGCGTTGTTCGTTGGTGTATTTCATGGTCTTCTCCTTAATCCCGTGGGATTAGCCTTGGCGGTTGTTGCGTGGGTGGTTGAGAGCGATGTGTGCACGCACAGCAGCACGCACCTCGTCGATGTTGTCAGTGGCTTGGAGCATCTCAAGGAAGTGCATCGTGCCCTGCAAGTCATACAGAGCGTCAGCATCCACCCGGTCAAGGGCAATGCCTTTGCTCATGTTGCGAATACCCAAGTCAATGCGGTTCAAGGCAGAAGCAATGTGCCCCCTGCGTGTGGCGGTGCGTAGGCGTGGTTTGTCAACCTCAGCGAGCGTCAATGAGGCGTTTTCCAGTGCAGTATTTGCAAACAACTTGTCATCCCGGCAGATGTATGAGGGGTTGCCTGAGTTGCCCCCTGCAGGTGTGGTGAAGATGTTGTCCCAGCCGTGGACTTTGGCAAACCCTGCACGGAAATAACCCACGTGGCGCAGGGTGGATTGACTGAAGTATTGCGGAGTTACCCAGAGTTCGTGCTGGTTGGTGTGGCGGTTGAGCACATGCTTGCACACCGTGGTGCGGTAGCTGATGCCGTAGGCCAACAACTCGAACTGGGTATTGACGAGAACCATGGGCGTCTCGGGCCTGTGCGTGTTCATGCGTGAACCGCTGATGGATTTTTTGGCGCTTGCAAAAGCATGGCCAACGTCTGCATGTGAATATGACATGGTGAACTCCAAGAAGTAAATAAGTGAGAGTGAAGCCTAATCCCGTGGGATTAACCGAAGTGCTGAGCAGGGCTGCGCTAGGTCGTAGACGCTTTCCCACTCAACAGACTACATTGTACCAGAATACTCGTGTGTTGTCAAGTCAGGCGTCTTCATCTGGAACCTCAAAACTTGGGTCGGTGACAACGCGCACTAACGCAAATGCCCTCGCACTGGAATGCCACGGCAGCACGCCGTTGTACCCCTGCTTGGCCGTCTCCACACACGAAGCCTCAATCTGCTCCAGCGTCAGCCCCATGGCCTTGGCGACCTGCACCTTGGTCATGCCTTCTCTGACAAGCGTGCGTGCCTTGGCCACTCGCAGCCGGTGATTTATGGTGCCGTCCTCGTTGACGCCGTATGCAGTTGTTGTAGGCACTAACTCTGTAACTTGGGCTGCGTCAGCTTTGAATGCGCGTTTAGACTCTGAGACAGGGTCAAGCACAAGCCCAACTCGCACAGCCTCGGCATGCAAGGTGCGTCTGACAAGCACAGACAGTGGCATGAACTCACGCGCAGCGAGAGCGGAAAATAGCTTGTGTTCCTCATCGGTGATGCGTACAGCGATGTTTGGCATGAAAAACCTCCAAAAAGTGTATTGACAGTGTATAGCTCCAGTATTGCCTAAAGCTAGCTGCAGTATATCCTAAAACTAGCTTTCTGCAATACAACTGCAATACGTTTTTCGGGTGTTTTTTGCTGCTAAACCTGCAAATCCCATGGGATTAGCGCCAAAATCTATGAAATCTAGGCGAAAAATACTTGACTAAAGCGTGGGGACTCTACACGTAAGTCGTTGATTTTAAAGAAGAATCTCGGACTTTAGACGATTAGCACGTAGTTTGGACATCAGAGAGAATTCCATGGTGGAGAGGGTTGGGCTGGGCAGAACATTCTGAAGGGATCGAAATTTTTTGTATAGGGGTCTTATATTTATCAATCTACTAACTATTCTATCTATAAGCGACTTTTGCCGGTGCTAGTTCGCGCAAGTTGTTGATTTTAAAGGCTTTTTTAATCCCACGGGATTACTCGCAACTTACCAAAAGTGTCGTTTATAGCAGGCCGCATAAACAGGGGCTTCGCGAGCCTAAATGCCTTGAAACCCGCATGCCTAGGGCTTTAGCAGATACAAACCCAGTGTTTATGCGGGTTCCAGAAGGCCTGTCAGCGTCGTGTAAGGATTGTAGATTTTACGTCATCCGTCGGGTATCACGGCACGTCATACGTCGGGTCATACGTCATCCGTCGGTAATCCCATGGGATTACGTGTTGCGCAAAAACCACGCGAGCGTGATAGTAGGCAGTGATAGTAGATGAGCAGCGGCTGCATGATAGTAGTGATAGTTCTGGGCGTAAAAAAGCCCCCGCAAGGGGGCTTGATGGGGCTTGATGGGGCTTGCGCCCCATGGGTTAGGCTGAGGCTTTGCCGGTCACTTTGCGCCCGGCGGTGGCCTTTGTGATGACGTACCCGCATTCAATCGCACGGGCGACAATTTTCTGGTGGAAAACTGCATCCGTGAAATATGCCTCAAAGTTTTCAAGCCAAGCCGTAAACCCGTCGATTTCCCCAGCGGTTATTGTCATATCAGGCGCGGCGGGTGCGGCGGGCATTTTGGCCGCTGGTTTGGCTTTGCGACCTGCGCCAGATTTGCGCCCCATGCCGTTAGCTTCGCGGGCCTGCTTTGCGGCATCTTTCATGGCGTGCTTCGGCATGCTCACGGCATCCGCTGCGGTAATGTGCTTTTCTTCTTTTTTGCCATCTTTGCCGGTCACGGTCACGGTCACGGCGGTTTGTGCGCACGCGTGCAAAACAAGGGCGTCAACAAACAAGGATTTGACGTTATGCCCGGCGGTTGCAAAATCGGCGGCATACAAGGAAACAACCGCGCCGATACGCTCGGCCATGGGCTTTTCTGGGTTGAGTTGCTTTGCGGCGATAGCGGCAGCTTCTTTGCACGCGGTCAACATACTAGCGGCGGCTTTGCCCGCTTTCAGGATCAACGCGCCAGCGGCTGGGTCACGGTGGCCGACAATCGCGGCGGCTTGGTTTTGAGTTGCGGTCATGAAAATCTCCAATTAACAAGTAATCCGGGAAACCCCCCGGCGGTCATGCCTTGTTGGCATGGGTCAATTATAACACCTGGACAACATATCCGCCAAATAATCCCACGGAATTAGCATGGGCGCGTGATAGTAGTCGGGGGGATGTGGCCTAGGCTTGGCGCGGGTCGACGCATACTGGAGCGAGGGTGGTTATGATAGTAGTCAGGCAGGGCCAAATAAAAAGCCCACCGAAGTGGGCTGGGCTCAGATGAATAGGACATCAAAGTAAGCAAGCGCCAGCGCAGTGAGGGCGAGACCAATTACGACAGCAGCGATAACATCTTTCATGATAAGACTCCAGTAAGTTAGTGAGATGATTATAACCCGGCATGGCCCGGCGAATGGGGCTGGCATGATAGTAGTGACCACCCCCCACAGGCCCCCCACCCC